>FWWL01000899.1_pt1 | contig 77479 bp, 79 predicted proteins | sample 2228331 | NCBI WGS metagenome assembly FWWL01 (sample SAMEA103939775, study PRJEB20133) | metagenome | reverse complement strand
TTCTAATGAGGAAATTGCCGGGTATTTAAAGCTAAACACCAATGATGCTCAAACTGAAATAATGGGCAATGATTCGCTTGAAATCGAGAGGATTTATATAAGGAAAAAACTTCATAAACGGGGGCTTGGTAAATATCTAATAAATAAAGCTATCGAAATAGCGATAGAACGGAATAAAGAGAAGATCTGGCTAGGGGTTTGGGAAAAAAATGAGAGCGCAATTACCTTTTATAATAAAATGGACTTTGTTCGAACAGGAGCCCACTCTTTCTATATGGGCGATGAAGAACAAATAGATTTTATAATGACCAAAACACTCATATAATTGAGCATAACACTATAAAGGCAGGGATATGTCACTCGGTTTACTAGTGTTCTTCAACGATCCTTCTTTCTTTACACCATAAATGACAAAAATGATACCCGTGACAACAAACACGGGTTCTAACCAATTCGCTTCAGGTCCATTTGTTATACGATGAAGTTGAAAAATCCAATGAAAAACTACAATATCAAAACTTAGGAATAAACCTACCGCTACCGTAAAACCATTAAAAAAAGACCTTGTAAAGAATTTGTGGAATATAGCCATTAAAATCAGAAGGACAGTGATACCACATAAAACTGCTCCGATACGTTCTAGGGGTGTATCAGCTTTTAACCCTGCTGCAAAAGCATCTATAATATGGAAGAGAAAATCAGTTACAAAAAAAGCTACGACCGCACCAATAAATTTCACCAAAACCTCTCCCTCAGTTAAATCATCATATTACTGATTATATTGGTTTAAGTGTTACAAATCTAATATGTAAATTGACACTTGGAAGTGGGATAGAACTCGCCCTATTATAGAGCATTTCTGTGGAATGAGGAATGCTTTTTATTTTTGTCTAAAATTAAAAGGATATTTATATAACAATAAGAATATAATTAAAATGAATATAAATTTATTGTAATACGATAAATTATGTGTTAAAACCAAATTAATAATAAATAGGTGAGGTGTTTTTTATGAAACGAGAAACATTCTTTTTAAAGTTCGTTGTTGTTCTTATGGGACTTCCTGTCCTTGCTTTGTGTATATTTGTGTTACCTGGGATAGCTGAATATTTTGCAGAATTAAATCCAAAGTTAGATTTTTGCAATATCCCTTTTTAATCGGGTTGTATGTAACTGCGTTAGTATTTTTCGTTGCATTGTACCAGACTTTAAAACTTTTAAGCTATATTGACAAGAACCAGTCGTTTTCGGAATTATCTGTAAAGTCTTTAAAGAATATTAACTACTGTGCCATCACCATCAGTGCCTTATATGTGGTATTTATGCCACTCATATATCTCATGGCAGAGGTAGGCGATGCCCCAGGTTGTATACTAATCGGAATGGTCATTATTTTTGGTTGCATGGTGGTTGCAGTCTTTGCCGCTGTTCTTCAAAAGCTATTAAAAAATGCTATCGATATAAAATCAGAAAATGACTTAACGGTCTGAGGTGAAAATAATGGCGATGAGAATCAATATTGATGTGATGTTGGCTAAAAGGAAAATGAGCGTAACAGAACTTTCGGAGAGGGTTGGAATAACGATGGCTAATCTTTCTATATTGAAAAATGGAAAGGCAAAAGCGATTCGATTATCAACTTTAGAGGCGATTTGTAAGGCTTTAGAATGTCAGCCTGGAGATATTTTAGAATACAAAAGTGAGTGACGAAGACACTTGGAAACTTATCATTTTGAAGTAAAGCGAGGTCTATCATGAGCAAACAATCTATTGTCAGCTTGCGTCATGTGACTAAACGAATCGGACGTTCCACGGTCATTGATAATCTCACGTTCGATGTTCCGCAGGGGGGAAGGGGGAGAAGCTTATGCAAAGACGCTTATTGCATGCCCTGCAGCAGCTGGTACGCTTCGGCTGGCAGCAAGCGTTGTCCTGCGTTTTTCCCGTGGTCATCTTTGCCTCACTGGCTCTGACACAGCTCATCCCCCTTCCCTGGCTGCCCCGTTACGACTGGCTGCTGATCATCTGCCTGGCCATGCAGGTATGGATGCTGCGCTCCGGACTTGAAACACGCGATGAGCTGAAGGTGATCACCGTCTTCCACCTGATCGGCTTGGCTCTGGAACTGTTCAAGGTGCACATGGGGTCCTGGTCGTATCCGGAAGAAGGCTGGACAAAGATCAACGGAGTCCCCCTCTACAGCGGATTTATGTATGCCAGCGTGGCCAGCTACCTGTGCCAGGCCTGGCGGCGCCTGAAGGTCGGCGTTGTTCGTTGGCCTCCACTCTGGCTGGTCACCCCGCTTGCCGCTTCCATCTACCTGAATTTCTTCACCCACCATTATTGGATCGACATTCGCTGGTGGCTGTCGGCCTTGGTGCTGTTCGTATTTTGGCGAACATGGGTTACCTATGAGGTCGGGCGTCATCGCTACCGGATGTCGCTTGCGCTTTCTTTCGTTCTGATCGGATTCTTTATGTGGATAGCGGAAAACGTCGCTACTTTTTTCGGAGCCTGGGAATACCCGGATCAGTCTGTATCGTGGCGGATCGTCCATGTTGGTAAGGTGAGCTCATGGCTACTGCTTGTGATTGTTAGCTTTTTGATTGTAGCGACTTTAAAGCTGGTGAAGGGTCGACCAGCCCCTGCTTCAAAAGAAGTGAGCATTCAAGGATAATTTACTTCTTCGCCGTTATTTCCACAACAGAAGGTTTAAACAATGATACGCGAATGTTACAGATTCGGATAACCATAGGTTGACAAAGATCCATTTACTGGATTATTATTTCTCTTTATGTGGTTTGATAATGTTTCTTAAAATGGAGAGGCGGTAAAAACAAATGATACGTGTCGGGCTAATCGGTGATTATAATCAAGAGGTCAAAGCACATGTAGCAATTCCCCTGTCTATTCAGTTGGCTGCGAATGATCTTGGATATGAGGTCGAGTTCGAATGGATAGCAACTCCGACGTTGAAACAAGGTTTCGAACAGAAGCTGGCAAATTATCAAGCGCTTTGGACAGTACCTGCAAGCCCTTACGCATGTATGCAAGGTGCGCTTAATGGCATCCGATTTGCTCGCGAACATCAGGTTCCATTTCTAGGAACATGCGGCGGCTTTCAGCACATGATCATTGAATTTGCTAGAAATAGGATGGGACTTTCTGAAGCAGATCATGCGGAGGAAAATCCTGCTGCTTCCTTAATGTTGGTTGCTCCCCTTTCATGCTCGGTGAGTGAAAAAACGCAATCATTCAGACTCACACCAGGTTCAAAGGTTGCGGCTTTTTATGGAAAAGACGAAATCATTGAACAATACGGTATTTGTAATTATGGCTTGAATCCAGAATTTGCTCCTCTGTTAGAACAAGCAGGGATGCGCATTGTCGGAGTAGATAGAAATGGTGAAACTCGTATAATGGAGCTTAATCAGCATCCCTTTTTTGTCGGAACACTATTTCAGCCTGAACGCTCTGCATTTACAAAAGTAGTACATCCGTTAATCAAGGCATATCTTCAAGCGGCAATGGAATAAATAATATCAATTTGCATAGTTGAGGCTTCTTCGACTCGTTCAAAAACGTAAAAAGGAGATTAGATAAATGAATAATAAACCATTACTTTTGATCATTGGAGCAGGATCTGGAATAAGCGCTGGTATTGCAAAAAAGTTCGGCAATAATGGGTTTCGTGTGATTCTCGTATCTAGAACAAAAGAATCGTTGAAACGCAGCGTACAAGAACTTCATGAACAAAATATTGATTCTTACGGAGTTATGGCCGATGCTTCTGACCCAGAGTCGTTGAAAATAGCTATTGGGCAAATTAAATCAGAATATGGAGTGCCTGATGTGCTTGTTTACAATGCAGCAAATGTTGTTCCAGGAAATTCCCTGACGTTAACAGAGCAACAATTAATTGATGATTTTAAAGTGAATACAGTAGGTGCATTAACGAGTGCTCAACAAGTGATTCCCGAAATGATCGAACGTAAACATGGAACTCTTTTCTTCACAGGAGGAACAATTGCCCTTGAGCCAAATCCAGAATATGCCTCATTATCCATAGGAAAAGCTGGAATTCGTTCGCTCGCACTTTCTTTGAGCGATACTTTGTCCCCGTATGGAATTTATGTAGGACAGGTTTTGATCCATGGTTATGTTAAACGAGGAACCTATTACGATCCAGAGCGTATTGCGGATGTTTTTTGGGATTCATATATAAATAAGGATCAAAAGGAAATTATTTTTAAAGAAGAATAACTAATGAATCTAAGTATTTTTTGAAACATCTCTACTGAATCTGCTTTTTAGCCGTCATCAACTGTCGCGGGCCTTAAAATGCATTGTTTTTCCCAACGATTTACAGATAACAAAAACCTGTTCTAAGATACAAACAATTCATTTTGGACGGAGGGTTGCGTGTGGCAAACTAATTTTTCGATCTATCTTTGCACAGTAAGAAGAGTAATTCTTAGTGGCTATATTGTGTGCATAGTAATCGAAGAATGGTCTGCCTTCACGGTACCCAACTTAATGATAATCGCTTACGTTCCCAATTGATGATCGACTGAGGTCGAGGTACATGTGTCTGTGTTTTGACATGTATTCGGTTCGTCGACGAGGTATTCGTAACGCGATCACTCCATTCTTTTTATCGATTACTTGAACACAGGCAGCCGGCCTGTGTTTTTTTATAACAGTGAGGAGAGATCTTGCAATGAGCGAACAACTATTTAAAGTAAACGGAATCGAACTTTGTGCCGAAAGCTTCGGAAACCCGGAACACCCGGTCATATTACTGATCATGGGTGCTCAAGCGTCCATGGTTTGGTGGGAAGAGGACTTCTGCCGACGCCTAGCAGCCAAAGGACACTTTATCATTCGCTACGATAATCGTGACGTCGGTCGGTCCGTCACCTATGAACCTGGCAAACCCGAATACACTTTTGAAGATATGACTGACGATGCTATCCATATCCTCGATCATTTTGGAATCGCACAAGCCCATATTGTAGGCATCTCTATGGGCGGCATGCTGACTCAAATCCTGGCTTTGCGACATCCAGAAAGAGTTTTGACCGTTTCGCTACTCTCTACTTCGAATTTCGCCCCAAACCTCCCACCGATGGAAGATAAGGTAATGGATTACTTCTCCAATGCGGCGGCGATAGATTGGACGAATGATGCAGCGGTCATTACTTTTACGGTTGGCAAATGGAAAGTTCTCGCGGGTTCGAAGCATCCGTTCGATGAGAAAAGAATATATGATTTAGCTGCAGTAGAAGTCAAAAGAAGCCGCCATATGGCGAGCATGAACAATCACGGCATGGTGACGGGGGGAGAATCCTATTTGGTACGAACAGGCGACATCGATGTCCCCGCTCTGGTTATTCACGGTACGGAGGATCCGATTATACCTTATGAACATGGAGTCGCTCTTGCCCGCGCTATTCCCAAGCGGTTTTACTCACCTTAGAGGGAACAGGTCATGAGCTTCACCATGAAGACTGGGATACCATCATAGACGCGATTTCCAATCACACCACGATACCTTATCGTACCCGCTATCAATACCACTATCTTACAATCGTTGTTTATCTTGGTCTTCATGGGCACCACCTCTCTAAGCATCATCCTGGGAATAGCCTCATCCATCAAAATAGGTACGGTTGGTGCAGCATATGTGCTTACAGGCAGTCTGCTCATCTTCGCCGGCGCATTTCTGGTGACAATCGTATTTAACGTACCGCTCAACGATACCTTAGCCTCTGTGACTTCAGGGAGCCCCGAGGGAACCCGGGTGTGGAGAGAATATCTTGCCAGTTGGATCCCTTGGAATCATGTACGGACAATAGCTTCAATCGCTGCTCTGGCTTGTTTTATCATCGCTCTTCGCAAGTGGTAAGCTTTATGTTGAATTTCTCAGCCCAAATTACATGCTCGTCAGTTGGAGAGGGATTCTAACGGAAAACGATAGTGAAACAAACAGGGAGCAGTTTGCCCTAGAGGATAATCTTGGAAAAGGTAGAATTATTCAGTTAAGTAAAAACACTTTGGAATTGCTTGCGATCCTCCGCTTATCATTCTTTATATGTTCGTTCAGCGTTACTTCGTCGAGAGTATTGAACGTGTCGGGATTGTCGGATAAATGCTGGAAAGGCGGTTCCTCCATTGGTTAATTCGAGTAACAAACGAATGTATGCCATCATCGCTGCGGTCATCGTCATTGCAATCGCGATCGTTCTGCTGCTTAATAGTCTTAACACGAATGGTCGAGGTGCGAAGGGGACTGAAGCAAAAGCGGCGGCCGAACAGTCGAATGATACGGGTGCGAATGCTGCTGTGAAGCCTGCTGATCAGACGGCGATTGCGGAAGAAGAGCCGACCGTCAGCGGAGAAGCAGCTGAGCCTGCCGCAGAGCCCGCGATTGCCGAAGAACCGCCGGAAACTTTGGTGCAGACGGATATTCCATCACTTGCGGAGACATACGCGGACTACTTTCCGATTGGAGCAGCAATTGAACCGTTCCAGATCACGGGTCTCAAGGCGGAGCTGCTCAAGAAACATGTGAACTGGCTGGTCGCAGAGAATGTCATGAAGCCTGACGCGATCCAGCCTGCAGAAGGCAATTTCACTTGGGGAATGCGGACCAGATTGTCGAATTCGCGAAGGCAAACGGCATGGAGGTACGTTTTCATACCCTCGTCTGGCACAACCAGATTGGGGCCTGGTTCTTCAAGGATCTCGAAGGCAAGCCGATGGTCGACGAGACCGATCCGGCGAAGGGCAAAGCGAACAAGAAGCTGCTGCTGAAACGTCTGGATACGCATGTCCGCACGATAGTAGGGCGGTACAAGGATGATATTAAATCGTGGGATGTGGTGAACGAAGTCATCGAACCAAGCGATCTGGACGGTATGCGGGCCAACGATTGGTATAAAATTGCGGGCACCGACTACATAGAGACGGCTTTCCGCTCCGCGCGCGAAGCAGGCGGACCGGACATCAAGCTCTACATTAATGATTACGGCACGGACAATCCGACGAAGCGCGACCGGCTTTACGAGCTGGTAAAAGAGATGTTGGACAAGGGCGTGCCGATCGACGGCGTCGGTCACCAGACGCATATCGGCGTCCATGGGCCTTCCGTCGCTTCCATCATCGAATCGATGAAGAAGTTCAGTGAACTCGGCCTTGATAACCTGGTGACCGAACTCGACATGAGCATTTACGCCTGGAATGATCGGAGAGATTTCGGCGATGACATTCCGGAGCCTATCCTTCAGATGCAAGCCAACCGGTACCGCGAGCTGTTTGATGCATTCAAAGCGAACAAAGACATCCTGAGCGGTGTCGTATTCTGGGGTATCGCAGACGATCATACTTGGCTGCATAATTACCCTGTTAATGGACGGACGGATGCCCCTCTCTTGTTCGACCAGCAGTTGCATGCGAAGACAGCGTTCTGGGCCGTCGTCGATCCTTCTAAGCTGGAGAAGTAAGGGCGAATCAATTATCGGAAGAACTGGTGCTTATGATTGAGAAAATAAGGACTTGGGCTAAACAGCTAAAAAGAAAGGTCCTTGTACTTTATTTTGCATATAAGGATAATCGCACTCCTTGGTATGCAAAAGTATTTGCTGTATGTGTTGTGGCCTATGCCTTTAGCCCAATTGATTTGATTCCAGATTTTATCCCTATATTAGGATATCTGGATGATGTGATACTAGTTCCACTTGGTGTTGCTTTTGCATTGAAAATGTTGCCTAAAGCAGTGATTCAAGAGTGTACAGTAAAAGCCGAGGAACGAATAAAGAATGGAAAGCCGAAAAATTGGTTTGTAGGAAGTTTAATTATTTTGGTGTGGATAGCGGCCTTCCTATGGGTATCTCTAAAACTATTTAAAGAAGGAGTTGATTGAATTGGTTGAACACACGGCTAATGAGCAAAAATTGGGTGAAACATTTGTTGAGAAAGTAAAGGCTCGGATCAAAAATGCATCTTTCGTTTTGCTCGTCGAAAGTCTAAAAGAATCAATTGAATTTTATGAGGGAATAGGTTTCATCACTGAAAATATTGGTGGTCATATCCATATGAGTCATGGGGGAGCTACGTTTATTGTTCACGAGGCTAAACATAAAAGAGACGTTCGGCCGAATTCGTCCGTTGATGATGGTCTGTATTTCGATGCATTCTGTTATACGGATCCGCAAGGGTTAAAACAACTGTTTGAAACCTTTCAAATTAAAAATGTAGAAGTTGTTAATGGCCCTCACTGGTCAGAGGGATGGAGTGAAGTTACCATTCGAGATAATAATGGGTATCGCATTGCTTTCGGGGCATAAATCAGTCCTATGTAGGGGATAGGGAGGTTGTAGCCGATGACATTCGATAACGGATTTGTAATAGCAGTAAGTCTGAGTTCTAATCATTCGTTTAGCAAAATGAATCGGGAGAGCATTACGCTCCTTACGGGGCTCGGCGTAGAAGATGACGCACATTTGGGCAAGACCGTCAAGCATCGCTCAAGGGTGGCTGCTAACCCGAATCAACCCAATCTTAGACAGATTCACTTAATTCACTCAGAATTACATGACGAGTTGCGGACTAAAGGTTTTGATGTCTCCGCTGGACAGATGGGTGAAAATATTACTACACGAGGCATAGAATTACTTATGCTTCCTAGAGGAACGAAATTATATCTAGGGGGAACTGCTGTCGTTGAAGTAACAGGATTAAGGAATCCCTGCACTCAACTGAACGATTTCCAACCAGGATTGATGTCTGCGGTGTTAGAGTACGACGAACGTGGTAATTTGATTCGTAAAGCAGGAATCATGGGTATTGTATTAGTTAGCGGTGAGGTGAGAGCAGGTGACTCTATTAAAGTCGTTCTTCCTGATGAACCATATCATCCGCTCGAACGAGTTTGAAATTATGCATTTGCTTGAGCTACTGCACGATAAGCGCTTGGTTTTCCAATCGCTGCCGCAACGTCGGCATAGGATGACGTTTGACCTGAAGGGATTGTTTTTAAATGTTCCCAGACCTTTTTTTGAAAAGGCGACCCGCCTAAAAATAAAGGTGTTTCGAATTCTCTTAACTTACCGTCAAAATAGCCTTCCAACTAACTTTCAATCGAACGGATTGGTGCTGTGTAACCGGGGATAATCGCTGATTTTGTTCTCAGTCTAAGACGTTCAACCTCGCGCTCTAAACCCCGCCGATCAACGAATTCAAGCAGATAAAGCATTTCTTCATCCGAGATTGCTATCATTGGGCCGAGTCGCGTATCCAACCACGATGCCTTTAAGATAGGATGATCCCCAAGCAGAGTAGGCGCTGCTCCCATTATTCGTGAGAACGCATCCCGGAAACCACTGCTGGACTCATAACCGGTGGATAGTTGAGCATCGATTATTGCTTTGCCTGCTCTGATTTCTTTCAACGCGATACCCATACGCCGTGATCTGGCATATTCAACAAATGTCATGCCGAACCGCTTTTTGAACTGGCGGCGCGCTGTTGCAGCATCCACGGATAATTTCCGAAAGTCTTTTTCCGTCCATCGCTGCTCTGGATTTTCTTCCACAGTGTTTACAAGCAACTGAACAAGTTCTGAAGCATGATTGGGATGAGAAAGCGGACGACAGCGTTGACAAGGCCGGAATGAAGCCAGAAGTGCTTGTTTTGCATTATCGAAAAATTCACAATTCACAAATTTCGGTTTTCTTGCTGGACATGTCGGGCGGCAGAATGCGCCGGTTGTCTTGACTCCTACAAAAAAAACACCTTCATATTCTGACTTTTTAGCTATCAACGCCTGATAATATTCAAGTTTTCTTTCGGACGCTATCATTCTGTCCCTCCTTGTCTCTATGTTAAAATTATATCTCTTTCATAAAATGATGCCGCCGAAATTCGTACATTGATTTTTTTAGTGAAAAAAACAGGAGCTGTTCAGCAAGCTCCTGTGCACTTTACTCACGAACCATCACCTGCTGCAGATGCAGCCTTAGGGCACTTGCATTTAAGCGTTTGCGGGTGGTGTTTCATAGGAAAGAATCAGTTTGATCAAAATGTCGGGCTGATTCTTTTATCATTATTCTAATAGAAGCTTATCCAGCTTGGAGATCGTATCGTCATCCTTTGACGGTATATTGATCGTTACAGTAAGATGGGGCGAATCCGATACAAGAAATGAAATTTGATCAAATACGAGCAGTCCGGCTGTCGGATGATGATTGATTTTCTTTCCTTCAGGACCATTCAGAACATCGTGCTGTGGCCACCATGCCATAAATTCCGCGCTTACCTGATTCAGTTCCTCGATGAGCTTCATCCACCAAGGATCACCGACGAATTTCCCATAGCTGGCGCGAAAATGAGCCAAACGGTGCCGAGCATGAGTTTCCCAGTTTTCCTGAAGCAATTGACGGACATACGGCGAAGTGAACGTCCGCCAGACGGAGTTGCGCTCGCGCGTCGACATAGCCTCGTAGTTCCCGTAAATCATGCTAGCAACCTTGTTCCATGCAACAATATTCAAGCGTTGATCGCTAACGAAGGCCGGGCTAGTCCCCTGCAGGTCAAGGAAGCTCTGCAGCGTCTGACTAATGTCACTTTCGGCCGATGTTAGATCAGCAGGCAGTTGCTGCAGGGCCAGCAGAAATAAATGTTTGCGCTCACTCGAATCAAGCCGGAGAGTCCGCGCAATGCTTTCCAGTACTTGAGCGGATACTTGAATGTTTCGCGCTTGCTCCAGCCATGTATACCAGTCCACGCTAACATCCGAGAGCAGCGCCACTTCCCCGCGCCGAAGTCCTGGCGTGCGCCGCCGGCCTCCATTAGGCAAGCCGGCCTGCTCGGGTGAAATACGGGCGCGCCGAGTCCGTAAAAACTGAGCCAGCTCAAGAAGCCGTTCATTGTTTGATTGTTCCATTAATTCACACCTGCCCCCTTGGCGGCCTCATAACATAGGAGAAAAAATCCTAGGATAAACCCTCATCTTATAGTAGTATACGAAATATTATACACTTCCAAGGGGGAAACGGCGGATCATTTCAATATGTAATATAGGGGGACTTACTTTGGAGAAAGTGATGCAAATACAGTCCAACAGTACCGGCAAGCAGGCCAAAGCGCTGCTTCTTCTCGGAATTTCACTTGGATACTTTATGGTACTTCTAGATACGACTGTGGTGAGCGTCGCGCTGCCTGCGATTCGCGCCGATTTGGGCGGCGGGATAGTCGGCCTTCAATGGGTGGTCAACGCCTACACGATCGTTTTTGCTGGCTTGCTGCTATCGATGGGCGCGTTTGCAGACAAGCTGGGGGCCAAACGCGTCTATATCGGCGGTCTGGTTTTATTTCTCGCCACATCGGCTATTTCGGCAGCTGCTCCGTCACTTCATGCGCTTATCGGCTTGCGCGCAATACTTGGTATGGGAGGAGCAGCCCTGATGCCAGCCTCGCTTACCCTCCTTTCCCATGCTTTTCCTGAACCTTCCGAACGTGCCAGGGCTCTTGGCATATGGGCAGCGGTTACCGGAGCAGCGATGGCGGCAGGACCTATCGTTGGGGGACTCTTGGTCGACTCGCTCGGTTGGCGCAGCATTTTCCTTCTCAACGTGCCACTCGCCGTCATTAGTTTGATCATGACTTCGCTGCTTGTCAGCGAAACGACCCGCAAGCCGCAGCAAAGCTTTGACTTAGCAGGCCAAATCACGGCCATTACCGCCATTGCTTCATTGGCCTTCGCTCTCATGGAAGGAGAGACGTACGGATGGTATTCCTCGGTTATTTTCGCTGCATTTAGTCTGGCGCTGCTGTGCGCCATCCTATTCCTGATTGTTGAAGCGAAGAGCAGGACGCCGCTGCTTCCGCTTCGGCTATTCAGGAATGTCACCGTATCGGCGGGAATGCTAGCCGGGATGGCGATTAATTACGGCCTGTCGGGGATTCTATTTGTACTGCCATTATTCTTTCAACAAACGCTCGGATTATCGGCCCATATAGCTGGATTCGCGCTCCTTCCGATGATGATTCCGCTGGCCTTCAATCCGATTCTTACCGGTCGAATCGTTGGCCGAATCGGAGCAAGGATTCCGATGACAGTCGGGTTCAGCCTTGGGGCAATGGGTTCACTGCTGCAAGTGTGGTTGGATGTGAACACGAGTTATGCCGTTACCCTGATCGGTTTGCTGCTGATCGGTTTCGGAGTGTCCTTTACGCTTCCCTCGTTAATGGCGGCCGTGATCTCTTCTGTCCCCAAGGAACAGACCGGCGCCGTATCAGGTGCTCTGAATTCAAGCCGACAGCTTGGCGCGACGCTTGGCGTTGCTATCCTGGGCTCGATTCTAAGTGGCAGCGAATCTTTTATTGCTGGAATGCATATGTCGCTAGTCGTTATAACCGCTATTTTGTTCGGTGGCAGCTTACTCTCGTTCGCGTTTATTGGCCGCACAAAGGGATAAAAAAGGCATCTATGCTTTATTTTCACTGAACATGTGGTGTCAGCTAGTCTTGACAGTGTCCTATAGTTTTCCATAATATGTTTGTTGTGGGAACGGTCGAATATAGATCAAGCACTAAAACGCTGGATGGAGGATAAATATGAAAAAAACTTTCCAATTGCCAGAAAACCAACCGATACAGAATGGTCCCCTCCTAAGCAGCGACAGTCTGGGATGGGATCATATTTCTTTATCCAAGTGGCAGGGTGTTGCCCCTCAGGAAGCTTATGAGTCCTCATTATCCAAGCATCTCATCGTCATTCATACGACTCCCGGGCCGGTCAATGTGTTTGAACGAGGTGACGGTATAAATCAAGAGGGCGTCGCCCGCCCTGGAGACATCAACCTTTTTTCTGCCGGAGAGATGAGCTATTGCCGATGGGAGGATGAGCTTTCTTTTCTCCGCTTGGAACTAAATCCTGAATTCGTTAAACAAGTTGCCCATCAAAGTGGCTTTTTGACCTCTGGCGGAAGCATTGAACTCAATCATAAACTGCGGACAAATGACCCGAAGCTCTTTCATTTAAGTCAGTGGCTATTAGATGAGCTTCATAGTGACGGAGCAGGCGGCAAACTTTACATCGACTCTCTCATCAATCTCCTGACCGTCCATCTCTTGCAGAATTATGCTTCAACCTCGAAAAAACAGATTGCTAAGCCCAGTAAAATGACAGAACAGCAGGTCTCGCGATCCATCGAATATATGCATGCCAATGTAGAACGGGAAATATCACTGGAAGAATTAGCGGTCGTCGCTAATATGAGCCAATCTCATTTGAGCCGTCTCTTTAAACAATCCACCGGACTCAGTCCGCATCAGTATTTCATCAATATTCGTATCGACAAGGCCAAATCCTTGATTCTAAGCCGTAATTTTACGATGGCGGAAATCTCCTCCACTCTTGGGTTTACGGATCAAAGTCATATGAATCGGCATTTCAAACGTATCACAGGGTTGTCTCCAAGGGAATTTCTCCTTACACGTTAATTGATCATACCTTCGTCAACCACAGCATCCTTAGGGTATTGTGGTTTTTTTCCGTTGCTCGAATTGTACAAAAAAAAGCGCGTATCGTTCAATATCTGAACGATGAAGCTTACTATACTGAAGATAAAGCGACAAATTCTTTGGTAAAGGGGCCAAAACAATGAATGAGCAGCTGACAGAACCGGATTCTGCAGAAGATGCGATCCCTCCTGCAGCACAAGCATATATGGAAAGCATCAATCGCGGCGACCTGCTTGCCTTGGCAGCGTGTTTCTCTGAAACAGCCGTTATTATTGATGAGAACTGTGAAATCACCGGGACGCTTGCGATTCAAGCGTGGGCCAAACGCAAAGTAATGGGTTGTCGGTATCAGGTCCTGAAGAGTTTGCCGCTTCCCAATGGAATACGGCTTTTAATACGTGGTGAAGCGACAGGCGCAAAAGGATTCTATATTTGGTATACCTTTCGATTTCGAACTAACAAAATTATTTTTGCGGATTGTGATCGTTAAGGCCAACGTAGTAAAATAGCCCCCACCTTGTTCGCAAGATGAGGGCTTGTTGATCTTAGTTTGTTTATCGAAACCGTGAAGACATTTATTGTTAAGAAAAACCAAGTCATTCGATATGGGTTCTTGTTCATCAAAACCGCTCAGGATACTCCGATCTTCTATAAGTCGGGGAGGAATGAGCGTCAGGCGTGAGCCTGAATGGCTTTTCTCGGATGCTTCCTCTCCTCTAAAGTATGCTATAATTGGCATATCGAGGAGGCGAACGTATGATCGTAACGGTGACGGCGAAAATGAAAATAAAGCCAACGCAAGCTCAAGCGGAGGCGTTACAGGAAACCTTCTCTGCTTATCGCAAAGGCTGCAACCTCGTATCTTCAGTTGTATTTACCACCAGACAATTAAAGCAACCTGCCCTGCATCTAATCACCTACAACACGCTTCGCAGCACCGTTGGCCTCCGTTCCCAGATGGCCCAATCGGCCATGAAGACCGTCATCGCCAGATACAAGACTAATCAAAGCAATGGCCACGATTGGACACAAGTTCAGTTTAAGCGGCCGGAGTACGATCTCGTATGGAATCGCGACTATTCGTTAACCTCCAGTTTGTTTTCAGTGAACACCCTGCAAGGGAGAATCAAGGTGCCCTTTGAGAGAAAGGCGATGGAGTCCTACTTCGATGGTTCCTGGATGTTCGGAACCGCGAAGCTTGTCCGCAAGCATCACAAGTGGTTTCTGCATATTCCGATGTCCAAAGAGATGGCCGAGCCGCAGTTAGAAGAGATTACACAGATTGTAGGCATCGATTTGGGAATCAACTTTCTCGCGACAGCCTATGACACGCAGGGCAAAACCGCCTTCTTTCCTGGAAGAGAGATTAAACGAAAGCGAGCAAAATACAAACAAATACGTCAGCAATTGCAGAAGAAGCAAACGCCATCCGCCCGCCGTAAGCTCAAACAAATCGGGCAGCGAGAAACCTGTTGGATGACCGATGTGAACCACACGGTCAGCAAGGCACTCGTTAGCCGATATGAAGCGAATACGCTATTTGTGCTGGAGGATTTGACGGGTGTGCGCAACGCGACCGAACGGGTCAGGCTCAAGGACCGCTATGTGTCGGTATCGTGGGCGTTCAACCAGTTGCGCAAGATGGTGGAGTATAAGGCACAGCTTGCAGGGGCTAGGGTCATTGCAGTAGACCCGAGGTATACCTCGCAAGCATGTCCCCGCTGCAAGCATACGCAGAAGGCCAATCGGGACAAGAAAAAGCATCACTTTTGTTGCCGAAATTGCGGCTATCAGAGCAACGATGACCGAATAGCGGCGATGAACCTTCTAGCCAAAGGGAAGGCATACCTTAAAAAAGGTACAGGCATAGCATGACTATGCTTGCAGGGCAGCTGTCAATCTGCCCGTCGGTAAGCGTAAGCTTACCGCAGATGTGACACCATGTTCTTAATGAACAGTCAAAGATCGGAGTCGAAAGACGTTTGCACGATTGGGTAGTCACAAGCCGCCACTTCAAACGTTAGTTAAGTGGGGGTCATTGACCTCAGCTGTTTTCCGTTATCATTATGAAAAAAGGCTTCATTATTTAATTTCTTAGAAAAAACTTTTCTGGAATGTAGAAATCGTTATCCTTAAATCGACTTTATCATGTGAGAGAAAATCACAAACCCAAAATACAGTAGAGGAGCCAACAAACATGCATTTCACCCTTATGTTTTACGAGAGCCCTGAGGACTTCGCCGCACGAAAGGATCCGGCCAAGCAACAGGAATACCTTGCAGGCTGGTCCCATTATGTACATGCACTTCTCGAATCCGGAGTAGTTGTCAGCGGTTTTGGCCTCCACGCTCCTGAAACGGCAGCGACCGTACTACGTCGTAATGGCGAGATGGTTGTGGAAGATGGTCCGTTTTCCGAGACTAAGGAACAGATCGGCGGTTTATTCGTTATCGATGTACCCGACGTTGAAACAGCTCTTGAGTGGGCTGCACGAGGCCCTGTTAATGCGGTTGAAGTCCGGGAAAATCTTCCGCCTATGAAATGATCATATGATGAACGCCCGCAACATTATCGAAGAGACGGCGCGTGATGCTTACGGAAGGTTAATTTCATATCTGACCCTAAACTGGCGGGATATTGAAGCTGTAGAGGATGCGTTGGCGGACGCGTTTGTCGCCGCATTAGAATCGTGGCCGAGGGCCGGCATTCCAGATAAACCGGAATCCTGGCTGCTTGCGGTAGCCAGACGGAAGCTTATCGACCGCGCCCGCCGTGAACGTGTTTCCGAACGAGCAATGCCAGCGTTGATCGCCCTGTCAGAAGAGTCCCAACAAATGTCGTCTACTGACACTGCACTTCCCGATGAACGATTAAACATGCTATTTCTTTGTACACATCCAGCAATCGATCCGTCGATACGAACACCGCTTATGCTTCAGACCGTGCTCGGAATGGATGCCTCTCGCATTGCGTCCGCATTCGTTGTAAAACCCTCTACGATGGGGCAACGACTTACTCGTGCTAAGGCAAAAATCCGCACCGAACGTCTTACGTTCGCAATGCCTGATGCCGAGGAATTGCCCCATCGCTTAGATGCCGTTCTTGAAGCCATTTATGCAGTATACGGTAGCGGATGGGACGATTTGACAGGTGTAGATCCTCGTAGGAAGGGATTGGTCCACGAGGCCATTTATCTGGGCAAGCTTCTTGCGAACTATTTGCCTGACGAACCTGAAGTTCAAGGGCTTCTAGCTCTAATGCTGCATTGCGAGGCCCGGCGAGAAGCCCGGATTGATGCATCGGGAAGCTATATTCCCCTATCCGAACAGGATACTACACGTTGGTCAACTCTGATGATCATGGAAGCGGAACATTGTCTTCGAATAGCATCGCAATCTAAACGGATCGGGCGATTCCAGCTGTTGGCAGCCATACAATCGGTGCATGCCCAGCGAGCGCGCACAGGGTTCATCGAATGGAAAGAAATCGCCTTGCTATATGAGGGGCTCGCCCAACTTAGTCCTACTATTGGAGTACTGGTCGGACGAGCAGCGGCGGTTGCAGAGGGATATGGAATGGAACGGGGCTTTGCGCTGCTTGAATCTATGCCTCGCGATAAAATCGTGAGTTATCAGCCTTATTGGGCACTTACAGCCCATTTGCACATGCAATTGGGGAGACAAGAGGAAGCCCGTTCGGCTTATAGTCGTGCCATTGGACTCAGTGAAGATCCGTCCATTCGGCAGTTTTTATATCAACAAGCTAGTCAAATTTGAATTCAAAAAAGCGGCAGTCTAGGATTTCCCAGGCTGAATTGTAATGTAAACATTGAGAATATAGGGAGGGGTTTTAATGGTTAGATTCTTAGTACTATACACCGAGCCAAATGATATTGAGGCATTTAAGAACCACTACCGCGAGGTACACATTCCCTTGGCAAAAAAACTTCCGGGTCTCCGCCGCTATTCCTTAAGTCGTAACACAGCACCAATTTCAGGAGGCGACCCATACTATCTCGTGGCCGAACTGGATTGGGACAGTATGGAAGACATCAAAAAAGCATTTCAGTCACCAGAAGGAAGAGCAGCTGCCGAAGATGTTGCAAACCTTGAAAGGCTGAGTCCAGGCGTGCACAGCATGATATATGAACTTGAGGAGATATTGTAAAACCCAGCGTATAGCTGATTTCATGCATTTATTTTTGTTATTTCAACACGGGTCCGGAAGTAACAGATCCTGCTGACTGTAGGTTTCTCCCGAATCATTGAACGTGTTCGCTTGCTCGTAGTACGAGATCGATTTTCTTTCACTCTTGTATGCTAATATACATTCTTCCAGCAGACGATTGTAGAGCAAGCGGCAGCGTTCAAGCGTAAATCGGATATGCTTCTTTTGTTCCTTTGTTGGATACAGTCGATATTTAAATGTCCGTCGCATGGATTCGCCCCCTATGGAAAGTATATCTCAAATAGGGGAACAAGTGTTTGTGTTTTTTCAAAGAAAGGCGGCTTATGTCCCACCTCTACGCCGCATTCTATAAACATAAAATAACTCTCCTGACGCGGAGAGTTATTTTTTATGCACACATTAGCACTTGGTGTCAGCAAGGCTAGAGGAAATCCTTATGCTGCGGCAAAATACTGAACCATAAAATCCCTGAACTTGATAGCTGCCTTAGAAATGTAACGTTTGTTATGCCATACGATTTGAAAATGACGCTGGCAAACAGGATATTCAATGGACAGCAGATGAAGCGGGGAGTTCCGTCCTCCGCAATTTCCGACCAGCGCAACGCCCAGTCCGGCGCGGACAAGATTGGCAATGGAGGCAGGTTCGTCTACCCGGCAGACGTAATTTGGCTTTATCCCCGCTTTACGGAAGAAATCATCATTCATTTTCTGAACAGGAAAACCTTCTTTATAACCGATAAACGGCTCATCAGCCACCTCGTTTAAGCGAACGCTGTGAAGTCCCGCTAATCGATGTGCGGGAGGAACGGCCAAATAAACATCTTCATTTATTACGGAAAATACACTGAAATCCGGCCTTTCCATGGGTAAAGCCGTAAAGCATATATCCACTTCGCCACCTTCAAGGAGATGAGCCATCTCCTCCATCGAAGTTTGAGTGATCCGAAAGTTGACATTTGGGTGAAGAGAAAGGAAAGCGCTCAAAGGCTCCGTCAGACGATCTAGAGTCGCTGTCGCCAAATGAATGCTGCCGTGCTCCAATCCCGCGAGATCGGATACTTCTTTTTGTCCCTCTTCCAAGAGGGTGAGCGCCGCTTCCACTTTATCCAAGAACGCTTTGCCGAACGTATTGAGCCGAATTTGCCTGCCGTGGCGGTCAAATAGCGGCACCCCCACACCCTCCTCCAGTCGGGCGATCGTCTTGCTTAGAGCGGGCTGAGCGATCCGCAGCTCTTGTGCTGCCTTCGTCATATGCTCCATTCTAGCAACCGTTCGAAAATACTGCAGCTGCAGCAGTTCCATCCTTGTTCCTCCTCTTATATACTCAAGGGAATGTATGGTATAGAGTAAGATGTATTTTTAATTATCAATTATCTTCTATAAGATACAACTATGCAAGCGGAATACAAACTTCCCGGGAAGAAGGGTTGGCCATTCAAGCAGGAGAAAAGTTGATTCGAATTCTCGCATTCACGCTCCTTATCTCTGTGATGAGTGCGACGATGTTCAATATCGTATTGCCCGAGATCCGCGCGGAATTTCAGCTTTCCTTCGCGCAAGTGAGTTGGGTTACGTCAGCCTTTTTACTGATCTATGCCATCGGAACCGTGATCTATGGGAAGTTGGCCGACAGCTATAAGCTTAAAAATCTGCTGACGTTCGGTCTGATCTTTTTTGCTTTCGGCTCCATAATCGGCTTGGTTGCCCAAGCTTACTGGATGGTTCTGCTCGGCCGGATTCTGCAAGCGGTGGGGGCTGCGGTAATTCCGGCAACGGCCGGCATTATTCCGGTTCGTTATTTTCCTCCGGATAGCCGGGGACGGGCACTGGGGATATCGATGACAGGTTTGGCTATCGGCGGTGCAATCGGCCCGGTCGTTGCCTCTTTGGTAGTCAGTGTAGTTCATTGGCGATGGCTGTTCTGCATGCCGCTCCTTACCTTGTTCTCACTGCCCTATTACCGCAAATATTTGGATGATGAACATGGGGAAGCAGGCAATATCGATTGGATGGGCGGTGGACTGCTCGCCGGAACGGCGGTGCTGCTGCTGCTTGCGATCACGAACGAGGCGTGGCTGCCGGTTGCCGGCTGCCTGATTATGTTCGTCCTGTTTATAGCGAGAATCCGTTCCGTGTCTAAACCGTTCATCCGGCTTGAACTGTTCCGTAATAAAAGCTACTCCCTTGTGCTTGCGATTGCATTTCTGACATCCGGAATCGGTTACTCGCTCGCGTTTCTGAGCCCGCAGCTGTTATCCCAAGTCAATCATCTGGCTCCGGGATTGGTCGGCTTCGCGATGGTTCCGGCCGCCGTCGCGACTGCGATTCTAGGTCGAAAAGCAGGCAAGCTGGCGGATGCAAAGGGTAATCCGTTTCTTTTTTATGCGGCATCTGCGTTGTTATTGACCTGTTTTGTTCTCTTGTCTTCCTTTGTGGGAATCTCACCCGCTTATATTGCCATCTTTCTGATCTTCGGCAATGTAGGGCAATCGTTCATGATGATTGCCTTGTCTAATACGATTTCCCGGACGCTGCCAAAGGAACACATCGGAGTCGGCATGGGACTGCTGGCGATGCTGAACTTTATTGCCGGGGCCGTCTTCGCGAGTGTTTACAGCACGACGGTTGACCAAGGCGCAAGTTCCGGTTGGAATGTGGCAAATTCGTTTCCGGTTGCATTCGTGTACAGCAATATTTATTTAGTTCTTGCCATATTGCATGCGATGATTTTATTGCTCTATTATTATCAATTCGGCAGAGCCGAGCGCAGGAGGAAGCAACATGACAACGACTTTATTCGTAAAAGCAAACAATCGTCAAGGATCCGTCAGCGGAAAAATGTATGATGCATTTTTGAATAGCTACTGCAACTCACATCCGCATGACACGGTGATTGAACTGGATTTATATCAGGAACCGTTGCCTTATTTGGGAGACATCATGATTCGCGGAAATTACAAAACCTCCAAAGAAATGGAACTTACCTCGGAAGAAAAAGCTTTACATGAGATTGTCAATAAACACCTGCAGCAGTTTGTGGCAGCCGATAAGGTAGTAATCGCCTTCCCGCTTTGGAACTTGACGGTTCCCGCAGTACTGCACACGTATCTCGATTATATGCATCAGCCGCGCAAAACGTTTAAATATACAGAGGATGGTTTGGTCGGTTTGTTATCCACGAAGAAGGTCGCTTTATTAAACGCACGAGGCGGGATTTATGCCGACGGATCAGAAATGGCTGTGAGTTTTGTGAAGAACCATTTGAAGGTTTTTGGGATTACAGACATCACAACGATTGTGATTGAAGGGCACAACAAGCTTCCGGATCAAGCGGAAAGCATTATTGAAAAAGGCATTCATCAAGCTATTCAATCGGCAAAAACATTCTGATCGAACAACCAAGGAGGAGTAGCGTATGAGAGCAGCAGCATTTACTTCGACTGGAGGACCGGAAGTCATGAAAGTTATGCAGTTTCCGGATCCGCAGGCCGGGCCGGGTCAAGTTAGGGTCCGTGTGAAAGTTGCCGGCGTACAGCATTACGACTGCGCGGTGCGCAGCGGTTGGACGCCGTCCAATGGGGTCGCGGTGAATCTTCCGCAAATTCCCGGCAATGAATTCGCTGGTATCGTAGATCAGGTTGGGGAGGGTGTAACCGACTTCTCAGTGGGCAGCCAAGTTCTCGGATTCGCAACATTGAATTGCTACGCCGAATATGTGGTCGTCGGCGCCGACCAAATCGTGAGCAAACCCGGGACCATGTCCTGGGAAGAAGCAGGTGGTTTGACGGGCAACGGTCAGGGTGCTTACATCGCCTTAAAGGCAATCGGCGTCGAACCGGGCGATACCGTCCTGATCAACGGCGCGGCCGGATCCCTGGGCACTTTCGCCGTGCAGTTGGCGAAGGAGTGGGGAGCCAAGACCGTCATCGGTACCGCCAGCGAGAGTAACCACGACTTTCTCCGTTCGCTGGGCGCCGTACCAGTTACGTATGAGGAAGGTCTTGCCGAGCGGGTACGAGCGCTCGCGCCGGATGGCGTCGACGCCGCATTCGATACGGCCGGAGGTGAAGGGATTCGGGCGGCGGTGGAATTGGTGGAGGACAAGAACCGAATCTGCACGTTCTTCGCCTACGACCACATTGAGGAGCTCGGCCTTCGCGTCGTCCGCGGCGAACGCTCTGCAGCCCGCCTTGCAGAACTTGTGGATCTTCATTCAAAGGGCAAGCTTCACATCCAAATCAGGCAGATCTTCCCGCTGGATCGGGCGGACGATGCGCACCGGGCCATCGAAACCAGGCACGGCCGCGGGAAAATTGTTCTTATGATCGATTAATGATAGATGCGGTAGCCTTTCCGGACTGCCTTAAAAAAATCTCAACGTTTTCCAACAGCTCTAACAATTTTTCAAGAGACTGGCGATCGGCCATTCAACGGGCAGGATAATTAAAAAAGGAAATTTCATGGAAGCGGAGAAATTATAATTGTTTTGACCGAAAATCGTGTGTTATTTCGTCTATATAGTGAAAGATGTTAGAGGTGATAGTATGGTAGTGGGAGACAAGGTACTAGTAGAACAAGTATGTCAAGGAAATATGGATGCATTCGCAGTGTTGACTTCCAGATATTCAAATGCAGTTTATGCGACAGCATTCAGCACGGTTGGTGACTTTCATCTCGCTCAGGATATCTCACAGGAATCTTTCGTAAAGGCATGGTATAAAATTCATACTCTTGAAAACAAGGAGAGGTTCGGTAGTTGGTTATATGCCATAACAAAACGCATAAGCTTTGACTGGCTCAAAAAAAAGGATGTACCTGTGGAATACTCGAGGGTTGAACAGTTAGTTGATCCGATTCCAATCGATGAAATGGTGGAAGCTTTAGAGAGAAAAAGGCAGGTTTGGACCGCCTTAAATACCCTGGACGAGAAGTATCGTGAAGTGACCGTCATGTATTTTATTAGCGGATTTAACGTAAGGGAAATAAGCAAATATCTCAATATAAGTGTGAGTTCAGCCGAAAGTCGCCTTAGACGTTCCAAGGATAAACTAAAAAAGGAGTTGAGTTCATTGATCGAAGAAACATTAATGCAAAACAGATTAGATGAAGAATTTGAACGCAAAGTAATTGAAAGGCTTCAAGGTGTGGTTGTTGTCTACATTCCTGCTATAAATCTAAAGGAGTCTGCTGTGTGGTACGAAAAATATTTAGGGTATAAAATTACGCACATGGGAGATATTTGGTCATTGGAAAAACCAGGGTACCTTAAGATTATTCTATCGGAGATCGGCTGCGACACACATCCTATTCAGTTTAGTAAACCTGTTGATAAAAGCGCTGTGATGATGATTGGTACACCCGATATCGACGATTACCATCATTTCTTAAAGCAAAAGGGAGTGGAAGTAACAAACATTTTGGATCGCGGCGTTTGCGGAAGAAGTTTTCAAATGCAAGATCCAGCAGGAAATCAAATCATTGTCGATGCTTTTCAATTATAAGAGATTCAAAGGCAAACGCTCCTTATAGAATCGATTGAATTTCGGTCATTCCCCCGAAAACGTACGGATAAACTGGTGGGGTGAAACACCCTCGGCCTGCTTGAACGCCTTGCTGAATGCATACACGTTTCCGTACCCGACTTTCTCGGCAATCGAGGTCAGGGAGAGGCGACTGTAAATCATCAGTTCCTTCGCTTTTTCGATACGATGGCGAATTTGAAATTGATGGGGAGACAAACCGTACTTTTCTTTGAACAACCGGAAGAAATGAAACACGCTCAAGCAGGCGATTCTGGATAGATCATTTAAACTACGGTCTGGTAATAGTTGTACATAATATGCGTCGCAGTCTGATCGAGCACCTTCTCATGAAGAGTGAGGCGGTTATTTTGCTGTGCTTCCAGCCCTTTAACCAACTGACACAGGATCCACAGATGATTGATTTTTGCAGGATCGCGAACTCGGGGTCCCTTCTGAGCGGGATAAACTCCTGCTCTGCCGCATATTTATATTTCGAAGTATACATTATGGTTACGTTCGGGGGTTGGAATCGATCAAAACGAGAATGCGTCCGTCATTGATATAGCCTTCATACCGCTTGGCTTCGTTCTCGGGAATGCCCATTCCGCTTAACGCCCCGGCCAGTCCGCCTGCTCCTGCGTAACCGGCCGCGCCCGTTAAGGTTGCCGCGATAGGACCCGCTGCCAGAATGGGACCGATGCCTGGAATGCCAAGGAGTCCGCTGCCAGCCAACAGTTCCGTAACTCCACCCAGTACGCTGCCTGTCGCATCCCCGTATTCCGCGCTTTCCGATGCCTTAGTTCCGGTTTCGTCGGTAACAGCATCGATATCCTCTTTATTTTTTCCCAGAACGGATATTTCATCTGCGGCGTAGCCTTGTTGTTTCAAGCTTTCAATCGCGTTGACGGCTTCCTGATTCGAATAAAATACACCTGCGATTTTCTGTTCGCGTGCCATGGTCATTACCTCCTCGGTTAAAGTGATAAACCTTGCCAACCTCTGTTAACCGCCCCGCATGATCATAAAAATTATGCCTGCCAGCATTCCATTTGTTAGAATAGGAGCGGAGGGATTGAGACAAAGGGGTCATGCGGTAAATGGAAAAACAGACCTTATTCAAGCTGAAGGTCGCAGGTATCATTATTCCTATATTGGCAGCGTTATTATTCTTAACGATTTTATTGTTATCCGGCCCTAACGGGGAACGGCAAGATCCCGAGCTTAATATGCCCCGCGACTACGTGTATGGCACGGCAATCGCCTCGAATAACATGGAATTGCGTTATTTGCGGACGTGGCCGTCTAACGTCAAGCCGGAGTCCGTGCATAATAATGTAACGGCGTCGCCCTTCTACGGCATAAACGGAGGATTCTTCTACAATGATGATTTGCTCAGCATCGCCGTCGTGAATGACGCGCCCGTAAACGTAGCGGAAGGCCAATACGGAGCGGGCGGAGCCAATGCGAAATACGCGAGAGGTACGCTAGTATGGGACGGAGGTTCGGACCGGATTAGCGTGCAGGTGGTAAGTCAGGCATCCGAGCTTGAGGTGACAGATCGCACGCGGTTCTGGGCGCAAGGGGGCATCAGCATGAGCCTCGACAGCAACGATAATTGGTTGGAGCAGGCCACGATGGAAAATGCGCCTTTGCCGGATGAGTACTGCCTGCGTTCAGCGGCAGTGTACGATGTAGAAGGGAATTTGTATCTGATCGTTAGCAGCACGAAAGCCCCGCTGGCATTTTTTCGAGAAGCTATCTTGGAACAAATCGGAGATGGCAAGCTCGTGAATGGCATCTTCCTGGACGGAGACGGCTCGTCACAGCTTCGCAGCCGAGAGATGAAGCTTCGAGGAGACGGCCGACCGGTCGTTCAGATGCTGCGGTTAGTCAATTAACGCATACCATCGCCTAGGACCAGAAGGGATTAAATCTTGCGCCGGATAAATTCACGATGAAAATGGTGAAAGTACAATGTTTTATATCATTATTGTGTGCAGTTGAGAGTTATATGGAGCAATAGAGATGAATTTCATCGTACTTACAACAACTTCAGCCAGGTATAGCGTCAGAACATGGAAATAAGAATGTTTTTCAACGTTAATAGCATCAATACTACCGCCTATCAGGTGAATAGAAGTGTTTTTCATCGTATTTCACAAATGAGATCATTCTTATCGTACGTGTAGAGCGGGATGAAATGGAGATTAAAGAATGACGTAAGATCACCTTATAACGTATAATACGAAATTATAAAAAGGGTCTAGAAATATCAATATTTTCCCTTTCCCGGTTTTCTGGAAGCGCATACAATCCATTAAGCAAACTTGAGTATTTGAAATCAGGAGGGATTCGCGCAGATGTTAAGACGTTTGATCCGGTTGATTCCCGACTTTTTCGGCCATTTGAAGTGGAAGCTGTTCATTTCTTTTTTGTTCATATCGATCATTCCGGTGGCCATTACGGGGTTTGACTTATACAACAATTCCTATAAGGCGATCGAGGAAAAAATCGGCGTATACTCCCAGCAAATCATGGTGCAGTCGGCGGGGAGGCTCGATGCGCTTCTTACCGGAATCGAGGATATCAGCCTGCAAATCGTGTCATCAAGGGATATTCAGCAGACGATCGACGAAATCGCTACGGCGGATGACACCCAAGCAGAACAAGCAGGCGTCGGTAAGCTCAAGCAGAAGCTGGTGCAAATCCTGAGTTCCAAAAGGGAAATCGTCGGCGCGCAAATATTGCTGAATGAGCGGAAACTGGCGATAACCTCCGGGGAATCGATGGTACAGGAAAATTACGAATTATCGGACGAATACATTCATGCCATGGACAGTCCCGGAATCATCTATTGGAGAGGCACGATCAAAAATCAAAGCCCATCCATGCTGTATGAATATATCTCGACGCTCTCCCGTAAAATCTACGATACGGGGTCAGGCAAAGCCTTGGGGGCGCTTGTCCTGGGGACCAAGGAGTTTGCCCTGGCCGACACTTTCTCTTATATCGATCTCGGTCCCAACGGATTCGTGTTTATCATGGATAAGGACGGGAAGGTCGTCTCGCATCTTAGCAAAGGCAAATTAACGAAGGCGGCGGAATATTCTTTCGTTCCGACAATCGTTCATTCGGACGAAGGCGATACGCGTACGTTTCCCGCTTACATAGACGGTCAGAAATTCATGGTTTCCTACTCGCAGTCGGTTGCGACCGGCTGGTATGTCGTCAGTGCCATCCCTTATTCCTACCTGATGGAACGCATCACGGACGTCGGAATCTATTCCTTCCAGCTGGTTGTCGTTCTCATTATATTAGCGCTCATCATATCGCTTCTCATATCCATCGGGATTTCGCGGCCCGTTCAGCAATTGGCGGCGGCGATGAAACGTGTAGAGGACGGGGACCTCAAGGTAAAAGTCAAGTTTAGAAGCAGCAATGAAATCAGCATTCTGGGCAACAGCTTCAATCGCATGATCCTCCGAATCAACTTTCTGATCGATCGGGTGTACGAAGTTGAAATCTTACAGAAGGAAGCGGAGATCAAGGCTCTTCAGTCGCAGATCAATCCGCATTTTCTATACAATACTTTGGCGGTCATCGACAGTCTCGCTACCGTGAAGCAGGAAAAAGAAATCAGCGCGATCACTCAGATGCTGGCCGATATTTTCAGATACAGCACAAGCGGAAACGACTTGGCAACGATCGAAGAGGAGATCAATCAAATCCAACGCTACTTGAACATTCAGCAGTACAGATACGGAGAAGATTTACGCTGGCAATTCATTATCGATCCCTCTGTCCGGGAGTGCAAAATCATAAAGCTTCTCCTCCAGCCCATCGTGGAAAACTCGGTTCTCCACGGCATTCAGAAAGCGGGAACGATTAAAGTCATCGTGCTTCCAAAAGGTTCGAACCTCTCGATAGTCGTGGAAGACAACGGTGTCGGCATGAACGATTCCGAGCTGCAGAGTTTGCTGCAAAGGCTGGAGCATTCCTACCGGACTCGCGGCAAATCCGAGAATGGCTCCCACATTGGGTTAGCCAACGTGAATAGCCGGATCAAAAGTTTCTATGGAGAACGGTTCGGGTTGAACATCATAAGCGGAACGGGACTGGGCACCAAGGTTACCGTCATGATTCCTATCGCTGAGGACACGCCGGATAACGGTAATATCGCATAATCCGCCAGGAGAAGGAGAGCATTATGAACTTGAATGTAATGATCGTCGATGATGAAGCGCATATCCGCAACGGCATGAAGATGAAGGTAGATTGGGAACAGCTGGGAATGCATGTTGCGGCTGAAGCGTGCGACGGCTTAGAAGCGCTTAAATGCATGGAGAACGAGAACATTGATCTTGTCATCACCGATATTAACATGCCGCTAATGGACGGACTTACTTTTATCCAGAAGGGTTTGGAAATCAACAAGGACGTGAAGTTCATTATCGTCAGCGGCTACAGCGAGTTCGAGTACGCCCGTAAGGCCATGAAATTCGGGATTACGGAATATTTGCTTAAACCTCTGAAAGAATCGGACATGCAGGCGTCGCTTATGAAAATCAAGGAAGAAATTCTCGCTATCGAGAGCGTTTGGCTGAAGGAGCACGCGAAGAGGGAGCATAGCAAGAGAAGGGAAGAATCGCTGCTTCAATTGCTGACGGATAAGCAGACTCTGTCAACCGCAGCCGACTTGGAGCGGGAATTAAAGCTGGAGCTTCATGCGGACAACATTGTTATTGGGGTTGTAAAAATAGAGCTTCAAGATACGGCGGCCGACTCTGCGGGCGGAGTTAGGAACTATACCCTCTATCACGATATAGAAAGCACGTTCAACTCTTTTCTTGCAAGCTCGGGTTGCGGGCACATCGTTAAGAATATTCGGCCGGAACATGAATTCATCCTGTTGCTCGCCGAATCCGGCAATGAAAAGGAGAAGATGATCAGGCTGCTAACCTCGATCATTGGCAAATTGAAGCAAAGCTTTGACGTCCGGGTAACCATCGGGTTAAGCGGAACGAAGGATAGGGCGCATCCGGTCAAACAATGCTACAACGAGGCGTTATTCGCCGTGAAAGAAAGAATAATGTGCGGAGCCGGAAAGGTGATCGATTACGCGAAAATTCCGGTAAAGAGCGACAAGCCGAATTTCGGCGCGGAAACGAAGCTCCTCGCGCGCTTCTTGGAAGACAGAAAATGGAACAACGTCAAGGAGCATATCGATTATATGTTTCGCCACTCCATTGAGAAGGGGATCATCTCCAACCATAATCACGTTTACGAGCTGTTTATCGAAATCTATTTCGCAATCAAGCAGTTTGCCAGAGGAGAGGCGTCCGCGAATCAAGAGAGTTCTGTCCTAGGTTCCGGAGAGGTCATCACAGAAATCGTTGGGGCCTTCAGTCACACGGATCAAATGGTAGATTGGCTTTATCATTATACCGAGTCGGTTTGCAGCCATTTACAAGAAAGCCAGGATACAACCGGCAAAGAAATCGTCTATCGCGTAAAGAAATACATCCAAGAGTTTTACAGCTCGGATCTGACGCTTAATCTGGTATCGGAGAAGTACCATATCAATCCGATCTATTTCAGCAGAATCTTCAAGACGTATATTGGCGAAAGCTTTAACAGCTATATTACGCGGATCCGCATGGAAGAGGCGAAGAACCTGATGGAGACCACTTCGCTGAAAATGCAGGATATATCGGAGATCGTCGGGTACGAAGACCCGAAGTATTTCAGCAAGGTGTTCAAGAAATATTTCGGCGTCAGTCCGAGCATGTTCAAATGAGGTTTAATTATTACTCTCTATTAGTTAATAATGTGAGTCTGCCATAGCGAGCAACCGTGATAACTTATATGTCAGACACCCAAACCCGCATGGGATTGAGTGACTCAAGGCATAAGGGGGGACACGAACCACCGGTATCATTAAACAGATAAACATTTGGATACTGTGGAGAATGGAATCCTGTATAACGAGCTCAAAGGGAGGCTTTTGAATGAAAAAGAACTTATCGCTAATTATTTGCGCAATGTTCGCCATGACCTTGATCTTGTCGGCTTGCGGCGGAAAAAATAACGAGTCTTCGTCCCCGAGCAGCGGTGCTGCGCAGAAAGCGGAGGAAACCAAAAAGGAATTCAAACCGCTTGTCGTCGGAATGAGCAACGGTTACATCGGCAACGGTTGGAGAACGCAAATGACGGAAGCGATTGAGAAATTGGCGGCTGAGTACAAGGATAAGGGCTTGATCGAGAAGATCATCGTACAGCATGCCGGCACCGACGTGAACAATCAAATCTCGCAAATTCGCAATATGATCAATGCAAAAGTCGATTTGCTGCTTATCGATCCCAATTCTGAAACCGCTCTCAATCCGGTAATCGAAGAGGCACACAAAAAAGGAATCACGGTCATTGCCTTCGACCAGCCGGTAACGAGCCCGCACGCGATTAACATCGTTATCAATCAAAAGGAGTTCGGTAAAAATTTGGCCGAGTGGTTTGTGCACGAGCTTGGAGGCAAGGGAGATATTGTGATCGTCAGCGGCTTGGCGGGACATCCGGCCAATGTCAATCGTTTGGAAGGGATGAAAGAAGTGCTCGCAAAGAATCCCGATATTAAAGTATTGACCGAGGTCAATGGCAACTGGGATGAAGCCAATGCGCAACAAGTAACTTCCAATCTCATCGCTTCCTATCCGAATATTGACGGCGTCTTGACACAGGACGGCATGGCTTTGGGGGTTGTCAACGCTTTTGAGGCGGCGAACAAAGAGCTTCCCGTCATTACCGGAGAGAATATGGTCGGATTCCTGAAGAAATGGAAGCAACTGAAGGACGACAAGGGATTTTCCACCTATGGACAGAACAACCCGCCTGGTATCGGAGCAACGGCGCTCGGAATCGGCGTCAGAATCCTGCAAGGCAAGAAGAACAATTTACCGATGCAAAACAACACCTATTATTATCCAATCGGCACGCATATTAAGAATGACAATCTGGAAGCGGAGCTCGGGAAATTGACGGAAAAGCCCGACACGTACACGCTGGATGAATGGCTTTCCGAGGAACAACTGAACGCTTTCTTCGAATAAAGCTAATGCAGTAAGGATCGAAACAATAGGAGAGGGAATACAGTGTGTATTCCCTCTCTGTAAAGGAGATTAGCCATGCAATTACTCGAAGCGAAATCATTGCGCAAAGCATATGGCGGCATCACTGCTCTCCGCGAAGGGAACATGGTGTGTAAGAAAGGGAAGGTTTGCGGTTTGCTTGGGGCCAACGGCTCCGGGAAATCGACATTTTCCAAAATGATCTCGGGCGTCGTCAAGCCTGACGGCGGGGAAATATGGCTCGAAGGGATTCGAGTGAACTTCGCGTCTCCGGAAGACGCCATGAAGCATGGGATCATCATGGTTCACCAGCATTTGAGCTTGATACCGGAGTTGACGATATGGGAGAACATTACCCTTGGACATGAACCGGCAAGCGCGATGGGATTTGTACGAAACAAAGAGTCGGAGTCCATCGCGCAAGCTTATTTATCGAAGTTTCTGCCGGAGCTCTCCATACATAACAAAGTAAAAGATCTATCGCTTGCGCAAAAACAATTCGTAGAAATCGCCAAAGCCATTTCGAAAAAACCGAAGCTGCTTATTCTGGATGAACCGACGGCTCCGTTGGAACAGTCGGAAGTGGAGAAGCTGTTCCTGGTCATTCGCGAATTGCAGAATCAAAATACGTCTATCATCTTCATTTCCCACCGGTTATGGGAGATCAAAAGCATCTGCGATTACGTGGTTGTGTTCCGCAACGGGGATACCGTCGGAGGCATCGACTTTGCAACAGAGGACAAGAACGACGACGTTATCGTCTCCATGATATCCGGCAAGGAACAGCGAATCTCGAAAGAAAATGCTCAGTCGAATAGGATCCGACGCTCGGAAACGATGCTTGAAGTTCGGGAGCTCTCGCTCCGCAGAGCCGTGGATCAGGTGAGCTTTGATATAAAAAAAGGCGAGATCGTCGGCGTGGGCGGATTGCAGGGTCAGGGCCAGGAGCAATTGCTGCTCGCGTTGTCCGGTTTAATAACCGCGGACCGCGGACAGGTGTCGGTAGGCGGCAGGACACTGCGCCTTAAGCATCCGAAGCATGCCATAAGAGAAGGGATGGTACTCGTCCCCGGGGATCGGCACAAAGAAGGCTTGTTTTTGCAGCACAGCGTCTTTTTCAATTTGATGTACCCGCAGCTTGCTTCGAAGAAGACCGGCTTCCTGTTGAATATTAAAAAAATGAAAGCCCAGGCGGATGAAATGATCGCCAAGGTCAATATCGTTCCGAACGACCGCGGCAAGGTCGTCCAGTTTCTTAGCGGCGGCAATCAACAGAAGGTTGTGGTAGGGAAATGGCTTCCGCTTTCCCCCAAGGTGCTTCTGCTCAGCGATCCGGCTAAAGGCGTCGACGTCGGCGCGAAAAGAGAGCTTTACGATACGGTGAGGGAATTGGCCGAACAAGGCACTTCCGTTCTGCTCTATGCGAGCGACAGCGAGGAATTAATGGCCGTATGCGATCGGGTGCTCATTATGTTCGAAGGTAAAATCGTGAACGAATTGCAGCCATCCGATTATAGCGAAGAACGATTCGTGTCCGCTTCGCTGCGTTCGAAGAAAGGAGAAACGAACTAGCATGCATATGAGCGCTATTCAACGAATTCGGCAGCACAGCCTATTTCCAACCGTTATCGTTTTCCTTGTTGTCGTTGCCGTTAATGCTTACTTGCAGCCGGAGTTTTTCAGTTACGACGTCTTCAAATCGAATTTGGCAAGCTTCACGCCGTTAATCCTCGCAAGCATGGCCCAGGCCGTCGTAATTCTCGTCGGAGGCATTGATTTGTCCATCGGAACTGCGATTACTTTGTCTACCGTTATTATGGCAGCTATGATGGGCGATTCTCCGGGGAGTATAGCTATAGGAATCCTAATGGCGGTCGTTGCGGTGTTATTGGTTGCCGTATTGAACGGGATAACGGTCGGTTACCTGAAGCTTCCCGCGATTATATCCACCTTTGCGGCTTCGGCCATCTGTTATGGCGTGGCACTGCTGATCATGCCTCAACCCGGCGGATACGTTCCGTACGCATTCTATGAAACCTATCAGTCCACTATTGCTGGCTTTGTACCGATGTCGCTAATTGTTATTATGGTCGGTTTGCTGGTATGGGCATTTTTCAAGAAGAGAAAAATACATCGATACATTTACGCGGTGGGAGGAGACGAGCAGGCGACCTTCGCGAACGGCGTCAATACGCCGAAAGTGAAGCTCATGGCTTTCCTCATCTCGGGTATTTTTATCCTATTGACTGCTCTGGTTGTCGCTTCGCAGACATCGACGGGCGATGCGAACATCGGCCAAGCTTTTACCTTGAATTCGATAGCGGCCGTCGTCATTGGCGGCATCAGCCTGCGGGGAGGCAAGGGACACTTGTTCGGAGCGGTTCTCGGGGCACTTATTCTCGGATTCATATCCAACATCATCTTCTTTGCTAATATTTCTTCCTTTTATCAGGATTTAATCAAAGGCCTAATCATCATATTCGCGCTGACCCTGTCCATTCTTCCGACCCTTCGGAAGAAGGAATTTGCGTAAAAGGGAGGTTGACCATGAATAACTTGCAAGCGAGCGGATCGGTCAAGCCGGGAAGGGTGCTGGAAAAAGCGAAGATTATCGCTGCTAATAAGGTAGCGATCGCCTACTTGTTGGCGGTGTTGCTTTTTGTGATTGGGCATTTCGTTTCTCCCGGTTTCTCTTCGTTTTCCAATATCATGAACGTACTGAATATTTCCGCGTTGCTCGGGTTCATCGCCTTGGCGCAGATGGTCGTCGTCTTGTCCGGCGGCGAAGGTATCGATTTGTCCGTCGGTGCGATGGCTTCGCTGAGCGCCGTAATGTCCTCGCAAATCATTAACGGCATGAACGGAAACTTGGCTCAGGCGGCAATTACCGTTGTTATCGCCGGTTTTCTCATCGGCTCGGTGAGCGGCATCGGGATATCTTATTTCAAGGTTCCGCCGCTCGTCATGACATTGGCGATGGCCAGCGTCATTCAGGGAATTTCCCTCGTCTATACGAACGGTCAACCTAAGGGCATGGCTTCGTCGGCACTTAAAGCGCTAGGGACCGATCGTACCCTGGGCATTCCTAACCTGGTCCTGTTATGGATCGTGCTCGCCATAATCGTCGGTATATTCCTCTTGCGTACGAAGTGGGGGAATGTGCTGTATGGATTGGGCACCAATCGCTTGACAACGGAATTGTCCGGCGTGAATACGAGAGTCGTGCTCACGGTCGTTTACGGTGCAAGCGGAGCGATTGCGGCCATTGGCGGTATGCTGCTGCTCAGCTATACCGGCACGTCGTATTTGGATATCGGTTCGGCTTATATGCTGCCTACAATTATTGCGGTCGTGATCGGCGGGATCTCCTTGGCGGGTGGTCAGGGAAGCTACTCGGGCACCGTGGCGGGAGCGATTCTACTGACGGCCTTAAGCAGCATTCTAATTACGCTTCACATCGGTGAGGGAGGACGGCAGATCGTCTACGGCGTCGTGCTTCTGCTGCTGCTCATTGCTTATGCAAGGCAAAAGTAATTTCATTAAAGGAGTGGTGAACGATGAGTCGGTATTCTGCCAATCCGGAAATGAAAGAAGGGTTTAACGTCATCGCGTTAAGCGATGCCGGAAGCAACGCGGTCGCGGAAATCGTGCCGGAGCTGGGAAATAACCTTTACAAGTTCGAGAGTGGGGGACGCCAGGTTCTTCTGCCGCCGGGTAGCTTGCAATCGCTTAAGAATGAGACGTTCGCTGCCTTCAAATACGGGACTCCAATCCTGTTTCCGCCTAATCGGGTGAGGAATGGCCGCTTCTCATTCAATGAAAGGCAATACAGCCTGCCCTTGAACGAGCCGCCTGACAATCATCTGCATGGAGAAATTTGTTCAAGAGCTTGGGAAGTGATCGAGTTTGGGGCATCGGAAGAAAAGGGGGCTTTTGTTACGAGTTGTTTCCGATACGCATCGCACCCGGATATAATGGAGTATTTTCCGCACCCGCTTTCTTTCACAATTACCCACCGGTTATATGAGGGAAGGCTGCATTTGAGCGGCGCGATCGTTAACGGAGGAGAGGACGAAGCACCATTCGCGTTCGGACTTCATCCTTACTTCCAGGTACCCTTTGACAGCGGAGAGGAGGAGATTGTACTGAAGGTTCCGGCAGTCGAGGAGTGGCCGGTGACCAACCAGGCATTCGTCACGGGAAGGCCGTCGGTCACGGATTTCAGCTGCAGCCTGAACCAAGGAGTCAATTTTGCGTACTATCCGCAGTTGGGCTGCTCACTCTTGTCCCTTGCAGGTGCAGATAATACGTGCCGCATTGAAATGAAGGACCGCGGTTATGCGATTGCCTATCAAGTCGATCATCAGTTCCCGTTTCTCGTATTGTTCCGCCCCGACTGGTCGTCGGCTTTCTCGCTGGAGCCGTACACATACGTTACGGATGCGTTCAATCTTCCGTACGAGCATGAGCTGACGGGTGCCAGGGGGATAAAGGCTGGAGAAGAAATTCGCTTCGAGACTAGCTTATGGATTGAAGCTACGAATTAACAAAATAATCCCGATGAGTCGAATAGACGCGTCGGGATTATTCAATGAAAGTCAGAAAAAGTTAGACTAGGAAAATTTAGTTGTAGACTAGGGAAATAATGATTTGACTGCCGATAATCATTAAGCGATCGGGCAGATAGTTTAATAAATCGCTTGATGCTTGAAGTCTGGTACGGTACTAGATTGTAGGGGGTATGTTAAAATGAGTAAAGTCAAGATAAATGGACAAGGGGAACGATTATGAAGTGTCTTAAATTGTTATTAATTGGTATAACTATCATTATCGTCTGTATTGGATGTGACGTTGGAGATAAACCACCAATTACAACAGAATCAATAGTAGGACAGTGGATTGTTTCAAATGAAAGAGTAGATATAAAAAAATTTACGCGTCAGTACGGACAAATACGTCTGAATGATGCATCAGTTGTCTTGCATCATTTCCAAGCGGGGATGTCCGTTGAATTTACTCCTGACGGAACTGTGAAATTTGAGAGTGAGTCAGGGAATTATTTGTTGTTAAATCAAGATGGATCCAATTATATAGTGATTTCTGCACAAGTATCCAAATCCTTTCATCCAATTGAAATGAGTAATAACAAATTAATAGTAGGACCATATATCTTGATACAAGAAAAAAAACACATTAGCTGACGCCCTTTATCACCACGACTAAACTAACGGAGAACGATAGTTAAACGAAACAAGAAGCAGTTTGCCACGGCAGCTGCTCCTTGTTTTATTAAGCTAAAGGGCAGTTAAGTTGAATTAAGAACTATTCGAAACTTTAATAATAAAATTAACGTCTATGGGTTATTGAGGGGGGCAGGAAAAATGAAGCAATTAGTTACTATAATGTTAGTCTTACTGATGTTTATTGTAAGTAGTTGTAATAGTGCAGAATTAAAAGTATCAGAAGAAAAGGCGAAATCAAGTGTTATCGAAAAACACACTGGAAACAACGGCAAGGTCACAATATTATCGATAGACCTTAAAAAAAATAACTATATAGTTGAGTGGGAAAATGAAGAAAATTGTGAGAAGGGTATTGATTCTGTTGACGGAGAAAATGGAGCAATTGAAATGATTGAGGCATCAATCTGTTAATGTTTGTCGTCCAGAATTAATCATGCTTTTTCTAACGGGGAACAAGAGTTCAATATAAACACGGTAGTAGCCGACCACATTGATCGGCTGCTTCATTACGCTAACTGGCAGGATACCCTAATTACAACACAGAATCACTTTATAGAGGGAAACCCAAAGTTATCTAAAATGAAGTTGAGTATAAGGAGGTATTATGAACTCGAAGAAAGATAATAAAAAATTGCGAGAGTCATTTGAACAAACCGCGAATATTTATCAGCAGGCGCGTCCGGATTACCCGGAAGAATTGTTCGATGATTTAATCCATGCGACAAATTTGCATCCAGGTGATCGTTTGTTGGAAGTGGGTTGTGCTACAGGAAAGGCTACTCTACCGTTAGCCAAGCGCGGATTTAAAATCACGTGTGTAGAACTTGGCGCTGAGCTCGCTGCAGTTGCCCGTCAAAACCTTATCGGAATGGACGTTGACATAATCAACGGTAGCTTCGAAGACTGGCAACCGGAGGTGGGGAATGGGTTTGATCTGGTATTCGCTGCAACCGCTTGGAAATGGGTTGATCCCGAAGTTCGGTACATTAAGGCATGGCAGGTCCTTCGTCCCGACGGACACCTCGCATTTTGGAACGCAGATCACGTATTTCCAGACGGTGGAGACCCATTCTTCCGTGAAATTCAAAACGTTTACTATGAGATCGGCGAAGGTAAATCGGTAGACAACAACGATTGGCCGCGACCAGGGGAACTACACGAGCAAAGAGAGGAGATTGAGAAAAGCGGCCTGTTTGAGGTTGTTCACATACGACATTTTGATTGGGAGCGCTTTTATCATGTTGACGAGTACATTAAACTCCTCGAAACCTTCTCCGGGCACATACTTATGGAGGAATGGAAACGCGGCAAACTCTTCAACGAAATCCGAGTTCGCCTTAATAGTCGTCCAGAACAGTCAGTTCGCCGCCACTGGGGCGCTGTTCTCCATGTCGCCCGTCGAAAGGATTGACAAATGGAAATTATGGCTTCTCATCGTTCAACTAAACGGGTACTATAGCTAATAACCCAAACGAAAAGGCAACCGATTAGACCTGGTTGCCTTTCCCCGCTAGCGGACAGGTTAGTTGGTGGTTACCTTGAATAGCCCTAAATTGTTCTAAGCACTGAGTAAATACTTTATTTACCCTGTAGAGCGACGGATCATACTTTTCCGTCGAGTCGTGCGTATAGGATGTAGTCCACGGCAGCCGGCTCGAACCCTCTTGCACGAAGGGCGACGTTGATTTGGCCGCGATGGTACTGGCCGTGCAGGGCGACATGTATCAAAATGTCCCGCGCTGAAGTCTCGAACGGTGCCCCGGCCTGACTACGATAAGCGATCGGCTTGTCTAGCCAATCTTCAGGTAGGGAGTCGAGCCAAGTCCGGAAGCCGCTTCCGTTCGCCTCGATCAGCGCGGCGCAGTCGGCCTGATCGGCATTATCTAACCATAGCGCGAGACCCTCACTGCTCTCGCCGCGTAGCCGGGTCAGCCAGATGCGCTCCGCTTGGAGTAGGTGCAGGAACAGGTTCGCAGCCTTGCTGGCTTCGTCCGCCGGCGCGGCTCGCAGAGCCTCAAGCAGCAGGCGGTTTGCCCAATCCATGTGTGCGAACAAGTTTCGAATCGTTTGCATAACTTTTCGACCTCCATAGTCCCTTGATCTCTTACCTCTTTCTCTTTGATCGTATCACGCACGGGAGCGATAGCCAACGCTTTTGCGTGCGGAGACTGCGAGTCGTCCATGAACAGCTTACCATGGTATCGAAAAAATGCGGCGTTTAGGCTTCCGTTTCACTGTATCCGTCAACGTGAGAGCAACGAAGTAGAAGAGCAAGGATAAAGCGATCGAACCGAGTACGCTCCATAGCAGCGGCATTCCTTGGTCGTTAAGATAGTCAAAGATCCATTGCCCGCATAGCGCCATCAGCATCATGCAGATGGCGCTCTTGACATATGGGCGGATATCCCAGTAAAACCCGATCAAGCTTGAGATTGATAAGAAGTTCAGCAGCATCAATATGACGATACCAAAGCCAATGCCGTACGCGACGCCGACGATGCCGAATTGGCTGCCGAACAAGAAGATGGCGAGCGCTTTGAATGCTGTGGCCACCACATGGTTCCATAGCGAAGCGTTCGCTCGGCCGAGCCCGAGCAGGATCGCGTGCAGCGGCGCGTCGAAATAATACAGAAAAAAAATAGGCGCCAATATTTTCAGCAGCAATCCCGCTTCCGGTGCATCGTAAATGAGCGTCGTGAGCGGGGTCGCCCACTCGAACAGGATGACGGTTGCCGGTGCACCGATCAGGAGTCCCAAGCGCAGCGCCTGATCCATCCGTTCGTGTATGAGCAGACCGTTCTTGTTTGTCGCCGCCTCGCTAATCGCCGGGATGAGCGCCGTGGACAGTGAATGTGTAATAAAGCCCGGCATGAAAAGCAGTGGAAACACATAGCCGGCGAGAAGGCCAAACTGCTTTGTGGCGAGTGCTGTGCTAATGCCGGCCAACGCTAAGCTGGTTGTAATGAGCAGCGGCTGGAATGCGCCGAATAACGAATGAATAATGCCGTGTCCGGTCGTCGGCAGGCCGATTTGAAGCAACTCGGAGAGTGTACGTCTCCCCTGCTTTAGGTGGCTCGTCCAAGTCTCACCCGGCACCTTGGATTCACCATATAGCTTGTAGCTTGCCAACAGGAATAAGAGGCTAATCGCCTCGCTGACGACGGAGGCGACCATCGCGCCCGCAGCCGCATACGCGATTCCATAAGGCATCAATAGGTGCACCATCGCCAGTACGCAGGCAATCTGTACCGTATGTTCGAGCACGTCGGAAGCGGCGATAGTCTTCATCCGCTGTTTGCCACGGAAGTAGCCCTTCAGCACCGCAGAGACGGCGACGATCGGCGCGATCGGTGTAATCGCGAGCATCGCGTAATACGCACGCTGATCGGTCAGCAGGATGGATGCCATCCACTCTGAGCCGAACAGTGAAACGGTAGTGAGCGCCACGCTCAAGACGCTGGTGACAGCGAGCGAGACGTGCAAGATGCGTCTCACTTTCGCCCGTTCGTCACGAGCGTAGGCCTCCGCGACGAGTTTCGAGATTGCCACCGGCAAGCCGAGCTCCGTAATTGTAATGACGAGTGGCACGAGCGGATGAGCCATCATCAAGAGACCGATCCCCTCTGCGCCCAACACACGGGCGACAAATATGCCGCTGATAAAGCCGAGAATGCGGTTGATGAACGCGGCGACGGACAAAACGAACGTACCTCTCATGAACGATTGAGACGGTTGTGCCATAGACTTCGTCTCCTCCTGATGAACAATATTTAATTGTATTCACCATCAGGAAATATATGTGAACGAGCTGTAATCGGGGTCATCTTTTGGACAACTGTTCGATGTTTATTGAAGTAACGGATAACGAGTTCAACAAACAGCAGCAGTGTAGGACTTTATTGTCTCGTTCAAGTCTGCCGCTGTTCCTATTATTGGTGTCAGTCTAATACCCTTTATTACAACGACTCACGAGGAGCTGTGCATGTCTCCACTTTACATGGATACTCTTTGAAAATAGAATGAGAGGAACAAATATGATCGGAGAGTATTAATTGAAAATTACTCGTTTACTATGTTTGGCTTAATTGTAATGTTCGTTTCCGCTTGTAGCGGTACCGCAACATCACCGCAAGAAACAATGGCGGCGTCAGCCCCTTTTACCTGTTGTCATATAATTCAGGTAACTTTTTTAGCGGAGGATTTTAGATAGATAATTAGGAGGGATAAAAATATGTTTGAAAAGACGAGGATTGATTATTTGATTGATCGAGAACGAGATAGTGATTCTTCTTTAGTCGTATTAATGTGTGGAATAGCTGGTTCTGGAAAAACAACCTTCTCTCAAAATTTAGAAAAGGATGGTTTCGTACGTCTTTCTATTGATGAAGAAGTATGGTCTATGAATGGTCGCTATGGAATCGATTATCCAGCTGAAAAATACAGGGAGTATTTGGATGAAGCGCATATAAGATTACGTAATAAGTTAGTAAAGTTAATACAAGATAATAAACAGGTTGTGGTTGACTCTAGTTTTTGGCAACGGTCAGAAAGAGATGAATTTAAACAGCTTGTTGAAAAATCTGGAGGTAAATGGAGACTTATTTATCTGAAAGTACACCCTGATGAATTGCGAAAGCGCCTTAAGATACGAAGCCAACGTTTTGATGCAATCAGCTTTTACTATAACTGAAGAAATTTTAACAACCTTTCTAAATGGATTTGAAGAACCAAGAAATGAGGGGGAAATTGTTATAGAAAATTAGATAACCATTAATGGAAAAGAACTGTCCTTATTCATCGCAATTATGTCCAAGAACAGGAGATAAAACAGAGTAAACTGTTAACGGGCAGATTACGTTAATAATGATTGTGGCTGACAGAGAAAAGCCTGCAAATGGAAGAGAAGATTAACAAATGAAATACACCAAAACACCGAAGGGCCGAGGAAAAGCATTCCCGGCTTTTTTGCACGAAATTTTAAATTCGGCGAAGCAGCAGATTGGTCGTTGTTTGCCCATTCCGCAATCGAATTATTCAAGTTTGACTAGTGTGAGTTATGAACGTTATAATAAATAGTATTGCTATACAAATTTGATTAGTTAGACAATCCTTGTAAAGGAGATAACCATGTCAACTGTTAGATTACTCGTGTTAGGTTCCATATTGCGAAGAGGAATTAGTCATGGCTATGCAGTTTTAAGTGATCTCACTTCTTGGCATGCTGACACTTGGACCAACGTAAAGCCTGGATCTATTTATCATGCCTTAGACAAGCTTGAATCGCAGGGGATGACAAGGTCCGTTAATTCAGAGGTCAATGTAAAACTTGGTCCATCACGTAGGGAGTACACTGTCACTAAGAAGGGCGAAATCGAATTTATGACTTTGCTTGAATCGGCACTTGTAAGTATCGATCTTCAGCAGTTTTCAGCAGGGATTGCTTTTATGAATATGTTATCACGACAAAAAATAGATGCGCTCTTACAGCAACGACGTATTGCATTAGAAACATCGATTAATTTCTTGAGGAGTTTGCCAACGGAAGAGCTCCCACCTGATCCTTCCAAGCATCCTGAACTTGTTGGCATTTGGGTTAGTTATGTTGAGAATGAGGCAGCAACTACAGAGAGGATATTGGTAAATGTCCAAGCAGGTAAATACGAGTTTAAATCTGAATTGTTGGAGGGAGAACGATGAAACAGGTGGATTATGACGCATTCATTATGGAATTGCCAAATGTGCTACGAGAAGTGAACTTCGGATATTCGTTCTTTTTTGTCGGCGACGATCACCGCTTGCCGTTTGTAACCATTGCTGATTCAGACAATGAATACGACGATGTGTCCAACCTTAATCGAGAAGATGTATTTCGCCTCAATATTGGAGTTAGCAAACAGACATTTAATAATCTCATCGCTGGCCTGATGGATGAAAGCATCGACTATTCGGTGCTGAACGAGTTTTTACCCCATCCCCAATATTCACGTCAATTCTTTGTTTGCATCCTTAATCCAGTCGGAGAGAATGCCGAAAAAACGAAGCAACTGATTGTAGAAGCACATTTGATTGCGGAAGGACGGCTTCAACGTAAGGACGGTAGCTAGGGATTGGGGGTGCATTTCCGTGTGCATAGCAGCTTAGATCGTCGGCTTCGCCAAAGTCGCCGGCCTGCATAGTTGTATTCAGGCCGCGGGGACTTCAAGCAATTTTGGAACTTAGGGTATTCGCACGAGGAAGGGATGGGTCTTTGCTCAAATCACTTCGAGTAGACGCTGAGCGAGGTCCTATTCCTTGAGCAGATGCCCCAAGTGAGGCTTGTAAGCGTGCAGTCAGAGGCTCCACATTCAACTACCGGGTACGCCTGCGAGTGATAAAGTTTTAGACTATCGATGGCATTAAGCTAACTGGCAGGTTAACGTAGTAGTAATCCTTTTTACTCATGGTGCGCTCCCCTTATTTTTGACAATACGTGGTTGAGGATTTTCTAAAGCCATTGTTTCAATCCATTTTGTTTCATCAAGTATTGTCATGATATATGCATTGGAATCATTTACTGATAAAGCAAGAAAAAACGCATTGTCTACGATCGCGACAGTGCGTTTTTTTGTGCTTTTGTGTTCTATTTTAGTGTGTTGCAGTTCCTTTGCTTGTCAGCCTATCAATCGTTCAAAGCGGCAATGTCGAGCCCGCGAAGGCGTGCCTGGTCGGCAATCATGCCGATCTCGGTGATCTTGCCATCCACAACCGTGAATTCGAGAATGAATATCGGTTGATCCAAATGACCCGCGATGACGCCTACCGATCCGTTCACGAGCACCGGCTTCATGCCCCGGGCACGATCGGCGAATTGCTTGGCCTGCTTGGCCACGGCCTCTGAACCACGAACAACCGGCACATTTGCGACTGGCGCGAATACGGGGTCGTTTTGAAGTACGACATTCGGGTCTAATACCGAAAGTAGTTTCTCAAAGTCTCCGTTGCGCGATGCGGCGAAGAATGCGTCGACAAGCTCACGTTTACGCTGAAACTCCGCAGTTTCCGAAGTTGACTCGGCATCCTGAACCCGGCGTCGTGCGCGGCTCGCCAATTGTCTTGCTGCCGACTCGTTACGCCCGATAATGGGAGCGATCTCCGAAAAAGACAAGGCGAATATATCGTGCAACACGAATGCAATGCGTTCGACAGGATTTAATTTTTCGAGGACCACGAGCATCGCAAGACCAACAGAATCGGCCATCAGCGCTTCGTGCTCGGGGTCGCTTCCGTCTTGGCGGCTAGTTACCGGTTCAGGTACACTAACCATCGTAAGCTCCTCGCGCCGCGATTTACGAGATCGCAGCATATCAAAACATACTCTTGAAACGATTGTTGTCAACCATCCTCCAAAATTCTCGACTCCGCTCGTATCTGAGCGACTAAGACGTATCCATGACTCCTGTAGAGCGTCATCCGCTTCGCTCAGAGATCCGAGCATCCGGTAAGCCACCGCCTGCAGGTGATTCCCATGCGCCTCGAATTGTTCTACAAGCCAGTTGTGATCGTTCATGCGCCTCATACCCTCCTTCGTTTCCTCTTTATTTATATGTCGAATGAAACTCAGCAGATGTGACGGAGTTGTACGAAAACTACAGTTTTTATTTCGAATTTCTCATCAAAACATTTTTCGCCATTTCTGTCACGTTTCCTTCATGACTTACGACATAGTTAGTGACAAAGGAAACCGGTCTATGTGAAAGAAGAGTCTACCGGTTGTCCGTTGAAAACATTTAATCCAAGGAGATGATTGTTGTGAGTACGAGTTTGATCCCTTTTCTTGAAATGAACGGAAGCGCGAATGAGGCCATCGATTTATACGTGGAGGCGTTGGATGCCAAGGTCACCTATATGCTTCGGTTCAGAGACATGCCGGAAAATCCGGAAGCTCCACTGCCGCCGGAAAAGAAGGACTGGGTGAATTACGCCGTCTTGAAAATTGGCGATTCCGAACTACAGATTACCGATCATGTTACCGGAATCACATACGAGAAGGGAACGCAAATCACCATCGTTGTTCAAACCGACGACAAAGAAAAAGCTACCCAATATTTCGAAGCATTGAAGCAAGGCGGTCGAGTGAACGACCCGCTACAAGCAAGTTTCTTCAGCCCCGCTTACGGTAATGTCACGGATAAATTCGGTATCACGTTCCGGATCCTTACAAAAGGACGTCAGTGATCTATCGCTCCTTGATTTATTGCATCATAAACACACAAATAGTAGGGGATATTCCGCTAACGGATTACGATAGTCTAATGAACATAAGCGAGGCGGCCGACAGCAATGATCCGGTCACCTCGCTCCGCTAACGGGTAGCATAGTTATAAATAACAAAAAACACCGGTGGTCGGTGTTTTTTTCGGCTATATCTTAACGGTTTATATCTTTGTTAGGTATTCGGCTAATTGATCGAACGTTCCGGTAAATCCTTCCTGGTGAATGCCTTAAACCTTCCATAAGTGTTAATATATAACTACTAAGAAAATCGGAACGGGGAATCATATGAAATTCTACATAGCATCCAGTCTCAAAAATATAGAAAATGTACGGCGAGTTGCTGAAAGTTTGAAATCCCGTGGGTTTGCACAAACGTACGATTGGACAACACACTCAAATATAGACTCCATATCAAAACTCTGTAAAATTGGCCAAGAAGAAGTATCAGGAGTTTTGGGATTTATACTCAACACATGAAATCAACGATATCGGAACCACATGTACTTTTTATCATGTAGATGAAGTCAAACAGATCATTGGTCTAGGACTTTATTTTCACGTCCATGGCTGCCGCTGTTTCTATTACTGGGGTCTTTGCCGTTAACCGTGAAATCATGTTAAAGTATTTGGAACTTGTTGAAGTGAGGTGACACCAGTGGAACTGACTTATTTGAAAACCTTTCGGGAAGTGGCGAAATGGGGAAGCTACACGCGAGCCGCGGAAGCTCTGGGATATGCCCAGTCAAGCATAACGACACAAATCCAGAAGTTGGAGGAATCTTATGGCGCGGTTCTCTTGGAACGTTTTGGAAGAAGCATGAAACTGACAATAGCTGGCGAAGCGCTCCTGCAATACGCCAACGATATCTACAGGCTGCATGAAGAGTCCAAAGAAGTCGTATCCAAGCAATCGAATGGGAAGCTCTCCATCGGAACGATCGAGACGTTGGCGGCTTTCTACCTCCCGCCGCATCTTCAGGCTTATCGCCGCGATTACCCGGACGTCAACATTGTCATTCAGCCGGGGAACGAGCCCTTCATCATCGAATCGGTTAAAGAAGGCGTTCTGGATGTCGGGATCATTCTGGACCCCCCATTTACGGATCCCGAGCTTCACAGCAGCATTCTGAGGGAAGAAACATTGGTCATTATCGCAAACCCCGATCACAAATTTGGCGGTCAATGCGAAGTCCATGTTGAGGATCTGGAGAGTGAATCCTTGATCATGACTGAGGATGGCTGCACTTACCGGGCGATGCTGCTCAAGGTGTTGAAAGGAAATCAAGTGAACTACAGTCTTTCTTACGAATTCGGCAATCTGGAAGCGATCAAGCAGTGCGTGATCTACGGTCTTGGAATTGCCTTGTTACCCCGAATAGCGGTTGCCGAGGAAATCCGGAAAGGCCAAATCATCGCGATTCCTTTTGTCCATCCTGAGTGCAGGTTCTATACGCAATTGATTTACTCGAAGAAAAAATGGCAGTCGAAGGCATTTCTCGGCTTCGTTGAGCTTATCGGCGGCACCAATCATCGAAATGATTGATATATAGTATAGATTTCTATCGATAACTCCAGTGTCAGGGGCTGTGGTACATTGAATTCAAGAAAACGACAACCCCACTGGAGGCAACCCAAATGACAACTCAAACCTATAACTCACTCGTTCTCGAGACGCCTGCCGCATCGACGGAGCATACTCATCGGCACTTCATGAACAAGCTTTCCGTGGAGACGGACGTCGCGGATGTACGATATGATATGCAACATGGTGTTAACGACTTTCTGCTAATCGACGTTCGTAGCGCCAAAGCCTATGGAGAATGCCATGTTCCGGGTGCGATCAATCTTCCTTCCAACCAGATCAGCGTAGAAACGACCGCAGCATTTTCGAAAGAGCAAGTTATCGTCGTCTATTGCTGGGGGCCGGCTTGCAATGGCGGCACCAAAGGGGCAGCCCGTCTCTCTGGTCTCGGGTTCAGGGTAAAAGAGATGCTTGGAGGCATCGAATATTGGCGGAAAGAAGGGAACGAGGTAGAAGGCACGCTTGGACAATCGGCTCCCTTAATCGGTTAAGACAATGGGGAACATCAATCAACTCTCTCCGCTTCAAGTCAAGTTGCCGGCAGATGTGTGCATCGAATTTTTCCATAACGGTCAGGCCGAGCTCGCTTCGAGCGTCCCCGGGGTGCGCAGACTTCCGAACAGTACCGTCGTAACGTACGAAGCCGATAACTCCCGAACGTTCTATCGCACGATGGAGATCATGGCTGCTTTGGCGAATACGGCTCGATTTTTCTAATGACACCAACACCAAGTAGGATGGGTTTGTACTACCAAAGCAGCGACATACGCTGTTTAAAACAACGAGGGGCACCCAAACGGGTGCCTTTTAATTTCGCCTTTAGAGTGATACGGAGAACCTTATCACAGTTAAAAGTATTAGTCTTTAAGCTAATGGTGGCCCCTTTGCTCAACGGGCAGGAGAGTGTGGCAAACGATTTCAAAAAAACTGTTAACCAATTGCAAAATTGATGACAGGTTATGGCTACATCGTGGCATATAAACAATTGATGGAATATCTAACAAGGGAGAGGATTAGCTATGATTGAGGACGTAAAAAATGTTGTTGCTCCGAGCTTGGAAATACAAGGGTACAAAGAGAAAAGAAGCGGATTTCGGCGATTGGACTGGTCCTACCACTTTGTGGCGGCTCCGCTGGCGATTGTAGTGCTCATATTCTCGATCATAGAGCTTTTCCGTGGTCTGGGCCAGAGTGAGATGTCGAACCTTGACTGGCTGCTTTTCATTCTAGCGGTATGCCTTGTCTTCGCGGTTGCGTGCATCCGGCGATACGCGACGAAGACGCAAGACCGAATGATCCGGATAGAGGAGAACTTCCGTCATTACCGGCTGACCGGGCGAACGTTGGACCCGCGCATTTCGATATCCCAGATTATCGCCTTGCGTTACGCCGGTGATGATGAATTTCCAGCCCTGTGTGAACGGGCGGCGACCGACGGAATGAGCCCTACAACCATCCGTTCGGCGGTTATGAACTGGCGCCCCGACACAATGCGGATTTAATCGCATACCGAGAGGGCACGCATTATTCGTGCCAGATTATTAATTTTTGTTCCTTAAGCTAAGAGGACACGAGTGGAGGAGCTTGCGATGCAGCTCCTTTTTTCTTATTTGAAGTAACAGGTGGCCTAATTTAGCGTTACAATAAGGTAACCAAGTCCTGATCTTGATGCTTTTACGGATTGATTAGTGAACCATTGATAATTTCCTGATAAGTGGTGATTGATGTGGAATATGAAAATGCCGGCGATGTTTTGCCGGAACAACTGTTAAACGAAGTGAAAAAGTATGCAGCAGGAAAACTTCTATATATTCCTCTCGAGAAAGAAAAGAAAGCCTGGGGCGAGGTGTCCGGATACCGCCACTACCTTGTTAGACGCAATCAACTGATATTAAACATGTTTCTTCATGGCGTCGAAATTCAAGAGTTATCGAAACAGTTTTTTCTATCCGAGGAAACCATAAAAAGAATTGTGTACTCTAAAAAAGACACGAATAAACTGGATTATCGACCAACATCGACGTCTGCAACGGAGTACTCGGAAGCAGGAATGTTGGAAGAGTGGATCCATACTTATCTGCTGTTCGATCGACGCAACAAAGTGTTTTCGGATGGCTTGCGACTGATTTACAGGTATTACTTGGGGCCGGTCATGATGCCTCTGACGTTATTTACAAGATCCAGCGGACCGGAAGAAAATATGAAATGGTGGGTTCATCCAACGGTTTTCGAGAACAATGTTGATCAGTGCATGGTTAACATCCAACATGGAGAAGATACCCCGCCGTTGATTATTAGCTTTGAAAAGGGAGCATTTGAAATCAATTGCAATAATCCATTATTCGAAGCGTTGAAGCGGTCTGAAATTAAGGAGTACCCTGTCATCATCTGGATTACGGAAAGGGTGGATCATGACGCGTTTCTAGAGAATTATGGAGCGTACTTATAAGTTCATGTCGAGAATCACTTAAGTTAAACAAGACATATTCTCTAGAACATTCCAACCTCTATCATTATGCTATGTGATCAATCATTACGGATCCTAAAGTTTATGAATTAAGAAAGGTGATTTCCGAATGAAGTATGGCAGTACAGCATGTGCAATGGAATACGCTCAACGCGGTGCTATTGACGAGTGGATTCAAACTTTTTTGAGAAATGATGGAGATAATACTGCACTGGCAGATGGATTATTGCTTGAGAATAGGTACTATATTGGACCGATTATGACGGATATATCGGAGTTCGGAATTGAAGAAGGGGCTCCATCATATCTGACGGAAGCGAATGATATCGCGTGGTTCTTCCATGTGGTTGATAAGATGAAGGAAGCCTACGGAAAATGGGATATCCCGCCTCTAATTGTCAATTACGACAACGGCATATATGAGATCAGTGATGGACGCCACCGTAATGAAGCATTGCGTCAAATGAAAGTAAAGCATGCACCGGTTATTTTTTGGACAAGTTCTGAGGAAGAACATCGATATATCATGGGGCATATTCTTTCGGAAAATGAATGAAAACCAGTGAGGGGGAATTTTTTTGCAACAGAAATTGCCATTATTTATTGTCACAGGAGCTAGCGGTGTAGGAAAGACAACCGTAATGCAGGAACTAAGAGAGCTTATGCCTGAATTTGTTGTATTCAGCACTGATATAGATAATTTTGGTACAACTTCCGCTAAGTTGGAATATCAAGACAGATATAATTTATTGCTTCACTTTGCTTATTTTGTTGCGCTGTCTGGGAGGGGAACTATCATTTGCGGTACGTTTATGCCTTGGGATGCAAAGAAATGTGATGCTTATAACGCGTTTAGTGAACTTTGCTTTATTAACTTGCATTGTGATGATACTACCCGTAATAACCGTCTTCGTAACCGAGAGGATAAAGCAATGTGGACGGATGAAATGCTAAAACAACATGAAGAATTTGCTCAGTGGCTTCTCGACAATGCGGAAACTGCATACAACCCGCCGATGCCAACAATCGACACTTCTTCCATGCTACCATCCGAAGTGGCAGAACAAATTAAAAAATACTTTATGCTGAAGTGGAATTGACCCGAAAGTAATCTATAGTTCAATAACGGCAGCGGCAGTCTAAAACATTATTTTCATGTTCTAGGCTCCGCTGTGTTTTTTATATGCTTATTTTTGGACTTTGCGATAACTCCTATTAGAAAGCCTCAATTTACGGGGGGTAGTTAGTGTATCGGATTTGGTTTGAGTAATGTTTCTGTTTCGATGCTTGGAATTATATATGAATAATCATATAGAAAATTCCCTGGGCTAGCTAAAGTGAAAAATCTATGTGAAAAATCGTATATAATTTGTCTTTTTGCATGAATCCCGCCAATTATGTTCGAAAAATCGTATATATCAACGGACAGTTAAATGGATTTGCTTCTTACTCTCCTACGAACTCGTACGATCTTCCCGTACTTTCGTCCGTACTTTCATCCGTACCTTAACGAGTAAATACATGGTATACTTTTAATAGAAAGTGGCATACTATACTTTATACAAAGGGAGAGTTAGGGATGAGTACAATGGTGAAGCCCAGCTTGAACGTTGACCAACTCGTATCGTCTAAAGACGCTTCAAAGAAGTTCGGGGAAGTACGGAAAAAAGCGCAGGAAGTCCCGCAGTTTGTCATGGATAACGGTAGCGTTGACACGGTTATAATCGGGTATGATCTTTATGAAGAGATGTACGATCGTTTGACGCAACTCGAACAGGCAGAAGAACGTCGAATTTTATTTGAACGCATCGATCAGATTGACCGAAATCCAGCCGCTTCGAAATCCTGGAAAGAAATTCGCCGAGAGTCGTAACGGATGGAAGAACGTTTCGATGTTCGTTTTGGTGTTGAAGCAGAGAAAGAATATGATCGGCTGGATCATTCTGTTCGCAACATTGTAAACAAAGCGATCGACGAACTTCTGTTCCGGGCGGATGAAGTAGGGAAGGTTCTTAGCAATCATAATGAAACGAAGCTACACGGATGTAAGGAAATTAAGTTGAGGGATGCTGGAGTCCGGATTATTTACAGGATTACGAATGAACTAGTGGACGTGCTACAGATCGTTTATATCTTAACCATTGAACAACGTGTCCGTGATAGGGCATTCAAAGTAGCCGACAAACGCCTCTCTGGTATTAAGAGAATGCAAAAGCGAAATGAACTTAAGAAATTCCTTACAGCTCGCCGTAAATGGCGTCAACCATAAACAAGATCGTCCTTGACTTTGGGGGCGATCTTTTGTGTGCTTGATGGCGATGTCATCATTAAGCGTCCAAACTTGGACCGATTCAAGTTACTACGAATGTATCAGACCAGTCCAAGGAACAAACATGGGTAGTAACACTGTCAGTTATCTTTTTCTTGGTCCTTTTAACAATGATTATTGTATGGAGAAGAAAAAGAAGACGTATAGGTTAGTTCTTTCCGCTAACGGGAAACTAGAGCTTAATAAACACACCTTAACAAGGCTGCCAGCATGATCGGCAGTACAGGGACACGATAGCTGAATAAAGACACGACGGCAGCCGGCCAGAATTCGGCTGCCGTTTTCTCAACTAACGGGCAGTTTAGCTTAGCAATCCATAAGAAACAATCCAAACTGAAATGTGCTAAAATTTAACTAATGTAGACATCCCTCATGAACAAAGGAGCACTGAAAATGAGAAAACTCGTTCTATTTTTGCACGCATCGCTTGACGGTTTTGTAGAAGGGCCAAACGGTGCAATGGACATTGGCTGGATTTCCTACGATGGTGATTTAGAGAAATACGCGAAAGAAATTCTAAGTACTGCCGACACCGTCATTTGGGGACGAGGGACTTATCAATTAATGCACGGTTATTGGCCATCTGTGCCTTCGAACCCATCAGCTTCGCAGCATGAACGGAATCATGCCGAGTGGATCGATAAGACAGCCAAACTCGTTTTTTCCACGACGCTGGACAAAGTCGAATGGAACAATTCCAGACTAGTGAAAGAAGATGTCGAGGAAGAGATCAAGAACCTCAAACAGCAGCCAGGCAAGGATATGGTCATCCTCGGCAGTCCTAGGATCGCACACCACCTTATGCAGCTTGATTTAATCGATGAGTATAAAATTACGGTTTCTCCCGTCCTGATCGGCAGCGGGTTGCCGTTATTCCAAGGTCTCAAGGAGAAGGTCAATCTTAAACTTATCGAAAACAAGACCTTTGATTCTGGAGCCATAGGTCTCGTTTACCAGTCAGTTAGATGACCTTTGTCTCCTAAAATAGATTACGCTAACGGATACGATAGTGAAATTGAGCAGACTGCCGCGGCAGTCTGCTTTGTTCGTTGAAGTAACGGGCAGAATTGTTGATTAAGAAAATGTGATAATATAATCATATTTTCTTAATAGGGTGAAGGTATGGCTTTGCACCCAGATTTGTGAAATGTGCGGGATCGAGTGCGCAAATTTCCGGATCAAATGTCGCAATGTGCATTTTTAATATAGATTCAGTCTAGTCGTGATCTTTATAACGGCTTTTTTTGTTGAATTAAAGCGAAATTAAATTAGGGAAGTAAAGGAAAATAAGAATCAATACGGAATACCTTATTAATGATATAAATAAAATCTAGTATGGGATTCAAATGAATATACAAATCAACTTAATAGGTTGCAACTAGGAGATTAAATATGCGAAATATAAAGAAAGCTTCGATACTTATTTTAATATCACTAACACTCGTCTCTTGCAATAAACCGAACGATAATAAATCAACTGGAAATGAAGCTTCGAGTAGATTTACTGACATTGCTATAGCTAAAATTCCACAGCCTGAAAGCGATGAGTTCTCAAACTATGAGGATGTCATTAATACTTTTTTTGAAGCCGTAAATAATGATGATTATAATGCTGCTTTGAAGTGTTTTCCTATTGTAGAAGAATATCATGCCAACACTGTAGATAACTATTTCAATACCTTAAAGATGTATCGATTTCAATCAGATGCACCAATGATTGAAAATAAGGAACACAATTTTTTTACAGTATATTATCACTATCTAGAGATGTGGAACAGATATCGTATGATGGCTTTGTTAATCTCCCATCCGGATTTAACTGATTTCCAAGTGACTCAAGATGATGAGGAATGGGAATCAAGATTGAATGAGATCAAAAATATGAAAATCACTATACAGTTTTCAAACATAAAAATCACAAGAATAATGGATAAAAAAATACACGCCATTCATGAAGGAATGGGAATAAAAGAGATAAAGCTGTTGGAAGTAGAATTAAAAATTGATAATGAAGTTTTCTCTGATGGGTTAATCTCAGTTGGGGAAATCGAAGGCAACTGGAGGATATTAGATATTAATGATCCATTAAATCTTTTCGAAGTAACGGATGTCTATAAGTAAAGAGAACAATTTGAAAAACCATTGTGTCGCACGGTTGAAGAAGCTGAGCGAATCAAGGAAACCGTCGAGGCCACAGGTAAAACGTTCCAGGTTGGCTTTGTTCACCGTTATGATGATAGCAAGCAATTAATTCGTAACTTTGCGGAGCATGGCGAGTTTACCTTTAAAACATGTCTAATACGCGGCTCCGAGTGGGCGGCCACAAGTGTAGTGAGTGCGAAGTAGTTCCTTACAGCTCGCCTTAAATGGCGACCATAAACAAGATCGCCCTTGACTTTGGGGGCGATCTTTTTCTTTTGTCCAACACCGAGAAGTAAGCGCTTCAACTGGTATAAAAAACACCCCCAAGAAGTTGATTTTATGAGTCGGATTAGACCGGCCTGAATTTTATGATGAAAGTGTACCAAGAGCTAGCAGAAGGGGGAGGAATATCGATTGGGTGCGATTGACTTGAACTTGAATATCGAACCGGAAATGCCCGAACGCAAAGATTATCGGATCGGTTGCATCGGTTCGGGGTTCATCATGCGGGATTGCCATCTCGTTGCTTACCGGGATGCTGGCTTCAATCCTGTTGCGATTGCGTCGCGAACTTACGAGAACGCGAAAGCGGTCGCGGAGCAGCGGAATATTCCGAAGGTGTATAAGACGTGGGAAGAGCTGATCGCGGATCCGGAAATCGAGATCCTAGACATTGCGGTTCCGCCGGACCGTCAGCTGGAGGTCGTGAGGCAGGCTGTCAAACACAAACATATCAAAGGCATCCTCTGCCAGAAACCGTTGGCTATGAATTCGCGGGAAGCGCGCGAAATCGTCGAGCTTTGCGAGGGAGCTGGCATTAAAATCGGCGTTAACTCGAATATGCGTTACGACCAATCGATCAGGGTGTTGAAGACGGTCTTGGACCGTGGATATCTCGGCGAACCCGTTCTGGCGACGATTGAAATGCGGGCGATTCCGCATTGGCAGGACTTTCTGCACAAGTACGAGAGCTTAGAGATCTTAAACATGGGAATCCACCATATCGATGCCTTCCGCTATTTGTTCGGAGATCCCGAGAAGGTCACGGCAGTGGCGCGAAGTGATCCGAGAACGAAGTTCAAACATATCGACGGGATTTCTCAATATACGTTCCAATACAGTAATGAGCTCATGGCGACCAGTCTGGATGATGTATGGGCTTGGCCGGGCGAAGGGGCAGAGAAGGACATCTACATCAAATGGAGAGTCGCGGGGCTGGACGGCTTAGCCCAGGGTACGATCGGCTGGCCGACTTATCCGGAAAGAACGCCCAGCACGCTTGAATTTACGACGAAACAGTCACCGAACCGGTGGTTCCGTCCGACCTGGGACAAGGTTTGGTTTCCGGATGCGTTCCAAGGGACGATGGCTCAGCTGCTTCGCGCCGTGGAGTCGGACACCGAACCGGAAATCGGCGGCAGAGACAACCTAAATACGATGGCTGTCGTTGATGCTTGCTACAAATCCATTGCCGAGAACCGGACTATAGCTTTCTCCGAAGTAACAAGCCAAATCTAATAGAATCTTTTTTAGGGAGGAATTCATTCATGATTTCAGTAGGTATTTTTAACGGGTATTATCCATACACGCTAGCGGAGTCCATCTCCAGAATCAAGAAGGACGGGTTTTCTTGCGTTCAACTGGATCTTGCTTTCAAAGACATGGACGTCTCCCCGGACAATCTGACTCGCGAGAAGGCGCATAAAATACGCGATGCGTTCCGGGACGCCAATCTGCCGATCGTCTGCATCTCGGGCTACACCAACATCATTCATCCGGACCCGAGGAAGCGCGAGCAGAACATTGCCAGCTTGAAAAATCTGTTGAGATTTGCCCGCGATCTGGGCAGTCCTTATGTCATCAGCGAGACGGGTACTTACAATACGGAAAGCGACTGGGTCTGGGATCCGAAGAACGGCACCGAGGAAGCGTATGAGGAAATTACGAAACAGCTGGAGGATCTGGCCAAATTCGCTTATGATAACGGATCGGTCTTTCTGGTCGAGAATTACGTCAACAACGTCATTGGCTCCGTCGATCTGCTTGCCCGTTTATTTGCCGACGTTAACCATCCCGGCCTCGGCTTGCTTATGGATCCGACCAACTATTTCACGGACCATAATATTCATCACATCGATGATGAAATCAATCGCATCTTCAATGTGCTCGGCGACAGAATCAAAATCGCTCACGCTAAAGACTGCAAGCCTGCCGAAGATACCTCCGAGAAGCATGCCGCGATCGACGCGGTTGAATCCCATACGTTCCGCGGCGCGGGTGCGGTTGAGCTTCCTGCACCGGGATTGGGAAATCTCAACTACGACTTGTATTTGTCCAGACTGTCCAAGCTTCATCCGAATATCCCGATTATCATTGAGCACTTGGACGAGACGGACATTCCGCGCGCGAAGAAGTTTCTGGATGACAAGCTGAAGAAGATCGGCGGCTGATTGGAGGAATAAGACATGGCTATCGTTGTGCATAAACGGGACTACAGCATCACAGGCCCTGAAAATAAGCGAGCGCAGGAAAGAGGACTGGCGGCGGCGGAGTGGTATACGAGCCCGATTCCCCGCCCTAAGATGAAGGAATTGATGAAAAGAAAGAACGGACCGGCCATTCGGGATACCCTGATATGGTTCGGCGGTCTTGCCGGTTTAGGTTATCTAGCATATCTCTCTTGGGGCACGTGGTGGGCGGTACTCGCATTTTTGGCCTACGGCATTCTCTACGCTACGCCCGGCGATTCCAGGTGGCACGAATGCGGGCATGGTACAGCGTTCAAGACGCCTTGGATGAACGAGGTCATTTACCAAATCGCTTCGTTTATGGTGCTGAGGTCGGCAACTCCTTGGAGGTGGAGCCACGCGCGCCATCATACCGACACGATCATCGTGGGACGCGACCCGGAGATCATTACGGAGAGGCCGCCGGTCTGGAAAATCCTTCTGATGCAAATTTTCCACCTCTATGGCGGACCGATCGAAATCAAACGGTTCATCCTGCATACCTTCGGCAAGCTTGACACGCAGGAGAAGGAGTATATTCCCGAATCGCAGCATAGTAAAACCTTTTGGGAAGCCCGCGTGTACATGCTCATCTTTCTGGGCGTCATCGGGGCATGCATCTACGAGGGCAGTATCCTGCCCGCGATGTTCATTGTTCTGCCTTCCTTCTACGGCGGCATCGTGGTAATCAGCTTCGGAATTACGCAGCATTTGGGCTTGTATGAGGATGTGCTGGACCACCGGCTCAACACGCGCACCATCTATATGAATCCAATCTTACGGTTTCTTTACTGGAACATGAACTACCACACCGAGCACCATATGTTCCCGATGGTTCCATATCATGCGCTGCCGAGGCTGCACCAAGAGATGAAAGACGACTGTCCGGCTGCGCGACCGAGCTTAGGGGCTGCCTTGAAAGAGGTCGTCACGGCGCTCCGCAAGCAGAAGCAAGATCCGGCTTACGTCGTTGTGAAGCCTTTGCCTAGCACCGCGCGCCCATACATGTATGGCATTCAGCATGATCTCAACATCAAGATAGAAGCACAGTAAGAGATAGGAAGAAGCGGGCATTCAACAAGATCAGCGTAAGGAGCGAATAGTCATGAGTGCTGGAGAATGGGTTGAGGCTTGCGAAGTGGACGACATAGAGGTGGAGGACGTCATCCGGTTCGACCATGGCGACCGGACGTTCGCCATCTACCGCACGGAAAAAGGGATGTACTTCGCTTCCGACGGTTATTGCACCCATGAGCGGTTCCACTTGTCGAACGGGTTGGTAATGGGCAACGTGATCGAATGCCCCAAGCATAACGGCCGTTTCGACATCCCGACAGGCCAAGCCAAACGTGCCCCGGTTTGCGTGGATTTAAGGACGTATCCCGTCAAAATCGATGCAGATAGGGTGTATATTCAGATCTGATGTAAAGGATTTGATTTTAAAGGATCTGATTTTAAAGGAGCAAAGGGATGAAGAATTACGGAATGGTCATCGTAGGAGCGGGCGAAGCCGGCGCGCGAGCGGCGGTCGAGCTCCGGATGCAAGGATGGACCGGGACGATCACTTTAATTGGCGGAGAAAAGCGGCATCCCTACGAACGCCCGCCTCTTTCCAAGCAGCAGTTGTATGATGACGATGAACCTTCGCCTGTCGTAATCCTGAATAATGAAATGTTGAGAGAATACGATATACGGTTCATCTCCGGGTGTTCGGCTGTCCATATCGATAGGCATGATCATAGCGTCGCGCTCTCGGACGGGAGCCGGATACGTTATGAGCGGCTATTGCTGACAACTGGTGCGACCCCGCGCAAATTGACCGTTCAGGGAACCGCTCTTGAGAGCGTGATGTATCTGAGGACGTTTGCGGATGCGCTTGCACTTCGCGAACGGCTGCTGCCGTATAAACGCGTTACGGTCATCGGCGGGGGCTTTATCGGTCTTGAAGTGGCGGCAAGTGCAATTATGAAGGGCTGTCATGTGTCTCTTATCGAAGTCGGGCCGCGCATCTTGATGCGCGGAGTGCCTGAGGAAATCGCCCGCATGGTGGAAGCGCGTCACCGCGCAGCCGGCGTTGACTTCAAGCTTGGGGTGTTTATCGACAGCATCGATAGAACCGACCGTGCCGACGATGAATACGCGATTTCCCTTGCCGATGGAACGTCGATTAGATGCGATGCCATCGTTTGCGGAATCGGGGCAATCCCGGAGACGGCTCTGGCTGCCGAGTGCGGCCTTGAGATCGATAACGGCGTGAGAGTGAATGAGTTTCTCGTGACCAACGATCCCGATATTTACGCAGCAGGAGATTGTTGCTCCTTTCCGCATCCGCTCTATTCAGGTAAGCAAATCCGGCTTGAAGCCTGGCGTAACGCGCAGGATCAGGGGACGCATGCGGCAGGCAATATGTTGGGCGCATCGGTTCCTTACGCTGTGGTACCTTGGTTCTGGTCTGATCAATATGACCAAACTCTGCAGGTTGCGGGACTATCCGATAGCACGAATACAACCGTGCTTCGCGATCTGGGGGATGCAGGAAAGCTCTTCTTCCACCTAGCGGAGGATGGGAGGTTGGTTTCAGTCAGCGGCATGGGTCCTAGCGATTCAGGTATCGCCAAGGAGATTCGCATGGCGGAGATGCTGATTGGCCGGCAGGCAAAGCCCGAGGCTGCGTTCTTATCGGATCCAACCCGAAGGCTGAAGGAGCTTCTTCGCGGTTGAGCACTAACCTAACCCGAAAGGAAATGGATCATGAAATATAACGCGTTTGGACGATCAGGAAAGCAGGTTTCCCGATTAGGCTACGGAGCGATGGGATTAGGCGGCGTATTCGGACAATATGATGACAAGGAATTGGTCTACTCCGTCTTGCACAGCTTGGAGCAAGGAGTGAATTTCATCGACACCGCTCGAAACTACGGGGAGTCGGAACGTATTGTTGGCCTTGCCCTGCGCGAGTGGAAAGGGGAGTCGCCGTTTGTCGCGTCCAAAATTCAGTCGAAAGGCGAGCCCGGGGCTTCAGGTTGGGGAATGCCTATCCCTGTGGAAACCGCTTTTCCGAAAGGCTGGCTCAGACAAAGCACGGAAATTTCGTTGCAGCAGTTAGGCGTCGAAACCATTGATTTAATGCAGCTTCACCAATATTGGCCGCAATGGGATCGCGTCGACTATTGGATAGAAGAATTGCTGCAATTGAAGCAAGAAGGAAAGATCCGTTCGATAGGTATTTCCATACCCGACCAGCGTCATGACATGGCATTGTCGATTATCCAGAGCGGGAAGATCGATTCCGTTCAAACGGTATTTAATATTTTCGATCCATTGCCGCTTGATTGCCTCATTCCTCTGTGCCAAGAAAACGATGTTGCGGTTATTGCGCGTTGCATTATGGATGAAGGTGGATTAACGGGCTTTCTAACCGAAGATACGACATTCGAAGAAGGCGATTTCAGAAAGTCGTACTTTGAATATTTACCCCGTCAGATCTATATCGATCGCGTGAATAAATTGCGCGATGCGTTTATCCCTAAGTACGCGGGCAGTCTGGCCGAGCTTGCGATTAAATTCGTATTGCATCATCCGGGCGTCACGACAGCCATTACCTCGATGCATGTCCCGCAGTATGCGGACGAGAATATTGCCGCCGTTGATTACGAGCCGTTGCCGGACGAGGTTTTCGAAGAGATCCGCCGGCATCATAGATGGGTGAGAAACTTTTATGAAACGAAATACTGGTAATTCGTCTGACATTCACGAGAAGACGCTGTGGTCGGAATTGCTGCCTTACGAGTTCAAGAGGAGGTTAGCGGAATGTCCCGTCGTGTTTTTGCCGCTGGGACTTTGCGAGCCTCACGGTCAGGTTAGCGCATTCGGTCTGGATACGCTGAAGGCGGAGTGGCTTTGCGAAGAAGTAGCCCGCAAGGTCGGAGGGATCGTCGCGCCTTCCATGGGCTATCACATCCATGAGACGGGGTACCATGCGAGATGGTTGGAGGATGAGGTCGGGAAGAGAACCCGCATATGACGGCTATGCCTCCAGCCATCTTCCTTTCTTTTTTCCTCTATCAGTTAAGAGCCTTCGTGAATGCCGGATTCACAACCGTTGTCGTCATAAGCGGGCATAGCGGAGGCAATCAGGAAGATTTACGCCATGCGGCTAACCTGTTCATGAAATACGTGCCGATCAAGGTGTGGGTGAGAAGCGATCCGGAGCTGGTTGAGGGCTTATATACAGGTGACCATGCCGGAAAGTACGAGCTCTCTCAATTAATGTACATTCGTCCCGATCTAATCCATATGGAAGCAAGATCTTATGAAGAAACGCCGGAATCCGGAGGACGTCTAGCTCTGGGTTCCGATGCGGAAGAAGCAAGCCCGGAGTTGGGCAAGGAGATCATGGAAGCGTGTTTAGACTATCTATGTTCTGAGGTATCCCGATTGAAACAAGAGGAAACACCAATCATAACTCGAAAAGTATCTATCTCCATAATCGAGACTGCCTGCAGCGAAATGTTACAAAGCGCTTCGCAATGGGTAACGGCGAAACCTTGGCCTGGACAGAAAGTAGTATCCCAGAATTCGCAATGGAAACCGCTTGAATATTATTGGACTAATAATGAATCAATTCAATAACCGGGAACAGAACATTTTCGCAACGGGATTGGCAGCGGTTCTCGTCGCCAATTTAACTTGGCATACGATTACACTGCCATTGCCTATTTTCTTTTCTGCCGCTGCAAATGCTTCGCTCCATTCCCCATCGCTGTTGGTGTTCCCGCTTGCCAGAATCTTGTTAAATCCCGGAGCTAGAAAAGTAGTATCCAACAATGGTGATATATAATCAAGCGCCGGGTCATACCAAAGCCGGAAATCCTCCGATTGAAAATCCTTCACGAGCGGATGTTCTGAATTTCGCGCTGCAAAGTGTACAGGCGACATCCCGCAAGATTTTATCGAAATCAACTCCCCAGCCATGTTGTAATTCCCTTCAGGCAGCTCTAGGAATATCGCTCTAGCCCCAACTTTCACCGCATCCATAAGAAGTGCTTCGCAGCCTAAATAACTCGAATAATCGTCAATAAGAATTACGTCGCTCGCTCTGACTTCATTTAACGTTATCCTAACAAGCCCTAACTCTTCTGCCAGTTTATCGGCTGCTCCATCTCCTATCACGCAGACTCTTTTACCACTGCTGTTTTTCGCTTGCGGAAATACTTCGATATGGATATTCGAATCGATTATGACTTGCTTGTTCTTATCCAAGAGCCCTAGGCGAATGACCAAGGTTGTTCTAGCCTTCACTTTAGGCGCTTTAAACTTGATCGTTCCTTGATATTGGCTGCTGCACACTGAAATTAATGCTTGTTGTCCCCCAACACTTAGAATCTCATCGTTCATTTCAATGCGATATTGTAACCAGGCGGATTCCGGAGCTTCAACTCTATCGTTACACACCCATGCCTCTATTTCTATTTCTTCCTCTTCGTAAAATTTAAATCTATCCGTCCGCAGATTGACCAACAGAGGCATTAGCGCCTCTCTGTACGCAAAATAGGCAGGTTTGGGCTTTCTTTCCACATCCATAATCGCTTTCATCCAACCCGATGGAAAAGCGTCGATGAAAAGATGAATGGCAAATGAAATCATTCGATAATCTCTTCTGAATGCTTCCGTCATGATTTTAGTAGCCCATGCTTGATGTTTGTGGCTTTCTGCAACCCATTCCTGCAGAGTGCGAGGAGTTTCATAGAATAAGTAATGGAAGCCGCCTGATTGAGCGCCAATGATACGGTTTGGAGACCACTGATTTTCATCGGAAACATCCTGCGGCAGCCAATCCTTGGGGTAATATTTCAACATAATCTCCTTAGGATCTAATCCTTCAGAGCCAAATTCTCCGCACCCGTAATACCAACTCGGCTTGACGGGCATCCAATACCCCTTATGCAGCCTTCCAATATCGATACCATGCCCGTTATACCATGCTGGATAACAGTGATTATCGGGCAAACCTGTCGCTGGCGGATCATAGTCTCCATCCACCCTTTTAATGACCCGATCCGGATTGTTCAAATGAATGACGTTATCCGCAGCTTCAAAGAAACGATTCAATTCATCGCGTGTTAAATTACGATGCGGTTTGTTTCCGGCGTTGGGGAAAGGCTCATTAATGTAGGATACCAGTATGTTGCAGGGATGGGACCTGACCAACCGCTCCATTTCTTCAGTCTGCCTCAGAGCTTCGCAAAATTGATTTTTTCGTAGCACTCCGAATAAAGGCAAATCCGTCTGTGTCAGGAGCCCGAGTTGATCGCATAGCTCATAGACCTCCGATTGCACAGGCCTTTGCGTTATTCTCAGGAAATTCATATGGGCGATTTTCGCCAGCAAAATATCATCTCTTAATTGATCCCAATCTTCTTTCATCACGCATTGCTGTTCATGCCCCATCGTATTGGCACCGCGAAGGCGAATCATTCTGCCGTTGTATAGGAATTTGCCTTTTCTCTCATCTTCATCGTCCATCCGGAACGATCTCATACCGAACTGTCTTTTGGAAGCATCCCGCTGCGTTTTTGTCGAATCGAACAGCTTTAATTGAAGCTGATAAAGCCAAGGCTCATCCAATTCCCACTTGCGTAAATTCGGGATGGAGAACGAGACTTTAAGCTGATTGATGCCTTTTTCTATATAAAGCGGATTGGGTTTATCCAACGTTCCCTCTGCACGCAGCCGCGCTTCCGTAAAAGTATCCCCGAGTCCTACCTCCAGATGGCTTGCGGGGGAGAAGCGATAGCCCTCAAAAACGGTTTTTTCAAAATTTTGTCCATACAATGATAATTCCAGGGAAACTTCAGCAGGCTCGGCATCGCAATTGTATACCTCAATCCAAGCTTCGGCACGCTCCTCGGCAAGCAGGGGTCTAACAAAAACATCCTGGATATGAATTCTAGATCTCGTTTCCACGCAAACGTTTTGATAGATTCCCATTCCGGGAGGACAGTGATGCCAACCCATGTGAGGGTCGTCATAGCCAGGTCCGGTAGCCGCATAAATCTTGTCGCCCGTATAACGTACGGCCGGATGGTTCTCCGCGACGTTGCCTAAACCGATATAATCGTTATCCACGCGAACAAGAAGAGTATTGTCGCCACTATGGGCATAGGGAGTAAAATCGAATTCAAATGGAGCAAAAAAACCCTCATGGGAACCTAGATAACTGCCATTCACAAAAATATGCGCTTTATAGTCGACGCCTCGAAAACAAACAAAACACGCTCCGTGATCCAACTGCTCCCTGCTCAATTGAAATACGGTGCGATAATACGTAGTTGCTTGTCCAAGCGGTCCGCCATAATGAGGAATTTGAACCTTTTCCCATTGGCCTTTTCCAAGTATGACTGCTTGAAAATGACTCCGGTCTTCCTCTGTTTGAATTCTCCAATCGAACTCCTTCAACTGGAGTTTGCTTCGATGCATAGACAATTCCGGAGCTAAATTGTTCATAAATGGGGAATAACGATAGCGCTGTTTCACCAGTTCTTCTTCAAGCTGTTCTGCGGTGTTCATCCTTACAAGCGGTTGAAAAACCTCCTGATTATGATAGGAAACGCAAGGCAAGTACTTTGCCGCCAGTTCAACCGGCTCAGGAATAACCAAGTTTTTACTTCGATTATTGATTCCCTTTATCGCAATATTGGCATATACATCCTTTTCGGTTTTCTTATCGGATGAGGTTGGCATCATGGTTTCATCATCCTTTCGCTGCAACCGGGATCGAGAAGGGGATCATACATCGCCCGCCGTCATCCTTCAATGTGAGGGTAGGAGTATATCCGTATAGACCATGCAAAACAGCCGATCGGGATGCTTTCCGATCCAGATGAACGTACACGCGGTTCTGATCATCGACTTCAACGCATCGAATGGGGATGAAACCTTCCGCGTCTTCTACGGTGAAATCGCGAATTTTTGAACCCTGCGTCCAATCCCCGGAAAGATGTTCGAATACAACTTCAATGCATTGATCGTTCTGAAAAAGCACCACTGCGGGCTCCGGGAATCTCGATTCGATCGCATATCCATAAATCGTTTCCATCGCCGTGTCTGCAAATCTTTCTCCGATGATCACGTTGGATGCGGCTTGGTTGTGAACGACATCGGAAAGCTGACAATCGATGGTGACAACCACATGGACGTTGCTAATGATCCGGGCCATTGAGCGCTGCAATTCCCGTATTCTGCACCAACTTTCCATATGAGGCCGATCTTGGTCAAGATGGCTGTTCAGTTGCGCAGTCAGGATAGGCAGAGTTTCGTTGTGGACCAGAGATCGGATAAGGCTGACCCATTTTTCAAAACGATGGGAATATGACTCGACGCCCTCCGGCGTTGCATCCGATTCCCCTTGATACCACAGCACGCCCGCAACGGAACCGCCGGCTTTGCGAATCATATCGGCCATATTTTCGAACAATTTCCCGGGCTTTCCGTCATCTTGAATCCACTGCCTGATCGAACTTCCCCCGAGCGCAGCAGGGATGAAGCCGACTGGAATACCCGTATTGGCGAGAATACGTTTGCCGAAGGCAAGCCACGGACTATGGCCGTGAAAAATGCCGGTTATGGTGATGGGATGCAAAGTATCGGTAGCGTCTTCCAAAGGGTGTGTAGCCAACCTCCAGCATTCGTTATTGCCGAAGAGGTGCACGCCCAATTCGGGCCCGTCGGCGACCGTGCCTTTGCCTGTTCCCGATGCATTGCTCTGTCCGGCGATCACGTACAAATCCCCAACGCCGATATGGTGAACGCAATCTCCCCTTAACGCCCAGGAAAACGGACGTCTGACCCTCGTCTCGATTCGGTAAAGCCCGCCCTGCGGCACGTCGCGAAATGTCATGACAAAACGTTTCGCTTCTAAATCCAGAGAGGCATCCTGCCAATCCAAATGACGGGTGACAGGTGCATGCGTGTTTTCATTCACAATCCGGGCTTGAACGGAAAACTCCGTTTCCGTTGCCGACCAGGTACCTTCGATTTCGATATCAGCCAAGCCGCGGTCGTCCCGCTGGAAGATCTGCCAATCCTGCGGTCCTTTCGTAATAATCGCACCGGATCTAGAGAAGTCTTGAAGGTTCATAGATTAGACTCCTATAACATCCGTATAAATTAACCGCAACGCATTCGTCGCCTTGTAATTGCTTATTACTTCCAGGCGAACATGAGAGGCGCTCTGCGGTTTGAAACGAATGACTTGAAGGCCCCTTTGGTTTCGTAGAGCGCCCGAATAAACAGGTTCACCCCAATTTTCCCCATCCGTACTCAAATAAACTTTGCATTCTTTTACCCTTTCACTATCTAGGGCAGCATACCCGCCTGAAGTAACGGCGCCCGTTTCCGGTTGGGTAATGTTCAAGCCTTCCGCCTTGATGGGATTTATGAAGCGAAAAGTAATAGACTGCGGAAGTTCGGTGGTTTGGCCGGCATCGTAAAAAGCTCCGTAGTCCCTGCTTAACAAATTTTCAACGGGGTACGCCGGATCCTCCGAGGTTGCGGTTACTTCAATGCGTTCTGCCGGAATAACCCGTGAAGAACCATCCGTAATCAGACGAATGACTTGATCACCATCGAATGTACAGGTTTCCCATGAAGGCACATCGATTCTCAGCAGTCCCTCAGACTGGACGAAAGAAAGAAGCTCGCCTCTCTTTAAATCTTCGGCAGCGATCACCTGATATCCGGCATCTGCAACCTCAAGTACTTGATTATCCGGTGGCGTCAAGATATGCAGGTAATGCTTATTACCGCTAGGGTTGAGAGTGGTCACGCCATACGCGCCGTCATTCCAATATCCGGGAGGGAAACCCGCTTGATCGTAACCCCCTCCGACTGTTCCGTAAATCGACTCCTCGGCCCACGACATGAACTGGTTGAAATGGTCCGTAAAGTCGTCTAGCAACTCGGGGAAATCGCCGCCAATGCGGGGACCGTATCCCAAGTGCGCATTCCAGGAAGAACCGATAATCGTAACAATCCGCTTGACGATCGTCGCGTTATCGGGAACGTTGGCATAGTTCAGCTCGTAATCCTCCTTCCATTCCGGCCTTCCTCCCCCTAGATAAAACCAGTCCCATTTCGTTTTAAATGCGAACTCCTTCTTGCCGGGGCCCACCCAGGTGCCGCTTGCAAAATCATAGTCCGGGCTACATATTTTTCCATAATCCTCCAGTGACATTGCATCTTCGTCTTCCACCGGAGCATTGCTGAAATTGTTGTTTATCATTATCGAGTAGGGCGATTGGGCATGAATACGGGCAAAAACGCGCTGTGCCTCTTCTTTATCGTGATAGCCGTCAAACCAGAAGCCGGCAATTGTCGGATGCGAAACGATAAGCTCGTCGATCACATCCAGACTGTAATCTAAAAATCCTTCTTTTGACGTAATATCAATGCCATCATTATTCTTGTAGGCTTGATAAGCCTGTTTGTTCAGCCATACGACCCCGCCGTGAGTCCAGTTTTTTGGCTCGCGGTTAAGGTACACGATTACTTGAATCCCTTCCGCATCTGCCGCATCGATCAATTCCTGTAAATAATCCTTCTTCGTATGCGGGCTGCCGGGAACCGAGGAAGGCCATATCTTCAAATATCCCAACGCGCAATGAAAAGCAGCGATGGTGATGTATTTCGCTTTGATCCGTTTTGCCGTCTCCACCCAACGATCGGCGTTCCATCCTGCATTTCTGACAGCTTTCTCGAATGCCTTCACCGTTTCATACGGATACTTGACATCGGGTCCGAACGGGTAGTGAACATGGTCCCCCGTCATCATCCCCCAATGGATAAACAGGCCAATCCGTGCATCATCGTACCATTGCTTCAAACGCTGATCTCTAGTGAGACTAGTCATTGGTTTCCCTTCTTCCTGTATCGATCGTTCGCTTTCCCCGAAGTTTCCGAAAGAAAAGGGCAGACAACCTACTCTTTGCTACGAAGCAACGATCGGGTTGTCTGTCACTCGTTCATTCGGATCGTTTCAAATCGCGAACTTTATTGTTTAAGCTTTTTCCAAGCATCCAGTTGTCTCTGCGTTTCTAGTAAAATTTTCTCATTTCCGGCTTGGTTTAGTTTCTCCAAAAACTCCGGCAGTTTCTTGTCGTACTCGATGGCACCAGTGTTCAATCCCGGCAAGTATTCGTCCAGAACGGTTTGAACGTTTGCAATTTCAGTGGCAACAGGGCTCGGATCAAATTTGAAACCTACAATTCGCGTGGGTGTCGCTTCGGCGTTAACTTTCTTCGCAACTTCAAATGTATCTGCCGCCTGTCCTTCCTGAAGATACCCGTTGAATGTATTCCCTATAACCCAGCCCGAATTGGGAGCGTAGCCGCCATCGGCTATAATGCGTATGGTATTGTCAGCAATTTTCGTATAATGTTTGCCTTCGATTCCGTAAGAGAGCAAGTTAAACAGGTCTTTATCCTTATTGACCAAATTTAACAACATCATGGCCCTTTCCGGGTTTTTGGCGGTCCTGCTGATCGCATTAACGGTCGAAATACCAGGATTGGGGCCTACTATAAACCCGGTCAGCGGTGCGAACACGACATCTTTTCCGCCATAAGCCCGGTTTTTGACAATAATCTCGGTGCCAGGATTCAAACTGGCATTAAAAGTGATGATCCCTTTCCCCGAATTCGTCAATTCCATCGTATCTTTGACGGTCGGAGCATCATGATTGATGTAACCCTTTTGATACCACTGGCGAACGACCTCCAAATTATGCTTGTACTCCGGCGTAGCGTATACATTAATCAGCTTTAAAGACTCGTCATTCATATAAAATCCAACAGGAGGAATCGTGTTCGTCATCGGAACCTGATCCAATCCCTGCGAATGGAACATGTACCCGAAAAGTCCGGCATTTCTCATGGCTAGCGGAATTTTATCCGGCTCGCTTTCTTTTATTTTTGCGAGGAGAGGCTCGATGTCTTCAAATTTTTTGATTGAATTGAGGTCCACCTCGTATTTGTCCACATATTCTTGAGGGATGATATAACCCTCGCGCCCGGTCATACTCTGATAACTCGGCACACCGTAAATTTTGCCGTCAAACTTCACGGATTCCCACATAAAATCAGGCAGCGATTGTTTCAATTCCGCTCCGTACTTGTCCAAAAGTTCGTCAATGGGCAGGAATACGCCTTTTCCGACGTTTTGCACAATATCAAAATTCCAGTTTGCGGTCCAACCTATATCGAAATCTTCACCGGAAGCCGCAATCGTATTCATTTTATCCGTGTATTCGCCGAAATCAATCGGCTTCAGCACGACCGTCGCATTGATTTTTTCCAATGTAATTTTGTTTACCGCTTCTTGCACCGAGCTTAGATCGGACTGAGCTTTGGGTTGCCCGTAGTACCAGATAAGCTCAACCTGGGGTAAGCTTTCTTCGCTCGCTGGGGTAGTTTCACTCGCTTTGCTGCTTGGAGTCGCAGTCGCCTCGCCATTGGAATTATTTCCACTGCAAGCAGCAAGAATGACAAGCAAGAATACCATAAAACCGATGACAATCGTCTTTCTAATGTTCCGAATATTCATTCGAACAACCTCCCGATTTTTTTTATTCTTTGAGTGCGCCTACCGTTAACCCTGTCACGAAAAATCGTTGAAAGAAGGGGAAAATCAGCATCATCGGTCCTGCCGCCAGCACAACCATTGCCATTCTCGCGGAGACGCTGGGCAATTGAGACATGTCTATATTCATTTGCATTAACATCGGACTCGAATTAATAAATTCAATCGTGTTCATGTTGCGAAAAAGCAGAAGCTGCAGCGGAACCAGCCGCTGTTCTTCGATAAACAACAGCCCGTTAAACCAATCGTTCCAGTATCCGAAAGAAAGCATCAACCCGATCGTTGCCAAAGCCGGTTTGGCCAAAGGCAAGATAATCTGGAAAAAGATCCGCCATTCGCTGGCCCCGTCGATTTTCACCGACTCGATAATTTCCCTGGGAATTTTAGCCAAAAATCCTTTCATGATCATGACAAAGAACGGATTGATGAGCATGGGCAAAATTAAAGCCCAAATCGTATTTTTTAAATGCAGGTATTGTGTAACCAAAATGTAAAATGGTACTAGCCCCCCCTGAAAGAGCATGGTGAAAAAGATATAAAAGGTAAGGATTCTTTGATACCGGAAGTCTCTTCGAGAGATAGTATAAGCGGTCATTGACGTGAACAACAAACCTAACACCGTTCCGATCAAGGTTACTGCGATGGTTATACCGTAAGCCCGCGATAGCGTTTCCGGAACTTCGAACATCACCTGATAAGCCAGGGTGATGAAGTTGTCCGGTATCCATTTATATCCTTGATCCCTTAGCGAAGATTCATCCGATAACGAAATCGAAATCACGAGCAAGAACGGAAAGAGCATCGTTGCCGAAACAACCATAAACATGAAATGGTTCAACAATTGTGCTGCCGATACATTACGTTTTTTTCTGATCAAAGCTGCCTGCTCTCCTTTACCAAAGCGCGTTGTCGTCATTGAATTTACGGATGACGTAGTTGGCTATCATGACGAGGATAAATCCTACAACCGATTGGTACAACCCGACTGCCGTAGACATCCCCAAGTCACCGAGGGAGCGAAGCGCCCTATAAACATAGGTATCGACAACATCTGTCACAGGGTAAAGCAAACTGGAATCATTCGGAATAAAGTAAAACAATCCGAAATCGGCCCTAAATATTGCGCCCAAGGCTACAATGAATAAAATAACGATGAGCGGGACGAGTATGGGGAGCGTAATGTTTCGGACCATCTGCCATTTGGATGCGCCGTCCATCTTGGCAGCTTCATAATAGCTCGGATCAATAGCTACAATCCCTGCGTAATACACCAGAGTTTGAAATCCGATCGCTTTCCACAAATGTACAAGGATCAGGATGGCCGGCCAGAACTTTGCATCGAAATACCAATTGACAGGCTCGAAACCAAAGGTGCTCAGGAGGGTATTTAATGCACCATGCTCGTAATCCATCATTCCGAGCGTAATGTACCCGACAACTACCCATGACAGAAAATAAGGCAGGAACAACACCGTTTGATGGAATTTGAACCACCTTTTCGTCAATTGGTTCAGCATTACGGCCAGAACCAGGGCTCCTACTGTCGTTAATACGATAAATGCGGCATTGTACAGAATCGTATTACGAGTTACGCGAAAAGCGGTATCGGACTGGAAAAAGAATTTGAAATTGTTCAGCCCGATCCATTCGCTCCCCCATATGCCTTTATCGTAGCGGTACTTTTTAAAAGCGATGACAAGCCCAAACAACGGCAAATAAAAGAACACCAATTTGTAAACGAATCCGGGAAGGCTGAGAAAAACCAATTCTCTGTTCTTCCGCAGATGTTTCCACTCCGTTGACAACCAATTCATGATATCACCTCCATTTCTAACGCCATTGTGGCATAATCCCGCATATCGATGAACTGCTCATTTGGAAGAATACTAATCTTTCTAACTGCTCAGTTCTCATTTTTCTGTTCAAAATGAAAAAAAGCCCCCGACGCGAGGCGGCGGGAGCCATTTCAAAGCTAATATCAGGTACCGTGATTCAAAATGTATTTCGTCCGATACTCCCTTGGGGTCAGTCCCATGTTTTTTTTGAATATCTTATAAAAATGACTTTCGCTCACATAACCGACATCGTACATGATTTGCGATATTGTGATATCGGAAGCTTGCAGCAAATCCATTGCGCGGCTTATTCTCACTTTGTTTATATAATCCGCAACCGAAACGGATTCATTTTGTCTAAATATTTTGCCGATATGCACCGGACTTATTCTTAACGTAGAGGCAATGGACTGCAGGCTTAAATTCGGATCTGTATAATTCACTTCGATTGCTTCCTTGATCGCGTCTATCAGCAGCTTGTTTTTATTTTCCCGAATCGAATTTCTCTGTCCGGAGATATCCTGGAACAAGTCAATGAATACAACAAAGATCTCATCCAAAGATTCTTTTTCCAACAGACGGCGCTTGAAGGATAACATTTCTGTTTTTGCCGAATGGATCGGGCTCAAGTTCGTTTCTTTTATCGTATTCATCGTTATGGCCGCCAGATATTGAATCGAGTCCAGAAGATTATCTTGTCTGAACGTTGATATATGTTTGAAAATACGAATTAATTGCGCTTCGATTTCTTTCAGATCGCCTGACTTGACGTTTTCTATCCATTTCTTTTCCAAATTATTCGGAAGATGGAAGTCTGCGTTTTGTTCGTTCGCCGCAATAAGTTCAGGCGTGATGACCGCCGTTTTCCCATGAATCATTCGATATTCAGAGTGGATCAAAGCCTGTTCGTAAGCTTTTGTTATATCTTGATATTGATCTGCCGCCCCGCTTATTGAAGCGGATACATAAATCTTATAATAATCGTACAATGTGTCCTGGATTATTCCGATCAAGGCTGGCAATTCGTTGGACAGTTTTTTGGTTGACGTACGTTCCACGGAAATCAAAGCGGCAATGTGATCCGTTCCTATATTTACGGTTTCGTTAGGCGCAATTGAGGAAATGATTTCTCTGGCGACGTTAGCCATGGCGAACTTGTACAAGGTCTGATCGGAAATCTTCCTGTCTTTCATGAACTCCTTGAAGTTCGTTATCATCAGGATGCAAACCACAAAACTTCTTCCTGCTTCCAGGTTCAACCTGTATTCGCGTACACCTTCCACGAATTCTGTAGGAGAAATGGCTTGACTCTCTATTACCAGCCTCCGTAGAAAGTAATTTTCCGCAATTGTAGCGTTCTCCTTTTTGTCCGCTTTCAGATGCGACAACTTCTCCATGACTTGCTGATTAAAGACAGAAATATACCCGATTTCGTCTTTCTTGTTCGAAATGATTTCGCGGCTCTCGGGTATGAGTTCGATCGATTGAATCAGGCTGCCGATCGGTTTGTACAGCTTCATAGAGATTAAGATGGATACAGCAATGGATAGAAGCAAGAAACAGACGAGCATGAGTAAGGAGAAAGTACCTATTGTTTTTAGTACTCCAAAGATCGCATCATAGGATTGAACGCTTACTAGCTTCCACCCGGTTGAACGGGATGTGTCATACATCACGATTTTTTTGTCTTGTCCGGCCCCAATTGTAAAATTCCCTTCAGTCATTCCGGAGGTTTGAATATGTTGGACTATCTCTTCCTTTAGATCATCCGTAACGGGAATGCTGCCATTCGATGAAAAAAAGCTGCTCTCCGAATCCATTATCATGACGTCGCCGAGCATATGATCGGCTAATTCGTTGACCGTTTCGATGTTATCGAACAACCATTCAGGTTTGACGTTCACCATCAGCACGCTCTCATTTTCTTGTTTAAGCATTGTTAGCAGGTAGCTTGAATGTTCATCCGTATCGATTCGGCTCCGCAATAATTTCAAATTCGGAAAGTCGGGATTGTGCTGCAAATGGGCATAAAGCAAATTGCCGGATATCGGGGCTTCACATGATACCGGTATGGATTGGGGAGATATATAGTAGCAGTGGTTATAAGCATTGTAGATATAGATCGAATGAACGTAAAGGTTAGTACTAGTAACGTAGTCTAACTTCTTTAATTTGTTGTACAGTTGAAAAATATCGATGTCCTGACTATTCATCAACACGGAGATATCCCGGTCTGAAAAGGTGGAAACCGTTAGATTAATAACCGTTTCATACAATTTGTCGATATTGTAGTTAACTTGACTCAATACTTTGCGAGTCGACTCCTGCTGCAGCTTCTCCGCATTATTTTTCGAAAAGTAGTACAGTACGGAACAAAAGACCACCAAAAAAACGGCAACGATCAAGCTGATGGATAAAAGCAGGCGTATAAAATACTTCCTGGTCCGGTAAAATTCCAGTATTTTCATCAGCTACCTCCACATGCAGCTCGAGCCATTCCGGAGAATTAAGGTTAGTACTGAAGTCTTTATCACATTTGCATTATACTAAGACAAATAGAAAGATTCAAACGTTTTCAAGATGCACGGGGAGGGAGACAATATGATATTGAACTACATGTTTCGTCAGCTTTGGAAGCGCTCTATTATTCGGAATATGTTGTTTTCCTACTTGGGTATCAATCTGCTGCTTCTGTTCCTCTTGGGTATCGTAGCGATCCGGGATTCGACGGATACGATACGATGACTAAGGAGATTACGGAGTCCAGCTACAAAGTGATGGAACAGGCGGCGCGCGGATTTAATTTCAGCCTGGAAGAAGCCAAGAGGCCTCTCGTCCAGTTTGCGGACAACTATTCCGTTGTCGCGCTTATGACGCCGGATAATAAAATCAGCGTGGAGGAACGCATCCAGCACGAACGAAACATCGGTGTTCTGGCTGCTGGAGTCACTTCCTTTCAGTCTTTGATTAGCGATGTCCTGATACTAGGTCACAACGGTTATTTGAACAATCTGGACGGCGAGTAGGTCGAAGCCGCAACGATCGATGGATGCAGCGTGTGGGGCATGTTCTGGCGCATCATATTGCCGCTGCTTAAACCGATTACCGTAACGAGCATTATCTACCAAACAATGTGGATCTGGAACGACTTTCTTGCGCCGATGCTGTTTCTTAATTCTCAGAGCTAAGCCACTTTGGTATTGCAAATCTATAAAGCCAAAGGCGAGTTTTCGGTTAATTGGCCGATGTTCATGACGTTAACGGTCATCTCGCTCGTTCCCATCTTCATCTTCTTCATCATCATGCAAAAACAAATCGTCAAGGGCATCGTAGGCGGGGCTATTAAAGGTTAGGGAGACATAATCTGGCCTTCGTCGGCAATGAACAAGCCAATCCTCAGGATTGGCTTGTTTGTGTAATATAAGGCTCTACAATATGTTTGATCCGGTCAAGACCTTCCCACATGTCGCCGGGACCGTCATAGATGAGGACGAATGCCCCGTCATAGTCTGTTGCGGCTACGGACTCCAAGCAGCGAATGAATTCGGCTTCGTCCGGAAATCCGGATCCGTCGTAGGCTGCTTTGGCATGAACGGATACGCTGTACGGTACGGTCATGGCGATTTCCTCGTATTTGGCAGGTTCCGAAAAGTTGCCGAAGTCCGTAATCATGTCGACTGCGTCGCCGGTCAACGCTAGCAATTTCAAACAATTTTCGCCCGTGGAGGTAAGCTGTTTGAAGTTCTCGGTAATGACGCGTACATTGCGGGAAGCCGCATATTTGGCTAGCTCGGAGAGGGCAGCGGCAGACCGTCTTGTCGCTGTATCATCCGCAGGTTGCGCTTCTCCCGCTATCAATCGGATCTGCTTAGCCCCGCACAAGGAAGCAATGTCGATCCATTGGCGATACAAACTCCTATCCGCAGCTAGTCGGACCTCATCCGTAGCAGTTAAATCGCCGTAATCAAGAAGAAGGGTATCCAAGGAAACGCCCGCGTCCGAGAAGGCTTGGCGAAGCTGCTCTAAATAGGCTGTTTCCGTAGACGGAAAATGAAAGTGGCAAACCTCGACGGCTTGATAACCGCGCTTAGCGGCTTCTCCAGGTAAATTAAGAAGAGTAAGCAGCTGCGGCTGATCTTGCACGTTCGTGCGATGCGTACTTGCTTCGGCATCCCAGATTGTCCAATGGAGGGGACCGAGTAGTCGATGTAAGCTCCATGTGCTAACGGATAAATAAGACATCGCTCATCCTGCCTTTCGATTCGAATTACAACTCGCTCACTCTTCCATGGTAGTCTAATTTTCCAAAGTTTTCTAATAGGTATTATGTCAATGTTATAGTGTTTTTTGTCCTCGGCGAATGTTATCTTACAATAAGGGTATAAGGTGACAGCCAAAGGATGGTTTACATTGAAAGACGGATTGCCCAGAGATAGCCTAAGCTCAAGCTCCTCCTATTTATATGTATTTGCATGTTCTGAAGAAGAACGTTCCTTATGCAAGCTGGAGATGCGATCTCTATTCGGAATCGAGGCAAAGTTCAATCTCTTGAAAAGCCCGGTTCGGATCGACCCAAGCCGCAGTCCTTTTATCAAGATGAGGATTGAGGTGCTGTTTGAAGGCAAAACGATTGAGGAAATCGCGGAACAAGCGGCAGGCATTCAACTGGAGGGGGCCACCTTCAAGGTTGTTGCCTTGGATAACGATGATCCGGATGACGGCGGGAAAATAGATTACGAAGAAAAGCGGGTAGTTGAGCGCGGCATTGGCTTGCGTATTCGGGGCAAAGCGGAGATGCGCAAGCCGTGCCGCATGTTCGGCATCGTGCGAATGGGTAGACGGTGGCAGTTCGGCGAGTGCGCGATGAGTGAAGCGGTCTGGTTAAAGCATAATGAGAAGCCGCGGAAATATTCGACCGCTTTAAGTACCCGGGTCGCTCGTGCTGTCGTGAACATTGCGGTCCCTCGAATCGAAGGAGTACGCGCTATTGATCCTTGCTGCGGTATCGGAACCGTTTTGGCGGAGGCGATATCGATGGGAATCGATATCGTAGGGCGGGAGATTAATCCGCTCGCCGCTCGCGGGGCGCGCGAGAATCTGGCGTTCTTCGGGTATGCCGCGGAAGTAACCTTAGGGGACATGCGGGAGATTACGGAGAAATATGACGTGGCGGTTATCGACATGCCTTACAATTTATGTTCTGTTCTGAGCTCGGAGGAGAAGCTTGAGATGCTTCAAAGCGCACGCAGATTTGCACGGAGAGCCGTCATCGTAACCATAGAGACTATTGACCCCATTATTGAGAAGGCAGGTTTCGGGATCGTGGATCGATGCACGGTGAACAAAGGAAATTTTATCCGAAATGTTCTCGTCTGCGAATAGGTTGCACACACTTGTTGAAATTATGGCCGCTTTCGTCCACAATGTATGGAGAACATTTTATTACGAGGAGAGAAAGAACGATGAAGTATATAAGCACGAGAGGAAAAGTATCGCCGATCGGCTTTATCGATATGTTCCTAATGGGTCTTGGCGACGACGGCGGCCTGATCGTTCCGGAGACGATTCCGACGGTGTCGGAAACGCAGTTGAAAGAATGGGCCAAGCTTTCGTATCAGGATCTCATGCTATCGATTTTCTCTTTGTACACCAATGACGAGATTCCGGAGCAAGATTTGCGGGGGCTCATTCAAGATAGCTATGCCGGATTTACAAGCCCGGACGTGCTGCCGTTAACGACGTTAAACGATTCGCTGCATGTGCTTGAATTGTTCCATGGGCCGACCTTTGCTTTCAAAGATGTCGCACTTCAGTTTATGGGCAATCTGTACGCTTATGTCGCGAAAAAGCAGAACAAAGTCATTAACATATTGGGCGCGACTTCCGGAGATACGGGAGCATCGGCTATTAGCAGCGTTAGAGGCAAAGAAGGTATTCAGATCTGCATTCTCCATCCGAACGGCAAAGTTAGCCGAGTACAAGAGCTGCAGATGACGACCGTGCAGGACGACAACGTGCTGAACCTCTCGGTTAACGGAAACTTCGACGATTGCCAGCAGATCATCAAGGAACTGTTCGCGGACATTCCGTTCAAGACGAAGTACCATCTCCGCGCGATTAACTCCATTAATTTCGTTCGCATTCTGGCGCAGGCGGTTTATTATTTCTACGCTTATTTGCAGCTGCCGGAGCAAGCCAAAGCCGGCGGAGTCAGCTTCAGCATTCCGACGGGGAATTTCGGGAATATTTTCTCCGGGTACCTGGCTAAGAGAATGGGATTGCCGATTAAGCAGCTCGTACTGGCTACGAACGAGAATAATATCCTGGAGCGGTTTATCCGCGAAGGCGTCTACAAGCCGGAAGGATTCCGAAGTACGCATAGCCCGTCCATGGATATTCAAATCGCGAGCAACTTCGAACGCTATTTATACTACTTCAGCGGGGAGAATGCGGAAGCCGTGTCGGCTCGTATGGAACAGTTCAAATCGGATGCTGAGCTGAAGTTCTCGAAAGAAGAAGTGGCGCGCATTCAGCAAGATTTGACCGCTTACAGCGTTGGAAACGCCGAGTGCTTGGAGACGATTCGGACGTATCAGGATCGCTATGAATATTTGCTGGATCCTCATTCCGCATGCGGGATCGCGGCTTACGAAGGTGCAGGTAATAAGGAGGGCGGTGCTTTCGTCTCGCTGGCGACCGCGCATCCGGCGAAGTTCGACGAGGCGATCCGCTTGATTGGAATCGAGCAGAAGTTTCCGGAGCAGATTCAAGAGCTGTTCGATAAGCCGCAACGCCAGGTCGTTGTCGATAACGCCAAGACGGAGATCGTTGCTCAACTTGAAGGGTTCTATCGAGTGATACAATAGAGATAAGATTAAAGAGCGGGAGGAATTAAGTTGTTAATTGGCGCAGTTGAAGCGGGCGGAACGAAATTCGTTTGCGGAATCGGGAATGAAAAGGGCGAAGTGCTGGATCGGGTCAGCTTTCCAACGGAACAGCCGGAGAAGACGCTTGCGCAGGTTGTGGCGTACTTCCAGGACAAGAAGGTGGAGTCCATAGGGATCGGATCTTTCGGTCCGATCAACATTGATCCGGCTAGTCCGCAGTATGGATACGTAACAACGACGCCAAAGCCAGGGTGGGCGAACTATCCTGTACTTCCCGAGCTTCGGAAGGTTATCGGTGTTCCGATCGGTTGGGATACGGATGTGAATGCAGCCGCGCTTGGGGAAGCGACTTGGGGCGCAGCCCAAGGCTTGGATAGCTGTCTTTACTATACGATAGGCACCGGAGTCGGCGTCGGCGTCTTCGCCGAAGGCAAGCTGGTGCATGGATTGGTGCATCCCGAAGGGGGGCACGTCTTGACCCGGCGCCATCCGGACGATGCTTTTGCAGGAGCATGTCCTTACCACGGCGATTGTTTGGAGGGGATGGCCGCAGGACCGGCGATCGAGGCGAGATGGAAAGTCAAAGGCAGCGAGCTGCCTGCCGATCATCCGGCTTGGGAGATCGAAGCGTACTACATCGGGCAAGCGCTGGCGGGTGCGATTCTGCTGCTCTCCCCGAAGAAGATCATTCTCGGCGGCGGCGTAATGCATCAGTTGCATCTGTTTCCGTTAATTCGCGAGCAGGTGCGCGCCAATCTGAAAGGGTACGTAGTCGCCGCGGCATTAGAGGACGGAATCGACGATTACATCGTGCCGCCCGGCCTTGGAGACAATGCCGGTCTAAGCGGATCGATTGCGCTTGGATTACAGGCATATCGGGAAGCGCAAGCGTAATGGAATTTTTCGTGGGGCCTTCATTGCGAAGGCCTTTTTATTATGCTTGTGGGGGCAGTTATCGGTGTCAATATTTGTATCTGTATTGGTGTCGGTACCCCACCATTGTTCAACAGACCCCGCCTAAATAGGTTCATATAGCGGTATTACACCGCCGCACCCGACACTCCCGGTAACTGTGTGTGCTGGGGTCATCAGCGTGGAGTTACTCGAAAAAATCGACTAATTCGCGTGTGTAGGGGTCATCAGCGTGGAGTTACTCGAAAAAATCGACTAACTCGTGTGTGCTGGGGTCATCAGCGGGGAGTTACTCGAAAAAATCGACTAATTCGTGTATGCTGGGG
>FWWL01000897.1_pt1 | contig 77552 bp, 53 predicted proteins | sample 2228331 | NCBI WGS metagenome assembly FWWL01 (sample SAMEA103939775, study PRJEB20133) | metagenome | reverse complement strand
TCCGCAGGCAGCACGGTTCGGGGAGGAGTTAGTCGATTTTTTCGACTAATCCCTACTGGCAGCATGGTTGAGGAGGAGTTAGTCGATTTTATCGACTAATTCCCAGTGGCAGTTGGCGTTGCGGCGTTTCTTAACCTACAGTCGTCCCTAAATGTCCATATTATAGAAATTTCCGGTTGGCTGATTGGTCAACCGTAGTTTTTTTTGCATCTGTGAAAAAAGGTTTGTCTGCGAATCTTGGTTGTTGCTGAATTGATTTATTTCCGTCTACAATTTGACCACCGATTGACAAACAAATGGAATGGATTACATCAACTTAAGGGTGTGGCGAGATGAAAAGCGCAGTGCCGGAACCGAATATTTCGACATACTCCCCTAATCGGTATCTATGCAGGAAAACGGATCGGGAACTGACTTCACTTGACGGCCGGCTGGATAAACCGTTCTGGGAGACCGCCGAATGGAGCGAGCATTTTGTAGATATTGAAGGCGACGCAAAACCCTCCCCTGCCAAACTCACCCGGGTTAAAATGCTTTGGGACGACAACTATCTCTACTTCGGCGCGGAGCTCGAGGAAGACGAAATTTGGGCGACGCTTACCGAACGTGACTCGGTTATTTTCTACGACAACGATTTTGAGATTTTTATCGATCCCGATGGCGATACCCACAATTACTATGAGTTTGAAATGAACGCACTGAATACGGTGTGGGACTTATTGCTGGTGAAACCGTACCGCGACGAAGGACCGTGCGTGAATGGCTGGGATATCAACGGGATCCGATCCGCGGTTCATATTGACGGCAAGCTGAATGATCCTTCGGCGGACAACCGTCTTTGGAGTGTTGAGGTGGCTATGCCATGGAACGCTCTGAAAGAATGCGCCTCGGAAAAACGCTCCCCTCTTCCCGGCGAGTTTTGGCGGGTTAATTTTTCGCGCGTGCAATGGCAAGTGGAAGTAAAAGACGGAAAGTACGTCAAAAAGCTCGATCCCCAAACAGGGCGTCCTTATCCGGAGGATAACTGGGTCTGGTCTCCAATGGGCATTGTTAACATGCATTATCCGGAGTTATGGGGGTATGTATTTTTCACCGACGATCCATCCGAAAGAACACCCCAAATCCCTGAGGATGAACAACGAAAGTGGGAGCTCCGAAGGCTATACTACCGTCAGAGTCAATATTTTGCGGAACACGGGCGATTCAGCAGCGATATTTCCGCCTTGCAAGTAACGGATTGGATTGTAAAGCCCGAGATCGAGACGACATCCCGAACGTTTCTCGCATCAGTACCGAGTTCAGACGGAAAAACACGGATATATATTCACGAGGACGGCAAAGTATGGAGGGGGTAATCGGATATGAACAGGAATAAAAGACTGCTTTCTTTGGACGAACACTCGATGAGCATCATCGAGGAGAAATTCGCGTACAAACGCCAAATCGCGGCGGCAAGGGAGAACGAGCTTTTTGGTATATTTAACGAAACTCTGTCCGAAGACGAACGGCTGGCACTGAAATATTTGTTTGCGTATATGCCTTTAAATGATTTGGCCGACTACGACGGGGCTCTTTTTCTCGCGCATGTTAAGCAAGCTTTGCATATTCGAAACGCTGTACCTTGGGGAAAACGTATTCCTGACTTGTTGTTTTTTCATTTCGTATTGCCTTACAGAGTAAACAACGAGAATATTGAAAATATACGTTTACAGCTTTTCTATGAAATATATCCCAGAGTACAGGGCATGTCCATAACTAACGCCATTTTGGAAACGAACCACTGGTGCCATGAAAAAGCAAACTACTCGGGGAACGACCGGCGAACGGTGTCGCCGCTTACGTTGATTCGAACCGCGCTCGGCCGTTGCGGGGAGCAATCGACGCTTGCCGTTTCGGCGCTCAGAAGCATCGGTATTCCGGCAAGACAATGTTATACCCCACGCTGGGCGCACTGCGATTCGAACCACGCCTGGGTGGAGGCTTGGGCGGACGGGACTTGGCATTTTCTCGGCGCTTGCGAGCCGGAGCCCAGACTCAATCAGGGATGGTTCCGCAGACCGGCCAGGAGAGCGATGCTCGTGCATACCCGCGTTACCGGGAACTACCCGGGACCGGAAGAGGTGACGCTTGATCGGCCATGGTATTCGGAGTTGAATCTACTGAAAAATTATGCCGAAACGAAAACCTTAAAGGTTAGCGTTGTAGATTCGAGCGGCAATCCCAGGCAAGCGAAGGTCGATTTTCAGTTGTACAATTATGCCGAATTTTCGACGATCGTTCCGATGCAAACGGATATGTCCGGTACGGTATCCGTCACGCTTGGCTTAGGGGATGTGTTTATTTTCGCTTACGCTAGCGAAGGCTGGGGATATGCCAAATGCAATGTAGGACAAACGGATGTAGTAAACATAACTTTGTATAAGCAATTACCTACAAAAGCGTCGATTGAATTCGATATGGTTCCACCCCCGGATTTACCGGACCTAAAAAGCGAACTCGTTGCGGAGGAAGAAAAATCCAATCACGATCTAAGAATGAAACATGAGACGCAAATTCGCGCGGATTATGAGTCCACGTTCTTAAGCGAGGAGGATGCCGAAGCTCTTGCCGTTGAATGCTCCCTCCCGCCTCAGAGAGTTTGGAACGTGCTGCGGAAAGCGCGTGGAAATAGCCGGGAGATCGCCGCATTTATACGAGAGCAGGCCCCTGTCTACGGAGAATGGAGCTTGCGGCTCCTCGAGGTGATGAAGGATAAGGATCTTACCGATACGTTTCGTGAGACGTTGGAAGACCATTTGACCTTCTCGATGGAGGTTAAAGGAAAGACCGAAGAGGATACGTTTGCTTCTTATATTTTAAATCCTCGCGTTGATTATGAAATGATAACGCCGTATAGGGCTTTTTTCAGCCATCGGTTTGGCGATGCGGGCAAACGGAAATATACAGCAAATCCTCTTCTGTTAGCGGAGTCCATTGAGAACGAGTTCGAAATCATCGACGATTTAACCCATTACAAAGGGACGGCCACACCTGTCGGCAGTTACCGGCTCATGAAGGGAGATCGGCTTGCGCGAGATATCCTGTTTGTCGCAGCCTCACGCAGTGCAGGTATTCCCGCACGCCTTGAGCCAAGCGAGAAGAGGCCACAGTTTTTATGCGAGGGAGCCTGGAAGGACGTTCGGTTTAGCGGATCTGACGCTTCCGTCCATCCGGGCGATAGGACTGCAATTGAAAAGGGGAGCATTACTTGGGTAAAGGACGAGGAATCCGAGGAGCAGGCGAAGTATTTTCACAACTTCACGGTGGCCCGTTTCGATAACGGCACGTACCATACGCTTCAATACGAGTTCGGTAAAACCGACGTGTTCGATGATCCGTTCGAAATGCCGGCAGGCCATTATCGTCTAACAACCGGAGTTCGCTTGGAAGACGGGACAGCATTAGTTTACTTTCATTTCTTCGAAGTCAAGCCGGGACAACAATCCGCTATTCCCCTAAAGTTCCGAAAGCAACAGTCGGAAATCCCGATCATCGGCGTTGCGAACCTTAACCGGGAAGCCGAGTCGCTCACGGGCGAGAAGCATGCGGTATCCAAGCTTACCGGTAAAAACGGAACGTTCTTTGCCTGGATCGAGCCGGATCGCGAGCCGTCGAAGCATCTGCTTCGCGAGCTGCGGGAGATGAAAGACGAGTGGGAAAATTTAGGCGTGAACATCGTATGCTTGATCGGCGAGGTAAAGATGAACGCTTCATCCGCACTCTCGCATGATAAAGAGCTGCCTTCGAACATTTGGTTCGGCAAAGAAAATAAAGCGTATGAAACGTTGGTCTCCATCGATGGCTCCATGTCTGAAGAACTTGCGATGGAGTTTCCGATCGTATATGCAATTGACGCTGAAAATCGCATTCGTTACCGCTGGGCCGGTTACAAGCTTGGAATATCGAAAGAAGCTGTGAAGATGTACAAAGCTCTTGACAGTACATCATCCTAACAGGATCGGTTTGTTGTTCCTGTCATATCTTTCGGCCGGAACTGGTTGGGCGATAAACCGGTTTCGTGACGGAACTGTCGGGAAAAATGACTGACGGAATGATAGCCGAGTTCCTCGGCTATCGCTTCGATCGTATTACCGGTTAGAACGAGCAGTTGCTTGGCTCTGCTCATCTTCAGCCGGATGACGTATTGGCGCGGAGATGTACCGTATATTTTGGTGAAAATCTTGCTGCATTGGCTCCGGCTTAAATTCAGTTCGCGGGCAATTTGCGCGATAGAACCTTCCGTCACTGCCAGGTGCTGCAGCCGCTCTTCGATCGCGTGAGCGGTATCCGTCTCATGCATCGTCTTTCCACTCCGGTGAGCGGCGGCTTCTATCGCAAGTGGTCGCTGAAGCCGTACAATCTCGCAAATGATTAGCAGGATGTACGCCTGTAGGGCGATTTTATGTTCGAAAATTAACCGGAGACGCTTCTCACCCATCGAAGTGAGCGGCGTCTCCTTCAATATATTATCGTACATCAATTTCTCTATTTCCTTCATATATGCGGGCAACCGGGTCGAATCGTTTACCGTTTGCGGGAATAGTACGTAATCTAGCGCACTAAGCTGATTGCGCATTTCCTGGTTGTCGATATCGAAGTGGATATTAAAAAAAGCGAAGTGCTTTTCCGAATGATTGACGGTCTCATGCCTTACGCCGGCCTTCATGAGCAGCCAGTCTCCAGGGCAGATCCTTATGCTTGTTCCGTTGACGGTCTGGGTAGCTTCCCCTTCTTGGCAGTAGAGAAGCTCATAAAGATGGTGATGATGCTTCGGATAATGCCAATGCGCGGCTTTGACGCCAAAGTGGCAGCCGGTTACCTGAAGCGTACTCATCATATCGGGGAAAATGATGTTCAATTGCATGTCTTCACCGCCTTTGCGAGGGATGCGTATGGTCAAGTATAGCACAGCATGCGGCACAAAAAGTAAAAAAAAAGGACGATTCGTGAATGGTGCCTGCGTTTCGGATTTTCTATGATGGGATTACATCTATGATAACAGGCAAGCCGATGGAGGGTTACAAGTGGCCGTATTTGAGATTAACAAAGAGAGGTTTGTTCTGGAAGGCAAGCCGATAACCATTTTGTCCGGGGCCGTTCATTATTTCCGGATCGTTCCCGAATATTGGACGGATCGCCTGCAGAAACTGAAGGCGTGTGGTCTTAACACTGTCGAAACTTATGTTCCGTGGAATTTTCACGAGCCGAAGCCGGGCCGGTTCCGCTTTGACGGGATGGCGGACATCGCCCGATTCATCCGCATTGCCGGAGAGCTGGGGCTGCACGTGATTGTCCGTCCGAGTCCTTACATTTGTGCAGAATGGGAATTCGGCGGGTTGCCGTCGTGGCTGCTGGCTGAACAGAACGTTAAGCTGCGCTGTTACGACAAAACGTTTCTGGATCGGGTCGATGCTTACTATGACGAGTTGATGCCGTTGCTGAAACCGCTGCTGTGCACGAACGGCGGGCCGATTATCGCGATGCAGGTCGAGAACGAATACGGAAGCTACGGTAACGACGCGCGATATTTGGAATATTTGCGGCAGGGAATGATTTCACGCGGTATCGATGTGCTGTTGTTTACTTCCGACGGACCGACGGACGCGATGCTCCAAGCCGGAACGATTCCGCAGGTGCTTGCTACGGTCAACTTCGGATCAGAAGCGACGAATTCGTTCGCCAAGCTGCGGGAATACCGGAAAGACGATCCTGCCGTGTGTATGGAATATTGGAATGGCTGGTTCGACCATTGGGGGGAGTCCCATCATAGAAGAGACGCCTCCAATGTGGCGAAGGTATTGGAGGAAATGTTGGATGAGAACGCGTCTGTCAATTTCTACATGTTCCACGGAGGCACGAATTTTGGCTTCTTTAACGGCGCCAATTGTCAAGAGGCGGAGAAATACGAGCCGACGATAACAAGCTACGATTACGATTCGCTGTTGGACGAAGCCGGCTTGCCGACGGACAAGTTTTATGCCGTACGCGAAGTAATCGCGCAACGATTTCCAATCGGGGAATTGAACCTTCCCACACCGATTCCGGTCAAAGCTTACGGCCGATTGCCGATGACGGAACAGGCGCGGCTATTGCCGCAGATAAGCAATCTGTCCTCTCCTATTCGTTCTACTTGTCCAGAGACGATGGAAAAGCTTGGTCAGGATTACGGCTTTATTATGTATTCGACCCGGATTTCCGGACCCCGCCCGGAACAGGAACTGGTCGTTCAAGAGGTGCGGGATCGGGCTCTAGTCTTTGTGAACGGCGTTTATCAAGGTATATTGGAGAGAGGAGACAAACAGCAGAAGGTATCCTTCGCGGTTCCGCCGGGTGGGGCGGAAATCAGCATCCTTGTAGAAAATTTGGGACGAATCAATTACGGGCCTTATTTAAAGGACTGCAAAGGCATAACGGAAGGGGCTCGGCACGGCTTTCAGTTTTTGTTCGACTGGATGATTTATCCGCTATCGCTTGAAGATATCTCAGGATTAAAATATGAAGACGTTAGTTCGATGGCCGACCCGTCGTTTTATCGCGGCAAGCTGCAAGTGGACGAGCCGGCCGACACGTTTCTGAACATGTCCGGTTGGACGAAAGGGGTCGTGTTCCTCAACGGGTTTAATCTTGGCCGCTACTGGAACAAAGGGCCGCAGCAAACCTTGTACGTTCCGGCACCGCTGCTAAGGCAAGGAGACAACGAAATCGTTGTGTTCGAGCTTCACGGCGTACGGGAAGCGACGGTTCGTTTTGACGATTCACCCATCCTCGGTTGACCTAGGCCCGGAAGCGGATCCTCAGTTCATGCAGTGGCTAATATTGCAGAAATCTGTATGCGGTTTCACTCATTTGTTCATATGCTTAAACGCCATCTTGAAACACTCGGGGGGATAAAGCATGAATGTACTGATTGTGGAAGATGAAATTGCGATACGGGAAGTGATGGAATCGTATTGTTTGAAGGAAGGCTGGAACGTGCAGACAGTCGGAAACGGGATGGAAGTGCTTAAAAAATTCGAGACGTTCCGGTTTGATATGATTATTCTGGATTTGATGCTTCCGCAGTTGTCGGGAGAGGAAGTGTGCAAACGGATCAGAGAGAGGTCATACGACGTCCCTATTATTATGGTATCTTCTAAAGCGTTGGAAAGCGATACGATTTACGGACTCCATTTGGGAGCGGACGACTACATTACCAAACCGTTTCGTGTGAAAGAAGTGATCGCCCGCATGCATGCCTTGTACAGAAGAACGAAAGGAAAATTGGCCATAAGGCCTTACAGTCCGCTTCTGTCTTTCAACAACAAACGTCTGATGGTCAATTGCGAAACGAAAGAAGTGTATGTGGACGGCAAGCCGGCCCCTCTCACCCATACCGAATATAAAATATTGGAAATCCTTGTTATGAACCCCGGAAAACCATACAGTCGCCACGATTTATCTTATGAAGTGCTAGGTCACCGTTATATCGGTGACGGCCGCACAGCTGATACTCACATAAAAAATATTCGCCGGAAAATTGAGGCGGATCCGAAAAATCCGGAGTACATCGCGACGAAAGTCGGAGCGGGCTACAAGTTCAGTTACTATCCGGACGTGGATCGTCATGAAGTGGGTTAATATGTTCAACACGGTGCATACCCGATTGTTTTTCATACTGCTCTTTTTTTCCGTGTTTTTTGCAGCGGTGGCTTTCGTTTTCGTATCGTTTCATCTGCATCGCTTTTCCGCGAGCTATCAGAAAGAAATTTTGGAGGAACTGTCATACGGTTTCGTGCGTGATCTAAAGAATAATCCAGTCATTGAGCTGCCGCTTGCCGATGGGACGAAACAATGGTTAAAGGACAAGGCGGACGGTGATTCGCTTCTCGTGAGGTTCTACGATCCGGAACGGGAAAGTGTATGGTTCGATATGGAGGGATTTCCCTCGTCCGGCAGCCTTATGGCCGAAGTGCCTTTTATTGTTGACGGTGTTCTAGAAGGGTATATCCATTTCGCCTATCAATCCGATCACAGGCTATTGGAATTTGGGGAGACCTATTTGGCAGGAACCTTCCGGCATTCGGTTCTCGCCTTATTCAGCCTTGTTTTCTTGATCGCGATCTTCAGCTACCATGCTGCTAAGCGATTTGCCAGACCGTTTCGGATCAGCGGGGCACAGGCACTGGAAGTTTTGAACGGAAACCGCGAACCCTATTTTCCAGATCGCGGACCGGCAGAGTTATCCGCCATGATCGGGTCCATTCGCTGGTTGCTGGCCAAGTTTAACGAGCAGGAGACCTGGCGCCAGCAGCTCATGCAGGACCTCGCCCACGAATTGCGTACACCGCTCGCTTCCGTGCTGTCCCGACTCGAAGCCCTGATTGACGGCGTCTATTCGGCGACTCCGGGGCATCTGGAAAACATCTATGCGGAATTGGACAGGTTAACTCGTCTGATCAAGGACGTGGAGAAATTGTCCGATGCCGAAGGCGCCAGGTTTCACCTGAATCTGGAAGAATCCGATATGATCCAGTTTATCGAGTACGTTTATGAAAGTTTTGCTTTCATGGCCGAGGAGAAAGGGATCCGGCTTGTCTCGCAGACTCCGAACGTGCCGTGTGTCATAAAAGTGGATTCGGATCGGTTAATTCAAGCGCTGTCCAACTTTGTCGCAAATGCGTTCAAATATACGCCTGCAGGCGGAACGGTAGTGATCGGGCTGGACAAGCACACCGATCACTTGAGAATTTATTGTATGGACGAAGGCATCGGGATCGAATCGGACGATCTTCCCCTGTTATTCAACCGTTTTTACCGGGCGGACAAGTCGCGTTCCAGAGAAAGCGGCGGTTTAGGCGTCGGGCTCAGCATTGCCAAAGTGCTGGTCGAAGCTCACAGGGGCTCCATCGGAGCGGAGAGCGAGCCGGGAAAAGGATCGATATTCTGGTTCACGTTGCCTATTCCGGAAACCGCGTAGCGGGCTTGCCTTCATGCCGCCGCCAGAGAAAGGAGCGGATTCGATTGACTTGTTATCGGAGCGCGTGGATCCATTTGCAAAAAAATTGGTTTTTCCCATTGCTTCCCCTTATATTGGACATCGTTTCTTTGGGAATTGGCTGGAGGCTCGCCGGTTTTTCCGGCACGCCGCAGTTTTCAATCCGGGCTGTGTTGGAGATGGGACTGCCTTCCGTAAGCCAAGTACTGAACAAGCCGCTGCCGGCCAATACCGTTGAATTTTTTAACGTTCCTGTCCCGCTTTCCGAGTATGCCTGGATTCCGGTTGTTGTCCTGATCCTGATCTCGGCTTATATGCAAGGAGTGTACATTTCGGGTCTGCTTCAGATCGCCGAAGGCAAACCGATCGCATGGACAGCCTTGCTGAAGCGAGGCCGCAAGTTATGGTTTCGTTTTCTGTTCCTCGCTGTGATCATTTTCTTCGCTAAAATCGCGGTCACTGCGTTCCTCGTCCTCTTCTTCCAGGCCATCGGCCAGTTTGCGTCCCTTCTCTTCTTTGTCGCCCTCCGCATCGCGCTGTTTTATTTGGAGTTTACGATTGTGGCAGATAATGTGAGTGTTAGCTTAGCTTTCCGGCAAAGTTTCGCTTACTTCAAAGCGTCCATCCCCGCTACACTGAGCATTGCTGCCGTTTTGTTTGCCGTTGCCGGGGCAATCAGCGCCCTGATTCATGGGTTATGGAGTCCTGCAGCGGTAATTGGCGGGGTGTTCGTGTATGCATATGCCATGACCTGGGTGCAGCTTGCCATTTCTTCACACTATCTACACATCAAGACAATTACAATAGAATTGTAGAACATTTTAGATTTATTAATTGAGGAGGTCATGAAGCATGCAACTAAGACAAAAAGGTTGGATGGTCTCACTTCTTATCATCATGGCACTGATGGTCGTTTCGGCGTGCTCCAAGGGAGGATCCGAAGGATCGGCATCACCCTCGGCATCAGCTTCGGTATCACCCTCTGCTTCGGCATCGGCATCACCATCCGAATCGGCGGCGCAGGCACAATTTTCGACGGATCCGGTTACGATCAAAATCGGCGTACCATGGGGCGAAGACGGCGGGGATTGGCAAAACCGCGTACTCAAAGTCATCAAGGAAAAACTGCCGCATATTACAGTGGAGTACGTTAAGTACAATGGTACGGTAGAAGGCTTGCAGGAGCTTTATGCCAACAATGTGGTCCCTGACATCCTGCTGGCGTATTCGGGCCAACAGCCGCTCATCGATCTGGATATGGTTTATCCGCTCGAAGAAATGGTGGAGAAATACGGCTTTGACTTGAACCGGTTCAATCAAGGCTTGTTAGCTGAACTGCGGTCCCGCGACGCGCAGGGACGACTGATCGGGTTCCCGGATTCGGCGGATTTATTCGGACTCTATTATAACAAGGAAGTATTTGACCTGTTCGGGCTTCCGTATCCGACGGCCGACATGAACTGGGATCAAATTCTCGATCTGGCCGCGAAAATGACGACGGAGCGAGGCGGTATTAAATACAAGGGGCTAGAGTTCTCCGCGAACGATCGCGGTTACGAAGCACTTGTTCCGTTGCTGCAGTTGTCCCCGGCGATGACAAACCCGGATACGGGCGAAGTGCTGATCGACAAAGACCCGGTATTCACCAAATATTTGGAATTTATGAAAAAGTACTATAGCATTCCCGGCAACTATATCAAAGATTTGGAAGAGCGCGGAAAGCAAAACTTTGGCGCCAAGAATGTCGCGATGCACGTGGACTGGCACGGTTATTTGTCCTGGTGGGGCGGCGCAACGCCAGAGGAAACGCAGGAGCTGCAAAAAAATATCGATATTCTGCCGATTCCGTCCTGGGCTGACCTGCCGAATGTCGGCACCATCCCGATGACCCACCCGTGGGTTATTAATAACTTGAGCGAAAAGAAAGACGCCGCGTTCCAAGTGCTGATCACGTTTGCCAGCGACGACGCTCAGTTGAATCTGGTCAAAAACGGAACTCCGACGGCGCTGGACAATCCGGAACTGTTCGCTCAATTCGGCGCAATCGATCCACGATATACCGGCAAAAACGTGGCTGCCCTCTTCGAAAGAACGCCTGCGACTCCACCGACACGCAAAAGCTTCTACGACAAATACGTGAGCTTCGACGGCAGTCTGGCTAAATTCGCCGAGTCCGACATGAATATCCCCGAATTTCTGCGGGTGCTCAAAGAAGAATCTGAGGCGAAAATCAAGGAAGCCATGGCGCAGGCGAAGAAGTAAGCGAATGGTTTAATTTGAAGTCATAAGCGCTCATCATTTAAATCTGGGAGGTTGAGGCTAATTGTGCTTCAACCTCCCAATCATTCGGGAGGAGCGGCGATGGCCAAAATATTGTTTAATCACGTAACGAAACGGTACGGGAAATACAAGGAGATCGCGGTCGACGATTTCAATCTCCATGTGGAGGATAAAGAGTTTCTCGTCTTTGTCGGTCCTTCGGGATGCGGGAAATCGACGACGCTGCGGATGTTGGCCGGCCTGGAGGATATAACGGAAGGCGAAATCTATATCGGCGACACAATCGTCAACGACTATCCGCCGAAAGACCGGGATATTTCCATGGTATTTCAGAACTACGCGCTCTATCCGAATTTGTCCGTTTATGAGAATATCGCCTTCGGGCTAAGGCTCCGCAAGCTGCCGAAGTATGAAATCGATTTGGCGGTCAAACGGGCGGCCCGTGTCCTGGAAATTGAAAATTTTCTTGGCCGCAAGCCGCGGGAGCTGTCGGGCGGACAGAAGCAGCGCGTTGCTCTGGGCAGGTCGATCGTGCGTACTCCGAAGGCGTTTCTAATGGATGAGCCGCTGTCGAATCTCGACGCCAAGCTGAGGGTGCAGATGCGCTCCGAAATTATTAGCCTGCACAAAAAAATCGGTGTCACCACGATCTACGTCACGCACGATCAGATCGAGGCGATGACGATGGGGGATCGCGTCGTGGTAATGCACCGGGGCGTCATTCAACAGGTCGATACGCCGGAGAAAGTGTACAACAAGCCTGTTAATATGTTTGTAGCGGGATTCATCGGCAATCCTCCGATGAATTTTATAAGGGGAAAACTGGCGGAATTGGCCGGACGCCTCCATTTTCAAACCAAATCGCTTTCGCTTCGTTTGACGGAGAAACAGGAAGCCGAACTGCGCCGGAGGAATCTGGAGGATCGGAGCATCGTCATGGGCATACGCCCGGAACATGTCAGCTTTGAGGAAACGATGCTGCTGGATTTTTCACATTCGATCCTAACGGGACCGCAATATTTGAGCGAGTTTGTCGGTTCAGATCGCTATATTCATCTTCAGATCGGTATGGATAAACCGTTTGTCGTCCGAGCCCATCCGCGCCTCCACTTCGAGGACGGTATGAAGGTTCAGGTGGCGGCGGATATGGAAAAAGCGCTGTTTTTCGATATCGACACCGAAAAGTTATTAACGGAGTAACGGGAGGAAAAAGGGATGCGCGGCATAACAAGACGCACCATAGGCAGATGTCTGATCTTTTTTCTTTCGATTACCGTTTATCTTAGCGGAGTCGGCGCAGCTCCCCAGGAGTCGTTCGCAGAGGGAAACGCGGCGAAAGGCTCTTTACAAACGGCGAATCCTGCTTTACCGGCCCAGCTAGAGCCTTACTATTATGAGGTGATCAATCCGTCCGAAAGAAAAGCCGGGAAAGGTCACACGAAAATTCGGGCGGCAGAGCTTGCGCGCAAATCGGATGATGCGGATGTGCAGACAGGCGGATATAAAGGAGAATCCGACGTATTGATCTGGTCCGACCCGAAGGGGTGGGTGGAATACGACGTGGAGATGCAGGAGGCGGGCAATTACGAGATGGCCGCTGAATTTTATCCGCTGCCGTTATCTGAAGGAGGCGGGCACCAATCCGTTAACATCTCCGTGGAGGTAAACGGGGAGACGCCGTTCCGGGAAGCGAAGTCGATTTCATTCGAGCGGATGTTTCGGGATGAGAGGCCCTTCAAGACGGACGAGGACGGTAACGAGTTCCGGCCGCAGAGCGAAGAGCTGGAAGCGTGGAGAGACGAACCTTTACGCGACTCCGGCGGCGCTTCCATCATGCCGCTGCAGTGGCCTTTGAAGCAGGGGAAAAACACGATCCGCATCCGGCTGCTCCGCCAGTCCGTCGCGTTGAAGACGATCACGATCCGGCCGCCCTCGGAGTCTCTGCCGAATTACGAACAGGTGAAAGCGCAGTATCCTTCATCCTCAGCCGCAGACGGAAAAGCGATCGTGCTGGAAGCGGAACAGATCAGCTTCAAAAACGCCACTTCGATCCAGACGCTGGCCTACCGGGAGCTGTTGACGACTCCGTCCACTTACAAGCATTTGAAATACAACACGGTCGGCGGCATGAACTGGTCCGATGGCAGGCAGGCCGTGGGGTGGGAAATCGAAGCGCCCGCAGATGGATTATATAAGCTGGGCTTTCGTGTCAATCAGGATTTCAGGAAAAATTTGGCCGTTTTCCGCACGGTGTACATCGATGGTAAAATCCCGTTTTCCGAAATGGCCGCATACCGGTTTCCTTACCGTTTCGGATGGCAGGGTGTCGTGCTGGAGGATAAAGAGGACAATCCTTATCTGTTTTACTTGACCAAGGGAAAACATACGCTGATGCTGGAAGCGACGATTGAGCCTTTTATGCCGATTCTTGCGTCCATCGAACGGATGTCGGACGAAATCCGGGATATTTCCCTGCAAATCCGGACGGCGACCGGCAACCGCGTGGACCGCTATCGGGTATGGGATGTGGAGAAAGATATTCCCGGCCTCGTCGAACGGTTGAAAGCATTAAGGGCGCAGTTGCAGGAAACGGTTGACCGGATGCTTGCGATTAACGGAAAAACGGACAACGTTCTGCAGTCATTCCGGTCGAGCGTTAAAGATATCGACAGCCTGCTTAAGACCCCGGATAAAATTCCCTACAATGAGGCGAAAATCAGATCGTTGCAGCAGAAGCTGGATTCGCAGACAAGGGATTTGACGCTAACCCCTTTGCAGCTCGATAAATTGTACTTGGCGCCGGAGAAAGCTTCTTTTCCGAGGATGGTCGCCAATTTCTTTCAGAAAATCATCGGGATGTTCGTTTCCCTGTTCCACTCCTTCTTCTACCAGAGCCAGTTCAGCAAACAGAAAGACGAACAATTGAACATATGGATGATGTGGGGCAGAGACTACGTGGATCAGCTGCAGCAGCTTGCCAACGAGAAGTTTACGCCCAAATACGGCGTTAAAGTCAAGATCAATCTGATCCAAACGCCCGATTTGCTCGTGCTTGCTAAATCGGCCGGCATCCTGCCGGATGTCGCGCTCGGCGTTCCTTCCAGCACGCCTTTCGATATGGCGATGCGCGGCGCGGCGCTTAATATAGCGGAGCTTCCGGGCGCCGAATCGGTTTTGCAAAACTATCATCCCGGTCAGCTGCTTCCGTACTATTATGACGGCGGTTATTACGGGCTGCCTGAAACGTTGAACTTCAAAGTACTGTTCTACCGCAAAGACATTTTGGACCAATTTAAACTTCAGGTGCCGAATACGTGGGATGACGTCTATAAGATGCTCCCGACGCTGGTGCAAAATAATATGAACTTTTATATGGACCCGACCGATTTCACGTATCAGTTCTTCCAGAAAAGCGCGGAGCTGTATACGCCTGACGGGCTGAGGTCGGCGCTCGACAAGCCGGAAGCGTTCGATGCGTTCAAGCGATGGACCGACTTGTACAATATATACGGTCTGGAAAAGCAGGTGCAGAGCTTCTACAACCAGTTCCGCCGGGGGACCCTGCCGATCGGCATCGCGGACTTTAATCAGTTCATGCAGCTATCGATCGCGGCGCCTGAAATTATGAACGATTGGGGTATCGCGCCCATTCCGGGTACGACTCAGCCGGATGGCACAGTCGCAAGGTGGGCCGGGGAGGCGTCGCAGTTTTCGACAAGCATCATGATGTTCAAGGACATTCCGGAAAAGAAGAGGGACCTGGCATGGCAGTTCGTTCAATGGTACACGTCCAAAGAGATCCAGACGGAATACGGGACGAATCTGCAGCAGTTCGAGGGTGATGCCTTTCTCTGGAATTCGGCCAATATTCACGCGTTCGTCAACATGTCCTGGCGCGAGGAGGATTTAAAGGTCATTCTCGAGCAGTGGAGATGGATCAAAGACATTACGGGCGTTCCCGGCGGCTACATGACGGCAAGGGAGCTGGGCTTCGGCTGGATCCGTTCCGTCATCGACGGGGAAAACCCTCGCGTGTCGCTGGAAAAAGCCGTGAAGCAGATCAACCGCGAACTGGCGAGGAAGCAGCAGGAATTTCAAATCGCCGACGAAAATGGCAACGCGCTTAAATCTTTGCAGCTTCCGCTCGTGAATAAGCCGTGGGAAGGAGTGGATTCCTTTGTCCGATAGCGCTCAACTGGAGAGAATGCAACCGAATGCGGGAACGCCTTATCTGCAACGATTGAAAAGCGAGGCGGCGGCGAAGCTTCGCCGCACCGTGTCGCAAATATGGCGGTACCGGTTGTCGTATCTGTTCATTGCGCCCTTCTACATCCTGTTCGCGATTTTTGTCATCGCGCCGGTAATTGCCGGCGTCCTGCTCAGCTTTACCTATTTTAACGCGATCGAATTCCCAAGTTGGCGGGGCTGGCTTAATTATCAAAATTTGTTTTCGCAGGACGTCGTCTTTTTGCAGTATGTCCTTCCGAACTCTTTCAAGTTTTCGCTGTTTGTCGGGCCGATCGGTTATGCGCTCGCCTTTTTGCTCGCCTGGTTTATCGCCCAACTGCCCTCGTCGGCGAGAACCTGGTATGCGCTGGCGATGTACGCGCCTTCGCTGACAACGGGCGTAGCGATGGTCGTCGTCTGGCAAGTGATGTTTACGGGGGACCGCACCGGGTACATCAACAGCTTTCTCCTTAGGCTGGGCTTGATTAACGAGCCGATCTTTTTCGTGCTCGATAAGGACTTGCTGCTTCCCATCATGATCATCGTTGCGATCTGGGCGAGCATGGGGATCGGATTTTTGGCGATATTGGCCGGGATGCTCAACATCGACAGGACGATGTACGAAGCGGGACGGATTGACGGCATTTCTTCCCGGCTGCAGGAAATATGGTACATTACCGTGCCGCTGATGAAACCTCAGTTGCTGTTCGCGGCGGTCATGTCCATCGCCCATACGTTGAAATCGGGGGAAATCGGCACGCAGCTGTCAGGAAGCAATCCGACGCCCAATTATGCCGGCCAACTGATGATGAACCACATTCAGGATTACGGGTTTATCCGATTTGAACTCGGATATGCCAGCGCCGTCTCGATCGTGCTGCTGGGGCTTATGTTTATGCTGAACCGGTTTTTCTGGTACCTCTTCGGTACGAAGGAGGACGAATAATGCTGACAGCCGCCGCGCGATATTGCCGCAGAAAGCTTTCGGGGTGGAACGACGCGCTTCGCGCCTTACGGAGAATCGACCGGACGCAGATCGTATTGCTGATCGGGCTCGCGCCGCTTGTCGCTTTCATGCTGATGCCGCTCGTCTATATTTTCAATCACGCGTTCAAGCCGCTGCACGAATTGTTTCTGTTTCCGCCGACCTTTTTCGTCCAGAATCCGACGACGCAAAATTTTTACGAGCTGCTGTCGATGGGCAATGACCCGTTCGTGCCGATGTCGAGGTATATTTTCAACAGCTTTTTCGTTTCCCTCCTCTCCACAGCGGGTATGGTCGTCACCGGGGCGCTGTGCGCCTATCCGTTGTCGAAGCACCCGTTTCCGGGAGCGAAAGTGGTGTTCGGCAGCATCGTCCTGTCCCTGCTGTTCGTTACGGAAGTGCTGGCCATCCCGCGCTATGTCATTGTGCACTCGCTTGGAATCATGAACACGTATTGGGGGCACGTTCTGCCGGTCATCGCGCTGCCCGTCGGCGTCTTTCTCCTGAAGCAGTTCATGGATCAAGTGCCCGACGAGCTGCTGGAAGCGGCAAAGATAGACGGAGCTTCGGAGTTCCGGGTATTTTACCAGATCATGATTCCGGTCGTCATGCCGGCGATCGCCACGATAACGATTCTCGCATTTCAGAGCGCATGGAGCAACGCGGAAACATCGACGCTGTTCATGCAGGACGAGTCGATGAAGACGCTGCCCTTCTTTATGAACACATTAACTTCGAACCTGGCCAACTCGGTGGCCAGACAAGGCGCCGCAGCCGCCGGAGCGTTGGTCATGTTCGTGCCTTCCTTGCTGATCTTTTTGTTCTTTCAGCGTAAAGTAATCGCGACGATGGCGCATTCGGGAATCAAGTGACCGATGCGCCGCTACGGAGGTTGGATGATGAGGAGAGCGATGCGCGGAAAGTGGATGTTATGGAGCATCGTCTGGGCTGCGACCGTCGTTTGGTTCCCTGCGGCTGCCTCGGCCGATGTTCCTTATTTCACTTATTCGAAGGACAGTTACAACCGGTACGTCTATACGCAGCCGGCGTACGCTCCATCCCGGGTCGCCGGGCAAGAAATCGTCGTGGACGGCAAGGGAGGACGGACGAAGTCACCGTTAAAACGGCCTCAAGACCTGTACGTCGCACCGAACGACGACATTTATATCGCCGATACGGACAATAACCGGATCGTTCATCTCGACGCGGCCGGAAGCTTCATCCGGGAGCTGAAAGTGCCCGATAGTCCGTTGAAACAGCCGCAGGGCGTATTCGTCGATCCGAGCGGGGATATTTATGTGGCGGATACCGGCAATAAACGGGTGGTCCGGCTGGACAAGGACGGCCGGCTTGTCCGCAAGTTTGCCAGGCCCCGGACCAGCTACATTTCGGACTCTTTCGTTTATGAACCGATTAATATGGTCGTCGATCAGCGGGGCTTCGTCTACGTCGTATCGACGGGAAGCTACCAGGGCATCGTCGAATTCGATCCGGAAGGACAGTTCTACGGCTTCTACGGCACGAACGCGACCAAAGCGTCTCTCATGGATGTCCTTCGCAGATCGTTTTACACGAAGGAGCAGCTGAGCAGGCAAGTTCGCTTGCTTCCCGTGACGATCCGCAATATTGACATGGATAAGCAAGGCTTCATCTACACCGTATCCGGATCGGACAGCGAGCAGGTCAAAAAATTGAATATCAGCGGCGACAATCTGTGGAAGGACAAAAGCTTCGGAGAACCCCTTTCCTTTCAGGAGGATCCGACGATCAAGTCCGTATTGAACGACATAACGGTTGATGCCGGCGGCAACATGACCGTCATCGACAAGACGTTAAATACCGTCAGCCAGTACACGCCGGACGGAAAGGTGCTCTTCTTCTGGGCGGGACCGGTGTCGACCGGCAATCCGCAGCTGGGCATTAACCATAGCCCGGTTGCCGTCGATTCGAACTCGGCCGGGGAACTGCTTATCCTGGACGACGCGCTCAATTTGATTCAAGTGCTGAAGCCTACGGAATTCGGCAAAGCCGTCAACGAAGCTTTTCTGCTGACCCAGGACGGCAAATACGCGGAGAGCGAAGAAAGCTGGCGTCGCGTAGTGAAGCTGAACGCGCTTTACTCGCCGGCGTATGATGGACTGGCGCATGTGGCGTCATACAAGGAAGACTATAAAGAGGCACTCCGGTTGTTTCAGTTAGCCGGCAACCAGAGCGGGTATTCCGATGCATTCTGGCAGCTTCGTTTGATTTGGTTTCAAAACAACTTCGGATTCATCGGGAACACCTTCTTGTTGCTAGTCGCGGCGATGGCGGTTACACGGAAAATCAGGGCGAGCCGCCGCAGGAAAAGGCACAATGGGATATCGGCACAGGCAAGCAAGCCGTCCGGCGGCCGCGTCATTGCCGAGCTTATGCAGCAGTTCCGGCACGCTTTCACGATCTTAAAGCGTCCTCTCGACGGTTTCGGAGATTTGCGGCAATTGAACCGCGGCAGTTATCTCATCGCCTTCGTTCTGCTCGTTTGCGTCATCGGCATGCTTCTGGTCAAAATCTATTGGACCGGGTTTATCTTCAGTCCGATTCCGGTCAATGAGCGGGATGGAGCCCCTCTGATTCTCGGGTTTGCGGCCGTCTGGCTTTCATGGGTCGTTTGCGCTTATCTGATCGGTTCCATCCGCCAGGGTGAAGCCCGTTTCAAGGATGTGTTCATCGGCAGCTCGTACGCCCTGTTTCCGGTCGTGCTGATGAGTGTGCCGCTTGCCGTCCTATCCAACGTCTCCACCTTGAGTGAAGCCCCCATCTATCATTTTCTTGAGTCGGCGATGATGATCTGGTGCGGATTGCTCTTTTTCTGGATGGTTCAGTCGGTTCAGAACTACACGGTCGGCGAAGCTGTCGTCCACATCTTGACCACTTTGTTCGCGATGACGATGCTGTGGGTGCTGATCTCTATTTTGTTCGGCCTCTCGTCCGAGTTTGTCGACTTCGTCTATACGATTTACCAGGAGGTGTCGATGTGACAGGCATGTTTTCCGGAATTCGCAGGTTCATATGGATTGCCGCCCTGATGATTGGCCTCTCTGCGGCGCTTTATTTCGCCCTGGCGGATAAGCGGTCCGAATCCGGCGCCGTAACGGCGCTCACTCCGGCATCTGGCCAATCGACAGCCCCGCAGCCGGCTGCAGCGGCGGATGGGAGCCGTTTCCCGCTGGAAAGCGGCTTTCGGACGGCGGCGGAAAATGACGGCTTCCTGCTTCGCGCGGATCCGCAGACCGGGCATTTTATCGTAACCGACAAAAGAAACGGCAAACTGTGGCGATCGTATCCGGACCCGATCGGATGGAACGACAAAGAAAACACGGGAGCATGGAAATTTCATCTCCGCTCTCCCTTCATGTTCCATTACGTGGAATTCAACGTTCGGAAAGACTTGCTTAAGGAATCCAACCTGTTTGAACAGAAAGGCTACGTGAAAGATTTCCGAATGACCGGGCAAGGATTCGAGGTCACCTACGAGCTGCCGGCTATAGGCTTTGTTATTCCCGTAGTAGTCCGACTATTGGAAGACGGCGTAGAAACGAAAGTCGCCGCCGACGGGCTGCGGGACGAAAGAACGTACACGGAAGCGGAGCTGCAGAAGAAAAAAGATCCGAAGGCAAGGCTTGTGTCGCTGCGGCTGTACCCATTCTTCGGCGCGAAAACGTCGGATGACGAGACCGGATTTCTGTTCATTCCCGACGGGATGGGAGCGATCGTCAAGTTTAAAAAAGACCGTTCCGGTTCGTCGAGCTTTTACAAGGAGAACGTGTACGGGGACGATTGGGCTTACCGAAAAGATTTCGATTTCTCCATACGGAAACCGGTTAAAATGCCGGTGTTCGGGATGAACGGAGGAAAACAGGCTTTTCTGGCCGTTCTGCACCAGGGCGAAGAATATGCGTCCATTCTGGCGGCACCATCCCGAACGTTCAGCCAGTACAACTGGGCGTCGGCGGAGCACCGCTTCCGCTTCCTGTTCTTCCAGCCGACGAACACGAAGAAGACGGAGGGCTTCTTCACGTTCAGCGGGGACATGGTGCGGACCGACCGGATTACCCGGTATTATTTGCTGGAAAAACCGGACGCCGATTATGTCGATTTGGGGGCCGCTTACCGAGATTACCTGATCCGGGAGAAGGGAGTTCAACCGATTGCGGCTTCCGACAGACCCCTGCCCCTGCAATTGCATCTGCTTGGAACCGACACGGCAAAAGGGTTTTTGTGGAATTCACCCCTGCCGCTAACGACGACCGATCAGGCAACTGAAATCGTCCGAAACTTGAGCAGCCTCGGTGTCGAGTCTATGGATATCGTGTACAGCGGGTGGCAAAGAGGCGGCTTCAGCAGCTTCGGCGGATATTTCCCCGTCGGGCGGAAGACTGGCGGAAACGAAGGGATGAGGAGTTTCATCGACTTCGCGCACAGCAAGGGCTACTCCGTGACGCTGGACGCCAGAGCATATACGTTCAACAGCAACGGCAAAGACGGCTTCCGTCGGTCACGGGATGCGCTGAGAGACCTCGGCTCGGATATCATCGATTTTTCCGCCAGGGACGGCATCAAGCGTACGATCGTCAGCCCCGTATTTGTGAAAAAGACGTTCGAAGACGATCTGCCCGATTTAAAGTCGCTCGGGGCGGATGGATTGCTGTTCGGAAACGGGATCGGAACGATGCTCAACACCGACTACAACGAGAATTATCCGGTTACACGGGAGCAGTCAAAGCAGATTCAACTGGACATCTTCGCGGAGACGAAGAAGGAGTTCGGAAGCGTTCAAGTGCTGGGAGGAAACTTTTATACGCTTCCGTATGTGAGCCATATCCATGAAATGCCGGACGATTACTCCTACGATTTGTTCGTTGACGAGAAAGTGCCGTTTGCGGAAATCGCCGTTCACGGGCTCGCGACCTACTCGCTCAAGTATGCCAATATTAACGAAAGCTCTATCGACAATTTTCTGCGCAGCATCGAATACGGAGCCGAGCCCGCGTTCGTGGCGACTTACGAACCGTCCAGGAAACTTTTGAAGTCGATGTCCTTGCAATATTTTTACAGCACGTACTACAAAGACTGGCTGGTGGAGATGGTCTCGCAGTACGAGCGGTACAATCAAGCGGTCGAAGACGTACGGCACCGGTTCATTACAGGCCACCGGAAGTTGGCCGAAGGGGTTTACGAAACGATGTACTCGAACGGCAAACGCATCGTGGTCAATTATAACGGTCAACCATATAAAAAAGACGGCGTTAGCGTGAAGCCGCAAGACTTTGCGATTGTTCAGGGAGGGTCATGAGATGGCCAAAAAACGGATGCTCAGCGCCAAGTTCGTACGCAATCTGGAGGGTTCCCTGTTTATCGCACCCTGGCTGGCCGGATTTGTCCTGTTCCTTGGTTTTCCTCTCGTCTTTTCGCTGTACATGAGCTTTCAGTCGGTCAAAATTTTACCTAAGCGAATCGTGTACGATTTCGAGGGGTTGAAGTATTATAAGGAGATTTTGTTTAAAAGCTCCGTGCTCTACGATGAATTGATCCCTTTCCTGCAGGAAACCGCCATTATGATTCCGATCATTCTGATCTTCTCGCTCATGATGGCGATCTTGCTGAACCAAAAGCTGCGGGGCCGGTTTTTGTTTCGGGCTGTCTTTTTTCTGCCGGTTATTTTCTCCACCGGTTCGGTGCTGACCGAGTTTGTCAATCAAGGGGAAGGCAGCCTCGGGTTTCTGGAAAGGTTCGAGCTTGGGGGATACCTCGACACGTATTTAAGCGGAAGCTCCTGGGGCGAACCGGTCAAGCAGGTGTTGAACCGGTTCGTGCTCGTCCTTTGGTATTCGGGCGTGCAAATCCTGATTTTCCTGGCCGGACGGCAGACGATTCCCGTCTCGGCCTACGAATCGGCTCGCATCGACGGGGCGTCTCCCTGGGAAGTGTTCTGGAAAATCACGCTGCCGGCCATGTCGCCGTTCATTTTGCTCAACTTGATTTACACCGTCGTCGATATGTTCACCTTCCCGTTTAATCCGATTATCAAGCTGATCAACACTGGCAATTACGGCTACAACAGCGCTCTGGCCTGGGTGTACTTCGTCTTTATTATCGTCTTTCTCGCCGCGGCCCTCTTGCTGTTCGGCAGAATGAACCGCGCGAATAAAATCCGTTGATTATGGGGGGATGAGCATGCTTGGCAAACCAGTATTGACTCCGTTTAAAAAAGGATTCACAACGCGGAGTTTGGCCCGGAAAGTCCGCTACGCCGCTTTAGGCCGGGAAGTGAATGACGGGCTTGTTTTCAAGGCGTTTCTGTATGTATTGTTCATTTGCACCTCCTACATTTATTTGAACCCCGTGTTTAAGATGCTCGTCAAGATGGTGATGAACGACAAAGACCTGCTAGATCCAACGGTCACTTGGATTCCGTCCTCGATCTATTTGGGGCATTTGCAGTATGCATGGGATCAGTTGAAATACGAGCAATCTTTTCTCATCAGCGTGTCGATCGCTTTGGGCGTTTCTTTGTTCCACTGCATATCGTGCAGCTTCGCGGGATACGCCTTCGCCCGGATGGACTTTCCGTTCAAGCGGGTTATCTTTTTTCTCGTGCTGCTCGCTTTCATCATTCCGCCGCAAGTCATCGTTTTGCCGTCGATCATCGCATACAATCAACTTGGCCTGACGAACCACTTGATCACGCTGCTGCTGCCCTCGCTGTTCGGCTTCGGGATCAAGGGTGCCCTGTTCGTTATCATTTACCGGCAATTTTTTATGACGCAGCCGAAAGAACTGGAAGAAGCGGCCAAAATCGACGGAGCGACGGCAATTCGATTTTATGTCAAAGTCATGTTCCCGCTCGCCAAACCCGCGATTCTCGTCGTCTTCCTGTTTTCCTTCGTCTGGACGTGGAACGATACGTATTACCCGGCGATGTTCTTGAGCGGCGCCAACGACGTCCCGCTTGCCACCCAGATGGCGCGGCTGGACAGCAGCATCAACGAATTCATCCGGAGCACGGGAGTATCGCAATTGTCGATCGAGTCCATCAAGATGGCAGCCAGCTTTTTGACGATTTTGCCGCCTTTGCTGATGTATCTGTTCGCGCAGCGGTATTTTGTGGAAAGCGTCGAGCGGACGGGTTTGGTCGAGTAGCAGACATCATTCCGGGAGGATTCAGCAATGGAACAAATTAAACTGGCAACACCCACGAAACAGCAGGCGGCGTGGCAAGACCTTGAACGGGGAATATTCGTCCATTTCGGCATCAATACGTTTTGCGGCCGGGAATGGGGTGAAGGCAAGGACTCTCCCGCTCTGTTCAATCCGACGGAGCTGGACGCGAGACAGTGGGCGCGGACGGCGAAACGCGCCGGCTTCAACTATATGATGCTCACCGCAAAACATCATGACGGCTTCTGCCTGTGGCCGACCGCAACGACGGACTATTCGGTCAAATCGAGCCCGTGGAAAAACGGGGGCGGCGACGTCGTCCGCGAATGCGCCGACGCCTGCCGTGAAGAAGGCATTCGGTTCGGCATCTACCTGTCGCCGTGGGATCGGCATGAACCCTGCTATCCGGACAAGGAAGCCTACGACGACTTTTATTCCGCCCAGTTGACGGAGCTGTTGACCGGGTACGGACCGCTCGTCGAGCTATGGTTCGACGGTGCGGGCTCCGAAGGACGGGAATACGACTGGCCGTGCATTATGGGGCTGATCCGGAAACACCAGCTGGACGCGATGGTGTTCAACATGGGCGCGCCGACGATCCGCTGGGTCGGCAACGAAGAAGGTTTCGCCCCTTACCCGTGCTGGAATACCGCATCGGAAGCCAGAGTCAGCATGTTTACGAACGATATGACGAAATGGCTGCCCGATACGCTGGAATGGATTCCCGCCGAATGTCCGGTGCCGATTCGCCATCCCAACTGGTTTTGGCATCCGAACGACGAGGCAAGCCTTCGCACACTGGACGACTTGCTCGAACTGTATTACCGGTCCGTCGGGCACGGTGCGACGTTGCTGCTGAACATATCACCTGATAACCGCGGGCTGTTTCCCGATGTTGATGCGGACCGCGTCATCGAGTTAGGCGATGAAATCGGGCGGATATTTGTCGAACCGCTTGCAACAACATCAGGGGAAGGCGATGTGGTGACGATCAAGCTTCCGCAGGAGTCTGACATCAATCATGCGATATTGATGGAGCAAATCGTGAGCGGAGAACGGGTGCGGGAGTACATCCTGGAAGCATTGCTCGATGGTGAATGGAAGGAATTGACGAGAGGCAGCGCCATCGGCCACAAAAAGATCGACCGGTTTGACACGGTCCGCACGGATCAGTTCCGCCTGCGCGTGTTGTCCAGCGTCAATCAGCCTTTGATCCGCAGCTTTTCCGTCCATAACGTTAATCGTTAATAAGAATCGGATCGGGAGGTCTGCCCGTGAATCGCAACGTTCTGTCGATGGAAAAACAATTTATTTTCGAGGATGACCGTCCATTTCGGAGCTGTCACGCCTCCACGCTGGCTATTCTGCAGAACGGGGATGTACTGGCGGCATGGTTCGGCGGATCATACGAAAAGGCGAGCGATGTCGCGATCTGGATGTCCCGCCGAAGCGGGGACGCTTGGTCGGTGCCGTATAAAATTGCGGATGAAGAAGGCATTGCGCACTGGAATCCGGTTCTGTATGCGGATGGCCCCAAGATTTGGCTATTCTACAAAGCGGGTCATGAGATCCCGGCATGGTTTACGCGGATCATGCGCTCGGAAGACGGCGGGAAGACATGGTCGGAGCCGGAGGAACTCGTCCCCGGCGATATTGGAGGTCGGGGCCCAGTTCGAAGCAAGCCGATCCGGTTAAGCGGAGGTTCGCTGCTCGCTCCCGCCTCGGTGGAACGACGCGATCCGGAAACGCCGGGAAAGGAAATCTGGGAGGCGTACGTGGATATTTCCACGGATTCCGCAGAGACTTGGACCCGCAGCGCCATCGTTCCCATGAACGTTCCGGAGCTTGTCGGGACAAAATACGGGCCGAGCAAGGGACTGATTCAACCGACGCTGTGGTCGCCCGGCGGTCCGAACGTTCACATGCTGCTGCGGAGCACGGAAGGCATGATGTTCCGGAGCGATTCCGAAGATGGCGGGTTCACTTGGTGTACGGCGTATCCCGCCGGCTTGCCGAACAACAACAGCGGGATCGATGTCGTTCTCATGGACAACGGGAAGCTGGCGCTCGCATTTAACGCGGTGAGCGGGTTTACGACCGATTCGCCGCGCACCCCTTTGGTCATCCGCTTCTCTTCGGACAACGGATTCACATGGGCGGATGAGGTTGTCCTCGAAGATGGTACAGGCGAATTTTCCTATCCGGCAATTGTTTCCCAGGGTAATGAGCTATATATAACCTATACGTGGAACCGGGAACGGATTGTTTTCAGGATGCTGACGTTGCAGCCTTGATGCGTTGATGTCGCTTGGAAACGGGGATTATGTGTCCCGTTTCCCTTTTTTTTCAGTAAAAGCAGCTATATTCGGAGGCATAGGGAAAAACGCAATCTTTTAGAATTAAGTGAGTTGCCGCATCCGGCACCTATTTTGTAAAGTTTATGTAAACAGGGGAGGTATATTTACATGAGCGATTCAGGGGAACAGGAAGTGCAAAACGGCGTCCATAATTTCAGCAATGAATCCGATTGGGTCAAGCCGGACAATCCGTTGATCCTGGAACGGCTGGAATGGTTTAAGGATCAAAAATTGGGATTAATGATGCATTGGGGTCCCTATTCCCAACTGGGACTGGTGGAGTCGTGGGCTCTGAGCGACGATGACGGCGACTGGTCCCTCGATGACATTAACTGGACAAGCGACATGGAACAATTTAAGCGCCAATATTTCGGTTTGAACAAGACGTTTAATCCGGTCCGCTTTCAGCCGGACGTATGGGCGGATCTCGCTGCCGAAGGCGGGTTTAAGTATTTGATATTCACGACCAAGCATCACGACGGTTTTAGTATGTGGGATACGCATGCGACGGACTACCGGATTACCGGTTCGGATACCCCTTTTCACACTCACCCCTATGCGGACATTTGCAAACACGTTTTCGATGCGTTTCGCTCGAAAGGATTGGCCATAGCCGCTTATTTCTCCAAGGCGGATTGGCATACCCCGTACTATTGGGCGCCGGGAATGGCGCGAGGCAGCAGCATGTGGCGGGGACCGTCCTATGATCCGAAGGAATATCCATGGTTGTGGGAAAAGTTCGTCCAATTTACCCATGAGCAAATCATGGAATTGATGACCCGGTATGGCCGTATCGACGTTCTCTGGTTGGATGCCGGCTGGGTCAAGGCTGGCCGGGGCGGGCAGGATATTAGGCTCGGCGAGGTCGTCGAACGGGCGCGCGAAAACCAGCCTTGGCTTCTTTCAGCCGATCGCACGGTAGGCGGTCCGTACGAAAATTACGTAACGCCGGAACAAACGATACCGGACGGTCCCCTGAATGTGCCGTGGGAGAGCTGCATCACGATGGGCACCTCTTTTTCTTTCCGGTATGAGGATCAATATAAATCGACCAGAAAACTGGTGCATATACTTCTAGAAGTCGTGGCCAAAGGAGGCAATCTGGCTTTAAACGTAGGTCCCCAGCCCGACGGGCGATTGCCGGAAGGTGCCGTGAAACGGATGAAGGAACTTGGCGCGTGGATGAAAACGTATGGGGAGGCCGTGTACGGGACACGAATTTGCACTCCTTATTTTACCCAATCTTGCGCATTCACTCGTAGAGAGGATACGGTATACTGCTCTTATATGTATCCAAGCCCGGATTCACCTGTAACGGAACATGTCCATATTCCCTATATGGAAACGGTAACGAGCATCGAATTGATCGGCACGGACGGAAAGCTGGAATATGTCCGGACAGAAGAAGGGATATCCGTTCGCCTTCCAACTTCCGAATGGACAGGTAAAACCCCGATCGCTCACGTCTTTCGGATCATGACGCTATGATTGATAAACCTCCCATTTCCAAGCATTACATGATACGCAAATGCGTTAAACGGGGTCTTTTCGGGTACGAATTGTGATATAAAGGAGAAGAGGGGGGTCCCGTATGAATAGAAACTGGTTCCGCAAACTCCTTTTGTCGTACCTGCCAGTGTTTTTCGTCGTCATCACGATTTTATTCGTTGTCTTTTTTCAGACGTTAAATGAACAGAGCCGCAAAGAAACGATCAACGCCAATGAATATCTAGCCCAGCAAGTTATACGGACCACGGACAACTCGCTGAAAGCGATAGATTACAATGTCTTGAGAAATATCCTTACTAATCCGGTCTTGTCGCGGTTTTTCAGCCTTGAAAACATCGACGTTTACGAGAACATTCAGGCCGTTAAGGTCATGGAAAACTTGAAATTCAATTATCCGATCGTTGATTCCATTTATTTCGTCAGGCTGAAGGACCGGTACGTGTTGGGAGACGGTTCCACCTTCAAATTGGAAGAGTTTCCGGACAAAACCTTCATCGAACAGTTTGAGCACAAAAAAGTATCCGTTAAATGGACGGACAAAAGGATATATAAAACGTACCCTGATGTCACCGGAGAAGAAGTGATTACGCTTGTTCGGGGATACCCTTATTTTAGCAGCGTAAAGAAAGGTTATTTTGTGGTGAATGTTAGTTTGCCGAAGCTGGAGGCTTCCATCACCCAAATGTACAATCCCGGCATCAGCTTTGTCCGGTTGCTCGACGGACAGGGACAGAGTTTGCTGGGTGAAGACGTTGAAAGCTCCGATCAAAGGAAAGTATTCTCCCAGTTTGTCTCTCCCTATACCGGTTGGCAGGTGGAAAGCGGACTTATCGACAAAGGGCTTATCCGTCTTACCCTGAACTTTTACAATGTTTGGCTTGTAATGGCGTTTGCCGCAGTGCTGCTCGGCGTTATTTGGCTGGTCTATGTAACCAAACGGAATTATAAACCGATCGGTCAAATTGTCTCGCTGATCCAAACCAGCTCATTAACGAATAAGGATGCCCGGAAACCGGGTGAGAACGAATTCGGCTTCATCCGCGGCGCATTGGAGCATTTGATGGAGGAGACGAAACAAATCCGACAGCAGAACTTATCCAATTTCATTCTTACCAAAAAACACAGTTTTCAGGAAGCGCTGGAAGGAGCCGTACCGATCCAGGAGACGGAATGGATATCCGACCTGAAAAAATATAATCTGGATGTCGCCGGCCAAAAAGCATACGTTCAAGTACTGGAAATCGACCGTTATCACTCGTTTTCCCAAACCTATAATCAACACGACCAATCGCTGCTCAAATTTCTTTTGTCCAGCGTCGTTCAGGAAACAGCTCAAATTCGCGAAGCGTCGGTCTGGGCGGAATGGATGACTGACCGCCGGCTTGCGGCTATCGTATGGGTTCCGGAAGAGGAGAAAAGGATAGAACTTAGGGATGAAACAGCCGCATTGGTCATTCAGTGGGTCAATCAGAATCTGAGCTTCACGATCACAATTGGGCAGGGAGATGCGGCTTCTACGCTCGAAGAGCTACGCCGGTCTTACGAAATCGCCGGCAGCATGCTTCAATACAAAGCCGTTCTGGGCACAGGCAGGGTTATTCTTCCGGAAGAAATTACAAGGCCCCAGACTAAGAGTCACGAGTACTTCCACACGATCTACTCGTTTGCGCAAGCCTTTCGTTTACCCGATCATGAATGGGACAAACATTTGAATGAATTGATCAAGCAAATCCGGGACTCCATCTCCTCGCGGAAAGAAATCGAAAGTCTCTTGCAATTTCTTCATCAGCATTTGGATCGAGTCTTTTTGGAGCTGTCCAAAGAATATCGTAATGTTTGGAAAGAAACGGAAAAGGAATTGCTTCAATTAGAGCAACATTGGGAAACGGTCGAGGAACTCCACCGCGACTATACCCGGATCTTCGAGGCTGCATCCGCAAAAATGCAAACCTTAAGGGATTCTCATCGAAATCGAATCGCGATCGTCGACATTCGCAGCTATATCGAAGAGCATTATGCCAACCCGGAGCTTTCATTGGACTATTTGAGCGGCAAATTCCAGATCCATGCGAAAAACATCAGTAAATTATTCAAGGAAGAATTCGGCGAAAATTTCGTGGACTTCCTCATCGGGCTCCGCATCAAAAACGCCCAAACAAGGTTGCTTGATACGGAGAAATCACTGCATGAGATCGGCTTGGAGGTAGGGTATTACAATTACAATTCCTTTAACCGCGCCTTCAAAAATATCGCAGGAGTTTCTCCCAGCGATTTCCGCAAGCAAGCGGGAACCTGATCTTTTATAGCTGCACCCTTCCGATTAAATCCTTGGTTCGTGTCATGAAATATGACGCGAACCAAGGATTTTCTTTAATGCGAAAATTGCGAAGCATAGAAAATTACGAAGTAAGCGCTTTATTCGTGATTTTTTGCTCCTTTCCGGTATCGGGAAAAATGTGATGTTAACGAATCTTACAAATTGATTGATGGAGCAGGATCAAGCTAGTATGGAGTTATCCAACCGGGTCAACATGCAGCGTAACACTCGGGAAAATCGATAGAACAAGGAGAAGTGCCGATGAACGCAACAATGTGGATCAAGATGAAGCGAAGTTGGGAATTATATTGCTTGGTTCTTCTCCCGATACTCTATTTACTGATCTTCAAATACATTCCGATTGTCGGAGTCCAAATCGCCTTCAAAGACTTTAATGTCATTGACGGGATTTGGGGGAGCCCTTGGGTCGGGTTGAAGCATTTCGAATTGTTCTTTAATTCCCCTAACTTTTGGATGATTATCAAGAACACGCTTGGCGTCAGTTTTTATTCCTTGTTTGCAGGGTTTCCCGTTCCTGTCCTGCTTGCATTGGCGTTGAATGAAATCCGCACCGGTTTCTTCAAGCGGTCGGTGCAAATGGTGACGTATGCCCCGCACTTTATTTCCACTGTCGTCATGGTTTCCATTCTCATTCTGATGCTGACACCGCACGTCGGCGTGGTAGAACGGATATTCACGTTTCTGGGATTGCCGACAACCAACTTTATGGGTGTCCCGGAATATTTCAAATCAATCTATGTCTGGTCCGGTGTGTGGCAGGAAATGGGGTACAATTCCATCATCTTCATCGCCGCGCTCGCGAGCGTCGATCCCTCCTTGTACGAAGCGGCCCGAATCGATGGAGCCTCCAGAGTGCGGAAGATCATTCATATCGATCTGCCTGCTCTCGTTCCGGTTATGATCATCATGATGATCTTAAAACTAGGACAGGTGATGGGCATTGAATTCGAAAAAATTTATTTGATGCAAAACTCGCTCAATTTAAGCTCGTCCGAGGTCATTTCAACCTATGTTTACAAGGTCGGTTTGCTCGGCGCGAACTTCAGCTTCTCCACGGCCGTCTCATTCTTTAATTCCGTCATAAATCTCATCCTGGTTCTATTCGTAAATTCCATTGCACGTAAATTCTCGCAGACTAGCCTGTGGTAGGAGGAGGAGAACCATGTTTAACAAAAATAGAATCAAAGAGCCGTTCGGCGACCGTATTCTCCTCATATCCCTGTATACCGTATTGATTGTGTTGATGTTGAGTGTCTTATATCCCCTCATGTACATTTTGAGTTCGTCGCTCAGTTCGCCAAGAGCGGTCGTGTCCGGGCAAGTATGGCTGTTCCCGGTAGAGTTTTCGTTTAGGGCATATGAATCTGTGTTCCAAAGCTCTCAGATCATGCTTGGTTATTTGAACTCAATTATTTACATGGTGGTCGGTACGTTAATTAATGTCACGTTAACGGTGCTGCTGGCGTTTCCACTTTCGCAAAAAACGTTTTATGGGCGTAAAATCGTCGTCATTCTCATGATGATTACTTTCTTCTTTAACGGCGGACTCATACCAACCTACCTGCTCGTCCAGGACCTTCATATGCTGGATACCCGTTGGGCGCTTTGGCTTCCCAGTGCGTTGTCCGTCTTTCAGGTCATCGTCGCCAGGACGTTTTTCCAGACCTCCATCCCGTCAGAGCTTCAGGAAGCAGCTCAGATCGACGGGTGCAGGGACATCCGGTTTCTGGTAAGCATCGTAATTCCGTTGTCCAAACCGGTTCTTGCCGTTTTGGCACTGATTTATGGGGTGCAACAATGGAACTCCTATTTCGATGCTCTGATCTACCTAAGGTCGGAACATTTATTCCCGTTGCAATATGTTCTTCGCAACCTGCTGATCCTCAACGCGGCCGATCCCGAAATGCTGGCTAATACGGCGCAAAAGATGCGCGACCAAGGCTTCGAGCAGGTACTCAAGTATGCTCTGATCGTGATAGCCTGCATCCCTGTTCTGGTTATGTACCCTTTCATACAAAAGCATTTTGTCAAAGGCGTCATGATCGGTTCCTTAAAAGGCTGAATGCAGAACCCAGTTTATTCTTGATGGAGGTGAGGGCCCGAGGGGAAGGAAGGCGTACTACCGCTGCACCCGTATCATGAGCTTTCTGCATTTGGGATTTCCATTCAAAGGAGGAGTCTGTTTTGAAAAAATCATTGTGGGTAACGGTCATGCTCTTGCTAATCGGAAGTATGGTGCTAGCCGCTTGCGGCAAGAACGACAAAGAAAATGCTGCAGAAACGCCGAGCGCCGGAACTAGCCCTACAGCCAGCGCAGAACAATCGGCACCGGCGGGACCGGTGGACGTCACTTTCTTCGCTCCTCAGGGAAAAGCTCCCTTGGAAGACAACGATTATACGAAGCTAGTCGAAGAGAAGTTTAACGTCAACATCAAGTGGGATCTTGCTCCCGCGGACGCATTGATTGACCGCAGACAGCTACTGCTGGCCAGCGGCGACTATCCGGAAGTATTCCTGGAAGGCAAGTTTTCGAATTCGGATCTCATGACGTACGGCAAGCAGGGCGTATTGCTTCCGCTCAACGATCTGATTGAGAAATATGCTCCGAACCTTACAGCGTTGATGGAGAAGAAGCCGTTTCTGAAAGAAGCAATGACGGCTCCGGACGGCAACATATACGGAATTCCGCGTTTCAACGAATGTTACCATTGCACGTATTCCCAGAAGTACTGGATGAACAAAGAGTGGCTAGATAAGGTTGGATTGCCGGTGCCGACGACGACGGACGAGTTGTACACCGTGCTGAAGGCTTTCAAAACGCAAGATCCGAACGGCAACGGCAAAGCCGACGAAATCCCGCTGACCGGCGCGCCGAATAAATTCGTCTGGAATGGCAACATCGACGCTTACCTGATGAACTCGTTTATTTATAACGACAACGATAAATATTTGACGGTGACGGACGGCAAGGTAGATTTTGCTGCAAACAAAGAAGGATGGAAGGAAGGCCTCGCGTACATGAACAAATTGTACAAAGAGGGGCTGATCGATCCGGCATCGTTCACCCAGAACGATCAAGCGATCGGCCAGCTGGGCAACCGCGAAGGCGTTGAAATTACAGGCTCGATTACGACCGCGCTGGTCAGCTACCTGCTCAATGTCGGGGACGAGAAAATTACCCGCCACCAGCACTGGGTCATCGTGCCGCCGCTCAAAGGGCCGCAGGGCGTTCAGCTTGCGGGTATGTGGCAAGGTCTCGGAGAATTCGCATTCACGATCACCAACAAAGCGAGTGAAGCGCAGCAGATCGCCGCTATCCAAATAGCCGACTATGCCTTTAGCGAAGAAGGAGCTCTGTTAAGCGAATACGGAACGAACGAAGGCATCGGCTGGAACAAAGCGCAGCCGGGCGAGCTGAACAACAATGGCGAACAAGCGAAATACACCTTCGAAAATCTCAAGAAGCAGGATGAGAACGTCATAAGAAACGACAGCTGGTCGCTGCTTGGGCCTAAGGATATGTCCAAGGAATTCCGCGACTCGTTCGCCTCGAATCAGGATCCTTTGAGCGCGAAAGGCTACGAAAGACGTCTGGCGGATGCGACGAAGGCATTTGAGCCGTACGCTCCCAAAGAATTCTATCCGGCAAGCGCTTATATCCTTCCGGAAGATACGGACGCATCGGCTCAGCTTACGACAGCGATTAAAGATTACGTGCAAAGCAGCATGGCCCAATTCATTCTCGGCAATAAAAGCATAGAGAAAGACTGGGATGCTTATGTCAAAGGGTTTGACGGATTGAACCTCACGAAATATATTGAAATTTACCAAAAAGCGATCGAGAAAAAATAATCGCTAAACGAGCGGAACGGAAGTATAACCTTCGGGTGTGCTTCCTTCCGCTTTGTCTATAGCTTGGGAAAGGAGCGGGATCATGAGCTATAGGGATTCGGCGCTTCCGGCGGTTGATAGGGCGGAGAAGCTGCTGGCTTTAATGACGATCGAAGAGAAGATCGGCCAACTGATCCAGCCCTTCGGTTGGAAAACATACCATAAAGACAATGGCAGCATCCTCCTTGACGAAGCCTTCAAAAATCAAGTAAGTAATGGCGGCGTAGGATCGCTGTACGGGGTGCTTCGGGCCGATCCGTGGACCGGAGTCACGTTGGAAAACGGACTGTCTCCCGAAGAGGGAGCCAAAGCGATCAATGAAATTCAACGGTATGCAATCGGAAACTCGCGGCTCGGAATTCCGATCTTGTTTGGCGAGGAGTGTTCGCATGGGCATATGGCAATCGGCGCAACCGTTTATCCGGTTCCGATCCTGGCAGGCAGCACATGGAATATAGACTTGTACAGGCGAATGTGCCGGGCTATCGCGGCAGAGACCCGAAGCCAGGGAGGCGCCGCGACTTATTCCCCCGTACTGGACGTTGTCAGGGATCCCCGCTGGGGCCGAACCGAGGAGTGCTTCGGAGAAGATCCCTACATGATTGGTGAAATGGCCGTTGCCGCTGTCGAAGGGCTGCAAGGAGAAAATCTCGATTCCGAGGATAGCGTTATCGCAACACTGAAGCATTTTGTGGCTTACGGAAGCTCCGAAGGAGGGCGGAATGCGGGTCCCGTTCATATGGGCTTGCGCGAGCTGCACGAAAGCGATCTTCTTCCATTCCTTAAAGGAGTGAAGGCCGGCGCATTGTCGGTCATGACAGCTTATAACGAAATAGACGGAGTTCCCTGCACGTCGAACGAATATCTGTTGCAGCGGTTGTTACGCCAAGAATGGGGCTTTGATGGATTTGTTATTACGGACTGCGGCGCCATCAATATGTTGGCATACGGCCATGATGTTGCCGAGAACGGTGAAGAAGCGGCAACGATCGCCGTTAAAGCGGGCGTCGATATGGAGATGTCCGGCGAAATGTTCGGCAAACACCTTCAATCGGCACTGCGGAACAAAAAAGTTACGGAAGCGGATTTGGATGAAGCGGTTAAACGCGTATTGAACATTAAGTTTAGGCTCGGATTGTTTGAACGCCCGTATGTCGATCCCGAGCAGGCAGCGAGAATCATAGGCTGCCGGGAGCACGTCGAGTTGGCCCGGCAAGTCGCGCGTGAAGGGATCGTTTTGCTGAAAAATGACGGCGGTACGCTTCCGCTTCACAAAGAAACCGGTAAAATCGCAGTGATCGGACCGAACGCGAACCAAATTTACAATCAACTGGGAGACTATACTTCTCCGCAGCCCCGCAATCAAGTGGTCACCTTATTGGACGGTATCCGCAACAAATTAGGCGAGCGATGTGAAGATCGGATCCTATATGCGCCGGGCTGCCGGATCAAAGGGGATTCGAAAGAAGGCTTCGAAAGGGCGTTGGATTGCGCCTCGCAAGCAGACGTTGCCATCTTGGCGCTCGGCGGCTCCAGCGCGCGGGATTTCGGCGAGGGGACGATCGATCTTCGAACGGGAGCTTCCGTCGTAACCGAACATTCATGGAGCGACATGGACTGCGGCGAGGGGATCGACCGCACCGGCCTGCATTTGCTCGGCGTGCAGCTTGAACTAGCGCGAGAAATTCATAAACTGGGGAAACCTGTCATTGTCGTATACATCAATGGCCGTCCGATTGTGGAACCATGGATTGACTATCATGCCCATGCGATTGTAGAGGCGTGGTATCCGGGACAGGAAGGCGGAAACGCCTTGGCCGATATTTTGTTCGGCGACACCAATCCTTCTGGCCGTTTAACCGTATCCGTACCGAAAGAAGCAGGCCAGCTCCCGGTTTATTACAACGGGAAAAGAAGCAGGGGCAAGCGGTACCTGGAGACGGATGCAAAGCCTCGATATCCGTTCGGTTTCGGTTTAAGCTATACGTCGTTTCATTACGACGGGCTGAGCGTTAATCCGGAACGGATTTCACCGGATATGGAAGCGACCGTTACGGTCAACATTACCAATACGGGTAACGTCGCGGGCATGGAAGTGGTCCAGCTCTACGTTGCCGATAAAGTCAGCTCCGTGACCAGACCCGGCAAAGAATTGAAAGGCTTCCGCAAAGTTCCGCTGCAGCCCGGAGAAACCCGGACGGTTGCCTTTACGGTTGCGAAGGAGCATTTGCAATTGTTCAACCAGCAGCTTGAACCGGTTGTCGAAGAAGGCGAATTCCAGCTTATGGTCGGAAGAAACGCCGAGGATTTCATTAGTTGCTCTTTATTTGTCCAGAACGAGGTGTAACTTATGTATCGAATTTTACGTTTTATTAAAAATTTATCGGATAAACAATGGCTTGACGTCTTGCCGGTTCGCGACTGGGAGATGAGAAAGGCTCATTACATCAAACCCGGAGAATACGAATATGAATCGGCCCAAGACGGACGATATATGACGGGTCGGCTGGATGGCAAGCATGGTATTACTTATTTTTTAACTAAGAGAATCTCGCTTCCTCCGGAATGGGCGTCCGATCAGGTCGGATTGGTCGTCGAGGGCGGAGGAGAAGGGCTGCTGAGAGTAGACGGCGTATCTTACCACGGGTTGGATCGGAACCATTCTTTCGTGCCTCTTCATATGGGTCGGATCGGCAGCGAACCGCTGTTCGAAATCGAACTGTACGATCCGATTCCGGAGCCGGTTGATCCGTTAAACGCCCAATCCACGATCAATCCTCCCGTCCTAAGCCTGCAGACCCGGCTTGTCCGCGTGAATAAACCGCTGCAGAGCTTATTATATAGCGTTATGATGGCTTATGAATCGATGCTGCTGCTTCCGGAGCACGAATTGACCCGCATGAAAATGATGAAAGTTTTGTACGAAACGATGGATGAATCGGATCGCTTTATGGAAAGCCGCCTAAATGACGAAGAATGGATACGATCAGTGGAGGAAAGACTTGAGGTTCGTATCCGAGCGTTAGTGCCGGATCAACGGGCGGGCGGACTGATGCATATGGTAGGCCAATCGCATATCGATATCGCTTGGCTGTGGCCCGTACGGGAAACCGTCCGTAAAGTCAGCCGAACATTCTCCACCATGACGGCGTTGATGGAGGAGTATCCCGATTTTGTCTATTCGCAGAGCCAGCCGTTATTATATGCTTTTGCGAAGGAGCATGACCCGGCGTTATACGAGAAAATCAAAACGAGAATCGCGGAAGGTCGATGGGAATTGGTTGGCGGCATGTGGGTGGAGCCGGACTTGAACATACCAAGCGGGGAATCCCTTGTGCGCCAAATGTTGTACGGCCAATCCTTCTATAAGGAGGAGTTTGGGAAAACCTCCACTATTGAATGGCTGCCGGACACATTCGGCTACTGTGCCTCGCTTCCCCAAATGTTGAAGCTTGCAGGCATCGAATATTTCATGACAACGAAATTGAACTGGAACGATACTAACAAATTCCCTTACGATTTGTTCCGTTGGGTAGGAATTGACGGGACGTCGATCGTATCGTATTTGAACCATGGCTTAAACGAGCATACGAAACCGAACGATATCCATGAACATTGGCAAGCGTTTCGTCAAAAAGACAAGCATGACGAGCTGATGCTGCTGTACGGGCATGGAGACGGCGGCGGCGGGGTTACCCGCGAGATGATCGAATTCGTACGCCGCTCACCGCTCATGCCCAACTTGCCATCCAGCCAGTTCAGTACAGCGGGGGCTTTCTTCGAAGAGGTCGGGAAAGTCGGACAATCGCTGCCGCAGTGGCACGGCGACTTGTATTTGGAGCTTCATCGGGGTACCTATACGACGCATGCGCGTAACAAACGCAACAATCGCAAGGCGGAAGCGCTCTACCGCGAGGCGGAAATTTGGAATCGCATCGCGCACCTCTATGGGGAACAGGGGGACGACGTTCAGGCCGATCTTCGCCAAGGCTGGAAGCTGATCCTGCTGAACCAGTTTCATGATATTATACCGGGCACTGCGATAACCGAAACTTACGAAACGTCCGCGAGCGAGTACGAGCAGGTGTTTGAGCTGGGGAACGAATGCCTGGAGAAATCGCTGCGGACGATAGCGGCGCACGTTTCGGCGAGAGGAGATGGAACGCCCTATCTCATATTCAACAGTCTCGGCTGGGCTCGGGATGAAGTCGTCACAATCGACGGGGACGCCGAATTGTTGAGGGCGGGCGTATTCGATCATACCGGAAATCGGTTGAATTGCGATGTCCGCGGTAAGGAGTCTCTTCCCGGCCAGTACACGCTGTCGGTAAACGTTCCGTCGATTCCCGCCTTTGGCTACAAGACGATATGGCTCAGAACGTTAACGGAATTCGCCGGTGACAACTCCTTTCTCTCGGCAGCAACGGAATCGTTTGGTGATGCGTGGGAAACTGGGCAGTACCTGCTGGAGTTCAATTCGGAAGGGGAAATTACGCGCTGGCTGGACAAAACCGCCGATCGCGAGCTTATACGTCCCGGGGCGAAAGCCAATGAACTGCAATTTTATCACGATAAACCGCTGTATTGGGATGCTTGGGATATCGATCCCCGTTTCGAGGAACAGAGGGCCGGTGCGGTTCAATTGGTCAAGAAGGAGCTCGCTGCATTAGGAAAGACTGCGGACGTGTTACGGTTTGAATGGAAATTAAACCGTTCCTCTATCTGCCAGGAAATCATCTTATACCACCATCAGAAGCGCGTCGATTTCAAAACACGCGTGCAGTGGAACGAGGATCACAAATTATTGAAGGTTGCATTTCCCATCGATATCGTATCGACCAAAGCGACTTTCGAAATTCCGTTCGGTGCCGTGGAAAGGCCGACGCATAACAATACGAGCTGGGAGCAAGCCCAGTACGAAGTGTGCGGCCATCGCTGGGCCGATTTGTCGGAGGGCGGCTATGGCGTTAGTCTGCTGAACGATTGCAAATACGGCTATGACATCAAAGATGGCACGATCCGCCTATCTTTGCTGCGCGCTCCGAAATGGCCGGATGTATCTGCGGATCTAGGAGAGCACGAATTTACGTATTCCTTGTACCCTCACGAGCAGGATTGGCGCGGGGCGCAGGTAGTCCGCAAAGCCGCCGAGCTGAATCATCCCGCCATAGTGGTAAGCATTCCTGCGGCGGGAGATTCTGCCCTTACCGGTCAGGGTGCATTGCCGCACGAGCAGTCCATGATTCCGCTTGAGAGCCGCTCTGTAATGCTGGACACGATGAAAGCAGCAGAGCTCGGCGATGGAACGATCTTCCGTTTTTACGAGTCTTCCGGCAGCCGGGAAAGCGTCAGTATCCGTCTGCCGAAATCGCCTAGCAGGGTCTGCATAGTCAACCTGCTTGAGGAAGAGATAGAACATTTGGGAGTCGACGATGGAATCCTCCGTTTGGAATTCAAGCCATTTGAAATCAAATCCATCAAAATAAGCTTCACTTGAATGAGGGAGGAGCTGGAGCCCAATGAAGCTGCCCCGGTCGATACAAGAAGTATTGGAGATGGCTGAAACAAAGCTTAGTTATAATCCGAAATTGCTGAACATGTTTAAACAATGCTTTCCGAACACATTGGAAACAACGGCGCGGTTATTGGAAGACGGTACGTCGTTTGTGTTTACAGGCGATATTCCGGCGATGTGGCTGCGGGATTCAAGCGCCCAGGTTCGGCATTACTTGCCGTTTGCCTCGAAGGACCTTGAGCTGCAGCATATCATTGCGGGATTGATCAAACGGCAACTGCATTATATCGCGATCGATCCTTATGCGAATGCCTTTAATGAGGAAGCGAATAACCAACGGTACTCCGATGATTTAACGGAACGCAATCCGTGGGTTTGGGAACGCAAATATGAATTGGATTCCTTGTGTTATCCGCTTCAACTCAGTTATTTGTATTGGAAATCCACGGGGGATCATTCGCTGTTCGATGATAATTATAAGGAAGTCGTAGATTCGATTATTCGGCTGTGGACTATCGAACAGAGACATTTCGAACAATCGCCGTATCGATTCGCCAGATCTGGCGGTCCGAGAACAGAGACGCTCCAAAACAAGGGAATGGGAATGCCCGTCAATTACACGGGAATGACCTGGTCGGGCTTTCGCCCAAGCGACGACGCGTGTACGTTCGGCTATTTGATCCCCTCGAACATGTTCGCGGTCGTCGTCCTTCGATACGTCCGGGAAATTGCCAACGAAGTTTATAAGGACGACGATTTGGAAAAACGGGCAGCCTTGCTGGAATCGGAAATCGATTACGGGATCCAGACGTACGGTATCGTGCAGCATTCGGTTTTCGGCAAAATGTATGCCTACGAAACGGATGGCTTCGGTAACTTCCATTTGATGGACGATGCGAATGTGCCAAGCCTGTTGTCCATTCCTTATTTAGGTTATGCGCCTAAGGAAGATCCCATTTACCTCAATACAAGAAAATTCATCCTGAGTGCGGACAATCCTTATTATTATGCAGGGGAACATGCGCAAGGGGTCGGCAGTCCTCATACGCCGGAGCGCTACATTTGGCCGATCAGTCTCGCGATGCAGGGATTAACGTCCAACGACCCTGAAGAAATACAGAGCATGGTCAAGGTATTGTCTGCAACGGATGCAAGCACGGGCTTTATGCACGAAGGCTTTCATGTCGATGACCCGCAGCAATTCACAAGGGAATGGTTTGCTTGGGCGAACAGCTTATTCGGCGAATTTATATACAGTCTAATGGCAAACGACAAGTTTTGACACTCCACACGGCTAAAGCCATGGGATTCTTAGCTAGTTGTTGCGTCCGCAGTCCGTTTCCGGTTTGGACAACTGCTAAGTTCGGGGCTGTGCCATCAGCCCATCCTAAGACAGTGCCTATAGCATCTCAGGCTGACAGACTGTTACCATCTGCCACAGGTTGCCGCATGATATTGATTGCGCCAACCCGGTCACGGTGTGCGTGAAACCCGCATGGACACCTGTATGTTCGGTCAATCGCTTTGTTTCGCTTCTCGCATATGGGGCAAGTTTGCGAGGTGTAGGCAGGATTGACTTCTACAACCCGAATACCTGCTAATGCTGCTTTGTATGCGATAAACATTTGCAATTGATAGAACGACCAGTTGTGCAGGTTTTTGGCGTTTTTACGACTTGTTCTTGTCGTCTGGCGAATGTTCTTTAGTTTCTCGATCTTGATGACCGATACTTGATCATCTATCGCCATGTTCACGATCTGCCGGCTGATTTTATGGTTCTGGTCTTTCATGTAGCGGTGTTCCTTGTTTTGTTGCTTGCGGATGGCTGACAGCTTCTTAAGCTTCCCCATCTTCCTTCGACGCGAACTATACTTGCGACGGATGTACTTATTTTGTCTGCCATTACCGACAAACTTGGTTTTACCTGTGGATGTGACAACGGCTGCCGGCACTTTCAATCCAAGATCAATACCCATTGTTGCCTCGCCGGTCGTTTTTCCGGTTTGTATTTCGACGGATATTTGAACGTACCATTTACCCGATTTCTCCACGACCTTGAGTAGACCAAGTTTTCCGCTTGCCAGTACGTTTTTCTCTCGTTCCGTGATACGGGATTCGACCCTGAGTCGCTGTACTTTCCCATCCATCATCACTGGAAATGCGACTGCGTTGCCGTCAATCGAATAATTTTGATTGTTCACGTAGTAGGCTCTGCGCCTTAGTATCGGACGTTTGCCTTGCTTATTCGCCTTCTTATGTATGCTTCTTGCATCGCGAATGATTTGATTCCGTACCGCTGAAGGCAGGTTCGCTACAATGTCTTTTGATGTTAGATTGGCGAATGTTCCTGCTCGTTCTGCTTGCAGAGTGAGTCGGTTCACGGCTTCGATATAGGCTTTGCCATGTTCGCGCAGCAATGCGGGATGGCTAGGAAATAGGCGAATCTGAACGGTTACGGTTTGCATCTGTTCACCTCCTTCACGAACATTATACCAAACAAATGTTCGCGTTAAAAGGGAACAGCAGCGATGTAGGACAACTAGGGTGTCTAAAGACAGCTTTTGTCCTAAGCCGATTCATCCCATGCCTGAAGACGAGAGCTTTCTCGGCTTGATTCTGTAATCAAAATCGAGATGGACATCGACCGCGAAATAAGATTCTGTGCGATTGACGCTCCGGACCGCGCCCTCAAACCGGATCCGCCGATTTGGGCGGATGAGCCGAGAGACGCTCCACGAATTTCGTATCCACCTTGATTTTGGTTGTCACGGGCTGATCCGACTCGATCGTCCGGATCATCAGGTCGACGGCGAGCTGCGCCATGCTTTCTTTTTCCACATGAACCGTCGTCAATTCCGGCGTTACGATTACCGCTTCGGTAATGTTGTCGAATCCGACGACGGAAATGTCTTCGGGAATAAGGTAACCAAGCTCGGACAACGTTTTCATGGCGCTGATGGCGATATAGTCGCACTCGCAGAAGAGAGCCGTCGGCAAAGTCTGACCGGTTGCCAAATAACGGAGAAACTGCTCCTTCAGCCCTTCCTGGGAGGACAGAATCGTCGGCGCCACCGAGAAGACATGCTTTTCAGCCACTTCCAGCCCGAAATCCCGAAGCGCCGCGGTAAATCCTTTATCGCGGTCCTCGAAGTTATGGATCCTTACGTTGGAAGCGATATACCCGATCGTTCGATGGCCGAGCTCGCACAGGTACCGACCCGCTTGATAAGCGCCCATCGTATTGTTGATTTCCACGAATTGAACAGGCAGCGTTTCGAAGCAGGTGTCGAGCACGACAAGGCGGGAGTTCAGCTTGTCGGCGATGCCTGCTATTTGTGTTTCGTCCAAATTCGTGCCGAGCAGAATAAAGCCGTCTGTATTCTTCTCCTCCGCGATCGATTGGATGCCCCGATCGAGCGTTTCCATATCGATAGAAGCGAACAGCAAAGAATACCCTTGGGACCGGGATCTTTCTTCAATGTAATGGATCAGTTCGCGAAAAAAAGGCTGCTGGTAGTATTGTTCTAGCACGATGCCTGAGTTGGCGATCACGAGAAACGTGAGTGACTTCGCGGATTGTTCCTGGGAGGGCGTTCGGGGTTTGGGAATATAGCCGTGTTCTTTGGCGATTTTCAGAATGCGTTCCCGGGTATCGGGTCCGATGCCGGGCTTTCCGTTGAACGCAAACGAAACGGCCGACTTTGAGACGCCCGCGATCCGGGCAATATCCTCCAATTTCATGGGTGGTGACGCTCCATTTCCGGCGATGTTTTGTTAAGTGAGTTTAGTTTACACAAAGAGCGACAAATGTGCAATTGAATGTTAATTTTTTAGTTAAGTTTATATAAATTTAGTTATAATTCGAATGAAATCGGACTAAATTACGTTGACGATTTAAATTAACGGTGGTAAATTTAGATCGTTACCAGTAAACAAGTTCACAATTTTACTAAATCTGAATATTAATTAACTAAACAAAAGTGAAATGAAGCATGACACCGGAGGGGATGTCAGGGTGAAAAAATTGAAGCTCGGTTATGCGCCGACACGCCGTTTCGTATTCAGCGCGGAAGATGCTTTCAGGTACAAAGTGTTGATAAAGGAAAAAATCCAAAGCTTCGGCATGGATATCGACATTGTCGACCTGGAAGGCCCGAGGAAGGCTTGCTGTATGACGACCATATCAACGCCGATCTCATCGCCGAGAGATTTCGTCAAGAGAATGTGGATGCGGTCTTCTTTCCGCACTGCAACTTTGGAACGGAAGATACGGTCGCACGTGTAGGTAAAGCGTTGGGCAAACCCGTTTTGCTCTGGGGACCGCGCGACGAAGCTCCGCTGGAAGACGGCATGCGCCTGCGCGATACGCAATGCGGACTTTTTGCGACAGGGAAAATCCTTCGACGGTTCAATGTGCCGTTCACCTACGTGACGAACAGCCGGGTGGATGATCCCGTGTTCGAAAGAGGTTTCTCGAACTTCATCGCCGCGGCCAACGTGGTCCGGCAGTTCCGCAGCCTGCGCATTCTGCAAATCGGGCCGCGTCCTGCGTCCTTCTGGACGATGATGTGCAATGAAGGCGAACTGCTGGAGCGGTTCGGCATCGAAATTCATCCGATTACGCTTGTCGACATTCAGCGGGCGTCCAAACGGATCGAGAACGGAAACAGCGCGGAACTGGCGGAAGCGATTGATTACATCAAAGCAAAGCTCGACTGGTCCGAAGTTACCGAAGCGGATGTCAGGCGCATCGCTGCGCTGAAAGTTTCCATGAAGCAGTACGTGCTCCAAACCGGAAGCACGGCAATCGCGATCCAATGCTGGTCGTCCCTTCAGGACGCCATGGGCATCATGCCATGTCTTGCCAACGCGATCTTGACCGACGAGCAGATTCCGGTTACTTGCGAGACGGATATTCACGGCGCAATTACCTCCGTCATGGTGCAGGCGGCCACGATGAATCAGCATCCGACCTTTTTCGCCGACCTGACCGTCCGCCACCCGGAAAATCCGAACGGCGAGCTGTTGTTCCACTGCGGCAACTTCCCGGTATCCCTGTCGGTGGAGAACAAGCCGAAGCTCCGCAAGCACTTCCTGTTCGACGATCATTCGCCGGGAACCCATGAAGGCGAGATTAAGGGCGGAAACATGACGCTTGCACGCTTTGACGGCGATCACGGCGATTATCAGCTGTTCCTCGGCAAGGCGCGAGGCATCCAGGGTCCGTATACGCGCGGTTCCTATGTATGGGTTGAAGTAAACGACTGGCCGTTGTGGGAAGAGAAACTGGTCAAGGGGCCATATGTCCATCATTCGGTCGGCATCCATGCGAACGCGATTCCGGCCTTGTACGAAGCCTGCCATTATATCCCGGGACTGACCCCGGATCCGGTCGATCCGACGGAGCGGGAAATTCAGGCATGGCTGCGCGGCGCCGGCCTGTAATCAAAGGAGGGCTTCATCTATGGAAACGATAGCTCTGAAAGCGAAAGCGGCTCAGATCCGGATAGACCTGCTGAAGATGATCCACGGTGCCAAGACCGGTCACACGGGCGGTTCTCTAAGCAATACCGATATTTTGACAGCATTGTACTACAAGGTGATGAAAATTGATGCGGCCAATCCGAAATGGGAGGACCGGGACCGGTTCATTGCGAGCAAAGGACACTCGGTGGAGTCTCTCTGGTGCATTCTTGCGGATCTCGGTTTTTTCCCGAAAGAAGAACTGAAGACGTTCAATCAATTCGGCACCCGGCTTATCGGACATCCCAACAATAAAGTGCCGGGGATCGAGATGAATACCGGAGCTCTTGGCCACGGGCTCGCAATTTCCGTCGGAATGGCGTTGGCGGCGAAGCGGGACGGCAAAGGCTATCGGGTGTTCTGCCTGATGGGCGACGGCGAACAGGCAGAGGGTTCGGTATGGGAGGCCGCGATGGCAGGGGCGCATTACAAGCTGGACAATCTGGTCGGCATCATCGACCGGAACCGGCTCCAAATCAGCGGCTCGACCGAAGATGTCATGGCCTTGGATCCGCTCGAAGAGAAGTGGGCCGCATTCGGCTGGAACGTCGTTTCTATCGACGGCAACCAAATCGAAGAGCTGATCGAAACGTTCGAAGCGGTACCAGCGGTTGCCGGCAAACCAACGCTGGTCATGGCGAACACGGTAAAAGGCAAGGGTGTATCGTTCGCCGAGAACGTTCCCCATTGGCATCATCACGTTCCGAATGACGCCGAGCTCAAGCAGGCTCTGACCGAATTGTCCGCTTGCGCGGAACGATTAAAGCTGGAAGGGCAGGTGCGGTAACGGATGAAAAACACGATACCCAACCGTCAAGTGATCTGCGAGACGCTGCTCGAACTGGCGAAGGATGACCGGAACATCATGGTGCTGGCCAGCGACTCCCGCGGTTCCGCCGCGATGGCGCCTTTCGTCAAGGCGTACCCGGAGCAGTTCGTCGAAGTCGGCATCGCGGAACAAAATATCGTCGGTATCTCTGCGGGGCTTGCGCATAGCGGGAAAAAACCGTTCGTCACATCCCCGGCCTGCTTCTTAAGCATGCGCAGCATCGAACAAATCAAGGTTGATGTCGCGTATTCGGGCACGAACGTCAAGCTCGTCGGCATCAGCGGAGGCGTCAGCTACGGCGCCCTTGGCATGTCGCATCATTCCGTGCAGGACTTGGCGGTCGCCCGGGCCATCCCCGGACTCGCCGTCATTCTTCCGGCGGACCGTCACGAAACGAAAAGGATGACGGAAGCGCTGGCGGAGCATGAAGGCGGCGTTTATGTCCGGGTCGGGCGGAATCCCGTGGAAGATGTGTACGATACCGATGAGTACGACTTCGTCATCGGCAAAGCCGTCACGATGCGGGAAGGGTCGGATATTACGATCATCGCCGCGGGCGAAACCGTGCGGGTAGCCCTTGATGCGGAAGCGGAGCTCAAGGAAGCGGGTGTCTCGTGCCGGGTGATCAATATGCATACGATCAAGCCGCTCGACGAAGAAGCGATCGTCCGTGCCGCGCGCGAAACGGGACGTCTGATTACGGTCGAGGAGCATAGCATCCACGGCGGTCTGGGCGCTGCGGTCGCGGAAGTGGTCGTGCAGCGCCATCCGGTGCCGATGCGGATTCTCGGCATTCCCGACGAACCGGCCATAGCGGGCAAATCCTCGGAAGTGTTCGACCATTACGGGCTCAGCGCCGGCAATCTCAAGAAGATTGCCCTCGGGATGCTGGGCGGATAAGGACGGCGGAGATGGACAAATTCATACTGGCGATAGATCAGAGCACATCGGGAACGAAGGCGCTTGTCGTCGACCGGAATGGAAGCGTGCTCGCGAAGAGTTCGGCGGATCACAAGCAATGGTATCCGGTTCCGGGCTGGGTCGAGCATGATCCGCTCGAAATTTATGAAAAAGTGAAACAAACCGCGAATGAAGCGCTGCGGCAAGCCGGCATCGCACCCGGCCGGCTTGCCGCGCTGACGATTACGAACCAGCGCGAAACCGCTCTCATCTGGGATTCGGCAACCGGGGAGCCACTGCATAATGCGATCGTATGGCAGTGCCAGCGGACGGCCGACGTTTGCGAGGCGCTGAAATCCGAGGGTTACGGTCGGACCGTGCATGACAAAACAGGTCTCATGCTCGACCCCTATTTTTCCGCAACGAAATGGGGCTGGATACTCGAACAGGTACCCGGCGCAAAGTTGAAGCTGACGGAAGGAAAGCTGCTCGCCGGCACCATCGACAGCTGGCTGCTCTGGAAGCTGACTGGCGGGAAGGCACACGCCACCGATTATACGAACGCGAGCCGTACCTCCCTGTACGACATCCATGCTCTGCAATGGGATGAAGAATTATGCCGGATTTTCGGCGTTCCGCGCGAATTGCTGCCCGAAGTGAAATCTTCGGACGATATTTTCGGCTATACTGAAGATCCGGATTTGTTCCACGCGCGGGTTCCGATTTCGGGCATCATCGGAGATTCGCAGGCCGCCTTGTTCGGCCAGCTGTGCCTCGAGCCCGGCATGGCGAAAGCCACATACGGCACGGGAACTTCGGTGCTCATGAATATCGGGGATCGGCCGGCCGCATCCGGCAGCGGACTCGTGACCGCCGTTGCCTGGGGAATCGGGGGCAAGGTGAGCTATGCGCTCGAGGCCGTTATCCGCATCTCCGGCGACTGCATCAAATGGGTGAGGGACAACTTGGGGCTGTTCGATTCGTACGAAGAGATGGAACGCTTGCTCGTTCAGGCGCCGGATAACGAAGGCGTATACCTCGTACCGGCGTTTGTCGGACTGGGAGCTCCCTATTGGGATCCGTACGCGAGAGCGGCGATCACCGGAATGAACCGGGGAACGGGCAAGGCCCATATCGTCCGCGCTGCATTAGAATGTATCGCCTACCAAGTGCGCGACGCCGTGGATTTAATGCGGTCCGAGACGGGCATCCGCCTGAAGGAGCTGCGTGCGGACGGCGGCGCTTCCGGCAACGCAACGTTGATGCAGTTTCAGGCGGACATGCTGGATACACCCGTCGCCAAGTCTGAGGTGGCCGAGTTATCGGCTCTGGGGTCGGTTTATATTGCCGGCCTAGGCGTCGGGTTCTGGGCATCGATCGCAGACATCCTTCATCATCCTCGAACTTACCTCCGGTATGAACCCGCGATGGAATCGGAAAAGCAGGAACGCCAATACGCCGGATGGAAGTGCGCGGTGGCATCCCTACGTGGTGGGACAAACGAAGACAGGCTCGATAATCAGGAGGAGATCGTATGACATTTGCGAAGACGTCCAAAATCGGGGAAATCTGGGGGCGGGAAGCGGCCCGCGGCGTATTGCGGAAGCATATCCCGGAACTGACGGATTTGCCGCACCTCGCGTTCTTATTCAAAAATTTGACGCTCGCCCAATATCCTCAATACAACCCGGCGGTCGCGGAGGAATGGATCTCGGAGGTACTCGCGGATTTGGCGAACGTGCCGGGGAACGCGGCGGAAAAGCCCCAAACGTCCGAAACCGCGCCCTCCGCCGAATACGAGGACGAGTCCGTCGCCATCGGTTCCGCCGCCATGCAGGCGCCGGCACAAGCCGAGCTTTGGGACATTTTCGAGCTCGAGCTTCGCGGCCCCCGTCACGGCAATCCGTTCATGGATGCGGCCTTGAGCGCCGAATTCACGCACGCCGGACGTACCTTGCAAGCGGTAGGTTTTTACGATGGAGACGGCGTTTACCGCGTTAGGTTCATGCCGGACGAAATAGGCTTCTGGACTTTCAAGACCCATAGCACCGCCCGGTCGCTGCGAGGCATCGAGGGATCTTTCACTTGCACGGAGCCTTCCGCCGGGAATCACGGTCCGGTGTGTGTGAATAACACGTTCCATTTCGCCTACGAAGACGGGACTCCTTACCTGCCGATCGGCACGACCTGTTACGCATGGACGCACCAAGGGAACGAGCTGGAAGAACAGACGCTGGAAACGCTGAAAACGTCGCCTTTCAACAAATTGCGGATGTGCGTGTTTCCGAAGTCGTATCGTTACAACGTAAACGAACCCGTGTCGTATCCCTTTGAGGGCTCCCTCACGGAAGGGTGGGATTTCAGCCGATTCAATCCCTCTTTTTTCCGGCATCTGGAATCCAGAATCGCCGACCTCGGTAGACTCGGCATCGAAGCGGACCTGATCCTGTTCCATCCTTATGACAGATGGGGCTTCGCGGAAATGGACCCGGCTTCCGACGACCGCTACCTGCGGTACGTCGTCGCCCGCTTGTCCGCTTACCGCAACGTTTGGTGGTCGCTGGCCAACGAGTACGATTTGATGTGGGCGAAAGCCCCTGAGGATTGGGACCGCTACGCCCGAATCGTGACGGAAAACGATCCGGCCGGTCATTTGATTTCGAACCACAACTGCACTGCATTTTACGATTTCAGCAAACCTTGGGTCACCCACTGCAGCATCCAGCGCGTCGATATCTATAAAACGTCGGAAGCGACGAACGAATGGCGTGAGAAATGGAACAAACCGGTCGTGATCGACGAGTGCGCGTACGAAGGCGACATCGACCAAGGATGGGGCAACATCACGGGAGAAGAGCTGGTTCGCCGGTTCTGGGAAGGCGCCGTCAGGGGCGGTTATGTCGGGCATGGCGAAACGTACATGCATCCGGATGAAATCCTGTGGTGGTCCAAAGGCGGCAAGCTGCATGGGTCCAGTCCGGACCGGATTGCCTTTCTGCGTAAGATCATGGAGGAAGGACCTGCGGGAGGGTTGAACCCGCTGCGTTCCGATTGGGATGTGCCGTGCGCGGGCATCGAGAACGAATACTATCTGTACTACTTCGGTTTCAACCAGCCGACATTCCGGGAATTCCGAAGAAAACCGGGCATCCGCTACCGGGTCGAAGTCATCGACACGTGGAACATGTCGATCGAGCGACTGCCGGGCTCCTTCGAGGGCGTTTTCCAGATCGGCCTTCCGGGCAGGCCTTTCATGGCAGTGAGAATGACCAGAATCGGCTGATTCCGGAAAACCGAAAATTGTGCAGGAAAGTCGGAATAACGAAAATAAAAGGTCGTCAAATTGGTGAGCGGTTCCCGCTCGCCTCTTTTACAATGAACATATGCGAAAGTAAGGCGTTAAGGAGGTATCGCGGAATGAGCGGTCAGCAAAACTCGCGTCAAGACGGCATTCAATATCAATTGAATTCGAACGGTCCGATGTTGGGCTATTCATCCGGTTCCGGCATCCGGATTCTCGAAGAGGACGGACTGAAGTTTAAAGACCTGAACAAGGACGGAAAGCTGGACCCCTACGAAGACTGGCGGCTGCCGGCGGAAGCAAGGGCGAAGGACTTGGCTTCGAAAATGACGATCGAGCAAATCGCCGGCTTGATGCTGTACAGCAGCCATCAAGCTGTTCCCGGCAACATGGGGTGGTTTCCGGCGACCTATGGCGGTAAGCCATTCCCCGATAGCGGCGCCGCGTCCAGCGACTTGTCGGATCAGCAGCTCGCTTTTGTGGCCGAAGACCACATCCGACATATTCTGCTGACGCGCGTGGAGAGCCCGGAAACGGCAGCGATCTGGAACAATAACGTGCAGGCTTACGCCGAGAGCATCGGGCTCGGCATTCCGGCCAACAACAGCTCGGATCCCCGCCATAGCTCGGATACGTCCAAAGAGTTCAACGCCGGTGCGGGCGGAACGATCTCGATGTGGCCGGAGAGCATGGGCCTCGCCGCCGCCTTTGACCCGGAGGTCGCGCGGAAGTTCGGCGAAATCGCCGCCCAGGAATACCGCGCGCTCGGGCTGGCGACGGCGCTGTCGCCCCAAGTCGATATCGCGACGGATCCGAGATGGTTCCGATTCGGCATGACGTTCGGGGAAGACCCGCAGCTTGCGGCCGACATGGCGCGGGCTTACGTCGACGGCTTCCAAACCTCGGAAGGGGAAGCCGAAATCGCGGACGGCTGGGGTTATGACAGCGTGAACGCGATGGTCAAGCACTGGCCGGGCGGAGGCTCGGGCGAAGGAGGCCGGGACGCCCACTTCGGCTACGGCAAATATGCGGTATACCCCGGAAACAATTTCGAAGATCACCTGGTTCCTTTTACGGAAGGAGCATTCCGTTTGTCGGGGAAGACAAGCAAGGCTTCCGCCGTCATGCCTTACTACACCATTTCCGTCGGACAGGACCCGAAAAACGGCGAGAACGTCGGAAACTCCTACAATGCCTATCTCATCAACGATCTACTGCGGGAGAAATACGGCTACGACGGCGTCGTCTGCACCGACTGGGGAATCACCGCCGACGAAGGCGACGACATTACCCGGCTCTTCCCCGGCGGACGCTGTTGGGGCGTGGAAGAAGGCTATTCGGTGGCCCAGCGCCACTATAAGCTGCTCATGGCCGGCGTGGACCAATTCGGCGGCAACAACGAAGCCGGCCCCGTGATCGAGGCGTACCGGATCGGCGTCCAACAGCACGGCGAAGCGTTCATGCTCAAACGGTTCGAGCAATCGGCGGTGCGGCTGCTCTTAAACATGTTCCGTCTGGGACTGTTCGAGAATCCGTATCTGCAGGTTGAAGAAACGGTCGCGAAGGTCGGCAGCCCCGCATTCATGGAAGCCGGCTACCAAGCGCAGCTGCGCTCCATCGTGCTGCTGAAGAACGAGAGCGTCCTGCCGCTTCCGAAGAGAAAAACCGTCTATATTCCTAAAAGAAGGCTGCCCGCCGATACGGATTGGATGGGAATGCCGGTTCCGGCTTCCGAGGAATACCCGGTCAATCTGGACGTCGTGAGAAAATATTTCGAGGTGACGGACCGGCCGGAATACGCGGATTTTGCGCTGGTGTGCATCGAAAGTCCCCGTTTGACGAAGGGCTACAGCAAGGCGGACGCGGAGGCGGGAGGCAACGGCTACGTCCCGATCAGCCTTCAATACGGGCCGTACACCGCCGAACATGCACGTGAAACGAGCTTGGCCGGCGATCCGCGCGACGTGTTGAACCGTTCGTACAAGGGCAAAACCGTCACCGTATCGAACGCTTCCGACATGGAGACCGTGATCCAAACGAAGAAGCTCATGAACGGCAAACCTGTCGTCGTGTCCATCCTGCTGTCGAATCCGGCGGTCGTCGCGGAATTCGAACGCGAAGCCGACGCGATTGTCGCCCATTTCGGCGTCCAGGACCAAGCCGTTCTTGATATTGTGACCGGAGCGTTCGAACCTCAAGCGCTGCTCCCGTTCCAGATGCCGGCGAACATGCGGACGGTGGAGGAGCAATTCGAAGACACGCCGTATGACATGGAAGTCCATGTCGATTCGGCGGGCCATGCCTACGATTTCGCGTACGGCCTGAACTGGAGCGGCGTCATCCGCGATGCCCGCACGGCCAAATACGCGAAGCGGGGGCCGTAGACAGAATCTACCGGAAGAGCAAAGCCCTCCTTTGCTCTTCTTTTTGCCGTATAATCGTACTAGAACGATTAAAATATCGCAGGAGGAACGGCGGGCATGCGCAGAATCAGACCGATCGTCAACTCGCTCCGCTTCAAATTTTTCGCCGCTGTTTTCGTCATTTTCGTTCCGCTCATTACGGTGCTGATCGTGAACAACTATTATTCCGTCAACGTGGTCCGCAACCAGGTGGCGCAATCCAACAAAAACATGCTGAGCTTGTACATGGACCAAATTGACCGCAATCTGGAGGAAATCGACAAATATTTGTCCAACACGCTGGAAAGCGACCTGAACGTTCTGGATCTGGATTTTCCCAAGTCCCGCGACGAAGACCGCTATAACATCGCCAAGATCAGCTTGTTCAACACGCTGAAGGATGATGCCGGATATTATCCCATTCTCAACGCCTTTTTCATCTACTCCGAATCCAACCGGGACCTCATCGTGATGCAAAATAAGCTGGACAGCTTCGAATCCCGAGAGACTGCGCGCAATGAAATGCTGCAAATGATCCAACAGGACGCGCAGACGATCGATTATTCCAGATGGCATGTCTGGCGCGGCGAGAAGGACTATTATTTGTTTCATTTGATGAAGTCCGGCAATGTCTATATGGGCGCCTGGATCAGCAGCGGCATGCTGATGGTGCCATTGAACCTGATCGATCTCGGAGATTCCGGTGCCGCACTGATCACGACGGATAAATCGGAGCCGATCAGCCACGGGGATTTGATTCAGGACAAAGGCATTGATCTCAATTTCCCCAAAGACTCCTATGCCGTCACAGGACAAGGAAACGACACCTATCTCGTGATGGGCGAACCGTCGAAGCAAGGGAATTTCAATTTGGTCACGGTCGTTCCCGACAGTACGATCCTGCAGAAGCTTCCCTACTTGCAGCGGATTTCTTCCGTCATCTCGATCGCGGCCGTCCTGTTCCTGCTGCTCTTCGTTTACATGATGAGAAACGTCTTCCTGAAACCGGTCAAACGGATTGTCGTCGCCATGCGCAAGCTGCGGGACGGCAATTGGGAATCGCGGATCGAACAGAAGCCGACCTCCACCGAGTTCGAAATCGTGAACGATACGTTCAACCGGATGATCGCGGAAATCCATGATCTGAAAATCAACGTGTACGAGGAAAAATTGAACCATCAGCGGGCGGAGCTCAGGCAGCTGCAGCTGCAGATCAATCCCCATTTTTTCCTCAATTCTCTGAACATCATTTACAATCTGGCGACCGTCAAGGATTTCGAGCTGATCCACGAAATGACCAAATGCCTGGTGTCCTACTTCCGCTTTATGTTCCGGAGCAATTCCTTTTTCGTGCCGCTGCGGGACGAGCTGTCCCATACTTCGAACTATTTGAGGATCCAGCAGCTTCGTTTTCCGGACATTTTCCAATACCGCATCGAAATGCCGGAGGCGCTTCTGGACACGGAGGTTCCTCCCCTTATCGTTCAGACGATGGTGGAAAATACGATCAAATACGCCGTCAACATGGACGAGCCGATCCGGATATCGGTGGAGGTCACCAAGGAAGAGGAGGGCGGCGCTTCCCATCTCGTCCTGCTCGTCACGGATACCGGTCCGGGTTTTCCGGAGGAGGTGCTGAAGAGGCTGGCGTCCGATCGGGAGTATGCTAGCGAGAGCGGCGAGCAGGTCGGGATTTGGAATGCGAGGCGCAGATTGCGGTTGCTGTATGAAGAACGGGCGACCATCGAATTTAATAACGAACCCGGAACCGGAGCCGTCGTCCGGATACGGATTCCTTTATAAAGAAAAGACAGCGAGGTGGCGAACATGTATCATGCGCTGATCGTGGACGACGAAGTCCACGCGGTGAGGGGTCTGCAGGCAGGGGTGCAATGGGAGCGCCTGAACATAGAAGCCGTCCATACGGCGCACAGCTTGAAGCAAGCCCAGGAACTGTTCGATTCCCAGCCTGTGCATCTGATGGTTTGCGATATCGAAATGCCTCAGGGGTCCGGTCTCGAATTGGCGGCTTGGGTCAAGGAGCATTACCCCCGCACGGAAACGATCTTCCTGACGTGCCATTCCGATTTTTCCTTCGCCAAACAGGCGATTCAGCTGGACAGCTTCGATTACCTTCTGAAGCCGGTGGATTATTCGGAACTCGAATCGGTCATCCGCAAGGCGCTGGGCAAAATGGCGAAAGAAAGGGACCTGCGTTCCTTCGAGGAAACCCACCATCACTACCGTCAACTGTGGGAATCCCATCGGCCGGTGGTCGCGGACCGATTCTGGCAGGACCTGATCCAGCAGAAAATTCCTTCACATCCCCAGGCCATTTGCGAACACTTGCGGAACGCCGGGCTCTCGTGTTCCGAGTATGTCCGCTTTCTGCCCATTTACACCCGCGTTCAGCGTTGGCACAAAGAGCTGACGGAGCGGGACCGGCGTATCATGGAATACGCCCTCCGCAACGCCTTGGAGGAAATCATGAAGGATACGGAGGGAGCGGCTGTCATCCCGGTTCAGGACGGTTCCCTGTTGACCGTCATTCCGGTCGACGTGCCGGGTGACGGTTCCGCTATCCGGGAAGGATGCGACTCTTTCATCCGGAACTGCAATCGCTATTTCTATTGCGACGTGAGCTGCTATATCGGGGAGTTGGTTGCGCTCCATGAATTGGTCGGCATGCTCCGATCGTTGCAACGGTTGGATGAGAACAACGTTACGCAGATTAACCGTACGTTCCGGCTCACCGAAGCGAAGCGGTGCGAGACGAGGATGAAACCGGCTCCTCTTGCCGAATGGGCGGAATGGATGAAGCAGGGTTCAAGGGACAAGCTGTCGGAACAGGTAATGCAATATCTCGAATCGTGGAAGGCTTCGGAGAGCCGGGCGGATGCGCAGAGCGTCCACTCGTTCTACCAAGATTTCCTGCAGATGGTTTTCTTCGTCCTTCAATCCAAGGGGCTGCAGGCCCATCAAGTTTTCGCCCGGAATCTTCTGACCGACAAGCCGGAATCCGTTCTCCGTTCGCTGGCCTCCTTGCAGGAATGGGTGAAATACGTCTTGGAAGTCACGATGAACCATATCCATTCCACCGAGGAAAAACTGTCCGTCGTGGACAAGGTCAAACGGTTCGTTGCGGAGCAGATCGGCCATCAGGACCTTTCCTGCGAGGAGATCGCGAGTCGCGTGTACCTGAATCCCGACTACTTGACGCGCATTTTCAAGAAAGAGACGGGCATGTCGCTCTCGGATTACCTTCAGACGAGCCGGATCGAATATGCGAAGGAATTGCTCGCGAAGACCGGCCAATCGGTCAGCGATATCGCGGTTGCTTCAGGGTATTCGAATTTGTCCTACTTCTCTACAACTTTCAAGAAGGCGACGGGACTGAATCCTGTGGATTACCGCAAGCAATCCCAGCAGAATTAGGCTAGAGAGCCGGATTCCGTGTACGCGGAACCGGCTTTTATACTTTCCGGATGTGTAAGAGGTCGGAATTTCGAAAGCGGGAAGTCGTTTTATTGGTAAGCGGAGGAACTCCCTGTCCATTAGAATGAAAGCATACCGAATGGCAAGAGAAAGAAGGGGACAATGGATGGCACAGACAGGATGGGCTCACACTTGGAAGAAGATGAAGCGCTACCGGGCATTGTTTCTGATGTTGGTGCCTGGGCTCGCCTATCTCTTCATTAACAATTACATGCCGATGTTCGGCGTGATCATCGCGTTCAAGGACATCAACTATGCCAAAGGGATACTCGGCAGCGACTGGATCGGCTTCAAAAACTTCGAGTACCTGTTCAAAACGGCGGATGCCTATATCATCACCCGGAACACCATCCTGTATAACGGATCGTTCATCATCTTGAACACGGTCATGTCGATCGGGGTCGCGATTTTGCTAAACGAAATCAAAAACAAGCTCGCGGCCCGTTTTTACCAAAGCGTCATTCTGCTGCCGTTCCTGATTTCCATGGTCATCGTCGGCTATTTGGTCCTCTCGATGCTGAGCGCGGAGAGCGGATACCTGAACATGAACATCCTCCCGATGTTCGGGGTGGAGCCGATTTCCTGGTACTTCGAACCGAAGTACTGGCCATACATTCTGACGCTCGTCCATCTCTGGAAGGCAACCGGGTACCTGTGCGTTATCTTCCTCGCCGCGATCATCGGGATCGACAACGAATATTACGAGGCGGCGACGATCGACGGGGCGAGCAAGTGGCAGCAGATCCGCAGCATCACCATCCCGCTGATCGCACCGACGATCACGATCATGACACTGCTCGGGATCGGACGGATTTTCTATTCCGACTTTGGCTTGTTCTACCAGGTGCCGCTGAACTCGGGCCCGCTGCAGCCGGTCACGGACGTTATCGATACGTATGTCTACCGCGGCCTCATGACGCTGGGCGACATCGGAATGTCCTCCGCCGCCGGTCTGTACCAATCGCTCGTCGGATTTATCCTCGTTTTGTTGTCCAACTACATTGTCAGCCGACGAAACAAGGATAACGCCTTGTTCTAAGCCGAAAGAGGGGAACCGCCATGAAAACGAACCAAATGAACCAAACTGCCGTCCATGCGGTGTTCGTCATCCTTGCCGCCCTCTGTCTGTTTCCTTTCCTGCTGCTCATTATGTCGTCGATTACCGAGGAATCCGCCATCGTCAGCAACGGGTACTCGATCTGGCCGAGCGATTTCAGCCTGGAGGCCTACTCCTACCTCTGGACCCAAAAAGCGGCGATGTTCAATTCTTACGGGATTACCATCGTCATCACCGTTGTCGGCACGTTCATCGGGCTGCTGATCAGCGCGCTGCTCGCGTATCCGTTGTCGCGGCGGGATATGCCGATGCGAAGCATCCTGTCCTTCCTTGTGTTCTTCACGCTGTTGTTCAACGGGGGGTTAGTACCGACTTACCTGATTTATACGGAAGTGTTCCACCTGAAGAACACGCTTATGGCGCTGCTCATTCCCGGGCTGCTGACGAACGGATTTTTCATTCTGCTGATCCGGACCTTCTTCGCGAATTCCATTCCGGTGCAAATCATCGAGTCGGCTTACATCGACGGAGCTTCGGAATTCAAGATTTTCTATCGCATGGTGCTTCCGCTATCCCTGCCGATTCTGGCGACGATCGGTCTCATGCTGACGATCAACTATTGGAACGATTGGTTCAACGGCCTCATCTACGTGACAGAACCGAATTTGTTCAGCATCCAGAACCTGCTGAACCGGATGCTGGTCAACATCCAGTTCCTGCAGCAGAACAATATGGGGGGGCAGCAAAACATGGCGACCAACCTGCCCATGAACTCCGTCCGGATGGCCATGGCCGTCGTCGGGATCCTGCCGCTGATTCTCATCTATCCGTTTTTCCAGAAATATTTCGTCAAAGGCCTCACGATCGGGGCAGTCAAAGGGTAGGCCGATCCCGGGCCTTCAGGCCCGGTTGGCATAGATGGCAATTAGCAGTTCCAACATCCTATAGGGGGAAAACACATGACCAGAAAGTCGAAAGCCTTATCGCTGCTTCTCTCCGCATTCCTGATGTTATCTCTGTTGCTTTCCGCTTGCGGCAACTCGAAAGATTCGGGCGGCTCTTCCGAGCCGGCGGCCAGCGGCAGCTCCGCGCCCTCTGCCTCGGGCGGCAACGCTACCGGTGCGAGTAACGACAAGGAATTACAGCTGACCGTAGCTTTCATCGGACTCGGCAATATGAAAGAAGTAGGTCTCGTCCAAGAGGAAATCAGCAAAATTACGAAGGCCAAAATCAACGCGACCGTCAAGCTGATGCCGATCGACATCGGCGCATGGGTACAGCAGATCAACCTGTTGCTGGCCGGCAACGAGCCGCTTGACCTGCTCGTGACCTCCTCTTTCTTCAACTTCAGCTCGCAAGTGGCCAAAGGTCAATTGCTCCCGATTGACGATCTGGTGGCGCAGCACGGACCGACGATCAAGGACACGATGGAGACGGCCATTTTTAACGCTACCAAAATCGGCGGCAAAAGCTACGGCGTGCCGAGCGTTCGCGACACGGCGTCGGACGAAGGATTTATTGCCCGGAAAGACTTGATGGACAAGTACAACCTGAACTTCGACAACGTGAAGACGTTTGCGGATCTCGAGCCGATCTTCAAAACGATCAAGGACAACGAGCCGGGGATTTACCCGCTGGTTCAACGCAACCAGACTTTGGGTATCGCCTTCGAAATGGTGCGCGGCCTCATCGACCAAATGGGCGATACGCCGGGCATACTGGTGATCGAAAACCAGGATCTGAAGGTCGTCAATATGTACGAGCTGCCGATGTACAAAGAAGCATTGCAACTGGCCAGAAAATGGTACCAAGCCGGCTACATCATGCCGGATTCGGCCACGACGCAAGAAAACAACAACAGCCTGTTGAAGGCCGGCAAAGGATTCGGGTACTTCTCCAACATGAAGCCGGGATTCGAAGCGCAAGAGAAAAACCTGAACAACCACGAAATGACGGCCGTTCGCATTACGAAGCCGAAATCCACGTCCGACTCCAGCACCGGATTCATGATCTCGATTCCGAAAAATGCGGAGAATCCGGACCGGGCGGCTCAATTGATGAACCTCCTGTATACGGACAAAGACATCGTCAACCTGCTCGCCAACGGCGTCGAAGGCAAGCACTACGTGGATGCCGGCAATGGCCTGATCAAAGCTCCCGAAGGCGGAAGCAACTACGTGTTCAACCAATGGCAGGTGGGCAACAACGCGTTGGCCAAAACCTGGGAAGGAACACCGCCGGACGTTTGGGAACAGATGAAGGAGTTCAACAAGAATTCAATCTTTTCCAAAGCGCTCGGTTTCTCGTTCGACTCGTCTCCGGTGAAGACCGAAGTGGCGGCCGTCGCGAACGTAAACAATCAATACAAGGCAGGTCTGGAATCCGGCACGATCGATCCCGCCAAGCTGGATGATTTCCTCAGCAAGCTGAAGGCTGCGGGCATCGACAAGATCATTGCCGAGAAGCAGAAGCAGCTCGATGCGTGGGCGAAGGAAAACAACGTCCAATAATCGGATAACGAACGAGCAGTAAGTAAGTTCCCTTCTTCGAAACCCTGTTTCGGGGAAGGGACTTTTATTCCGATACGAAGGGACGGATCTTAGTGACGCTGGAAATTCTCGTGAAGAAAATTCCGGATTCCGATGCGATCGGGGATCTGGATCCCCGGGTGCTGCAAGTTACGCTGGAGCAGATGAAGAAGTTTGCCTCCTTCCCCAAGCTGGAAGCGAAGAACGGCGACATCGCAAGCTTCCCGATCGAGCAGGTGAGGGCGATGATGGGGTGGCCGAATGCCGATATCACGACGACGGCCGTCGCGGCGGAGGAAGTTACGATTCAAGGCCGGAGCGGCGATATTGGCGTGCGAATCTATACGCCGGACGGAAGCGGACCCAAACCGGCCGTCGTCTTTTTCCACGGAGGCGGGTTTATTGGCGGGACGGTCCAGGCCGTGGAGAACCCCTGCAAATATTTGGCCGAGCAGACTGGGGCGGTCGTGGTGAACGTCGATTACCGGCTGGCGCCCGAGCACCCTTTCCCCGCCGGTCTTCATGATTGCTTCGACGCGGTGAAATGGGTATACGGGAATGCGGCGGAGATCGGGGTGGACCGCAACCGGATCGCGGTTTCCGGGGACAGCGCCGGGGGCAACCTGGCAGCCGTCTGTACGATGATGGACCGTGATCTCGGCACCGACATGATCAAGTATCAGGCGTTGATCTATCCTACCGTTAACATGGCCGGCGTCGAGACAGACGATTTCCGCTGGAGTCTGGACGAGTACGATATCCGTCATAACCATGATTTGATCCGCGGAGTTGTGCGGTCCTTAGGTGAAGGAAGGATCGATACGTTGTACCTTCAAGGCAAGGCCGACGCGACGGATCCTTACGTATCGCCCCTGCTGGCCGACGATCTCGGCGGTTTGCCGCCGGCTCTGATCATAGAGGCCGAATACGATTACTTGCGCCTGGAGGGCGAGGCGTACGGCCGCAAGCTGATCCGCTCGGGCGTCTCGGCACGCATGATCCGGTACAATGGGATGGATCATGCCTTCATGGACAAAATCGGGCTTTATCCGCAAGCGGCGGATTGCATGAAGGAAATCGCCAAAGAAATCAAAAGAGTTTTTAGATAAAGAATACCTGCGGATGATTACGGACAAGAACAGATTTGCATGAAGGACCGGGAGGAAAGGTGCTGCTTATTACAAGGAAGGTGGCCATCGGCATGAAACGGATCAAGGGCGTAAACTTAGGCAATTGGCTTGTTTTGGAGAAGTGGATGAATCCGGTCATGTTCGCCGGAACGGAATGCGAAGACGAGACATGGCTCTGCAGAACGCTGCCCCATGAGTTAAAAGTAGAAAGATACGCCCAGCACAGAAGCACCTACATCACGGAGCGCGACTTTGCTTACATTGCGGGTAAAGGATTGAATACCGTACGAATCCCGGTTCCCTATTTTATCTTCGGAGACGTGGTACCGTACGTTGGCTGTATCGAGTATTTGGACAAGGCGTTTCTTTGGGCGGAGAAATACGGCCTGCAGATCCTGATCGACCTGCATACGGCTCCGGGGAGCCAGAACGGCTTTGACAACGGCGGCATCTGCGGCGTGTGCAAGTGGTGCCAGGATCCGGAAGGAGTCGAGTTCGTCCTGACCGTGCTGGAGCGTCTGGCGCAGCGCTATGGAACGAGAGAAGGGCTGTGGGGCATCGAGATCCTCAATGAGCCTATCTCCGAAGAGTTGTGGAATCTTGTGGATATTCCGAACCGTTATCCGGCTATCGACAAGGAAGAGGCGGCGGGTTCCGGCGGTGTGCCGAGCGAATTTCTTCGGACTTTCTATGTCGACGCTTACCGGAGAATGAGAAGGTATATGCCGGAAAATAAAGCCGTCGTGTTCCACGATGGATTCCGACTTCGCGAGTGGAAGGATTTCATGAGGGAAGCAGAGTTCGTCAACGTCGTGCTGGATACGCATCTATATCTGATGCTAGCCGAAGCGTTGGGCTGCGAGAAGAACGTGGATGCCTACGTTGCATACATCGAGAATCATTTCGCGAAGGACGTTGCCGAGATGCAGGAATATTTTCCGGTTATCGTAGGCGAATGGTGCCTCTTCAACAATGCGGAAGGCCTGAAAGAAATGAGCGTGGAAGAACGGATCTCCCTGTACCGGAAAATCGCCGATGCACAGCTGCATGCATGGGAGAAGGGGCAGGGCTGGTTCTATTGGAGCTACAAACTGCTGCTGGATACGGTCCACGATTCCAAATTGGAAGGCTGGGACAGCTGGGATATGGGCAAGTGCATCGAGTTGGGCTGGATGCCGGACAAGTATTGATATCGCTGATGGCAGTCGGATCGACAAAGTCATCGCGGAAAAACAAAAGCAGTTGAACGAATGGGCGAAACAGAATAACGTGCAATAAGAACAGGGCAATCCATCAAAAACCAATGGAGGATGTTCGAATGGAACGCAACTTGAAGAAATTATTATCACAAATGACATTGGAAGAAAAGGCGGGTCTCTGTTCGGGGCTCGATTTCTGGCATATGAAAGGGGTGGAACGGCTCGGCATTCCATCGATTATGCTGACCGACGGACCTCATGGGCTGCGCAAGCAGAGGGCATCGGCCGACCATCTCGGCATGTTCGACAGCGTGCCGGCCACCTGCTTCCCGTCGGCCGCCGGCATGGCCAGCTCCTGGGACCGGGAGTTGATCCGCAAAGTAGGCGTTGCCCTCGGCGAAGAATGCCAAGCGGAAGATGTCGCCGTCCTGCTCGGGCCGGGCGCGAACATTAAACGCTCCCCGCTCTGCGGCCGCAACTTCGAATATTTTTCGGAAGATCCGCACCTTTCCTCCCGGATGGCAGCAAGCCATATCCAGGGCGTGCAAAGCCAGGGCGTAGGCACTTCGCTCAAGCATTTTGCCGCGAACAACCAGGAACACCGGCGCATGACCGGCGATTCCGTCGTCGACGAGCGGACGCTGCGGGAAATCTACCTGGCCAGCTTCGAGCAGGCGGTCAAGGAGTCGCAACCTTGGACGGTCATGTGTTCGTATAACAAAGTGAATGGGACTTTTGCCTCCGAAAATGAGTACCTGCTGACGGACATTCTGAAAGAAGAGTGGGGTCACGAAGGCTTCGTCGTTTCCGACTGGGGTGCCGTGAACGAGCGTGCCGACGGTTTGGCGGCAGGCCTGGAGCTGGAGATGCCGTCCAGCGGAGGGGCGGGCGACCGCAAAATCATAGAAGCGGTGCAAAGCGGCAAGCTTTCGGAGGAGAAGCTGGACCGGGCGGTTGAGCGTCTGTTGCGGATCGTCTTCATGGCCGTCGACAACAAGAAGCCGGGCGCTACTTATGACGCGGAAGCGCATCACCGGCTCGCACGCGAAGTGGCGCGGGAAAGCATGGTGCTGCTGAAGAACGAAGGAGGCATCCTTCCGCTCCGCAAGGAAGGCAAGATTGCCGTGATCGGCGAATTCGCGGTTAAACCGCGCTACCAAGGCGGCGGAAGCTCCCACATCAAGCCGACCCGTCTGGAGGATATCCGGGAAGAGATCGCGGGGTCCGCGGGAAGCGGGACGCAAGTCACTTATGCACAAGGATATGATCTGTCGTCCGACACTTCGGACGAACGGCTGGTCGAGGAAGCGAAACGGAAGGCATCCGAAGCGGACATCGCCGTGTTTTTCGCCGGATTGCCCGAGCGTTACGAATCGGAAGGTTTCGACCGGACCCATCTGCGTCTGCCGGAAAACCAGATCGCACTCATCCGGGCTGTCGCCGAAGTGCAACCGAACGTCGTGCTCGTCCTGAGCAACGGGGCGCCGGTGGAAATGCCGTGGCTCGGCAGCGTGAAGGCGGTGCTCGAAGCCTACCTCGGCGGTCAGGCACTGGGCGGCGCGATCGCGGACCTGCTGTTCGGGGACGCCAATCCTTGCGGCAAGCTGGCCGAGACGTTCCCCGAGCGGCTGGAGCACAACCCGTCCCAGCTCAACTTCCCGGGCGAAGGCGATCGCGTGGAGTACAAGGAAGGTTTGTTCGTCGGCTATCGTTACTACGATGCCAAACGGATCGAGACGCTGTTCCCGTTCGGCTTCGGATTAAGCTACACGACTTTCGAATATGCCAACCTGGCCATCAGCAAGAAAAGCATCCGCGACGACGAGCAATTAACGGTGAGCCTGGACGTGAAAAATACGGGATCCCGCGCGGGCAAAGAGATTGTTCAGCTGTACGTACGGGACGTGGCGAGCTCGGTGATCCGTCCGGCCAAAGAACTGAAAGGCTTCGCGAAAGTCGAGCTGCGGCCGGGCGAGACCAAAACCGTTGCGCTTACACTGGACAAACGCTCATTCGCGTATTACAACGTCGATCTGAAAGATTGGCACGTGGAGTCGGGCGAGTTTGAAATACTCGTAGGACGTTCTTCTCGGGACTTGGCGTTGAAGGACACGATCCACGTGGAATCGACCGTGACCATCAAGCCTGAATATACGCGCAATTCGACAGTGGGCGACCTGACCGGCGATCCGAGAGGGGAAGCGATCGTCAAGGAATGGATCCGGCAAACCCCGTTCGGGGCCTTGGTCTCCGAGGAGGGCGAAGGCTCGGAAATGATGGCCGCCATGATGGGGTACATGCCTCTTCGCGGATTGGTCGGGTTCAGCGGCGGAGCCTTGACGGATGAGGCGCTGGATGAATTGCTGAGGAATCTGAATGGATAAAGGCACGGAGCTGTTCCCAATAGCATCAATAGGGCAAGGGAACAGCTCCTGTTTTTTAAATGTTGCGCCCCCTTACGAAATAGCCGTCTGTATTGAAGGCGCTGCCTGAATAGCGTTGTGAACGGACACATGCAGAGAATGTATATGATTTTTCGAATACATTTACAGAATCCGGGCTCAAACCGCGTTTTGTGTATGAAAATTCGCATAGAATCGACTGATTCGATGTGTGCGCCGCTCATTATGTATGATTTTTCGCATACATTTTGTGGTCTCCCACAGATTTCCGAAGTTATGAACTGTTAATCTACACCAGGCTGAAATCCCAATATATGCGAGATGTTGCGGGCTTGCTTCTGAACGTTCTGGACGATGAATGCTTTTCTGCTCTCCTCGTACAAATGCGCGGGAATGGCGCAAATAATGCTGCCGATGACTTTGCACGTGGAATCGAACAACGGGGCGCCGATGCCGACCGATTCTTTCTTTCTCTCGCTCGTGGTGATGGAGTAGCCTTCTCTTCTGATGGTTTGAATATCGTTCCAGATCGTTTTTCTTTCTTTCTCGGCGACATTCTCCATGTTCAGCACGGACTCGATTTCTTCGTCTTCCAAGAACGAGAGAATGGCTTTTCCGCTGGCGGCAATATGGATGGACTGAAGGACGCCTGGTTCAAGCAAGTACTGAAGGGCACGGGAGCTTTGGATGCTGTGGATAAACGAAAGTTTTTTGTGCTGGGGATAGTACAGAGCTAAATAGACGGTCTCGTCCACCGTTTCGGAAAGGTTCTTCAAGAAAGGTTCCGCGATTCTTTTCATATCCGACTTGGAATGAACGATGGCCGCGAGCCGGATCAGCTCCGACCCAAAGGTATATTTACGGGTCTGGGGATGCACTTGAAGGATGTCTTGTTCCCGAAGGGTTTTGAGAATCCGGTGAAGCGAACTTACCGGGTAATCCAGGTATCTCGCCAGTTCGTTCACGCCCCATTCCGGTTGCTTGTCCGTGAAAGCGAACAATACGTTTACCGTTTTCAGAATCACGTTCGATTTATCGGTCATGCCGATACCTCCGCTCATAGGTGGAATTGGTCATATTGAAATCGGAAAAATCCTGTGGTACATTCATTCACACATTCAGTGTATTTCTTTATCTATTCATTATCAAGAATGACGTTCCGAATAGTGGAATAAAAGTCGCATTGAAATGTCCAGCCGAGGTCATTTTTCTTTTTTACACAATTATTGAATAGTATTCCGAATAGTGGAATGGAGGTTGTTGGTTTGCGCAAAATCAGAATAGGGTCGGGGGCCGGATACGGCGGAGATCGAATCGAGCCTGCCATAGAACTCGTAGAACGAGGTAATCTGGATTACATCATTTTCGAATGTTTGGCCGAAAGAACGATCGCGCTGGCCCAGCTTCAAAAATTGAAAGACCCGGATAAAGGCTACAACGAGTGGCTGGAGAGCCGGATGACTAGAATTTTGCCGGCATGCGTCGAGCGCCAAGTCAAAATCATCACGAATATGGGGGCGGCAAATCCGCGGGCTGCGGCGGCAAAAATCAAGGAGATTGCCATCGAATTGGGCTTGAGTTCCATCAATATAGCGGTTGTCTTGGGCGACGACGTATACCACTTAATCGAAAAATACGGCGAATTGCCGCTTATGGAAACCGGAGAAAAGCTCAAAACCTTGGGTACTTCCATAGTTTCGGCTAACGCTTACGTAGGGGCGGAAGGGATCGTCAAGGCGCTGCGGCAGGGGGCCGATATCGTGGTGACCGGCCGCGCGGCCGACCCCGCCCTGGTGTTGGGGCCATTAATGCATGAATTCGGATGGCCATTCGACGATTACCCCATGCTGGGCAAAGGGATTTTGGCGGGACACTTGCTCGAATGCGGCTGCCAAATTACCGGCGGTTATTTCGCGGATCCGGGGTATAAGGATGTCCCGGACATTTGGAACCTGGGTTACCCGATCGCCGAAGTCGACGAGTTTGGAAACCTATCGATCGGCAAGCTGGACGGAACCGGAGGTTTCGTGCGCCCTGCGACGGTGAAGGAGCAAATCCTATACGAAATCCATGATCCGGTCAACTACATTACACCGGATGTCATCGCGGATTTCTCGCGATTGTACGTGAAAGAAATCATGGAAGATCTGGTGGAGGTCTCCGGTGCGGGCGGCAAGGCCAAAAGCGGTTTCTTGAAAACGAGCATCGGGTACCGGGACGGTTTTATCGCGGAATGCGAAATCAGCTACGGCGGATCGGGCGCATATGAAAGGGCCAAGCTGGCCGGTCAAATCGTTGAAAAACGCTTGGCGGTCAGCCAAATCCCGATTGAAGAGCTGCAGATCGATTACATCGGGGTGAATTCACTCTATCGGGACCCCTTGTCGGGCAGGCTGAACGGCGATTTCGACCGCCATAGAGACGTCAGGCTGCGCGTTGCGGGGCGTACCAGACATGCGCATGATGGCGAACGCATTGCGTACGAAGTGGATTCCCTGATGACGAATGGACCCGCCGGGGGCGGAGGGGTAAGGCTTCACGTGAGGGAAATCATCGCGATCGGCTCCATCCTGATTCCGAACGGCGATATCAGGATCGAGGTTTTGCATGAGGAGGTTCACGGCCATGAAATTGCGGGAGCTGGCGCATTCCAGAACGGGGGATAAAGGAAACATCTCGAACATTTCCTTGATTGCATACGACATGAAAGAGTACGAGCGGATCAAACGGCAAGTGACCGCGGAAAAAGTGAAAAAGTGGTTTGAAGGCATCGTGGAAGGAGAAGTGGAGAGGTACGAGATGCCGACTCTGGGCGCGCTCAATTTTGTCATGCACAATGCGCTGCGCGGAGGGGTCACCCGTTCTCTTTCCCTGGATTCCCACGGAAAAAGCTTAAGTTCGGCACTGCTGGATATGGAAATCGAGGATCAACAGGATGACCTGCAAACCAGGGGGTGAAAGGGATGGGATCGGAAACAGAGGTTGCGATCGTCAGCGCGGTTCGGACGCCGATCGGCAGCTTTCTCGGAATGAGTCGGGAGCACAACGGAACGGATCCAAAACCATCGAAACCAGATTACTTGACGGCGCTGGAGAAACAGTTCGAAACGATGGAAAGCGAACTTGCGCCTATTCATTGTTTCGGCCGGATGCTGGAATTCCGCATCGGGATGCGGGACAACGTGAAGCTGCATACAAGGGTTTATTTCCCGGAAGGCGAAGGACCATGGCCGGTCATCTTGGAGAGAAGCCCTTATCCGCAAATGAGACCGATGCTGGAGTTGATCGGCAAACAATTCACGAAATACGGTTATGCGTTCGTCTCGCAGGATTGCCGAGGGAAAGGGTTGTCTGAAGGGGAGTGGGAACCTTTCGCGAATGAACGCCATGACGGATTGGATACGATCGGTTGGATCGTCGGGCAGCCTTGGATGAACCGAAACATGGCCATGTACGGCCACTCGTACGGAGGATTCGAACAGTGGATCCTGGCGGACTCGATGCCACCCGAAGTGAAAACGTTGTTCATCGGCGTGTTCGGCACGGAGAGGTACCGGCAAATGTACATGAACGGAATGTTCCGGCATGAGATCTACACGTCCTGGGCGATCGAGAATGCGGGATTGACGGTTCAAGAGCCTTTGGGAGATCTGTACCGGAAAGCGCTGCGGTACAGACCTCATATGGTGATGGATGTCGGCTTGCTCGGGCGCGAATTGCCTTGGTATCGCGATTGGGTTACGAACGTCAGCGGGGAATCGGATTACTGGCAATCCGGCCTCTGGTCCGATTTGAGAGCCATACCTGCCCATATCCGCGTTCCTGTATTCCTCGTGGGAGGATGGTACGATCACCATCTGGACGGCATGGTATGCGCTTACCGGAATCTCCGGGAGGAAGTGCGGGAGAAAAGCAGATTCGTCATCGGTCCCTGGATCCACACGCTTCAGCCAGCTGGAGATTTGGTGTACCCCGGCAACGAGTTTTCCGCTCTGAGAGAAGCCTTGCAATGGTTTGACCACCACCTGAAAGGACTCGAGTATGGGAAATCCACAGGCTGCGCGGAAACCTACGTGATCCGTGAAGGCGTTTGGAAAGATTGGCAGGGCTGGAGGGAAGGGGGACACCAAGCGAGCTTGAATCTAAGCACGAAGCGTTCGGATTTGAAGAGAGCGATGTCCTTGTCCTTCGCCGATCAAGAATCGGGTGTCGTTTCCTTCGATTACGACCCCGACGATCCCGTCGCGACCAAGGGTGGGGAGGCGCTTCTCGCATGGATATCCCCGGGATTCGGCGGTTGTGCCCCCGGTCCCGTGTTCCAGGATGAGCTCGGGGCAAGACCCGACGTGATCTCTTTCGTTTCCGGAGCGTTGATCGAGGAATTGCGGATCTCGGGTCCCGTCCGGGTATCGCTCAGCGTTTCTTCCGATGCGGAAGATACGTCTTTTGCGGTAAAATTATCGGAAATCACCCCGGACGGGAAAACGTTCAATATCCGCGACGGCATCACCAGTCTTGCTTATCGCAACAGGAAACCGCACACCCATCGATACGTTCCGGGAGAGGTGGTCGAGCTTGAAATCGAACTTTGGCCGATCGCCTGGACGATTCGCGAAGGTTCGAGGCTAAGGCTGGATATTTCCTCGTCCAATTTTCCGGCGTACCATATCCATCCCAATGTCGAAGGCAGCTGGGCCGAGCAGGGAACGACGCGGGTTGCCCGTCAAAACATCCACATGGGACCTGGCTATCATTCCCGTCTTATCATCCCGGTCGGAGAGGCTGGAGACTCACCTAGCACGATCACTTCATGAGGGAAAAGCTGATCCTGCAGTTCGGGATCGCGATCCAGCCTGCATTCTTCGTTCAGAAGCATGATTACGCGTTCGGACAAGTCGAACATGGGCCATTCAGGAAGGCCTTCGGCGAAAGGTTTGCCGGAATGGATGAAAGCAGCCCACGCCGCATGCATATCGGCAGCAAGCTTCCGCCCACTTGTCGGGATTTCATAGAGGCTTGCCATCGGGTTCGAATCAGCGGCTTGATCATGCTGAGTATCACTTTGCCGGGAATCGATGACAAAGGGACTCTCCAGCGCGTGAATCGCACCCAGCCCGGTCGTAAACTCGAAGCGGTAAAGCCATAATGGCTGGCCTTGCTTCGCTGCTGTTTCCGCGAGTCGGATCGTGGCTATGCGGTATATGTAATCCGTAAGCGTACGACTCCAAGCCTCGGAAGCAGGCAGGCTGAGAGCGGCTTTCCGATAGGCCGCCCAGACGAATTCTCCGTTCAAACCGAATAAAGCGTTTAACACTTCGTCGTTTGGTTCTTTCAGTTGCGGTATAGCGGAAGTGAATATTGCGGCTTCGTCTTTGTTGGATCCCAGAAGCATCGGAATTTCGCGGTCAAGTCCTTTGAGTATCTCGTCGATCGGCTCCATGGAGACGATGATTCCGTCCCGAACGGGTCCAAAGGTGTGAAGACCATTGTCCTGCGCCTCCAATATCGTTTGCGCGGGAAGCGTCAACAACCGTTGCGCGTCATCAATCGGAATGCCGAGCTTGTCTAACAATTGCAGGGTAAGCCGGGAGGCTGTGCGAGTATCCCGGATGGCTTGTGCCGCACCGCTCTGGGCGATGATCTGGTGAAACAAGCCTTGGGCGGCAGGTACCGCCAGGAGCGTGCTTGCGCATTTGGCGCCGGCCGATCCGCCGGAAATGGTAATGCGGTTCGGGTCGCCGCCAAAAGCGGAAATATTCTCCTTGATCCAACGCAACGCCGCGACGATGTCCAGTATCCCGTTGTTTCCGGAGGTGAGATAAGCTTCGCCTAACAGGTCTCCCAAATATAGAAATCCTAAAGCCCCCAGCCTGTAGTTAAAGGAAACGCATACCATATTGTCCCGCTCGGCAAAGGTGAATCCTTTGAAATCCGCTCCGGTGCCGGTAGTAAAACCTCCGCCATGGATATCGACAAGGACGGGACGCTCCGCTTGCTCCAAGTCCGGCGACCAAATATTGAGAGTTAAGCAATCTTCCGATTGTACCCTGTCATTTCCTCCCCATTGAACCGGCTGGTGCGACAAGGGGCTGAAGCGGTCGGCCTGCAGCACTCCGTCCCAGGCCTTCGGGGGACTCGGCGGAGAGAAACGGCGCTCGCCGATCGGAGGCTCCGCGTAAGGAATGCCGCGAAATACGTTAAGGGTGCCTTCCCGCACGCCATGTACTTGACCATATTTCGTTTTGACGATCAAAAATTTGACCTCCTACCGCTGAAATGACCTTATCAAGTCTATTATAGGCGGCATTACCGATAATCGAAAATATATTATTGAATATGATCTTAATAACGAATAGGTTATATAGGAGTTTACAGCTTCGCAAAAAAATCGATGACAAACTGCTTAAATGTCCGTACAGCCAGATTCAGATGCTGGTCCTTCCTCCAATGCAGCTCGATTGATCGGGTGCAGGAAGGGCGCTCGATCTTGAGAAGCTTTACCGTCTCGTCAGTCGTCCCTTTCCAAGTAATGGAAGGTACGAAAGCAATTCCCTGTCCGGCACGGATGAGCCCTCTCACCGTAGCAGGATCGTCGCTTTCGAACGTGATTCGAGGGGAAAAGCCCGCCACCTTGCAATAGGCTTCGGTTCGCTCGCGCAAGCTGTTGCCTTTCTTGAGACTGATCAGCCCCTCGTCCGCAATTTGTTCCAGTCGGACGCTCGTTTGGGACGACAAGGGGTTTTCCTTGGGAACGGCAACCAGAATCTCCTCATTCAGCAGCTCGATCTTCTCTGTGCCTTGGAGACCGATCGGCAAGGAGGTAACGCATAGATCGAAGTGCGAAGGCGCAGGATTCCGATAATGCTGATAGAGCTGAAAGGTAACGTCCGGATAAAGGAATCGAAATTCTCTTATTAAATTTGGAATAATATGGGATGCCACGTCGAAACAGAAATGAATGGTGCCTTTCACTTCATGTTCCTCTTCCTGAAGCTCATGCCTGGCTTCTTTGAGCTCATGCAGAACGGTTTCGACCCTCTTCAGAAATTGGATTCCCTTGTTGTTAAGCGCGATGTGCTTGCCTCTGCGATCAAACAAGGATACCCCAAGGTCCTTCTCAAGATTGTGTATCATTTTGCTCATTGCCGGTTGCGAAATATTCAATTCCCCGGCAGAGCGGGTTATGTTCTCCGAATACGCCACATGTTGAAAATAGACAAGCTGCTGCAGCTCCATGTACAGACCACCTCATATACCGTTTTGGTTATATAAACTATGAATAAATATGTATTATTTATTATATATGAATCGGAGCTACAATAGCTATATAGAAGTCTAATCCTGCTTACGAAGAAGTCGATTCATGCACAGGGAGGCTGATGGAATTTGCCGCTAACAGGTGCAACAACACGCAGTTGGACCAAGCGCCGCGATGGGAAGATGCTCCGTCTGGACACAGCCAAGCAATGGATGAACGGAAAGGTGCTGCCTTCCGGACGAATGGTTGACGCGCTGGAAATTCTGCTGAAGCCTGGAGACAAGGTTGTGCTTGAGGGCAATAATCAGAAACAGGCTGCTTTTCTCTCCGAATCGCTGGCCCAGGTATCCTGCAAGCAAATCAACGGCCTGCACATGCTGATCAGCAGCATCTCAAGACCGGAACACTTGGATCTGTTCGAGAGAGGCATAGCGAGTAGACTGGATTTCTCCTATGCCGGTCCGCAGAGCCTGCGCGTCGCGCAGCTGGTTGAGGACGGTCTTATCGAAATCGGTGCGATCCATACTTACCTCGAGTTGTATGCCCGGTTGTTTATCGATTTGATTCCCAACGTGGTTTTGGTCGCTGCCGATAAGGCGGATGCAGATGGAAACCTGTACACGGGACCGAATACGGAGGAAACGCCAACGATTATCGAAGCAGCGGCATTCTCGGGCGGAATCGTCATCGTACAAGTGAATGAAATCGTGGATAAGCTGCCCAGAGTCGACATCCCGGCCTCTTGGGTAGACGTTATCGTACAAGTGAATGAAATCGTGGATAAGCTGCCCAGAGTCGACATCCCGGCCTCTTGGGTAGACGTTATCGTGCAAGCGGACAAGCCGTATCCGCTTGAGGCGTTATTTACCCGCGACCCCCGTCTGATTACGGAAAACCAGATTCTAATGGCGATGATGGCCATTAGAGGCGTTTATGAAAAGCATCAGGTCCAATCGTTGAACCATGGGATCGGTTTCAATACAGCGGCGATCGAGCTGTTGCTTCCGACCTATGGAGAGCGTCTCGGGCTCAAAGGGAAGATCTGCAAGCAATGGGCATTAAACCCGCACCCGACCTTGATACCGGCTATAGAAAGCGGTTGGGTGGAGAGGGTGCATTGCTTCGGAGGCGAAGTGGGGATGGAGGCGTATGTCGCCGCGCGGCCGGATGTTTTCTTCACAGGTCCTGACGGAACCCTCCGTTCCAACCGGATGATCTGCCAAGTTGCCGGCATGTACGGCGTAGATTTATTTATCGGATCCACTCTTCAAATGGATAAGGAAGCTAATTCGTCAACGGTAACGGCAGGCCGCCTGGCCGGCTTCGGCGGGGCGCCCAACATGGGAAGCGATCCGCGCGGGAGGCGTCATGCGACCCCAGCCTGGCTTGATATGATCACGGAAGAATCGCCGACTGTAAAGGGACGAAAGCTGGTCGTACAAATGCTTGAAACCTATCAGAAAGGCGGCCAGCCGGCCTTTGTCGAATCACTTGACGCCATCCTGGTAGGCAGGCAGGCCAAGCTGCCGATTGGGCCAGTCATGATCTATGGTGACGATGTTACCCATGTTATTACGGAGGAAGGGATCGCATACTTGTATAAGGCGCAAAGCCTGGAAGAGAGAAAGCAAGCTTTGGGCGCGATTGCGGGCGTAACGCCGCTGGGCCGCGAGCATGACCGTTCCTTGAATGACCGGCTGCGCCAGGACGGTCTGGTCGCCTTCCCGGAGGATCTTCATATTCGTAGAACAGATGCCAGGAGATCGTTGCTGGCCGCGAAGAGCATCGAAGAATTAATCGATTGGTCGGGCGGACTTTACAAACCGCCAGGGAAATTCCGAACGTGGTGAGGTGATTGCGGTGTGGAGTCATTCCGTCAATTGCGGCAAACAGTTGGGTGAAATGGCGGTACGGGCGCTTATTGAGGAAGCGGAGCTGACCCCGAAGCCCGGATTGGTCGATCTCCGTTCATCAGGAAGTCACACGAATATGGACATCGCCTTAATGCGGGCATCTGCGGAATCGTTATCTGCCTGCTTCGAGGCCATGGGCAGAGCCGCATATGAGCGGAAGCCGAATCGGGAATTGCGGGAAGAGTTGGGTGCCTTGGGGCGAGCTGGCGAGCAAAGGATGATGCAGGCCACTCATGGCGTCAACACCCATCGGGGCGCGATTTGGGCTCTCGGCCTGCTCATTGCAGGTGCTGCAGTTCGCAGCTGCTCTTCATCAGCCGAGGAGATCGCGGCCGCTGCCGGCAGCATTGCACGGTTCCCGGACCGCCACGCTCCCCTGCTATGGACCAATGGTAGAGCCGTAAAAAGCAAATATGGCATACGGGGAGCCAGGGACGAAGCGATGAAGGGTTTTCCGCACGTAATCCGGATCGGACTTCCTGTCCTGCGGGAGATGAGATTAAGGGAAGTCCCCGAGGCGACGGCACGTCTCCATGTTCTTCTCTCCATCATGGCCGAGCTGCATGACACCTGTCTCCTTCACAGGGGAGGACTGAAGGCGTTGGATGCCGCACAGCAGGGGGCAAGGAGAGTGATGGATTCGGGCGGTTTAATTACGGCATCAGGCCGGCAGGCTTATCTCATGCTTGAGCAAGATTTGCTCGAAAGCCGTGTTTCACCGGGGGGGAGTGCTGATCTGCTCTCGGCCGTACTATTGTTGGATAAAATACAAAACGCGGCGGGCATCGCGAACATGCCGCGGGGAGGGTTTGGAGATCGAACAATTAACCTTTGAATATCCAGCAGGACGAGCCATCTTGACGAGAGGGCACGTCGGTGTCGTTGCTTCAGGCGATCTGGAAATTATGGTGGAGCCTTCTCCAACAGGAATGGCGCAGGTTCGCGTCAGAACGCAAACCGAAGGGTTCGGCGAAATCTGGCAGGCCGTTCTCGACCGTTTCTTTGAAGCTTATAACATTGCCGCACATATTGACATTCATGATTTCGGAGCGACTCCGGGAGTGGTCAACCTGCGTTTAGCCCAAGTTGTGGAGGTCATTGATTTATGAGCCTGCAGGATCGGTTGATGAACAGCTTTATCGAACTGAGCGCCCGTGAAAGGGCGCATGCCGTGCTTGACGCAGGGTCCTTCCGCGAGCTTCTGGATCCGTTCCAACGCATCGAATCCCCGCATCTTGCCTTTCAGGGGATCGTACCTCAAAGCGATGACGGCGTCGTGGTGGCCAAGGGGACTATCGACGGCTTTCCGGCCGTTGCGGCAGCAGTTGACGGCAGGTTCCAGGGGGGAGGCATCGGCGAGGTCTCAGGGGCCAAAATCGCCGGTGCGTTGGAGCTGGCTCTGCGCGATAATCTAGAGGGAGTCCCCACCCGCGCGGTACTGCTCCTGGAAACCGGGGGTGTCCGCCTGCAGGAAGGGAACTACGGTCTGCTTGCCATTGCGGAAATTCATGCGGCTGTCGTTGCGCTTAGAAGCTATCAGCCTGTTGTTTGCGTAATTGCCGGGATGATCGGCTGCTTCGGCGGGATGTCCATAACAGCCGGCCTTTGCAGCGCCATAATCATGACTAGGCAGGGCAGACTGCAACTGAACGGACCGGAAGTGATCGAGCAAGAGGCGGGTATTCACGAGCTCGACTCCAAGAATCGGCCCCTCATCTGGTCGATATCGGGCGGAGAGCAGCGTTACGAGACCGGAATGGCCGACAGGCTGGTCGAAGATGATGTCGGGCATATCCGGGAGGCCGTTCGCTATGTCTATCGGTCGAAGGAAACTTTCGTACCCGGAAGCTCGCAGGTGGACCGCTATCTTGGCCGCCTGTCCGGGCTGGATGCGGAGCAACGGTTAGCTCCGCCCGATATAAGAAACCTATGGGGACGCTTTGGTCCGACGGACCGGGAATACGCACCGCCTGCCTTTCTGCAGGAAAAAGGGGGAAGTGAGGGGAAGAAGAGCAGCCGGGGGCGGATGTTTTTTAACCAGCTGACGGAATCGGATGAGCGGATCCCGACTGCGGCTCCGACGGTCTTATCGGCGGATTCGCGGCTTGGACAGGAGTGCGTTCGCTATATTGCCGTAGTGCCCGATACGGCGAATCGCTTCGAACGTGCCCGCAACGGAGAGGTTGGCCTGGATGAAGGCTGGGCGATTGCGGCATGCGTTCGTCAAGCAGTCGCAGAGGACAAGGACGGCGATAAGCGCGCGATCGTCGCGATTGTAGATGTGCCGAGCCAGGCATATGGTTATCGGGAAGAATTGCTCGGTATTCATCTATCCTGCGCGGCTGCTGCGGATGCCTATGCAACGGCCAGACTTGCCGGACATCCCGTTGTCGCCCTGATTGTTGGCCAGGCGATATCGGGAGCTTTTCTCGCGCATGGCTTGCAGGCCAACCGAATCCTTGCGCTGGATGACCCGGGGGTGTCGGTGCAGGTCATGTCCAAGCAATCGGCTGCGCGAGTGACCCGCAGACGGATCGAGGAACTGGATGAGACAGCAGCCAAAATCGCTGCTGCCGCCTACGATGTGAAATCGTTCGCCTCGCTCGGTGCGCTTCATCGCTTGCTGGAAGGAATTCAAGCCGACTTCCCCGAATCCCGCGATATAGAAACCGTCAGGAGCGCTTTATCTGACGCGATTGCCGAAGCACGGAAAACTCCCAGCGATCTCAGCAACCGAATTAACTCCTCTCAGGCGGTAGTTTCCCGCTCGTTGTCTAGATTGGTGCGCAGCAAGTTGGCGGAACAATGGAACTAAAGGTCCATGATTTGATTCGAATCAAGTCGTCAATGGATTTAAGGAGTGAGGGTCCTGTTCCGGGATGGTGCCATGAGGCAGTGAACCGGACACCATGGGTTGTCGTCCGCCGCAGCTCATTCAAGGGCGGTCTGATTCCTGTCGGCGTACGCGGCGCAAGCCGCAGTCACCGCTTCGCCGCGCATCTTCCGTTTCAATGCCTGCTCGAGGTTGTAACCCCCGTTCAACTGGCCGTACAGGCGCGATGGCGCGTACATGCTCCGGAAACGGACCTTCCGACATTCACTGTTATGAACGAGATTGCCGATTATTATAACCGAGCCGGCGTCTGCTGGGGGCCGACAGGCAGTATGGGGTACGAATTGGCAAGCGGTACGCGTACTGTTACTCCCGCAAGCGATATCGATTTGGCCATCTATGCACTGCAGCCGGTTGAACGCAAGACAGCTGCCGCTTGGCATGCCTTCAACCGCCACCGTTCAATCCGGATAGACGCGCTGCTTGAAACGCCAAGAGGAGCGTGCTCCTTATCCGAGTATGTTCGGTCGGATGACCCTATTTTGCTGCGAACGATGAATGGGCCGATCATGGTGAAGTGTCCGTGGACAGCAGAGGCATAGATAAGGAGTGCTGAACCGATGACAACAGCGTTTCTATTTCCCGGGCAAGGCTCACAAGCTCCTGGCATGCTTCATCAACTCCCGGACCATCAAGCGGCAGCGGAAACGATCGAAGAAGCTTCCAACGTCTTGGAATCTGATGTGCTTCAATTGGATACGGCGGAGGCTCTGGGCTCCACAGTTGCCGTACAGCTTGCGCTGCTTGTATCGGGTGTGGCGATGGCACGCGTACTTATGCGGGCTGGAGGGAAGCCATCTTACGTGGCCGGCCATTCCGTAGGAGCGTTCGGAGCAGCTGTTGCAGCCGGTGTATTAACCTTCAGGGATGCGGTGCTTCTCATTAAACTACGGGCGGAATTGATGGAGCAGGCCTTTCCGTCCGGTTATGGAATGGGCGTCATTGTGGGCTTGGGGTCATCGCAGGTTCAGCAGCTCAGTATTGATGCGATCAGCAAGGGGGAGAAAGTCTATGTGGCCAACCTTAACGCTCCGCAGCAAGTTACCGTTGCAGGAACAATCGCGGGCATTCGCGTCATTCTAAAGGCGGCACAAAAATTAGGGGCGCGCAAGGCGGAACTGTTGCGGGTGGCCGTTCCTTCCCACTGTCCTTTGCTGGAGCCAATCGCCGGAAGACTCGGGAAGGCGATAAGCCGCGTTGCGCTGAAAGATCCGCAAATCCCTTACGCAGCGAATACAACAGCCCGGTTATTGCGTACATCCAATTCGATTCGCGATGATCTGGTCAGGAGTATAGCCAATCCGGTTAAATGGTATGATATGACAGCCCAATTGTATGAACGGGGAACCCGCTTATTTATTGAGATGCCGCCGGGACATGTACTCACGGCTGTTGCAAGGACATCGT
>FWWL01000896.1_pt1 | contig 77566 bp, 57 predicted proteins | sample 2228331 | NCBI WGS metagenome assembly FWWL01 (sample SAMEA103939775, study PRJEB20133) | metagenome | reverse complement strand
CTCGAAGACAACGCGGGAGGCGTCGTGGCTCCGAGAAGCCGCCCCCCCCCGGCCTCACCTCTCGATGACCAACACGCCTCGAGGTCGCGAGGGGGTCTTGGGAGCCGGGGTCTCGCCCGCGTAGCCGATGGGCAAGAGGGCCACCGGACGCACGCCCTGCGGGAGGTCCAAGATGCGCGAGACCCTGTCCTCGTGAAAGGCCCCGACCCACACGCCCGACAGCCCCAGGTCCACGGCTTTAAGCCAGGCGAGGGTGCAGGCGATGGTCGCATCCTGGACCGAATACAGGGCCTCCCCGCGACCGCCGTACTTGGCCGCCGAGGCCGGCCCGTCCGCGCAAAAGACCAGGACGACCGGGGCCTGGCCCACGCTCTCTTGGTTCAGGGCCGCTTCCTGAAGCCATGCTCGCAGGAGGGCATCGCGGACCACGACGACGCGGAACGCCTGCAAATGGCCCGCGCTCGGCCCGGTCATCACTGCATCGAGGATGGCGTCGAGCGCGGATTGCGGGACCGGCTCGGCGCGGAAGCGCCGGATGGAGCGTCTGTTTCGAAGAATCATGTCCAGTGCGCTCATGGCGTCTCCTTGGTCAGGCATGGGTTCAACCGCCGCGGGCGGGGGGCGTGCCTGCGGCCCAGGAACCGGAATCGGCTCGCGCCCGTCGCTCCGACAAGCGAAGAGGAGGCACGCGATGACCCAGCCGGCCGCGAACCTCATGCCAGCCCCCCTCGTGGTCCCCTTCGGGTGAGTCTAGCACGACTTGACGAAGCGGCGTCCCGGCGCCCCTGGGAGCGAGGCATCACGCGCTCACAAGCCTGAACTGCCGGATTGCAAAAGGCCACCCGACTGGATTGCCAATCCCCCTGGCCTTGTCTAGACTCGCCCCGTCCCGTGGTGGAGGAGGGACTGAATGGTCGAGCAGGTGGTTCGAGGGCTCGGGTGCATGGTGCCGGCCCAGGCCCTGGCCGAGGCGCACCGCTGCCTGATGTGTGACGAGGCGCCGTGCACCGCCGCGTGCCCGGCCCGCGTGGACGTGATGCGCTTCATCCGCGCCCTGCGGTTCGAGAACCCGCGCAGGGCACTTGAGGTCATTCGGCGGAGCAATGTCCTCGCAGGGGTCTGCGGGGTCGTGTGCCCAAAGGAGCGTTTGTGCGAGGGCGCTTGTCTGCGAAACGCCCTGAAGGACCCGGTCCGCATTGGGGCGCTCCAGACCTATGCCGCGGCGTACGAGATGCTGCACCCGCGACGCTCGACACCCGCCGAGTTGCCGGGCCCCGACGCCCCTGGCGTGGCCGTCATCGGGGCTGGACCCGCGGGGCTTGCGGCCGCGGACATCCTCGTCCGGTGCGGGGCGCGCATCACCCTCTTCGATGCCCGCGAGGCCCCAGGGGGGATGCTCGCCTACGGAGTGCCCGAAGGGCGGATGCCCTACGAGTTTGTGCGCTCCGAGGTGGCCCAAGTCGTCGAGATGCCTGGGGTTGAGTTCCGCCCGGGACAGGCCCTGGGACACCACTTTTCGTTAGATGACCTTTTTGCCCAAGGATTTCGTGCGGTTTTCATAGCGGTCGGGCTGTGGAGGCCCGCACGGCTCGCGGGTGTCTCGGACCTCCCTGGGGTCCTGCACGCCCTCCCCTTCCTCGAGGCCGCGGCCCGACACGCCCGCTTCGGAGGCCCGGCGCCCGAGGTCGGCCTTCGTGTCCTTGTCGTCGGCGGAGGGTCCGTGGCCATGGACTGCGCGGACGTCGCGAGGCGGCACGGGGCCCGCGATATCGAGATCATCTGTCTCGAGAACAGCGACGAGATGCCCGCCACACACGAGGACATCGAGGCTGCCTGGCGGATCGGGGCTCGATTTTGGAACCGCCGCCGCGTGAGGCGGGTCACCACAGGACCAGACGGCTCGTGGTCCCTCGAAACCATCGGCATCGCATGGAAGGAGCCTGGGCGCTTCGTCCCGGACAATGCCGTGGACCTCCCCGGGACCGAGGCCCACCACGTGGCCGACACGGTGATCGTGGCCATCGGCCAGGCCCAGGACCCGGGCGTGGTCCAGGCACTCTCCGGTCTGGACTGTGACCCTCGTGGGCTCCTTGTGGTGGACCCTAACACGCAGAGGACCTCTGCCCCCCATGTGTATGCAGGGGGAGATTGCGCCGCGGGGTGCGGCCGGACCGTGGTCGCCTCCGTGGCCGAGGGGCGCAGGGCCGGCCTCTCCATCGCGGCTAGCCTTGGCCTTCGGCCCCCGCGAAGTCCCTACGAGCCCCCTCTCGTCCGGGAGGTGCAACGATGATCGCGCATGGCGTGGACCTCTCCGTGGATTTCTGCGGCATCCGGTTCGAGCACCCGTTCTTGTTGTCCGCGGCCCCGCCGACCGACGACCTCGACATGGTACGCCGCGCATTCGATGCAGGCTGGGCGGGGGCCGTGCTCAAGACGACCTCGGTCGAGGGCACACCGGTCCCGCTCAAGTACCCGATGATGTCCTCGTCCGACCTGGGTCCGCAGCGTGTCGCCTCCCTGGGCAACATTGACCTCATCTCGGAGCACCACATTGACGTGGTGGAGCGGCGCGTCGAGACCCTCAAGCGCGAGTACCCGGACCGGGTAGTGGCCGCGAGCATCATGGGCTCCCGCCGCGAGGACTGGGAGATTCTCGTGCAGCGGCTCGAGGCCGCGGGCGCGGACTTCATCGAGTGCTCCTTCTCGTGCCCGCAGGGGAGCATGGGGGAGCAGCCAGGGGCCATGCTCGCGCAGTCCATCGCGGCGACCGAGCGCGTCGCCGGATGGGTCAAGGCCGCGGCCCGCTGCTGCCCGATTGTCATCAAGATCACCCCGCAGGTGACGGACATCGTCGAGATCGCCCAGGCGGTCCAGCGCGGTGGGGCGGACGCGATTTGCGCGTCGAACACGATCCCCTCGTTGCCGGGCCTCGATGTGGCGACCCACACCCCCTGGCCGGGACTCGGGGGCCGTTCCACCTACTCCGGCCTGTCGGGGCCCGCGATCAGGCCCATCACCCTGCGCACCATCGCGGAGATCGCCCGCCACGTCCCCCTGCCCATCACGGGGACTGGAGGCCCCGTCACCTGGAGGGACGCCGTGGAGTTCCTCCTGGTCGGGGCACGCACCGTGCAGTTCGCCACGGCGGTCATGCATTATGGCTTCGATATCGTGGCCGACCTGGTGGATGGCCTCGCCTACTACATGGAGGAGACAGGCACGAGGCAAGTGTCGGACCTGGTGGGTGCGGCCCTGCCCCGCCTCTGTGGCCACGAGGAACTCCCCAAGTTGCGAGTGCGCTCGACGCTCAGCCCGGACCTCTGCGTCCGCTGCGACCTCTGTCATGTCTCGTGCCGGGACGGGGGCCACGCCGCGATCGAGGTCGGCCCGGACCGCCTGCCCCGCATTGACGAGGACCGGTGCGTCGGATGCGCGATGTGCGTGCGGGTCTGCCCGACCTGGGCCCTTTCCTTGAAGGTGGAAGCGTGAAGCGAGACATTTTTGTTGAAAATGGAATCATCGCGACCTTCGGCGAACCATGCCGGGTCTTCGAGGACGGCGCAGTCCTCATCCGGGACGGGGTCGTGGCCACAGTGGGTCCGCGCGAGGAGGTCCGCTTTGGCCTCGCCCCGGGGGAGACGCCCGAGGTCCTGGATGCGGGCGGGGCAGTGGTGACCCCAGGGCTCGTCAATGCCCACATGCACCTGTACTCGACATTCGCGTGCGGGTTCGCGGCCTCACCGTCACACAACTTTCGGGAAATCCTCGAAAATCTTTGGTGGCGCCTGGACAAGGCCTTGACCCTCGACGACGTGCGCCTCTCGGCCATCTTCCCAGCGGCCCGGTCTCTGCTCGCTGGGGTCACGACCATCGTGGATCACCATGCCTCTTACGGCGCGATCAGAGGGAGCCTCGCTGTCATCGCGGAGGCAGTGCGCACCATCGGTCTTCGTGCCTGCCTCGCATACGAGGTCTCGGACCGCTGGGGAGAGAAGGCCGCAGACGAAGCCATCGAGGAGAACGAGTCCTTCCTGGCAGGGCTCGCCGCGCGAGGGGACCCCGACCTCGCAGGTCTCTTCGGGCTACACGCCTCGTTCACGCTCTCGGACCGCACCCTCAAACGGTGTGTCGAGGCCGCACGGCGTGTCGGGTCCCCTGGGTTTCACGTCCATTGCGCCGAGGACCTCGCGGACGTGGAGGACGCCCGCGGCCGGGGCTTCGCCGGGGCCGTGGACCGCCTCGATGCCTGCGGCATCCTTGGACCCCGCACCCTCGCGGCCCACTGCATCCATGTCACAGAGGCCGAGGCCGCCACCCTCGCCGAGACCGGGACCCTCGTGGTCACCAATCCCCAGTCCAACATGAACAACGCGGTGGGCGTGGCGGACGTCTCGGGTCTGCTTCAGTCTGGGTGCGTGGTCGGGCTCGGTAGTGACGGGATGACGGCCAATATCCTGGAAGAGGTGCGGGCTTCCATCTTCACGAGGCGGCAAGAGTCGCGCGACCCGACCAGGATGTTCGCCGAGGCGGTGCGGATGCTCACGGTCAGCAACCCCTACCTCGCGAGCCACCTCTTCGGGCGGCCCATCGGGGTGCTGCGCGAGGGCGCTGTGGGCGACGTGGTCCTGTGGGACTATCACCCGCCGACCCCGGTGCACGCAGACAACGTGGGGGGACATGTCGTCTTTGGCCTGCCATCGGCCCGGCCCAGGACGGTCGTATGCTCTGGTCGTGTGGTGGTCCGGGAGGGGCGCGTCGTAGGCCTTGACCTACCGGCACTCGCGCGCGAGGCAAGGGCCCTCGCGGCGGCCTTGTGGAAACGGATGTAGTTTTTTGAGCAAAAATAGCATCAAATGATAATACAGAACATCTTCTGTCGCTGCGTCACCTGCGGTCGCGAGGTCCCGCTCGACCGCGCCCCTGGCCGCCCATGCGAGGCCTGCGGGCCTGTCCGCGGCACGACCGAGGTCGTCTACGACCTGACCCGAGTCCGGCCCGAGTTTGGGGCGCCGGGCCAAGGCATCTTCCGGTTCGCGCCCCTCCTTCCGGTCCCGGACCCAGGGCCACGGCTTCCGCTGCTGGTCGGTGACACACCGCTGTACGACACCCCCCGACTGGCCCGGCGCCTCGGGGTCGCAAGGCTCCTCGTCAAGGACGACGGGCGAAACCCTTCCGCGTCGCTCAAGGACCGCGCATCGTCCCTCGCGGTCGCCCACGCCCTTCACCTGGGAAGTCCGGTCATCGCCGCGGCCTCGACCGGGAACGCGGCCTCGTCTGTGGCCCTGATCGCGGCCTCCGCAGGCATCAAGGCCGTCCTCTTCGTCCCCGAGAACTCCCCGCCGCCCAAGGTCGCCCAGATGCTGCTCGCAGGCGCGGTTGTGGTCTGCGTGCGGGGGACCTACGACCAGGCCTTTGATCTGTGCGCAGCGGCCTGCGAGCGTTTCGGATGGTACTCCCGCAACACGGCCACAAATCCCGTCCTCGCGGAAGGCAAGAAGACGGTGGCCATCGAGGTCGCGGAGGCGTGCGGATGGGACCCCCCGGACCTCGTGGCAGTCGGGGTCGGGGATGGGTGTGTCTTTGCGGCAATCCACAAGGGATTCCAGGAACTTCACGACCTGGGTCTCCTGGACAAGGTCCCGCGGCTCCTCGGGGTGCAAGCCGGGGGGTGCGCCCCGCTCGCCCGGGCCTTCGAGGCCGGGACCCTGGAGGCGGTCCCGGTCCCCGAGCCCCACACCTACGCAGACTCGATCCGCGTGGGCGTGCCCAGGGACCAGGTCAAGGCCGTGCGAGCGGCCAGGGCATCGGGCGGTTCCATCGTCGCGGTCCCGGACGACCTCATCCGTCAGGCCCAGCGCCTGCTCGCCCGCGAGGCCGGGGTTCTCGCCGAGCCAGCCGGGGCCGCAGGGCTCGCCGGGGTGTTGTACCTGGCCGATGCCGGGCTCCTTGACCCCGCGCAGACGGTCGCGGCCATCGTGACGGGACATGCCCTCAAGGACGTGGCCGGCGCCATGTCCGCCGTGCGGGAGGAGCCCGTCGCAGTGGACCCGGACCCCGAGGAACTTGACAAGGTCGCAGAGGCCGTGTATCGGTAGATATACCGCGGACAGTTTTCGCGGACAGTACTACGTCATATCGTGTACGGAGGAGCCATGGACTTCGTCCATCTGCATGTGCATTCCCATTACAGCCTCTTGAACTCCACCATCCAAATCCCGGCTTTGGCCGACCGGGTCCGGGATGCGGGCATGACTGCGGTGGCCCTGACCGATTCGGGCAACCTCTTCGGCGCTATCCAGTTCGTCGGGGCCTGTACCAAGGCCAAGGTCAAGCCCATCCTGGGCTGCGAGGTCGTGCTCAACGACGAGCGTGCCTCGGGCCGCGACCACCATCTGGTCCTCTTGTGCCGCAACGCAGAAGGCTACGCGAACTTACGCGCGCTGGTCACCCGTGCGAGCCTCGATGGCCCGCGAGACGGACAGCCCGCCATCAGTCACGACCTGCTCGCGACGCACGCATCCGGACTGACCGCGCTGTCTGGCTGCCTCGGGGGGGAGGTCCCGCAAGCGATCCTCCGTGGCGACCTGGACGCGGCCCTCCAGGCGGCGCGCTGGTACGACGAGGTCTTTGGACACGGCCATTTCTTCTTGGAGTTGGAGGCCAACGACCTGGCCGAGCAGGAGGTCGTCAACGAGGCGCTCATCGAGATGTCTCGCCGCACCGGGATCCCGGTGGTCGCGACGAGCAACGCGCACTACCTGGACCGGGAGGACGCCATGGCCCACGCGGTGTTGAACGCGATCGCGCTCAAGGCCACGCTCGAGCCCGAGCACCTGCGCTCCTTGCCGCTCCGCTCGTTCCACCTCGCCCACCCCGAGGAGATGGCGAGTCGGTTCCGACACTGCCCAGAGGCCCTTCAGAACACGGTGCGCATCGCGGACGAGGTGGAGTCCGACATTTTGAAACTCAAATCCCCGCTCCACTTCCCGGTCTTTCAAACGCCAAACGGAAAGGACCCCGCTTCCTTCCTAGCCGAGTTGGCCCGCGAAGGGCTCGCACGGCGCCTGACCGCGATGCGCGCGCGCGGCGAGACGCCAGACGAGTCCCGCTACCGCGAACGCCTGGAGTACGAGGTTTCGGCGATCATCTCGATGGGCTTCGCCGCCTACTACCTGATCGTCTGGGACTTCATCCAGTGGGCGAAGTCGCGCGACATCCCGGTCGGACCAGGCCGCGGCTCAGGAGCGGGCTCCCTGGTCGCCTACGCCATCGGGATTACGGACATTGACCCCCTGTGCTACGACCTTTTGTTCGAGCGCTTCCTGAACCCGGAGCGTGTCACCCCTCCAGATTTCGATGTGGACTTCTGCGAGCGGCGCCGCGACGAGGTCATCGCCTACGTGCGCGAGCGCTACGGCCAGGACCACGTGGGCCAGATCATCACCTTTACCACCCTGGGCGCCAAGGCCGCCATTAAGGATGTGGTCCGGGTCATGGGGCTGCCGTTCGCCGAGGCGAACCGCATCACCAAGATGATCCCGCACCAACCCGACATGACGCTCGACAAGGCCATCGCGCAGGAGCCTCGCCTGGCGGAGATGGTGAAAGGCCCCCAGGCAGACCCGACCCTCCGCGCGGTCTTCGAGGTCGCGCGCACCCTGGAAGGCCTGGCCCGCCAACCTGGCAAGCACCCGGCCGGCGTCGTCATTTCGGATCGCCCCGTCTCCGAGTACGCGCCGCTCTACCGCATGGACGACGGCGTGGTCGTCACCCAGTTCGAGATGAAGGACCTGGATGCGGTGGGGCTCATCAAGTTCGACCTGTTGGGTCTGACCGCGCTGACCATCATCGCCGATGCGGTCCGGCTCATCCGCGAGCGCGTGGACCCGGACTTCCGGCTCGAGGATATCCCCCTGGACGACCAAGCGACCTACGACCTCATCGCCTCCGGCGAGACGCGCGGGGTCTTCCAACTCGAAAGCCGGGGGATCACGGAAGTCGTACGCAGGCTCAAACCCGAGCGCTTCGAGGACCTCATCGCCCTCCTCGCGCTGTACCGCCCCGGACCCCTGGGCGGCGGGGTTGTCCAGGAGTTCATTGACCGCAAGCACGGGCTCAAGCCCGTCACATACCCGCTGCCGGAACTTGAACCCATCCTCGCCGAGACCTACGGGATCTTCCTCTACCAGGAGCAGGTCATGCGCGCGGCCTCCGCGGTCGCCGGATTCAGTCTGGGGCAGGCGGACCTGTTGCGCAGGGCCATGGGCAAGAAGCAGGCCGCGGAACTGGAGGCGCACCACGAGCCCTTTGTCCGGGGTGCGACCGAGCGCGGCCACGACCCCCGCACGGCGGAGGCGGTGTTCGCGACCATGGTCGAGTTCGCGAAGTATGGGTTCAACAAGAGCCACAGCGCGGCCTACGCGCTTCTCACGTACAGGACCGCCTACCTCAAGGCCCACTACCCGCGCGAGTACCTTTGCGCCCTCCTCACGGCGGAGAAGGGCGCTCAGAACAAGGTGATGGGCCTGATCCGGGAGGCTCGGGCACGCGGGGTCGCGGTGGCCCTGCCCGACGTGAACCGCTCGGGGGCCGGCTTCACGGTCGAGGACGAGGTCGCGCCGGACGGACGGGTGCGCCCGACCATCCGCTTCGGCCTGTCGGCCATCAAGGGGATCGGGGATGCCGCAGTCGAGGCGATCCTCGAGGCCCGCAAGGCCGGGCCGTTCGCGGACGTGGTGGACTTTTTGATGCGCGTGGACGGACGCAAGGTGAACCGTCGGGTGATCGAGGCCCTTATCCACAGCGGGGCGATGGACGGGTTCGGCCATACACGCAGGGCCTTGTCCGAGGGGCTCGACCGGTTGCTGGAGCGCGTGGCCTCGCGCAAGGCCGAGCAAGAGGGGGGCCAGATGGGACTCTTCGATTTGGGCCCCGCCCAGGACGGACGGGGAGTCCCGGACCTCCCAGAGTGGCCGCCGTCGCGTCGTCTGGCCGCGGAGCGCGCCGCCATCGGATACTATCTGAGCGGACACCCCCTGGACGAGTATCGCGCGGAGTTGCGCGACCACGAGGTCCGGTCCATCGCGGACCTCGTGGCCTCGGGACGCGAGGACATTGTCGTTTCGGTGGCTGGGGTCGTGGTCGAGCGGAGCGAGAAGGTCTCGAAGACCGGAGGCCGCATGGCCTTCGTCACCCTGGATGACGCGACTGGCTTGATCGAGTGCTGCGTGTACTCGAACGTGTACGATCAGTGGGCGGCAGTGGCGGACCTCGCGGAACCCCTCCTGATGCGAGGCTCCCTCCGCATCGAGGAGGACGAGAAGGAGGAGCGGGTGCGCTTTGTGGTGAACGCGGTGGAACCCCTCGAGACCGCCCGCTACCGGCTCGCGCGCGCGGTCGAGGTCGCGCTGGACTTGAGTCGTGTCACCGAGGAAACAGTGCTTCGGGTGCGCGATGTGGTGAGGGCGCGCAAGGGCTCATGCCCCCTCGTGTTCGCCCTGGCCTTGCCCGGAGTCGGCCGGGTGAGGCTTCGCGCCTCGTCCGAGTGGTCCGTGGAGCCTGGCCCGCCGCTCCTTGCCGACCTCGAGTCCGTGTTCGGTCCGGGGTGTGTTAGGCTCGCCTGACTGGCCCGCCTTCTGCGAGGCGAAGGTGGGCCATGGCATGGAATCCCGGGAGGAACAGGTCATGCGCTGGTTAGGACAGTGGGCGCCGGTGGGGGTCGCTCTTGCCATCGCGTGCAAAGGAGGAGGTGCGGCATCGGAGTGCTCGGGCGGAATGGTCCTGGTGCCGGGCGGGGACTTTGTGATGGGTTGCGCGGACGAGAAGGTCTGCGGGAAGGACGAGGCCCCGCCTCACCGCGTGTCGGTCCCGGCGTTCGAGATAGACTCCTGCGAGGTGACGGTCGGGCAGTACGCGGGCTGCGTGCAGGCCGGCGCTTGTTCGGAGCCGTCGTCCTACTCGCCCCAGTGCAACTTTGGCCGACCTGGCCGCGAGAATCACCCAGTCAACTGCGTCACCCACGACCAGGCGCGCGCCTTCTGCGCATGGGCCGGCAAGCGCCTGTGCTCCGAGGCGGAGTGGGAGAAGGCGGCCCGCGGCGGGTGCGATCTTTATCAAGACTGCGAGAAGGACAGTCCCCTGTGGCCGTGGGGAGCGACAGGCCCATCCTGCTCGCGGGCCGTGTACGCACCCTGCTCGTGTCGCGGCACGTGCGAAGTCGGAACGCGACCAGATGGGGCGAGCCCCTACGGGGTCCTGGACCTTGCGGGGAACGTGTGGGAGTGGGTGGCCGATACGTACCACGAGACCTACGAGGGCGCCCCGGCAGACGGGAGCGCCTGGGAAGGCGGGCAGGACCGCGTGTTCCGGGGCGGCAGTTTCTTGAGCCCCGAGGACGCCCTGCGCGTGACGAACCGCTCCTTCATGAACCCGTTGGACCATACAGACGCGCTTGGAGTGCGCTGCTGCCGGACGGTCGGCGCCACAGCCCCGGTCCAGGATGCGGTCGAGGACCTGTCGTCGGGGGCCGACGAGCACACGCCGCTCGTGGACTGACCGCTCAGGGCAGGCACAAGGAGACCTCTGCCCCGTCCACGGAGGTCGCCGCGCGGCACTGAAACCCCGCGGTCTCACGGCAATCCGTGGGTTTCGAGCACTCGGCAGCGCACCAGAAGAAGCCCGAGTGCGTGATGCACCACGCATCGAGGGGGCAGTCCCAATCGGAGGCGCACCCAGCCACCGCGCAGTAGCCTCCCTTGTCCTCGAACAGGCAGCCGCGCGGTCCGGCGCACTCGCTGAAGTAGTGGCAGGCCGCGCCGGTCTGTCCTGACCCCTTCTCGCCGCAGTAGGTGCCCTCCAAGAGGGCCTTGCACGTGTAACCGTCGCGGCAATCCCAGGGCTCCTGGCACGGCTCCACGCAATAGGTCTGGATGCAGGGCAACCCTGCCGGGCAATCCGAGGCCACCTCGCAATAATCCGAGACGCACTTCCCCGAGGCCTTGTCGCAGACCTGACCTGCGGGACAGGACTTCGAGGTGCATCCCGCCTGCGCGGACTCCACAAGGAACTCCAGGGTGTACCTGGCGCCCCCAACCGACGTGACGACCAGGTAATGCATCCCGGCCTCCTGGACTGGCTGCGCGGCCACGGCCAGTGGAGCGGCCTTGGGCCCGTCCGAGTCCAGGACCGTCTTGCCGTCCGGCCCGACCAGTCGGAGCGAAATGGGCTCATTTTCCGGGGTCGCGGCGGCCAGGACCCCATCCCCTGCCTTCAGGACCACGGAAAACCAGTCCTCGTCCCCGGGGCACGCCGCAAGGCCCGTCCACTTTCCGTATTCGCCAGGGAGGGGCGTGGCCTTTGCCAGGGAATCGTTTTCCTCGTAGGAGTCATCCGGGCACGTCGCGGTCGCCTCGATTGTCAGCGTCATGTGATATGTATTGGAATATTTTGTATCGGCGACTCCATAAATGGCCAGTAAGTATTGCCCGCCCGAGGTCGCCTTGAACTCGATCTCCTCCTCGTCCCCGGTACCGTTCGAGAAGGCGACGATGCTGTCGGTACTCCCGTCCACCGACACATCCATGTCAATGTCCCCGAGGTCGTGTTCGAACTCGAGACGCACCATCAGGGTCTCGCCGGGTTTCAGGGTGATCCGGAACCAGTCCGAGTCCACCGGGGAGAGGTCCGTGTCGCAGATGGAGAGGTCGTAGGCCCCGGACCCGAGGTCCTTCGCCTGGGATGGCTCGTTGTTCGGCTCGAAGGGGTCGTCCTCGCAAGGGGGCTTCTGGGTGCTGGACTCCACGTGCACCTTGACGACCAAATACACGTGGAACTGCCCGTCCGTCGCGGAGAATCGCAGGGCGACCGTCCTCCCTCCATCCTGTGGACCTGGGGTCCAGCGAAACTCGCCCGTGGCCGGGTCGAAGGAGGCCCCATCGGGCTTGCCCGCCTCGAGCGCGATGACGACCGCCTGCCCGTCCGGGTCCTTCGCACGCACGGTGAAGCGAGCCTCCGAGCCGACAGCCACCTTCTGGTCCGGCAGCGGGTCAAGGACCGGCGGGTGGGCCCCCGGCACCTCCCCGACCACGAACTGCACGTCCATCCGGTCCTTATAGGTCCCGTCCGACACCACAAAGGCCACGGGCACGATCTGTCCCTCGAGACTCTTCGGGGGGGTCCACGTGAAGACCCCGGCCTTTGCGTCCACCTGGGATTGGGGTGGGGGCTGGCCCACGACCCCGTATTCCAGGGGGTCTCCGTCCGGGTCCTGGGCCTTCAGCGCGACCGTCGCCGGGATGCCCGGCTGGACCACCTGGTCCGAGACCTTTTCAAACACCGGCGGATGCCCGGTCTTCCCTTCCGCCACGCGGATCTCGACGGTCTCGCGGTCCATGTCCTGCCCGTCCGATGCCACGAACGTCAGATAGACCACCTTACCGGCCTGAAGGGGCACCCAGGTGAAGACATGCGCGTTCTTGTCAAACTTCGCCCCTTCGGGGATATCGCCGTATACGCTGAAGGTCAGAGGGTCCCCGTCCGGGTCGCTCGCCTCGACCTGGATGGTCAAGGTCTCGCCCACGGCCACGACACGGTCCCCGATGCGCGCGAGCACGGGTGGGTGGTTCATGCGCCCCTCGTCCTCGGGTGGCGGCAGGGTCTCCTTGATGTAGGGGATGTCCGCAAGCGCTTCGCCCAAAGCGTCCGCCGGGGCCTCTGGGCCGCCGCCCCCTCCCCCGCAGGCAACAAGGGCCGCCGCAATCGCGAACGCAAGCCAGGCGAGCAGGTGACGACACGGGCTCATGGTGCACTCCCTCGCTGGTCCCGTCGGTTCAGCCGGTACCATTATCCATCAGATGACGCAATCTGGTAGCATCCCTTGCGGGTTCCTTCGGGAGGAGGCATGCCCCATGAAGGCGCGACTCGAAGCGGTCGTGACCATCCTGACCCTCGCATCGTCCCTCGCGTGGGCCTCGCCGCGTGACGCCTGGTACGCCGAGGACGCGGAGGACCTGTTCTGGTTCTTGGTGAGTGCGGACGTCCACGTGGGCCAGAACCTGTGGGGCGGGACCCAGGACACGGACAACCTCGCCTGGCTCGTGGGAGAGGCGTTTCAGACCATCCGCCCACGCTTTGTCTTCGTCTGCGGGGATTTGGTAGATGGGACCAACGGGGGTCTGATCCCGACGCCTCTGTTGCACCAGTACGAATCCGAGTGGTCCGAGTACCGCGCGATCCTCGACGCCCACGGGATGACCCCCGAGGTGTACGTGGACCTCCCCGGCAATCACGACCAATATTGCGACAAGGGGCTCGCCCACTACCGGCAATACTCGATCCAGGGAAGCAGCGACGACCGGACCCAGCACGCCCTCGTGCACGAGACGCCGTACGGTTTCTACCACTTTTTGGCCGTGGCCACACCGGGCAACGACGGGGCCTGCTGGCCAGCGGACAACGCGGGCCTGGACGCGGGCGAGATGGACTTCATCAAGAGCGCATGGGCCGCGAGCGAGGGCGCGAGGCTTCGGTTCGCCTTCGGACATCACGGGGTGCACTGGGGTGGGTCCAACAAGGTGGGCGAGGGCGCGGCCGAGTTTCGGCAGTTGTTGCAAAAGTACGAGGTCGCGGCCTATTTCTGGGGTCACACACACGATTATTTCAGCGAATATCACGACGGAACCCTCTTTTTCAACGTCCGCTCCCTCGGCAAGAACGACGACCGGAACGTGGCGCTTGCCGCCGTGGACCACAATGCACTCGCGGTACGGGCCTTCACGGCCCGGAAATGGCCCTTCGTCCTCATCACGGCCCCGGCGGATGCCTCCCTGGGCGGTAGCAACCCTTACGCCTACAAGGTCCCGCCGGGGTGGGTTTCTGCGCCCGTGAGGGCCCTCGTCTTCAGTGTGCCGGCCCCCCAAGGCGTCCGCTTCCACGTGGACAGCGGCCCTTGGCTTCCCATGGCCGAGGTGGTCCCAGGGGTATATCAGGCGACCTTTGACACCACTGGGCTTGCCGAGGGCGAGCACCGCATGCGCGTGCGGGCCGACCCCTGGAGCGACGCGGACCACGAGATCCGATTCCTCGTGGGGGCCACCGTCTGCTGGAACGGCCTCGACGACGACGAAGACGGACTCGTGGACTTCCCGCAGGACCCAGGCTGCCTGAACCCGGCGGACCCAGACGAATGGAACCCCCCGCCAGAGCCCGATCTCACGGACGAGGTCGGCGACGACCTGCCTTCAGTGGAGGAGGCGGAGACTGCCGGGGAGGTCATTGCGGAGCCCTCGGACGAGGGCCATGGGGATCTCGCCTTGTCCGAGGAGGCGGCGGTCGTGGCGGACCCCTCGCCGGACCCAAGGCCCCTGGACGCGGGCAGGGGCGACATCCAAGAAAGTCAGCCAGGAGACGAGCGGGGGGACCTGGGAGCAGAGGCCGCCTCGGACGTGGGGCAGGCGGGCGAGGAATCCTTTGAGGAAGCCCCGAGGCCCGTCCCGTCGGTCGGGGGCGGATGCGTGCACTTGGGGGCCACAGGACGGCCCGTCGGGCTTGTCGCATGGTGGCTCGTGGGTGTTCTGGCGCTTCGACTCGCGAGGGTGTTTCGCAGAGGAGAGGTCGAGAGATGAAGGCGCGGGGAAAAGTCGTCATCGCGGGAGCAGTCGTGGTCGCGTTGGCAGCCGGGGGCTGGGTGCTCCGCTCGCAGGGGCCAACGGCGGGCGATGATGGGGCCGGTCCTGAGGGGGACACGCAGGTCCTTCGTGGCAGCCCCCCGAACAGATTGTTGTCCCAGCAAGCGGAAGGGCCAGGAGAGGCCCAACCGGCAACCGAGGTCCCGGTTGAGGCGCCAAGGCCCTCGCAGGACGGCGCGTCGCCGGCCCAGGCGAGCGCGGCCCCTTCTGCGAGCGAGCAGGCACACCGCGCGGCGCTCGCGCAACCTCGCAACCCCGAGCGATGGCTCGACTACGCGCGCGCATTGGACGCCGAGGGCAAGCACGACCTGGCCCTCGCCGCGCTGCGCAGGGCCTTGCACCTGGGCGTGGACTTCGAGGGACGCCGCGAGGTCATGAGGCTCGTCCGGGAGTACGAGGAGTACCTTGCACGCACCGGAGGGGCGAAGGCCCCAGCGGACCACCGCGCACCGCCCGAGAAGCCCCGCAAACCCGATCACTCGAGGTCGCGATAGACCTCCTCGAGCCCCGGCGAGCGGACAGAAGACAGCGTGCCCCCTGGGCCGGGCACCAGGAAGAGGGCGTCCGCCCCCGGGATGCGCGCGAGGATCTCGAGACCGCGCCTTGGGCCAAGGACGGCCAGGGCCGTGGCCAGGGCATCGGCGCGCGCGGCCTTTGGGCCACCGGCGCGGATCACGACCGTCACGCCGAGCACGGTCATGGGCGCGGGCTGGCCCGTGCTCGGGACGATGACGTGGTGCACGAAGCGCCCCCCGATGCGCAGGGGTTGCTCCGTGGGCCCGCTTGTCGAGACGGAGAGGCGCTGTGGCCCCGAGACGACCCCGACGACGCGACCGGGCTCGAGCGGGTGCCGGACCCCAACCGCCCACGGCCCTCCCCGCGGGGACTCTCCCAGCACCGAGACCTCCCCCCCGCACTGCACCAGGTACGAGCGCACCCCAGCGGCCTCGAGCAGCAAGGCCACCCGGTCCACGGCCCAACCCTTGGCGATCCCGCCGAAGTCCAGGGCCATGTCCGGGACCTCGAAGGTAGCCCGCGGAGGGTCGGATTCCAGGCGGATGCGCTGCGCACCCACCCGGCGCAGCACAGCGGCCACTTCGGCATCGGAGGGCCACCTCCCCGAGACCTCGGCCTCTTTCCACAGGCGCTTGAGGGGCCACACAGTCGGGTCAAACGCCCCTTGTGTCGCGCGAAATGCCCAGAGGGACAGGTCGAGGATCTCCGCCATCTCGCTCGACAGGGAGACCCGCCCTACCTTCCAGGCCGCGTTGAGGCGCCCTACCTCCGAGGCTGGGTCAAAGGGGTTTGCCACCCGGTCCACCCGCTCGAACTCGGCCCACACACGGGACACAAGCCCCCGCCTGTCCACACCAGGTGGGAGCGCGAACTCCACGCGGGCCACGATCCCGCCAAAGACCTCGCGCTCCTCAGAGACCCAACCTGATAGCCGCAGGTCCAAGAGGCCGTGGGCCCTCCCCCACAGGGATTGAAGCGCCCCGGCCTGCGCCGCGAGGGCCGCGAGAAGGGGGAGGAGCGACAAAGGATGGCAGGAAAGCCGATTCACAGGCAGAGATTCTACGATGCCAAGAACCGGCGTCGTCAGGTTGGCGAGACCGGCATCCGGGCCTATCATCTGCGAGGCGCGCAGGCTCCATGTTGGAGACAGAGCGGTGGCGAGAATCTGCAAAGTCATTTCTTTTCTGATGGTCTGCTGGTTGGCCCAGTTCGAGGCGCTCGCCCAGCGGCCCCCTGTCCGTCTGGGTCGGGAGGACCTTGCGCCCGTGTATCGCGACCCCCGAGCGGTCGCGGCCTTGAACCTGTTCCAGTCTGGCAAGGCGAGCGAGGCGTTGGAGAGGCTACGGCCCCTGGCCTTTGGCAAGTCCCGGCCCGAGCACCCCGAGCGTCTGCGCTTTCTCATCGCGCTCGCGGCCGCGCGCGTGCGCGAGTATGAGACGGTCTTGACCGCCCTGGAGGGGCTCGAAGAGTTCGTTCCGCTCGTCGCGGATCACGTCCGGTTCTTGCGCGGCAGGGCCCTCGCGGCCCTGGGTCGCCACCAGGAGGCAGTGCAGGTCCTCTCAGGGGTCCAGGGCGGCTCCGCCGTTTCCCAGCGCGCGCGCATGGTCCTCGGGGACTCCTGGACCGCCCTCGGGCGGCCCGCCGAGGCTGCCGCTGCGTACCAGGCGGTTTTCGACGGCGGGCGTAAGGACCCGGAAGTCGCCCAGAAACTGGCCTCGGCCCTTGCGGCCTCGGGCCGCAAGGAGGAAGGGGTCGCCCTCCTGAGGGGCCTGTACTTCCGCACCGCAGGGCCTGGAAGGGAGGCGTACGGCAAGGCCCTTGAGTCCCTCGGGGTCAGCCTCGCCCCGACCGAGGCCGAGCGCCTGGACCAGGCTACGGCCTTGCTCGACATTCACGCAAGCCAGGACGCGCTCCGGGCGGCGGCACCCCTGACAAAGAGCCGCGAGCCGGCCATCCGATGCGGGGCGTGGTGGGTTCAGGCACGAGCCCTGACCAAACTACGTCGCCACTCGGAGGCATGGCCCCTCTACCAGAGGGTCGTGGGGGAGTGCGCGGGCCATGTGGACCTGGCCCGCGCCTTGTTCCACGCGGCCCGGTCCGCCCTGCGCGCGGGCCGGCACGACGAGGTCTCGAGCCTCGCCCTGGAACTGCGCAGGCGCTTCCCCGAGAGCACCCTCAACGACGACGTGGCCACCTGGCGCGCCCGGGTCGCGATCAAGAATGGCGACCTGTCGGTGGCCGAGAAGGTCCTCGAGGATTCCCTCAAGGCCTGGCCGGACGGGGACATGGCCCTGGAGTCCTCGTGGCTCTTGGCGTGGGGTGCGTTCCGCGAGCGTCGGTACAAGACCGCGCTTACGCGGATGGAGGCGGGGCTCGAGCGGGCCCGGGCGCGCCATGACGCTGACTACGGCTCGCGCTTCGCGTATTGGAAGGCGCGGACCCTCGCGCTTTCCGGGCGCAAGAAGGCCGCGCGAGAGGCCTACGAGGCCTGCGTGCGCGACTACCCCATGACCTACTACGCCCACCTCGCCCTGGCCCGGCTTGCGGGTACCAAGTCCCTCGAGAAGGTCTTCGCTCGCTTGACCGCGGACGCAAGGCGGCCCTACGGCCCCTTCTTCACCCCCGCCTCGTCTCTGCGCGAGGGTCCGGTGGCCAGGGCCCTCTGGCTTGCGCAGACCGGCCTTGTGGACCTCGCGCTCGACGAGGTCGGGGGCGCAGAACCCGGCGACACGGACCAGGCGTGGTTTCGAGCGCTTCTCTTCGATGTGGCAGACGATGCGAGGCGTGCGCACCGGCTTGCGGCCGCGACTCTCAAGCGGGCGGGCGGGTTCTGGCCGGACGAGGCCACGGCGGAGTACTACCGGATCGCGTACCCGAGGCCCTTTCAAGACGTGGTCGAGCACGCGGCCCGCGAGGCGGGTGTGGACCCGCTCCTCGTGTATGCGATTATGCGAGAGGAGAGCGCCTTCAACCCGGGCGTCGAGTCCCACGCGAACGCGATCGGGCTCATGCAGTTGATCCTGCCCACGGCCCGCGAGATGGCGAAGCGCCTGAACACGGTGGGCGGAAGGGGTCAGCGGGGGGGACGAACCAAGGTGGTTGCGACCCCCGAGACCCTGCGTACGCCCGAGGTCAATGTCCGCCTGGGCTGCGAGTATCTCGCCCTTCTCCTCAAGCGGTTTCGCGAGCCGCTCCTCGCGATTGCGGGCTACAACGCCGGCGGCGGCGCCGTGGCATCGTGGCTCAAGGCCCACCCCGGGGTGCCCCTGGACGCCTTCGTCGAGGAGATCGGGGTTGAGGAGACGCGCAACTACGCCCGCAAGGTGTTCGAGTCGTACGCCGCGTACCGGTTTCTTTATGGGAGGGCGGGTGAGCGGTTCGTCCGGGTCCGATTCGAGCGATGACCCGTCGGATGTGCTAGGATGTCGCGGAGTCGGAGCGGTCGCATGAATTGGATTGTCAAGTGTCTTGCGGTCGTGGCCCTGGGCGTGGCACCGTTTGGCTGCCGCTCGCAGGGCGGTGGGTCACCGCCTCCCTCGCCGGGCGACACCACGGAGTCCGCCTTTCGCCGCCCGGCTCTGATTGACGCGCACACCCACTTAAGCCCCTTTGCCATCCCTATCATCCGGCGGATAATGGACGAAAACGGCATCGAGGCCATGGTGAACCTGTCCGGGGGCAACCAGGGCGACCACTCCCTCGAACTGAGCCTGAAGATGTCGCGCATCCTTCCAGGGCGAGTCTTTCACTGCTACAACCCGGACTGGTCACGCAACGATGAGCCCGACTTCGCCGTGGTCGAGGCGGTGCGCCTCGAGGACGCGGTGAGGCGCGGCTTCGTGTGCCTGAAGATCTCCAAGGCCCTTGGCCTTTACGTGCGCAACGAGCGCGGCGTTCTGCTCGCGGTGGATGACCCGGCACTGGACCCGCTGTGGGAGGCCGCGGGTAGACTAGGCATCCCTGTCTTTCAGCACGTGGCCGACCCCAAGGCCTTCTTTGAGCCATTCGATGAGCGCAACGAACGCTACAAGGAGTTGAAACTGCACCCCCACTGGTCCTTCCACGGGGGGGACTGGCCATCCTGGGCCGAGTTGCTCGAGGCCTTCGAGCGGGTCGTGGCGCGCCACCCCGAGACGACCTTCATCGGGGTCCACTTCGGCAACGCAGCCGAGGAGCCGGACCGCGTGGCCCGCATGTTGGACAACTACCCGAACTACTACATTGACATCGCGGCGCGCGTGCCCGAGTTCGGACGGCACGACCCCGAGCGCATGAGACAGTTTTTTATCCAATATCAGGATCGCATCTTGTTTGGCACGGACATCGGGATCTCTCCGCGACACCTGATGCTCGGTTCCAGCGGCGAGGACGAACCCACGCCGGACGATGCGCGGCGCTTCTACGCGGCGCACTTCCGCTACTTCGAAACCCGCGACCGCCAGATCGAGCACCCCACGCCGATCCAGGGCGACTGGAAGATTGACGCCATCGGTCTGCCCGGCGAGGTCCTCGACAAACTGTACCGGAAGAACGCCCTGCGCCTTTTGCGGCTTCCGCTTGGGGCTACGGAAGCAGGGTCTCCATGACCTTGGAGAAGGCCTCGACCACAGCGGGGTCGAACTGGATGCCGGCCTTCGCGCGGATCTCGGCCAGGGCATCGCGGGCCGCCATGGCGCGCCGGTAGGGCCGGTCCGAGGTCATCGCGTCGTAGGCATCGGCCACGGCCACGATGCGAGCCACCAGGGGAATTTCTTCCCCCCTGAGCCCGGCGGGATACCCTGTCCCGTCCCAGTGTTCGTGGTGATGGCGCACTATTTCAAGGGCCTCGCGCAGAAAGACCACCGGGTGCAGGATGTCGTCCCCAATGGTCGGGTGTCGCTCGATTGCGAGGCGCTCCTCCTTGTCTAGGGCACCGGGCTTGTGCAGGACCGCGTCCCGCACCCCGATCTTCCCGATGTCGTGCAGGAGGCTCGCCTGTTCGAGGACCTGGAGGGTCTTGCGGTCGAGGCCCATGATTTCCCCGACCGCCTTTGCGTAGCGTGCAACCCGCTCTGAATGGCCGTGCGTGTACGAGTCCCGGGCTTCGAGGACCTGTGCCAGGGCCCGGATGGTCTGGTAGAAGGTGCGGCGGTTCGTCGCGTGCAGGCGCGCATTCTCGAGTGCCACCGCGATCTGGTGCGCGAAGGTCTCGAAGACCATCAGGCTGTCGAGGTTGAAGGCCCCTGGCTTGGGGCTCTCCGCGTCTAGGACACCCACGGGCCCTTCCGGGCCGAGGATGGGGGCTGCCATCTCGCACCTCCCGTCGTGAAGGCCCGGCACATAGTCCGGGTCTCGCGAGACATCTTCGACCAGGATCGAGTGCCCGCCCAGCAGGCAGCGCCACGTGATGCCCTGGCCCTTTGGGAGCCTTTTGCCGACGACCGCCTTGTCGTGCCCGTACGCGGCCCGCACCACGAGTTCATCGCCGTCCTTCAACAGCAGTGCGCACGTCCGGAAAAAGAGGGAGCGGCTTGCGAGGGTCATCGCGGCGTCGAGCAGGCTGTCGGGCTCCGTGAAGGTGGCCATGCGCAGCCCGATCGCGTTGAGGGCAGACAGGTCATTCGCCCGCCGGCGCAGACGCTCGGCCACGAGGCGGGCCTCCTGAAGCAGACGCGCGTTGTGGATGGCCGCGGCCACGTGCCCCGCAAACAGTTCGAACAGGTCCAGGTCCGTGCGTGAAAAGGGGCGTGCCCTCGCCGTCTCCGCGTCAAGGACCCCGATTACGCGGCCATCGGCCATCAGGGGCGCGGCCATCTCGCGCCTGGCACCAGGCACCCCCTCGATGTACCCGTGAGCCCGGCGCACGTCGTTGACCAGCACGGTCCGGCCCGTGGCGAGGACCCGACCTGTCACACCCTCTCCCCGCGCGATCCGGATGGAGGCGACGACCTCCGGCCGGTACCCACGGGCCGCTGCGATGCGGAGCGCCTCGATCCGTTCGTCGTACAGCAGGACCGCGCACGACTCGAGGTCGAAGATCCGCTCGGTCCACCAAAGGACCTTATCGAGGACTGCCTGAAGGTCTTTCTCGCGTCCGATCTCGCTCCCCGCCGCGCTGATCATCCGGAGGTGCTGCATGTCCGCCTTCATCTCGCCGCTCCCGCTAAAACGGTACCACCGCGCGATCTGGTCTTCCAAATGCACGACACCGCGCCATGTACACGCCGGCGCCTCGCCTTGCCAGGCCGGGCCATGGCGGCACCAAAGGGGCACCATGACGATTGTGGGCATGTGCAGGCACTTGAAATCTCTATTTTTGGGATTAGACTTGACCCCGTTTTATGACCCCCAAGAGGGGGGAGGAGGCGACGATGCTTTTCAATACTGCCGCGCGGTTGCTCTCTGGCGGTGGGAAGTGGGCGGGGACCATCAAGGAGGGACTCCGACTCCTCTCGGAAGACGTCCGGGCCGCCATGACCAACGACCCGGCCGCGCGCAATCCGCTCGAGGTGATCCTGGCCTACCCAGGCGTGCATGCCCTGTGGATGCATCGCGTGTCGCATCGCCTGTGGCAATCTGGCTTGGTGACCCTTCCGAGGGTTCTGTCGCATCTCGCGCGGTTTTTGACCGGGATTGAGATTCATCCCGGCGCAGAGATCGGACGCGGGGTCTTCATTGACCACGGGATGGGCGTCGTGATCGGCGAGACCGCGACCGTGGGCGACCGCTGCCTGTTGTACCAGGGGGTCGTGCTTGGCGGCACGAGCCTCGAGAAGAAGAAACGCCACCCGGACCTCGAATCGGACGTGGTCGTGGGCGCGGGAGCCATCGTGCTCGGACCGATCCGCATCGGTCGGGGAAGCCGTGTGGGCGCTGGCTCGGTCGTCATCAAGGAGGTTCCGCCAGGTTCGACCGTGGTCGGAGTTCCAGCACGCGTGGTCGCGCAGAACGGGAAAGCCGTCCGCTCCCCTCTCGACCACGCCAACCTCCCGGACCCGCTCGTCCAGACGCTCCAGTCCATCGAGGCAAGGCTCTCCTCGCTGGAGGAGCGGGTCGCGGCGTCGTCCACGGGACCGGACAGCGAGACCGCCTCGGCCGAGGCCCCGCGGCAGGCAAGGCGCCAAGGGACCACGGTCCGCGCACGTTGAAACGCTCTGTCGGCCCAGGCCGTGCTCACGGAGAGGGGCGGGTCGCGCCGCCGCGCGACGGGATAGGTTTGCCTCGCCTGATGGGAAACCCTTTGTGCCTTCCGGTGGTTATCCGAAGAAACTTGACATCTCGGTCAACAATATCCAACATGATGTCGAGAGGCCCGCACAGGGTTGGCTCGAGCAGGAGCGACGGGATGAAGGTTTCCGCCACCGAGGAGCACGGCCTGCGATGCCTCATCCACCTTGCACTCGCGCACGCGCAGGGGCGCACGACGACCATCTCGGAGATCGCCTCTGCGCGGGGGATGACACCGGCGTACGTCGCAAAGATTGTCGGGATGCTCAGGCGCGGTGGCCTGGTACGGACCGCGCGAGGCTCGCACGGGGGGCTGCGCCTGGCCCGTCCCCCGGAGCAGGTCACCGTGGCCGAAGCGATCCGCGTTTTGTCCGGCGGGCCGGTGCGCCTGCGCCCGTGCCTGGACGACGAGCACCAGAGGGACTGCGGCCAGGAAGACGACTGCCGGCTTCGGGACGTGTGGAAATCCCTGAATACCTATCTCCAAGAGGTGCTCGAGGACGTGACGCTCCAATCCCTGGTGGCCTCCCAGGGCGCATCGGGGTCTTCCCGAGATACAGGAGAGCACCATGAACACGGATAGGCCGAGACCCATCTTGGAGGTCCGGGACCTGTGGGCCGCGACCGGCGACAAGACCATCCTGAAGGGCGTGAACCTGGTCATCAGGCAGGGCGAGGTCCATGCCCTCATGGGCCGCAACGGCTCGGGCAAGAGCACCCTGGCGCACGTCCTGATGGGCCATCCCGCGTATCAGGTCGTTTCGGGCGAGGTCACGCTCGATGGGCGCGACCTCAAGGACCTCGATGTCACCGAGCGGGCACGGGCCGGACTCTTCTTGGGCTTTCAGCACCCGGTGGCCATCCCCGGGGTGCCTGTGTATGCCTTCCTACGGGCCGCACTCGAGGCCGCAGGCGCCAAGGAGGCCGCGCCCCGAGAGTTCCGCAGGATGCTACTCGCCACCATGCGGGAGCATGGGCTCTCGGAGGACTTCCTCATGCGCGCGGTCAACGATGGCTTCTCGGGAGGCGAGAAGAAGCGGCTCGAGGTCTTGCAGATGCTGTGGCTGAAACCCCGTCTCGCCATTCTGGACGAGGTCGACTCGGGCCTCGATGTGGACGCGCTCAAGGCCGTGGCACAAGGGATCCAGAAGGCCATCGCCTCCGGGATCGCGGTGTTGTTGATCACGCACTATCAGCGCATCCTCGAGCACGTGAGACCCGACGTGGTCCATGTCTTCCTTGACGGTCACGTCGTCCGCTCTGGGGGCCCGGAAGTCGCCCGCGAGGTCGAGGAACGCGGTTACGACTGGTTCGATGCCCAAGGCGGGCTTGCTGCGGGCCTGTGAGGTGACGCATGGACGCAACAGCGGTGCGCGATCTGGTCGGCGACTACCAGTACGGCTTCTCGGACCCGGACCAGTCGGTCTTGCGTTTCGACCGGGGCCTGAACGAGGAGGTCGTGCGGGCGCTCAGCCGCATCAAGGGCGAGCCGGACTGGATGACCTCCTTCAGATTGCGTGCTTATCAATATTTTGTTCAAAGACCAATGCCATCGTGGGGCAATCAGGAGGTCCTGAATTCCATTGACTTTGACGCCATCACGTACTACGTGCGCCCGTCCGAGCGCCAGGGCCGCACGTGGGACGAGGTCCCCGAGACCATCAAGAACACCTTCGAACGCCTGGGCATCCCAGAAGCGGAGCGCAAGTTTTTGGCCGGTGTCTCGGCCCAGTATGAATCCGAGGTGGTGTATCACTCCATCCGCAAGGACCTGGAGCGACAAGGCGTCATCTTCCGGGACATGGACTCCGGTGTCCGGGAGCACGGAGACCTTGTGCGCCGTTTCTTCGGAACCGTGGTCCCGCCGAATGACAACAAGTTCGCGGCCCTGAACTCCGCCGTGTGGTCCGGGGGTTCCTTGATCTATGTCCCGCCGGGCGTGCATGTAGAAATCCCGCTCCAGGCCTACTTCCGCATCAACACGGAAGGGATGGGCCAGTTCGAGCGCACGTTGATCGTGGCGGACGAGGGGTCGTTCGTGCACTATATCGAGGGTTGCACCGCGCCCGTGTACTCCTCGGACAGCCTGCACGCGGCCGTGGTGGAACTTGTCGCCCTGAAGGGGGCCCACATCCGCTATACGACCATCCAAAACTGGTCGCGCAACGTCTTGAACCTGGTGACCAAACGCGCCTTCGCCTACGAGGATGCGATTGTCGAGTGGGTGGACGGCAACCTGGGCTCCCGCCTGACCATGAAGTACCCCGCGATTTACCTGCTTGGCCCTCGCGCCCGTGGCGAGGTCCTGTCTGTTGCCTTCGCGGGCGCGGGCCAGCACCAGGACGCGGGGACCAAGGTCATCTTCCGTGCCCCGGACACCAGCGCGACCGTCGTGTCCAAGTCCATCTCGAAGGATGGGGGGCGCGCCTCGTACCGCGGGCTCGTCGAAATCCATCCCAAGGCCGCGAACGCCCGGGTCGCTGTGCGGTGCGACGCCCTGCTGCTGGACGAGGCCTCCCGCTCGGACACCTACCCGACGATGCGGATCGCGCGCCCGGATGCGCGCGTGGAGCACGAGGCCACGGTGTCGCGGATCGCGGACGAGCAGTTGTTCTACCTCAAGAGCCGGGGGCTCTCGGAGCAGGAGGCTGTCACCTTGATCGTGAGCGGCTTCATCGAACCCTTCGTCAAGGAACTGCCCATGGAATACGCGGTCGAACTGAATCGCCTGATCCGGCTCGAGATGGAAGGGGCAGTGGGATGAACGAGACGCGACCACGTTGGCTCGTGGAGCGGCGCGAGGCGGCTCGACAAGCGCTGAAGACACTCGCCCTGCCGGACCGAGCGCAGCACCGCTTCCGGTTCACGGACCCAGCATGGCTGTGGCCAAAGGAAGGCATCGCGGATGCGCAGGTCCACGTGGAGATCCAGGCACCGCAAGGAGCGGTCGCGGGCACGCTGCCAGGGGTCCTCGCCATGGTCCCAGAGGTGGCATCCGAGTACCTCGGGAGGGTCGCAGGCCCCGAGGACCCCTTCCTGGCCCTCAACCTAGCGTCCTTCGCGTCGGGGGCCATCGTGGTGATCCCGCGCGGGGCACGCGTGGACGAGGCGGTACGGCTGCGGGTACGCCCGAACAGGTCCGGGACAGCATGGGCCGTGCGCAACCTTTTCGTGGTGGAATCGGGCGCCCACGCCACGGTCTATGAGGACATCGCGGGGGATGGCGGGCTCGGGTCGGTCGTCACCGAGGTCGTCTTGGCCGAAGGGGCGTCACTCGCGCTTTCCCGCATGGAGGCCGCACAGCCGCGCGCCGCGGTGTTCGCGAGGCTTCAAGCCTTTGTCGGCCGGGATTCCTCGCTCGTTCATGCGCACGTCGTCACTGGGCAAGGCCGGGTCAAGAGCGAGACGATGCTTGTGCTTGGCGGGCGTGGCGCCAGGGACGAGACGCTCGCGCTCGTGGCCGTGGACCAGGACGGGCACGCAGACTTCCGCGCCGAGGATGACCACGCGCTCCCGGACACGCGAAGCCGCGTCACCGTGCGGGCCGTGGCGTCCGGGCACGGGCATGCGGTGTTCACGGGGTTGCTTCGGGTGCGCGAGGGGGCACGAGCCAGCGACGCCTACGAGGAGGCGAAGGGGCTATTATTGTCTTCCACGGCCCAGGTGGACGTCTTGCCGGAGATCGAGGTCCTGAACCACGACGTGCGCGCAAGCCACGGGGCCGCGGTGGGCCCGCTCGACCCGGAGGCCCAGTACTACCTGATGTCGCGCGGACTATCCGCCACGGACGCCCAGGCCATGCTCGTTCGGGGTTTTGTAGAGCCAGTCCTCTCGCGCCTGCCAGTGGATTTCGCCGCAAGGCTCCCCTGGCGACCGTGGAGCGAGGCAGAAAGATGATGCACAGGTCGCTCGATGTCTCCTCCATCCGTCGGGACTTCCCGATCCTGTCCCGCTCCGTGCGGGGGCGGGCCCTGGTGTATCTAGACAGCGCCGCGACCTCCCAGAAGCCGCGCCAGGTCCTCGATGCGGTACGTCGCTACGCCGAGGAGGCGAATGCGAATGCCCACCGGGGGGTGCATTACCTCGCAGAAGAGGCAACAAGGCTTTACGAGGCCGCGCGCGAGCGAATCGCGCGGTTCGTTGGGGCTGCCCACCCGCGCGAGGTCGTGTTCGTTCGCAATGCCACCGAGGGGATCAACCTGGTCGCGCACGCATGGGGCGATGCGAACGTGCGCGAGGGCGACGAGGTCCTGGTCACAGTCATGGAGCACCACTCGAACCTGGTGCCGTGGCATCTGTTGGCGGAGCGGACCGGGGCCAGGGTGAGGGCGGTCCCGGTGCGCGACGACGGACGCCTGGACCTCGATGCCTTCCGTAGGATGCTGCACGAGCGGGTGCGCCTCGTGGCTGTCACCCACGTCTCCAACGTGCTTGCAACCGTGAATCCCGTCGCGGAGATGGCAAGGGCCGCGCACGAGGCGGGGGCGCGCATCCTCGTGGACGGGGCCCAGGCTGTGCCCCACATGCCCGTGGACGTTCGGGCCATCGGCGCAGATTTTTATGTCTTTTCCGGGCACAAGATGCTCGGTCCCATGGGCATCGGGGCCCTGGTCATCGCCTCCGAGCGCTACGGCGAGATGCAGCCCTTCCTGGGCGGGGGCGAGATGATCCGCGAGGTGGAGGTGGACTCCTCCACGTACACGGACCCCCCCTGGCGCTACGAGGCGGGCACGCCCAACGTGGAGGGCGCAGTCGGGCTCATGGCCGCCGTGGAGTACCTCGAGGGCCTCGGCATGGAAGCGGTGGCTGCGCACACGCGGCGGCTCGGGCGGAGGGCGCGCGAGGTCCTGCGCGAGGTCTTGGGCGTCCGCATCTTCGGGCCGGAACCCGGACCCGATTCCTCGGGGAGTGTCGTGTCCTTCACCGTCGAGGATGTGCACCCCCACGACGTGGCTCAAGTCCTGGACCGCTTCGGCATCGCGATCCGCGCCGGGCATCACTGCGCCCAGCCCCTGATGAAGCGCCTGGGTGTCCCTGCCACGGCCCGGGCCAGTTTCTACCTCTACAACACAGAAGAGGAGGTCGAGTTCTTGGCCCACTGTCTTCGCGAGGTGACGCGGGCGTTCTCGCGTGGAAAACCCGAGGAATCCAGGCCCTCCGACCGCCTGGAAGACCCGGCCCTCCCTGGGGCCACGGGGGGCCTCGAGTCCGACCGCGAGATCATCATGGACCACTACCTCCACCCCGCTGGGCAGGAACCTGTTGAGGGCGCGCAGGTCGAATGGTGGGGGCGCAATCCCCTCTGCGGGGACGAGGTGAGTGTGCGCGTCCGACTGGACGAGGGACGTATTTCCGGGCTCCAGGTCATCGGGCGGGGCTGCTCCGTGTCCGTGGCCTCCGGCTCGATCCTCGCGAGCGAACTGAAGGGCCGGACCCTCGACGAGGCATTTCGCCTCCTGCGAGGGCTCAAGGCCATGCTGCGAGGGGAGCCACTGCCAAAGGACATGGACCTCGGTGACCTCAAGGCCTTGCGCGGCCTCAAGGACTTGCCCGTGCGCGTGAAGTGCGCGCTCCTGCCCTGGACCACGTTTGAGGAGGGGATGGAGAGGGCCGGAGTCCTGGACAGGACAGCCTCGTGAGACCCGGCGCCGAGGGGAAGGGCCTGGCTCGGACATGCCAGTCTCCACAAGACGCCTCCAGGTCCACGGCATGAAGTGCGCGGCCTGCGCCCAGCGGGTCGAGCGCGCCCTCGCAAACCACCCGGGGGTTGTGCGGGTGAGCGTCAACTTCGCCACGAGGACCGCCACGGTTGAGCACACGGACGATGTGGACGGGCGTGACCTCATCCAAGCGATTGAAAACCTTGGCTTCTCGGTGGTCTCGGCGCACGAGGACCGAGACCAGCAACGCCTCGCCCAGGAGGGGGAAATCCTCTCACTTCGTCGGGCCTTTGTCTTGGCCGCCCTCCTGTCCACGCCGCTCGTCTTGTGCATGACTGCCGAGGCCTGGCCCGCCCTGCGAGCCACCCTTCCGCCCTTTCTGTTTTCTCCATGGCTTCACGCCGCCCTCGCCACGCCCGTCCAGTTCGGTGTCGGCCGGGTCTTCTATCGCGATGCCTTCTTCGCGCTGAAGGGTCGCTCTGCCAACATGTCCGTGCTCGTGGCCCTGGGGACATCCGCCGCCTATCTGTACAGCGTGGCCATGACCCTTCAGGGCCCACCAGGCGTCCATCAGGTCTATTTCGAGAGCAGCGCGGTCCTCATCACGCTTGTCCTGTTGGGCCGCTACCTCGAGGCCATCGTAAGGCGCCGGGCCGGCCAGGCCGTGCGCGCCCTCTTGAGCCTCCAGCCACAGACAGCGAGGGTGCTCAAGGACGGCTCCGAGGTCCAGGTTTCAGTGGAGGACGTCCAGGTCGGCGACCGCGTCGTCATCCGTCCCGGCGACAAGGTCCCCGTGGACGGCGTGGTCATCGAGGGCGCGTCCAGTGTGGACGAGTCGCTCCTGACGGGCGAGAGCCTGCCCGTGGACAAAGCCCCGGGCGACCAGGTCGTGGGCGGCACCCTGAACCGGACTGGCTACCTTGTCTTCCAGGCAACGCGGGTCGGCAAGGACACGGTGCTCGCCCAGATCGTCCGGCTCGTGGAGGAGGCCCAGGGCCGCAAGGCCCCCATCCAGCGCCTTGCGGACCGGGTCTCGGCCTACTTCGTTCCCGCCGTTGTCCTAATCGCCGTCACAACATTCGCCGCCTGGTATGGATGGGCCACACCAGGCGACCTCGGACAGGCCCTGATCCACGCCGTGGCCGTTTTGGTGATTGCGTGCCCGTGCGCGATGGGACTGGCCACGCCCATCTCGATCCTAGTGGGAACCAGCCGCGGGGCAGAGGGCGGAATCTTGTTCAAGGGCGGCGAGTACCTCGAGACGACCAGTCGTCTCGACACCATCCTCCTCGACAAGACAGGCACCATCACCCGGGGCGAGCCCGCGGTGACAGACGTGGTCCCCCTGGGGCCTCTGAGCCGCTCGGAGGCCGATGTGTTGCAGCTTGCGGCTTCGGTGGAGCGCGGCTCCGAGCACCCACTCGGCCAGGCCATTGTGCGGGCGGCCCAGGAGCGAGGGCTGGACCTCGAGCCGGTCGAGGGCTTCGAGGCGGTCTCGGGCCACGGGGTCACCGCGCAGGTGCGTGGGCAAGAGGTCATCGTGGGAAACTTGGCGCTGCTCGATCGGCTCGGCGTCCCCACCGAGTCAGCGCAAGGGCCACTGTCCAGGCTCCAGGCCGAGGGCAAGACCGCGATGGTCGTGGCCCTTGCCCGAAAAACCGCGGGCATCATCGCCCTGGCGGACCCGGTTCAGGAAGGCGCGAGCGAGGCGGTCCAGGCCCTCAAGCGGATGGGCCTCGAGGTGGTCATGGTCAGCGGGGACAATCGCCTGACCGCGGCCTTTGTGGCCAGACAGGTAGGCATCGCAGAGGTATGCGCCGAGGTCCCACCAGAACAGAAAGCCAAAGTGGTGCGCGACCTCCAGGCGCGCGGCCGGGTGGTCGGCTTCGTGGGCGACGGGGTCAACGACGCCCCGGCACTGGTCGCGGCGGACGTAGGACTCGCCATCGGCACGGGCGCGGATGTGGCGGTGGAGGCCGCCCATGTGGTCCTGGTCCGCCGACACCTCTCTGCCCTTGCGGACGCCATTCGCCTGGGCCGAGCGACCATGCGCAATGTGCGTCAGAACCTCTTCTGGGCCTTCTTCTACAATTCGGTTGGCATCCCGGTTGCGGCCTTGGGATTCTTGTCCCCCGTGGTCGCGGCCTCGGCCATGGCGCTCAGTTCAATCTCTGTGGTCTTGAACGCGCTGCGTCTGCGCCGGTTTCACCTGATAGGCGGGTCTTACGCGATGCCTTCAAAGAGGACCGTCGAGAGATAGCGCTCGCCCGTGTCGGGCAGGACCACCACGATGAGTTTCCCCTCGTTCTCGGGCCGCGAGGCCACCTGAATAGCGGCCCAGGCTGCCGCACCCGACGAGATCCCCGCAAGGATGCCCTCTTCGCGCCCGAGGCGACGGGCCATCTCGACCGCGTCCTCGTTTGTCACTGTGATGATCTCGTCAATGACGGAGCGGTCCAGGATCGCGGGGACAAAACCGGCCCCGATGCCCTGGATCTTGTGCGGCCCCGGCTGCCCGCCCGACAAGACGGGCGAGGCCGCAGGCTCGACCGCGACGATGCGGAACGAGGGCTTGCGCGGCTTGATGACATGGCCCACGCCCGTGATAGTCCCACCGGTCCCCACGCCCCCGACCAAAATGTCCACCTGCCCGTCCGTGTCCCGCCAGATCTCCTCCGCGGTCGTCCGCCGGTGGATCTCGGGGTTTGCAGGGTTCTCGAATTGTTGAGGAATAAAAGAGTTCGGGATCTCTTCCGCGAGGGCGCGGGCCTTCGCCACGGCCCCTTTCATCCCCTCGGAACCGGGCGTAAGCACAAGTTCCGCACCGAAGAAGCGCAACAGCGCGCGGCGTTCGAGGCTCATGGTCTCAGGCATGGTGAGGATGAGGCGGTAACCCCGAGCCGCGGCGACAAAGGCCAGCGCGATCCCCGTGTTCCCGCTGGTCGGTTCAATGATCACCGTGTCCTTGTTCAACAGTCCTGCCCGCTCGGCCGCATCAATCATGGCGACCCCGATGCGGTCCTTGACGGACGAGGCCGGGTTGAAGCACTCCAGTTTGGCGACGACGGTGGCGCGGGCGCCATTCGTCACACGGTTGAGCCGCACAAGCGGCGTGTTGCCGATGGTCTTCGTGATGTCCTCAAAGATGCGTGCCATGATGTCACTCTCCATCTCAGAGTTTGGGAACAAAGGTAATGGAACTCTAGGATTTCTCCCCGGCTTGTCAAGCGCGGCGCTCGTTTCCGCCCCCCGGAACCCCGAGGCCGCCTCACTCGCACCGCTCGGCCCGGTCCCCAAGGTTCGCGTGGGGGCGGCTCGCCTCCGCGCCTTTCTGCGTGAGGTCGAACATCCGCTCGATGGCCCGCAGCGCCCGGATGCGGGTCTCCTCCGGGACAATGACCACCTGGTCCGGCCTCGGCTCCTCAAGCGCCTGCAGCACCTTGCGCAGCTCCACCCTCTTCATGTGCGGGCACAGCGAGCACGTCCCGATGAACTCGCGGTCTGGGAACTCCACGCGCAGTCGGTCCGACAGCCCGCACTCCGTGACCAGCATGAACCGCTTCTGCTCGGGCGGGCTCTCGCGCACGTAGCGGATCATGTCCCCCGTGCCCCCAGCCAAATCCGCGAGCGCCACCACCTCGGGCGGGCTCTCCGTGTGCACGAGCATCTTCGCGTCCGGATACAGGTCCCTCCAGGCTCGCGCCGTCTCGCCGGTGAAGGTCTCGTGCACGATGCACCGGCCGTCGTAGTGATAGATTCGCTTGCGCGACAGGGCCTTCAGGTTCTCGGCCATGTGGCGGTCCGGCAGGAACACGACCTCTTCCTGGGGCACGCCCTCGACGACTGCCAGGGCATTGGCGCTCGTGCACACCACGTCGCATTCCGCCTTGACCTCCGCGCTCGTGTTTACGTAGCAGACGAATGCCGCGTCCGGGTGAAGCGCGCGCAGGCGGCGCACATCCGCGCCCGTGATGGACTCCGACAGGGAGCAGCCCGCGTCCGGGGCCGGCAAAAGGACCGTCTTGTTCGGCGACAGGATTTTGGCGGTCTCGGCCATGAAGCGGACCCCGCAAAAGACGATGACGTCTGCCTTCGTGTCCCGCGCTGCGATGGAGAGCCCGAGTGAATCCCCTCGGAAGTCAGCGATTCCAAACAGGATGTCCGGTGTCTGATAGGAGTGGGCCAGGATGACCGCGTTCTTCTCGCGCGCCACCTCCCGGATGCGGAGCGTCAGGGGGGCGTAGAATTCGCACTCATCGCGCCCCCAACCGACGTGGGACAACAGCCCGACCAGGCGATCCGTCTCGGCCCGGAGGGCGTCTTCCGGGTACCGCTTCACGTGCCTAGTCTAGCGCCTTTGCGGCTTGCGCTACAATGGCGACCCGGCGAAAACCGCCACCGTCCACGCGGAGATGGTTGTGCCAAGCCCCCTGCTCCATGTCTTTGAGGACGTCCCAGGCGAGCCCGCACGCGATCTCGCCTTCGAGGGGGAGATGCTTCGGTTGGCCTCGGGGGGTGCGCACTGTCTCTTCTTGTATTCGTGGGAGGGCCCGGTCCTGGTCCTGGGCCACGGCCAGCGCGTTTCGGACTCTTGGTCGAACGCCTGCGAGCGCATCGGGGTGGCGGTGATGCGCCGGGTGACTGGAGGCACCGGGGTTTTGCATCGCAATGACCTGGCGGTGTCCCTGGCCTTGCCGGCGAGCCACCCCTGGGCCCGCGGAATCGGCGACCTGTACGACCGCTTTCTCGACGTGGTCCACGCCGCGCTCGAGGAGGTCGGTGTGCGGTCGGAACGGGCGCGCGCCCCGTTTCCATCCCGGCGCGAGCGCTCGCCCATCTGCTTCGAGAACGTCGCTAGGGAGACCCTGCTCGTTGGGGGTCGCAAGGCGGTCGGGTGCGCCCAGGCCCGCAGGCGAGGCGCGGTGCTCGTGCATGCCTTTCTTCTCCTGGGCCTGGAACCGGACCTCGCCGCGCGGGTCTTCGACGTCTCTGTGGAACGGGTCGTGACGGCCATGGCCCCCCTGCCGGTCCACGACCGTGCGGCCCTGCGCCGGTCATTGGTGTCTGGGTTCGCGAGGGCACTCGGGCTCGACCCGCACGCGGTTGGCGCGGACCTCGTCACGCATTTGGCGAATCACCGAGAACACCCCTACGATCAGGACGCGACCTTGTGCGAAGGAGACACGTCATGTCCCTGATGAGCACCCTGCGAAAACTGGCGGCCCCGCTCCCCCGGGAGGAGATGGCTCCGCTGCGGGCCCGTGTCCTCGCGGTGGCGGCCCAGAAGGGGGGCGTCGGAAAGACCACGACCGCGGTGAACCTCGCCGTGGCAGCCGCGCGCTTTCAAAGACTGCAGACGCTTCTCGTGGACCTGGACGGCCAGGGACACGTCGAGTGCGCGCTGATGGCCCATCTGGACGCGCCGTCCGGGAATGGGCCGTCTTTGTCCGAACTGCTCCTTGGGCGGGACCGCGACGTGGTCGAGGCCGTGCGGCCCACGAGGATTCCGGGCCTGTTCCTCACCCCCTCGGACAAGGGACTCGCCGCGACCGAGGGCATCCTCGCCGGTCGCATCGGCCGGGAGTTCCTGCTCCGTGGCATCCTGCGCCGCGCCCGCGAGCGCTTCGACCTGATCGTGATTGACTGTCCGCCCAACCTCGGAAACCTCACGCTCAATGCCCTGGTCGCGGCGGACGCCTGCCTGGTCCCGTGCGACATGAGCGTCCTCGCCCTGTCGGGTGTGTCCGACCTGTGCGCGGTCCTCGATACGCTCCGCGAGCGTCTGGGTCACTCGGTCGCCCTGGTTGGGATCGTGCCCACGCGGGTGGACCGGCGGAACCCGCGCCTCACCGATGCGATCCTCGCGGAGTTGCGGGGCACGTACGGCGATTTGGTGTGCCGGACGCACATCCCGGTGAGTGCGGCCCTTGCCAGGGCCCAGATGGAGGGCCGCAGCATCTACGATTACGATGAACGTTGCCCTGCGGCGAGCGCCTACCGCACCCTCGCGGAGGAGGTCGAGAAGCGGCTTTGGGAGAGCGTGGCGGAGCAAGCGCCGTGATCAAGGCCTCGTGGCGCGGGGGTTGCCCATCTTGAGGTCTGCCCTCTCTGCTTGTATCGTTTCCTCGGAATGTTGCGCGAGCACCGAAGACAGCGCATCCTCGCCGCGGCCCGGAAGGCGTTTGCCTCCAAAGGCTACCATGCGACCGGCGTCGCGGACATCATCGAGGAGGCCGGCATCGCGCGGGGGACCTTCTACCTCTACTTCGATAGCAAGAGGGCCGTCTTCGAGACCCTCCTCGATGACTTTCTCGACCTGCTCAAGAGCCGCGTGGAGCGCATTGACGAGACGACCGGGGTCGAGGGCATCAAGGCCCAGTTGCGCGCCAACGTCACCCGGGTGCTCGACGCCTTCTCCGAGAACCCGGAGTTGAGCCGCATCATCCTGAACGAGGCGGTCGGGCTGGACAAGGGCTTCGACGACAAACTCTCCGAGTTTTACCAGGGTCTACTGGACCTCATCGAGCAGTCCCTGGCGCTCGGTCAGGCCATGGGCATCGTCCGCCCCCTCGACACGCGGATCATCGCGGCATCGGTCCTCGGGTCCGTCAAGGAGGTCGTCCAGCGTGTGCTCCACGGGCAACTGGACAAGAACGGACGCGAGGCGGGTGGGCCCATCCAGGGGTTGCAGGACCGCGGCCCGAGACCCGACCTCTCCCACGTGGTGGACGAGGTGCTCGAATACAATATGCGCGCCCTCTTCGTGCCGGACCTGATCAGGCCGCCGCAAGGCAGTGTTCGTTAGAGAGAGCCCGCTCCGGCGCCAACCGCCGCAGACGATTCCGCGCGGTTGACAATCCTCGGCGCTCAACCGATAATCCGCGCGTTGCTGGGCGCTGGGGGACCGCGCATGGCGAACAAAGTCTGTCCCAAGTGCAACACCGAGATGACCCCGGAGTACGCCTTCTGTCCAGAGTGTGGGACACGTCTGGTCGAACGAGGGCCTGCCCAGGCCGCAGGCCCCTCCCCAGTGGAGGCACCTCCTCCATCCCGGCAGGAGCCTGCGCCTCCTGCCCCGGAGCCTGTCGCACCGAAGGCCCCCCGCCCCGAGGCGAGACCGTCGGCAAGACCCAAAAGGTTTCGCATCGTGCGGATGGCCAGGGGTGGGGGTCAGCGGGCCGAATACGACGTGCCGGACCGGGGGCTCGTCGTGGGGCGGGTCAAGGCCGACATTACCTTCCCCGACGACGAGACTGTCTCGCCACGCCATGCCACGATTCGCCCAGCGGGCAACCTTCTCGAGATCGAGGACGCCGGAAGCCTGAACGGGGTATTCGTGCGGATCAAGGGGGAGCACCGCCTGAGCGAGGGGGACCTCTTTCTGTGCGGGGACCAGGTGTTTCGAATCTCGCTCCGGCCGGGGCGCCTTCATCCGATGGACTGGGCGCTGTACATCGCCCCCCAGGAGCCTCGGGTCCTCGCCACCGTGACCCACGTCCTCCAGGACGGCATGGACGGGACCGTGTACGCGGTGCGGGTTCTGCCATTCGTGATCGGGCGCGAGGAAGGGCACGCTCTGTTTGGGACCGACCGCTTCATGTCCCGCAAGCACGCGGCCATCCAGGAGTCCGGACAGGGACTGGTCCTCGTGGACTTCAAGAGCCGCAACGGGACCTACGTATGCCGCCGTGGCCAGATCTCGCTCGGCGAGGGGGACATCTTCATGATCGGGCGGCAGATCCTCCGCATCGAGACGGTGGCCGCGTGACCCCTCCGATTCCGTCCGAACATCCGGGCTCGACGAGCGAGCGACCGAGGACCTCCCCCTTCGACGCCCTAAGCATCGTGGTGCCCGCGTATAACGAGAGCGCTCGCATCCAAGAGAGCCTCCGGCGAATCGCGGACTACTGCCGGACCCGCGTCCAGGACTTCGAGGTCATCGTGGTGGATGACGGCTCCACGGACGGGACCGCAGAGGCAGCGACCGCGGCCCTCGACGGCGACCCCTGCCTGCGCGTCATCCGACATCCGCGGAACTTCGGAAAGGGACGGGCCACCCGCACGGGGGCCCTGGCCGCGAGGCACCCATATATCTTGCTCTCGGACGCTGACCTCTCGACCCCCATCGAGGAACTCGAGGTCCTGGCACCGCACGCCACGCCAAAGACCGTGGTCGTGGCCTCTCGCGGCCTGCCGGAATCCTCCCTGGAGGTGCGACAGCCCCTGTACCGCGAGACGATGGGTCGTATCTTCAACCTAGTCGTAAGGTTCCTGCTCGTCCCTGGGATCTCGGACACCCAGTGCGGGTTCAAACTATTCGGGGACGAGGTGGCTCGGGCCGTGTTCAGCGCCCTCGAAACGGACCGGTTTGCGTTCGATGTCGAGGTGCTGGCCAGGGCCCGCCAGGGGGGCTTCGAGGTGGTCGAGGTCCCGGTCCGGTGGAGGAATGACGCGCGCTCGCGGGTCCATCCCGTCCGCGATTCGGCCTCGATGCTCCGCGACGTCATCCGGATCTGGTGGCGACTGAAGGCCAGAGCGCCCCGCAGCGAGAGGTCGTTTCATCGCGACTAGAGCGAATCCTCGGAAACAAGGTAGCCGACGTGTCGAAAAAAATCCTGATTTCCACGGACCCTTACGAGGCACGCGCCGTCCTGATGGAGGGTGACCGCCTGATCAACATCGAGGTCGAAAACGCGAGTGCCGAGAAACGAAAAGGGCACATCTACCGCGGACGAGTGACCGCGGTGGAGCCCAGTCTGGATGCCGCCTTCGTGGACTACGGGGCCCGGGCAGGCGGTAAGGACGGGTTTTTGCCGTTCAGCGAGGTCGCCCCGCGCAGCCTGACCGAAGTGACAGGCCATGCTCGCGCCCGGAACCGGTCTGGGCTCCGGGTCGGGGACTCGGTGCTGGTCCAGGTCTCGAAGGAGGAGGTGGGCCGCAAAGGGGCCACCCTGACGATGTACGTGTCGCTCCCAGGGCGATACGTGGTCCTGATGCCCTTCTCGGACCGGACGGGGGTGTCGCGGAAACTGGACGGGGAGGAGCGGGAACGGATGCGACATATCATCAGCCAGGTCCGCATCCCAGAGGGGTTCGGGGTGATCATGCGGACCTCGGGGGGGATGATGGAGAGCATCGGGGAAGTCCAGGCCGATTTGGACCACCTCGTCCGCACCTGGGAAGGCATCGTCCGTCGCTTCCGCGAGATGACCGAGCCCGGAGAGGTCTATGCGGAGGCGAGCCTGGCGGTCAGATTCGTCCGCGACTACCTGGACGCGGACGTCACCGAGATCCTGGTGGATGACCAGAGTGCTTACCAGGAGTTGTCGCGGTATCTCGAGGCCTGGATGCCGCACCGCCGGGGGCTGTTGAAACGCTACGACGGGGAACTCCCGCTGTTCACGCGGTACGCGGTCGAGCGCCAAATCGAGGGCCTGTTTCAGCGCCGGGTGACGCTCCCGTCCGGCGGGAGCATCGTGATCGGCGAAACCGAGGCCCTCGTGGCCATTGACGTGAACTCGGGCCGGCTCAAGCAGCGCGACCCGGAGGAGACCGCGCTCACGACCAATCTCGAGGCCGCCAGGGAGGTGGCCCGGCAGGTCGTGCTGCGGGACCTGGGTGGGATCATCGTGGTGGACTTCATTGACATGGAGTCCGAGGCACATCGCAGGCGAGTCGAGGATGAACTGAAGGCCGCGCTGGCGCGCGACAAGGCCCGCTTGAGCTTCGGCCGCATCTCGGACTTCGGCTTGCTCGCGTTCTCCCGCCAGCGCATCCGCCAGGCCATGGACACCGGGGCCACCCTCCCCTGCCCGACCTGCGCGGGCTCGGGGCGGCTTCGCTCGCCGTCGTCGCTCGCCATGACCGCCCTGCGCCGGGTCCGGGAGCGCCTGGCCACCCTCAAGCAGAAGGCGGCATACGTGGACGTCGTGGTCCCGGTCGCGGTCGCAAACTTCCTGAACAATCGCAAGCGCGAGGACCTGATAGGGCTCGAAAAGCGCTACGGGGTCGTACTGGACGTCACGGGTGACCCGGAGGCAGCCCCTGGCGACATCCGCGTGAACGTTCTGCCGGAGATCCCTGCGGACCGGACACTCTTGCGGGCGAGCGAGGAACAGGCCCCAGGCCCTTCAGACATTCCGGCCGAGCGAGCGAAGGAGCCACCCCCGCAAGAGGAGACGAGCGCAGGCAAGGAGCGGTCGGTCCTCAAGGGGTTGCTCAAGATCGTGTTCGGGATCAAGGACGAGGAACCCGCGGCCCTGCCATCGGAGCCGCGGGTGGGTGCCCCAGAGAGGGGCAAGAGCGTTGAGGCTTTGACCCCGGTCGAGCCTGCCGGAACTGGGGCCGAGGCCCGCTTGGCGGAGGCCGCCAACGGGAAGGGCGCGCGGGCCGGGGGGAGGCGGCGCTCGGGACGCGGACGCGGAAGGGCCAAGAAGGCCGCGGTCACTGTGCCTGGGCCCGAGACAAAGCCCGCGGACGCGGAGCAAGGCCAGGAGGGAGCTCCCGCGGCGACTGAGGCAGCCGGAGCAGGCGCGAGCGCGGACCAAAGTCCCCGCAAGTCGCGGAGGCGGCGCGGGGGCCGCCGGAGGAAGCGGCCTTTGCAGCCCGTGCCCCCGATGTTTGAGGGGGGTGGGGCCATCCGGACGGAAGGGGCTGACGGGGGTGCGCCGCGGGACGGGCCGGAAAGCGATGACAGGTAGGAAACGGACATGCTGGACTTGAGGGACCTTATCGAGCACCTGGACGAGGTGGAGCGACGACTGTCCTTGCGCGGCGGGAGTGTGGACCTCGCGCCCCTGGCCGAAGCCGCAGCCCGACGCAAGGCACTCCAGCAGGAGAGGGACGCCCTGCGGGCCGAGCAGAAGGCCCTGTCGGAGCGGTTTCGCACTGCGGCCCCGGACGAGCGCGAGGCATTGCGCGCCCGCTCGAAGGAGATGGCCGCCCGCATCGAGGGCCTCGAGGTGCAGGTGCGCGAGGTCGAGGCGCGCCTGGAGGACATGGCCCTGATGCTGCCCAACCTCCCGCACGAGTCGGTCCCGGTCGGGCGGGATGCCGCGGACAACGTGGTGGTGCGGACGTGGGGGGACCTGCCAGCGTTTTCGTTCCCGCCCAGGCCGCACTGGGAACTGGGCGAGACGCTGGGTATTCTCGATTTCGAGGGGGCGCGACGCATCTCCGGCGCGAGGTTCGTGGTGTACCGGGGCGCAGGGGCGCGGTTGGAGCGGGCGCTTGCCGCGTTGATGCTGGACCTGCACACGCGCGAGCACGGCTACGAGGAGGTCTTCACGCCCTTTCTGGTGACGCGCGACTGCATGGTCGGCACCGGGCAACTGCCCAAGTTCGAGGAGGAGGCCTACGCGGCCACGGATGGCTTCTTTCTCATCCCAACCGCGGAGGTGCCGGTGACGAACCTGCACCGAGACGAAATCCTGGAGGCGGGCCGGCTGCCGCTCAAGTACGTGGCGTACTCCCCCTGCTTCCGACGCGAGGCGGGCTCGTATGGCAAGGATGTGCGAGGCATCACGAGGCTGCATCAGTTTCAGAAGGTCGAACTGGTCAAGTTCACGACACCAGAGACCTCGTACGAAGAACTGGAAGGGCTCGTGCGCGACGCCGAAGAGGTCTTGAGGCGCTTGGGCCTGGCCTACCGCGTCGTGGCCCTGTGCACAGGGGACTTGGGGTTCGGGGCCGCGAAGTGCTACGACATCGAGGTGTGGTTGCCTGGACAGGGCGAGTACCGCGAGATCTCGTCGTGCAGCAACTTCGAGGCCTTCCAGGCACGCCGGGCGGGGATCCGGTACCGGCCAGGGCCTGGGGAAAAGCCGCGGTTTGTCCATACCTTGAACGGCTCTGGGCTCGCCATTGGACGTACCATCATCGCCATTCTGGAGCAGTACCAGCGCGAAGATGGGTCGGTGGTCATCCCCGAGGCGCTGCGGCCCTACATGGGTGGGGTGGACGTTCTGTCGCCGCGCGCGAAGGCGTAAGGTTTCGCTAGACCGCTGGACCTCGTTTCCATAGAATCCTTTGGGCGTTACCGGAAGGGGGTGCGCATGACCCCGAGAATCCAATCGCCCGTCGCGTGGCTCTTCGCGCTGGCCGCACTAGCGTGCGGGGGGGGTGCGGGGCCGGGCCCTGGTGGGGACACCTGTTCGGGCGGCATTTGCAAGGATGCCACGGCGGACCATGGAGGCAAGCCGGACTTTGGACCGCCGCCAGACCCTGGGCCGCAGGACGAGGGTCTGGGCCCGGACATCGGGGACCAGTCCGGGCCATGTCGGGACTTTGGCTGTCTGTGTGACCAGAACGAGGACTGCGACAGCGGCTGGTGCGTGATCGTGGACGCGAAGACCGGGGAGAAGCGCTGCACGATTCAGTGCTTGGACGAATGCCCCGAGGGATGGGGTTGCAAGAACGTGGGACTCATCGGCTCGGACGCGCTCTTCTTGTGCATGCCGGACATTGATCCCCTGTGCAACCTGAACTGCCTGAAGGACGCGGACTGCGGGGTCGGCAACCTTTGCGTGAAGATGGAGTCCTCCCTCTTCTGTTTGCGCCAGTGCAACGGCCCCGCGGACTGTCCGGAGGGGTACGAGTGCGCGCCAGCGACCAACTGGGATGGAAGCGTCACCGCGGACCAGTGTCTGCCGCTGAGTGGCCACTGCCTGTGCCCGCCAGATGTGGACTACACAAGCGATGTCGAGCACTGTGGGTCCTGCGAGAACGGGTGCGATTACAACCACGGGATCGCGATGTGCATGATGGGCCAGTGCCGGCTCATCGGGTGCGAAGAGGGGTACTTCAACCTGAATCAGGACGACTCGGACGGGTGCGAGTACGAGTGCCAATACGAGGGCCCGGACGACCCGCCCGACCCGCTGTACAAGGACTCGAATTGCGACGGGATTGACGGCGTGGTCTCGAACGGGGTCTTTGTGGACACTGCCACGGGCGACGATGACAACGTGCTCGGGGACATGGCGCACCCCTTCAAGACCATCCAGGCGGCCATCGTGTTTGCGGCTCAGTCGGAGCCCAAGAAGGAGGTGTACGTCTCGAAAGGCCAGTACCGCGAGCAGGTGGTTTTGATGGACGGCGTGAGCGTGTACGGGGGCTACGACGCCGCGACCGCCTGGTCCCGGAACATCGAAAAGAACAAGACCATGATCATGTGGGATGGACAGGAGCCGCTCGCGGTCCGGTCGGTTATTGCGGTCAACATCATATCGAAGACTGTCTTCGATGGGTTCTATGTCAAGACCAGTAGCGCCTTCCAGGCTTCGTCAAGTTCATATGGCATTTACATCTATCATTCTTCAAATGGACTCGTGATTTCGAACAATGTAATCGAAGCGGGAAACGGCGCGGACGGGAAGAGCGGTGCCTATGGGCAGAATGGGCAGAACGGGAACGACGGGGGGAACGGTTCCGCGTCGTTCGAGTACGACGGCTGCTTTATTTGTATTTGCAACATCACGGACTACGACAAAACGATGAAGCCTGGCCAGGGGGGTAAGAGTCAGTGCGGCAACCGGGGCGGGACAGGAGGTAAGGGGGGCAAGCACGAGGATCCGGGCTATCCGGGCGAGACTGCCCCGAACGGGGGAGGCGCCGGGGGCGCTGGCGGCCCTGGCGAGACTCAAGATGGCAGCCCCGGAGAAAACGGCGCGAACGGGGCCCCAGGAAGTCATGGAGCCGGTGGGCAGGCTGCTGGAACTTTAAGCCCTGCGGGCCTGTGGGTGCCGGGTTCTGGAGGCGACGGCACCGATGGCGAGGACGGCAAGGGGGGCGGTGGAGGAGGTGGCGGAGGTGGAGATTCCGGCTGCTTCCTCGGGATCTGTTGCGACTCGGCTGGCGGAGCCGGCGGCGGCGGGGGGGGAGGAGGGTGCGGCGGAAAAGGTGGGAAGGGGGGGAGCGGCGGCGGAGGCTCCTTTGGTGTCTTCATCGTCGAGGCGAGCCCGATTCTGACCGGAAACGTGATCGCCTCGCAGAGCGGCGGGAACGGCGGGAACGGTGGCGAGGGAGGCACGGGCGGCTCAGGTGGTCAGGGTGGCCAGGGGGGTGGTCGTGCAGACGACAATGCGGGTGCCGGCGGACGCGGTGGGGACGGTGGTCGCGGAGGCGACGGCGGCGCAGGTGGCGGCGGCGCAGGGGGGTCCACGTTCCCGGTTTACATCTTGGGCGCCTCGTCGAACCCGCAGTGCTCGGGCAACACCTACCAGGTCAACGGTTTCGCGGGTTCCGGGGGTCTGGGCGGCGCGGGCGGTGCCAATAAGGGCGCGAATGGCCTGTCCGGGACCGTCTATGGGGCCACGCCGGGTTGCCCGGCCCAGTGAAACGCACACTGCCCACCGGGTCACTCGACGCGAAGTTTCTTGAGTTGCGACCACACGCGACCGTACTCCATGTCCACCACTAGGGGCACTTCGAGCGCCCAGGCCCCCTCCATGACCTCCTTGACGACGCGAGCCGCGTCCCCGACATGACCCTCGCGGACCTCCAACACCAGCTCGTCGTGCACCTGGAGCACCATGCGCGCATCGATCCCGCTCGCGACCAGCCTCTCTCGCAACCGGACCATCGCGGTCTTGATGATATCGGCCGCGCTCCCCTGGATGGGGGTGTTCAAGGCCATGCGCTCCGCTGCGGCCCGTACGTTGTGGTTGCGGTCGTTGAGCCCCTCGATGGTCCGCTTCCGACCCGAGATGGTCCGCACCACCCCGTCTTTGCGAGCCTGCTCGACCACGCCCTCCAGGTACTGCCGCACCCGCGGGAAGGCCGCGAAGTAATCCGAGATGAAGCGCTGGGCCTCCCCCTGCGAAATCCCGAAGTCCCTGGCCAACCGGAACGCCCCCATCCCATACAAGAGCCCAAAGTTGATGGTCTTGGCAAGGCGCCTCATGTCCGGGGTCACCTGCCCCTCTGGCACCCGGAAGACCCTCGACGCGGTCCTCGCGTGGATGTCCGCGCCCTGCTGGAAGGCCTCGATAAGCGCCTCGTCCGTGGACATGTGCGCGAGTACCCGCAGTTCGATCTGCGAATAGTCCGCTGAAAGAAATTCATATCCATCACTACTGACGAAGGCGCCTCGGATCTTCAGCCCCTCCGGCGTCCTGATCGGGATGTTTTGGAGGTTGGGGTCGGACGAAGACAGCCTCCCGGTGGCGGCCACGGTCTGGTTGTATGAGGTGTGGATGCGCCCGGTCTTGGGATGAATAAGCCCACCCAGGGCGTCCGCGTAGGTGGACTTCAGCTTGCTCAGGCTACGGTACTGGAGGATCAGGCGCGGGATGCCCAGGGCGCGGGGGTCATCCGCCAGTTGCTCGAGCACCGCCGAGTCTGTCGAGGGTCCGGTCTTGGTCCTCTTCGGTGGTTCGAGTCCCAGTTTCCCAAAGAGGAGGTCGGCCAGTTGTTTCGGGGAGTTCGGGTTGAAGGGGCCCCGGTCCGCGACACGGACGATCTCGGCCTCGAGCCGCAAGACCTCCCTGGCAAGGTCCCGCGACAACGCCACGAGGACCTCGCGGTCCACGCGCACGCCGGTCCGCTCCATCTCGGCCAGGACCCGGGCCAGGGGAACCTCCATCTCGCTCAGCAGCGGCCACAGCCCCTCCTCGCGCACGCGCTGCTCGAGTAGGGGCCAGAGTCGTCGCACCGCCCTGGCCCTATGCGCGATGGCCGCAAAGGACGAGTCGCCCGGTGGCGGGAGGGGCTCGCGCAAGAACTGGAGCGACAACGTCCCGACCGTGGGCGATTCCTTCTCGGGGTGCACGAGATAAGCGGCCAGGACCGGGTCCATGGCGGGTAAGGGGACCTCGCCGCCACGCTCCCCAAGCGCGGCACGCAACGCCTGCCAGACCTGCTTGTAGTCCGCAACGCAGGCCCTCGGAAGCACCGCCGCGAGCCCGGCCTCGGGCGCGAGCGCCACCCCCGGCTCCATCACGAGGACCTCGTCCTCCGAGGTCGCCACGCCGACGAAGACCACGTCCGGAGCGACCGGGTCACGCCCGCGGAACTCCATGTACACCGCCACCCGCGGCGCGCCCTGAAGCCGGCGCGCGACCTCCTTGGGGTCCCCCACGGCCACGACGCCCGGCGACCCATCCGACGCCCTCACCCTTGGCGTGGCGCCGCTCTCGGACACGAGTTCCTGCAAGCGGCCCTCTGCTTGCATCTCGTCAATCAAGGACTGGAACTCCAGTTCCGTCCACAGGGCCAGTGCTTGCTCCCGGTCCGGCTCGCGCAGACGCAACCCCTCGATTTCCACCCCGGTCGGTACATCCCGCTTGAGGGTCACCAGGTCGCGCGACAAGAACGCGTCCTCACGGCCCGCCTGGAGCGCCTCGCGCTTGCGAGGCGCGACCTCGTCCAGGTGTGCGTACACGGCCTCGAGGGTGCCGTACTTGGCGATGAGTTCCGCTGCGCCCTTTTCGCCGATCCCCCGCACGCCCGGCACATTGTCCGAGGCATCGCCCACCAAGGCCAGATAGTCCCTCATCCCTTCCGGCGGCACCCCGATTTTGACGAGTACCCCCTCTCGGTCGTAGGTGATGTTACGCATCGGGTCGTGCACGACCACGCCATCCCCGACCAGTTGGAAGAGGTCCTTGTCGCCCGACTCGATCACCACCTCAAACCCTGCGGAGCGCGCCTTCTCGGTCAAGGTGGCGATGACATCGTCCGCCTCGTAGCCCGGCACCTCCAGGACCAAAAACCCGAGGGCAGATGCGATGCGCCTTGCGTACGGGAACTGCACGGCGAGGTCCTCGGGGGCGGGAGGGCGATTGGCCTTGTATGCCGCGTACATCTGGTTGCGGAACGTCTCGCGGCCCGCATCGAACACCACCGCCGCGTACTCGGGCCTGCGCTCCCGCAACAGTTTGCGCAGCATGGTCGCGAGCCCGTAGAGCGCGTTCGTCGGCATGCCTTGGCTGTTTCGAAGACCCCGGATCGCGTGAAAGGCCCGATGCACGAGACCGCTTCCATCCACGAGGACCAGGACACGATGGTCGTTCATGCCGCCTTCACCTACCTGCAACCTGGACTATAATAGCAGGCCTTTTTGGGAGTGGCGCGAGGATGGCCTCGAAGCCTGACAGGTCCCGCAAGGTGATCTGCCTCAACCGCAGGGCACGCCACGACTACGAGGTCCTCGAGACCGTCGAGGCCGGGATGGTCTTGCGGGGAAGCGAGGTGAAGTCGTTGCGCGCCGGCCAGGCGGCGCTGGTGGACTCGTACGCGGAGGTCCGCAACGGCGAGGTCTTCCTGGTCGGGGCGCACATCGCACCTTACGCGGGTGCCTCGTACAACAACCACGACCCACGGCGCGACCGGAAACTGTTGCTGCACGCGCGCGAGATCCGGCGCCTGGATGGACGGGTCCGAGAGAAGGGCCTGACCCTCGTGCCACTGTCCCTGTACTTTCGGGAGGGCCGCGCCAAAGTCGAATTGGCGCTCGCGCGAGGCCGCAAGGCCTACGACAAGCGCGAGCGCATCCTCCGGCGCGACCAGGCCCGCGGAAGAGGAGAGGAATGAACGACGACTTGCAGAAGACTTCTACCCCGGACGAACCCCTGCGCCAACCCAGGTTCCACGAGGTCGTGTACGACTGGAACCTAGTGGACGCCTTTCACGACCTCGGCACCCGTCGCGTCGCCCTCCTGGACGAGACCCTGCGCGATGGGCTCCAGTCCGCGTCCGTGAGCATGCCGTCTGCCTCAGAGAAGCTCGAGTTCGTCCGGATCGCGGCATCGCTAGGAATGGATACGGTGAACATCGGTCTACCCGGCGCGGGCGAGCAGGCTCGCGAGGACTGTCTGTTCGTGGCGCGGGGGGTGGTGCGGGAGGGGCTGAAGGTCCGGCTTGCGGCAGCGGCCAGGACACTCCAGGACGACATTCAGCCCATTGTGGAGGTCTCGCAGGCCGCGGGCATTCCCATCGAGGTCATGTCCTTCATCGGGTCGAGCCCCATTCGGTTGCTCGCAGAGGAGTGGGACCTCCCGTTCTTGATGGCCCGCTCGCACGAGGCTATCTCCTTTGCCCGTCGCGAGGGGCTCCCCGTCACCTTCGTCACCGAGGACACGACCCGGTCGCGGCCCGAGGTCCTGTATCGCCTGTTCACGAACGCCATCGAGGCCGGGGCGCAGCGACTGTGCCTGTGCGACACGGTCGGACACGCGACCCCGGACGGGATCCGAGCCCTGATGCGCTTCACCAAGGACCTGCTCAAGGGGATGGGCGTCGAGGTGGGGCTCGACTGGCACGGTCACAATGACCGCGGCATGGCCCTCGCCAACTCCCTGTGGGCGATCCAGTGGGGCGCGGACCGAATTCATGGTTGCGCACTCGGCGTAGGGGAGCGGACCGGCAACACCCCGATGGACCAGCTCATCATGAACCTCCGCCTAATCGGTTCCATCCCGCGCGAGCGCGACTTGAGTCGCCTCCTCGACTATTGCGAGTACGCCTCCAAGATCTTGGGCGTCCCGATCCCATCCAACTATCCCCTTGCGGGCCGCGATGCCTTCCGCACGCAGACCGGTGTGCACGCGGCCGCGATCCGCAAGGCCCTCCAGAAGGGCGATGCGTGGCTTGCGGACCGTGTGTACTCCGGAGTCCCCGCCGGGATGTTCGGCCGGCGCCAGGAGGTGTGCGTCGGGCCCATGAGCGGGGCCAGCAATGTGCACTTCGTGCTCGAGCGCCTCGGGGTGGAGGCGGACGAGCAGGCGGTGGCCCGGGTCCTGGCAAAGGCCAAGCAGATGGACCGGATCCTGACGGACGAGGAAATCCTCGAGGCCGTGCATTCACCCTAGGGTCATGCGGGAAGTCCTTCTATCCATCCGGACAACTGGGTGCAAGGTCAACCAGGCGGACAGCGCGTGGATCGTCGACGCCCTGCGCGGGCTTCCGGTGCGCCTGGTGCCCCCTTCCGAGCCCGCGGACATCGCGGTGGTGAACGCCTGCACGGTGACTGCAGCGGCAGACCGGGACGGGCGGGCTCAGGTCTATCGGGCCCTGCGGCTTACCGACGGCCCCGTCTTCCTCACCGGTTGCCTTGCGATGCGGTTGGGGGCGTGGTCTGGGCCAGGCGAGGGGCGTGTACGGCTTATTCCAGAGACCCGCGAACGCGAAGCCCTGGCCCGAGAACTGCGAGCCGGGGTCCTGCGCGTCCTGGAGCAGCGGCGAGGGACCAGCGCAGAGACGACCGCGCCACACGTCCTGCCTCCTGCGGCCTTGCCCCATGCCCGTCCCCTTGTGAAGGTCCAGGACGGCTGCGACCACGCTTGCGCCTTCTGCATCGTGCCCAAGGTCCGCGGGCCTTCTCGCAGCGTCCCCATCCCAGAGGTCCTCGCGCGGGTGAAGGCCGCTGCGGAGCGAGGAGCAGCCGAGGTCGTCCTGACTGGCGTGGACCTTGGGGCCTGGGGCCAGGACTTGAACCCGACCCTAGGGCTTGCGGACCTGATCGAGGCCGTCTTGTCCCTCGGGACCGGGATGCGCTTCCGCCTGTCTTCCGTGGAACCGGACCGCCTAGATGACCGCCTTGTGGACCTTCTCGCCTCCTCGTCCGACCTCTGTCCCCACTTGCATGTCCCGGTCCAGTCCGGGTCGGACCGCATGCTTCGCGCCATGAGGAGGGGTCTCGGCGCCCAAGACGTTGCACACAGACTGGCTCGCGCGGCATCGCTGATCCCGGACCTGACCCTAGGGCTCGACATCCTGTGCGGCTTCCCGGGAGAAGAGGAACAAGACTTCGAGGCCACGTTACGACTCGTGGAGGCGCTGCCTGTCACCTATTTGCACGTCTTTCCCTTTTCGCCGCGGCCAGGAACCGAGGCAGCTTCGATGGGACCCGGACCCGATCCCGGGGTCGTGCGGGCACGCTGCGCCGCCCTGCGCGAACTGTCGGCCTCGCGGAGGGCCTCGCGCGCCCGCTCCCAAGTCGGTCAGGAGGTCGAGGTCGTGGACATCAGAAGGCGACCCCAAGGGGGGGTCGAGGCCTTGTCCGCCCACTACTTCCGGGTCGTCTTGCCGAGGGCTGAAGAAGAGCGGGCTGGACGCTACCGCGTACGCATCGTGGAGCACGATGGTGCCACGCTCGTCGGGCACGATGCGGCATACGAGGAGGCTGACGCACATGGACCGTAACCCGCTGTGGCAAGCCCGGGAGTCGGTCGGGCACCCATTTCGCGACCTGTCTCTGCTCGAGACGGCACTGACCCATCCCTCCTACTGCAACGAGGAGCGACCAAGCGTGCCGGACAACCAGCGCTTGGAGTTCCTCGGGGACGCGGTCGTCAACCTCGCGGTGGCAGCCGCACTCTACGAGAGGCTCCCGGACGCGGACGAGGGTTGCCTGACACGGGCCAGGGCCCACCTGGTGAGTCGCCACTCTTTAGCCGAGGCCGCGCGTCGCCTTGGGGTCGGGCCCTACATCCGAGTGGGGCGTGGAGCCAGGCTGCATGACAGTGCCCCTGGTCGGGACAGCGTCCTCTCCGCGGTCTTCGAAGCCATCGTGGGCGCCGTGTATCTGGATGCTGGATTCGAGACAGCCGCGGCGTTCGTGCTCAAGTATCTTCACTTCGATCCGGCCAAGGGAACGAGAGAAGTCGAGAAGGACCCCAAGACCGCGTTGCAGGAGCACTGCCAGGCGCTTTACCAGGCGACGCCTCGATACTATGTGCGCTCGCGGACAGGACCACCGCATGCCCCGCGATTCGAGGTCCAGGTGACACTACCAGACGGCAGGGCGTGGCGCGGGGAAGGCGGCTCGCGCAAGCAGGCCGAGCAAGAGGCCGCCCGCAAAGCCCTAGAGGCCTGCAAGGCTTGAGCAGCCTCCCGCGCTTCAGCGCAGGACCCTCACCACATGGTGTCCCTTTTGACCTTTGCGGAGCACGATCACTTGGCCCTCGATGGCCTGGTCCAGGGTCACCCGGAAGGCAGGGTCCGAGACACGCTCGCTGTTCAGGTACAGACCACCCCCCTGCACGAGGCGACGCGCGTCTCCGCGGGACGTGGCCACCCGACATGTGACGAGTAGGTCAATCACCGGGAGGCCCTCGCCCTCGAAGGAAGTCGCAGGGACCTCCGTACTTGGGACATCTCGAAAGATTTCGAGGATATCCGCGGCGCCGAGGTCGCCTGGATGCGCACCGAACAGGACCGCGGTTGCGCGTTCCGCCGCCTGGAGTCCGGACTCGCCGTGGACGAGCCGCGTCACCTCCCGGGCCAGGGCCCTCTGTGCCTCTCTCTTCTCGGGGTGCGTTGCGACGGATGCTGCCAGTCCCTCGACCTCGCCCTGGCTCAACCAGGTGAAGTACTTCAGATAGGTGATCACGTCGCGGTCGTCCGTATTCAACCAGAACTGGTAAAGCCGGAACGGGGAGGTCCTCTCCGGGTCCAACCACACGGTCCCGGCCTCGGTCTTGCCAAACTTCGTGCCCGACGCGGTCGTGAGGAGTGGGAAGACGAGGCCGTGAACCTCTGCACCCCGAAGCCGCCTGACCAGGTCAATCCCCAGGGTGATGTTCCCCCACTGGTCGCTCCCGCCCATCTGGAGCGTGCATCCGAAGCGGTCGTACAGGACCAAGAAGTCGTAGGCCTGCAACAGGCTGTACGCGAACTCGGTGAACGAGATGCCCGTCTCGGATTCCATGCGGAGCCGGACCGATTCCTTGGACAGAAGCGTTCCGACGCTGAAGAACTTCCCGATGTCACGGAGAAAGTCGAGGAGTGGCATGGGGCAGAGCCACTCCGCGTTATCCACGAGCCTGGCCGGGTTCGTGCGGGCCTCGAAGTCAAGGAAACGACGCAGTTGTTCCCGGATCTTCTCGGCGTTTTGGCGCGCGACCTCCTTGTCGAGGAGCGCCCGCTCCTGCGTCTTTCCACTCGGGTCGCCGATCAGCCCCGTGCCCCCGCCGACCACGGCGATGGGCGTGTGGCCGAGCCGTTGCAACCTGGCAAGGGCCAGGATGGGCAGGAGCGAGCCCACGTGCAGGCTCGGGGCACTCGGGTCGAAGCCAATATAGGCCGTGAGGGGGCCTCTGGCCAAATGCTCCCAAAGGCCGCTGCTCGCGCTGTGGATCAGCCCCCGCCACGAGAACTCGTCCAAGGCGTGTGTCATTTCCCCCCTTGTCCCTGGCAACCGCAAGGCCGTGGGTGAGTACCGCCGCTTCAGCAACAAGTCAAGCGCGATTCTAGCTGAGCCAGACCTGGCCGGTATTTTTGCGGTCTGGTTCTCGGCGGGTTTTCCTGGGGTTTTCTGGGCCTTCAAGGCGCGTTTTTGGGCTGTTTTGGGCAGACTCCGACCAGGGGTCTTCCGAGAGGTGACCCGGCGGCCAGCCAGAATGCCTCGCGTGTGGGCAGGGCCGCCCGCCAGGTCAGACGAAAGACCAAAAGGACCTCCGGACGAACCTCTCTGGGGGACCTGCGCACGGCCTACGCGACCCTACCCGAGGTCAAAAAGACACACGGGACACAGGTCCTTGTAGGAAGTGTGGCCGGGCATATCGCGATGCACCGGAGCGGCACCCGACTGGATGAGCAAGTTCGCGTTGCGGGCCTTGGTCAAGGCCGTTCGGGCGGAGTTGAGGGAGGATCGGGTCTCGGTGGGTCTTGTCAGTCCCGGCTACGTCGAGAGCGCCATCCGCGACACAGACAACTGGGGCCGGGTGCACGAGGCCGCAAGGGACACCGTGCCCTCATGGCTCGTGACGCCAGCTGAGCAAGCAGGCCGCCAGATCGTGCGCGTCGTCGAGCGCCGCACCCACGAGGGCATCGCAACCGTCCGTGGCAAGGCGATCGTAGCCCTGGGCCGCTACGCGCGCGGCCTGGTTTGCTGGGCTTTCAGCCGCTTGCCTCGCAGGCCTGTGCGCTCGAGTTCCGCCGGAGCGGGCTGCTCGCTACCACCCAAGGGGTAGCCAAGGGAGAAAACCCTGGAAGTGGGGGTGTCCGTCTTCCTCCACGAGGACGAGGGCCGCGACCCACGAAATGCCCTCAAGGTCGATTCCTCCCGGTCCCCCTCCCCCTGAGCCAGGGTCCTTGACGACGTCGAAAAGTGCGATGGGGCCGGAGGAGAACAGGGTCTCCGACGCGACCTCGAGGAGGACCACTTCGGGTTCTCTTTCGGAGGCAGGGCTCGAGGGGCCGGCTGTCCTGATGGGCCTCTCGAGGCAGCCGCGCCCTGGCTCGCACCGATTGGCCCGGAGGTGCCCGTTCGCGTCGAGCGTCCAGGGTGGATTGTGAGCCAGGGTCCGGAGCACATAGCCCCTAGGACCTCGGAACCCCAAATACACAATCTTATCATCGTGGTACGCCTTGATTTGGACCCCTGGCGGGAGGGTCGCAAACCCCGTCTCCCACAGGTGTGCGAGCCTGGAGGGGGGCATTCCATCTCTCGGCCACGCGACGACCTTGACGAGCGGCCCACCGATCGTTCGCTTCTTCCGGCCCGGCAGGTCGATGCGGAGTGTCCCGCCTTGGAGATCCATATGGACTCGCGCGGCCCTTCCAGTGTCCACGTCGAGGGTCCGCGACCAGGCGCCCCGGACCACGAAATCCCCGTGTCCTGGCGCGAGGGCCACCCTATGCGAGGAGACGAGACGGGTCCCGAATCCGAGCGTGAGAACAACGCTTGCCCCCTCGCAATGAAGGGCTGGCCCGACCGTCGTCGGGCGAGAGCCAATCTCCTCGGGGATCCGGATCGAAACGTCCCAGACCGGGCCACACACCCCGGAGGGGCACGGTCTCCACTGGAGGGCCAGGTGACCCCCGGCATCCTCCAATCGGACAGAGCCGGGACCTTGAGGGCCGACCAGGACGCACGAGACCGGTCTGGCAAACCCCGGGCTAGCCAGGCCCAAAAGGGCTAAAGCAACAAACCTCCAAGGCGACGCAGTCGCCGTCGGTAGACCGGTCATTGGGTCCGGCCCTTGACCCGTATCCTTGCGCCTGCGTAATGTTTCAGCTCCAATTGATTGGTCCCTCCGACGTTCGGTCTCAGGTCGAGGTTTCCCGCTCTGGCCAGTTCCGCAAAGGCCTGGGGCCGGACCTTCGAGTTGCGCAGCGCGCTCGCGGTCTGCTTGTCCCCCGCGCGTCGGGCTTCCTGGGCGAGGGCCTCGAGCCTGTTCTCGCGTACCTTGTTGAAGCTCAAAAGAAATTCTGGCTCGGTGATCGTGTGCGTGTGGAGCGAGCCGTCCTCTCTCCTGCGCCGGACCTGCGCACCCACGATCCCGCCCAGTGCCTTCCGGGTGCCTTCCGCCACGACCTCGGCACCGCCTTGGACCAGGCAATCGTAAAAGGTGGCAAAACCGAGTGGGCTCCGTATCCCATAGGTCAGCGCTAGGTTCACCGCTGGCTTCCAATAGTTGTCTTCGAAGAACTCATCTTGAGCCTCCTCCATGGGACGCTCCTTGGCCGCTTTGCGCAGGAGGTCGTGGAACCTCGAATCCCTCCGGAGGGCCTCGTCCCGGGCTCGCACGCGCGGGAGGTAGCCGCGGAGGGCCTTGGCCACCGGACTGACCGGGGTCTCGGCCTCCGCCTTATTCAAGTATCTCTCCAAAAGTTTCGCAAGGTTTCCGGATGCCAGGGTCGTCTGATGCTTGCCGTAACTGACGACCCCGGCGTCGTACGTCTGAAGTGTATCGTATCTACCTCCTTCGAAGGCCGAGGTGATCGCATCGGCCACTTCCTTGGTCGCAGGCGGGACTTCGCCACCCAAAATGGCACCGAGCGTCTCGCGCCCAGCGACCCCGTCCACAGGGGAAAGACCGCGCTCGCGTTGAAACCTTGCCACTGCCCCAACGAGGTCTTCATCGATGGCACCATTTTCGACGAGGCCGAGGGCCCTTCGGAGGCGGTTCACGTGTGCCGGTGGCCATAGATGCTTGTTGCGTTGGTACCACGCAAGGGCCCTCTTGAGGAAGGTGGAACGTTGGGACGCGGTTTCGGTCGCGCGACTGCGAGCAGCCGAAGTCGCGGTGACCGCGTGACGAGAGCGTTCGGCGCCCAATGTCTCTGGCATGACCTGTTCCTCCCCGGTTTGCAATCCCAAAGGACTGACTACCCTACAAGGATACCAACCCTTGGGTGCCTGGTGCAATCCTTTTCCAAAGATTGAGCAAACCGCGCTGCCAGGGGGCGTACAGGCGGCCCGGGCGAGCGAAGCGAGCCTTCCAAGAGCGCCGGGTCGTCGCCGCCTTGTTCGAGGAAGGCGGTGTCCAGCCTCTGCACTCCAGGGGCGCCTGCCGGCGCCAAACAGCCGCGAAACGGGTTTTCCAAAGTCTCCAATCCATCCATGCCCCGCAATCCAGCGTCGCAGCAGCGAATTGCCGCAGAATCTATTCTGTTAGAAAGCGTTTGGGTGAAAATCCGCCTTCCGACGGTCTTGCCGCTCCTTGGACCGCTTCAGACCGTCCCTTCCTGGGGTAAAAAAGTTCCAACCCCTGTCGCTTTCGAGCCTCCAGAGCGGACTTCCTAACAACGCGGTTTGCTCTAGCAGAGGTAACGGCGCGATTTGGGCTAGGATACCGCCGATGCACGCGCCCCCACTCCTCAGGGACCTCGTCGTCATCGCCCTGGTGGCCGTGGTCGTCGTGGGCCTCCTGGTCCGCCTGCGCATCCCGACGCTCGCGGGCCTGATCGTGGCCGGTGCCTTGGCCGGGCCGTTTGGACTCGGCGTCGTACAGGACCGCCACTCCCTGGACACCCTCGCGGAGGTCGGGGTCGCTTTGCTCCTGTTTACCGTGGGTCTGGAGTTCTCATTGCGTCGCCTCGCCCGGATCGTACGCCTCGTGGTCGTGGGCGGTCTTCTCCAAGTGGTGGCAACAACCCTCGCTGTCGCCGCGGCAGCCTATGGGGCGGGTGAGGGCGTGTCCCGGGCCCTGTTTTTCGGCTTTGTCCTCGCGCTGTCCTCCACGGCGATCGTCTTGAAGGCGCTGGCCGAGAGGGGCGAAGTGGATTCTCCACACGGAAGATTCGTGGTCGGGGTCCTCATCTTTCAGGACCTGGCCGTGGTCTTCATGATGCTCTTGATCCCCGCCATGGAAGCGGTCGGAATCGGGGGGGCATTGGGCGAAGCCTCGCCCGGTGACCCCTGGTTGCAGGCAGCAGGTGCGCTCGCCCGCGCGGCCGGGATCGTGGCGGCCACGCTCTTGTTGTCGCGGGCCGTGGTGCCGCGCCTGTTCCGATTCGTCACCGCAGCCCGCTCCCGCGAGTTGTTCCTCCTTACCGTAGCCGCCGTGTTGGCAGCAACCGTGTGGGTGTCGTCGCTGGCAGGGCTTTCCATGGCGCTCGGGGCATTCCTGGCTGGCCTCATGCTCGCGGACACGGAGTTCCGACACCGGGCCCTCGGGGACATCATCCCGTTCCGAGACCTCCTGACGAGCCTGTTTTTCTTGTCCCTGGGGATGATGGCAGACATCGGCGTGCTGGCGAGGGAGCCAGGCTGGGTCGTTGCGCTCGTCGTGTTTCTGGTAGTTGGCAAGGGCCTGATCGGGATGCTTGCGGCACTCGCCATGCGCTTCCCGGCAAGGGTCGCGTGGCTGGCAGGGGCCGCCATCGGTCAGTTCAGCGAGTTTGGCTTCATCCTTCTCGGAGTCGGGGCGGCGTCGGGCTTCGTGGTTCCGGAGGAGGTCCGCATCCTCGTGGCCAGCGGCGTCATCAGCATGCTTGTGACCCCCCTCGTGATGAGGGCCGCCCCGCACCTGAGCGCGGGCCAGGTGCTCCTGCGCCCCCTTGAGCGCTTGTTGGGCGTTCGCGGGATTGACGAGGGGCCGCCGACCGGGCCGGCCCTGCGCGGGCACGTGGTGGTCGTGGGGTTCGGCGTGGCGGGGCGCGTGGTGGCGCGGGCCTTGGCCGATGCTGGGGTCCCGTTTCTGGTGCTGGAACTGAACGCCGAGACGGTGCGTGCGGCATCCGCTGCGGGGGAAGCCGTGTACTACGGCGACGCGGCCCACCCCGAGTCCTTGCGTCACGCGAGACTGCCGGATGCCCAGGCGCTTGTCATCCTGATCAACGACCCGGACGCGGTGAACCGGATCGTGGCCACGGCGCGCGAGTGCGCCCCCGAGGTGCCGATCCTGGTCCGCACTCGGTATTTGGCAGACCGCAAGGACCTGTCCTCCCTCGGGGCCACGGAGGTCGTGGTGGACGAGGTCGAGGCAGGCATCGAGGTCCTCTGTCGCGTGCTTCGTCTTCTGGGTGTCCCCCAAAACCAGGTGGCCGCAGCCGTGGACCGGGCTCACCGCACGCTTGGATCAAGGCCGTCCGAGCCGCCGAAGGAAACGCAGGACTTGCCACCCGACTCCGGGCGTGCTAACAATAGAAGACCTTGATTCGGGGCGTAGCGCAGCCTGGTTAGCGCACTAGACTGGGGGTCTAGGAGTCGCTGGTTCAAATCCAGTCGCCCCGACTGTTCGTCGTGATTTGTCCGATCCTCGAGCGACTGGTCAGGCGTGGGTTCCAGCGCGGGATTTGAACCAGCTCGCGGCGCTGCATCCGTGCTCGTCTCGCTTCGCTCCCCTCGCACGGGCAGTCGCACCCCAACCACGCGAGCGTCCGCTGGACGCTCGCTCCCCTGATTCGTTCGCTTCGCTCCCTCATCAGGGGGTTGGGGCCCCGGTTCAAATCCAGTCGCCCCGACTGTTCGTCGTGATTTGTCCGATCCTCGAGCGACTGGTCAGGCGTGGGTTCCAGCGCGGGATTTGAACCAGCTCGCGGCGCTGCATCCGTGCTCGTCTCGCTTCGCTCCCCTCGCACGGGCAGTCGCACCCCAACCACGCGAGCGTCCGCTGGCCCCTGGGGGAAGACCGCCCTGTCGTTTTCTTGGCACTCCCGCAAAGGCGGGTCTAGCATCGGCCCAGGTAGGCAAGGTGTGGCAACCCCTGTGGAAAGGGAGACGGACATGCCAACGGTGATGCAAGCAATCAGCAGTCGAGATCACCCGACGGAGACGGGAAGGCCCGCTCCGGCCATGCCTTTGGAGGCGCGCGACCTGGTGGAGGTGTATTGTTTCCTCGCGTGCATGGGGCCAGAGTGGTTGGACTTGGAGCGCGCCGCGCGGCACATTACACGGGTTCATCCCCAAACGGGTGTGGAGGACGGTCCGATACAAGGCGAGGACACCACGAGAGTACTCGCCTCCCTCCTGGACCCGGCACAGCGCCCTGCCCGGTCCCGAGAGGTCGGCTGTCTGCTCGCCGAGACCCTCGCATGCCGCGGACGCGAGACGGCCACAGTTTTGGCCTCGTTGCTCCCCGCGTTGAGCCAGGCGGACCTCAAGGCGGGATTCACTGTGCTTCGCCACCTCGCTGCAGCAGCCTCGCCCTCGCTGGCCGAGGAGATGGCCGATATCCTCTTGTCCATGATCGTGGCCGAGCAGGCCCGGCACAAGAGAGGCGGGGAAGACGACCATGAGCGGCTCGCCCGCCTTCGATACCTCTTGTCCGTGATGACCCGCCTTTCGCTCGCACCGGCATCCCGCTCCCGGCTGTTCCTCGCCCTCTCGCAGTCGCTCGAGCCTGGGGACGCACTGCGCGACGTGCTCCTGGGTTCCCTCTTCCCCTCGGGTGCGGAGGAGGCCATGACCGTGGTGACCCAGGGAGGGGAGCGGGCGCTAAAGGCTGTGATCGCGGGGGCTGCGGCACGACCCAACGGCAAGTCCGAGTTCTACGCGACCTGCCGGACCATCATGGACCTCGGGCTTCGCCAGGGACTCCCCGTGCTCGCTCGCGTGTACCGGCTTCTGGATTTCCGGGACGGGGGGCACCGCGCCCTGGCCTCCATGGTGCGGGCCTCGCTCCTGCTCGCCGTGGAGCGGGCGGCAGTCCGCGGTGACAAGGTGCGTCGTCTCCTGCCGGACAACCCCGACTTGCCCTGTCTGGACCTCCTCACCGTCATCGCCCCCGGTGTCGCAGAGCCCGCGAGGACAGAGGTCTGCGACTACTTGATTGAGGGGGCAGGCCGGATCATTCGCTCTCTCCGTCTGGCCCAGGATGATTGCGACACCTTCGTTCAGGTGCTGGTGGGCGCGGTGGTTCTCCACCGGGACCCGGTGCGAGCCGGGTCCGAGGTGCGCAGGATGGTCCTGGACGCGGCTGGCACCCTGCACGTAAGGGCGCAGTACGGACCCGAGGCGGTAGGTCCGTTTCAGACCGTCGTGCGGCGGCTCGCCGCGGAGTTCCGACGCCGCCAGGCCCTCGCGGCCTGTCTGGCGCCGGTCCTTCCCCTGGTCGCGGACTTCGCGCCCCCAGATCACTCCCGACTCGACCTGGCCATCCTGGAGGTCTGAAGCCTCCGAGGTCCGGTGACGTCAGGCTTCGCCGAGGACATTCCGATTGTACCTTGATGGGAATCCAAGTGTTTCACCCTCTCATGCGCCGGGTCTTGACACATTTGACGCGCCGCGTTATAGTGGGGTTCGTGAGGGCCGCGACGGGCCCAAATGTTTGTCTCGATCCTCGCCGGGCGACGGCGGGGGGTGGGTGGGTGGGGACACGAGGAGGGACCATGACCATGAAGAACATTCGCAACCAGGTGAAGGAGATGCTCGGTGGCCCTGCGGCCCAGATCCGCGGGCAGGGCGAGAAGGTCGCACGCCGCGTGCGCGAGACCGTGGACGCCACTCGCGCCCTCGGGCTCAAGAAGGTCTCGGAGATCGCTGGAGTCCTGAGCCCGGCGGACCTCATGTCCCGCTACGGGACCCTCACCTTCTCGGAGCTGTTCGAGCGACTGCGCAAGTCCGACTTGGCGCGTCACAGCGAGGTGATCCGCCAGGAGGTCCTCGCCTTCTTGAGACTGCCGTCCAGCGAGCAGGTGGAGCGGCTCCAGGCGGAGGTCGAGAAGGTCGCCAAGGAGGTCGCCGCCCTCAAGGCCCTCAAGAGTGAGGTCAAGAACCTGGCCGCAGAGATCAAGGGCATCAAGGCCTCCGTGAAGAAGGGCGACAAGGCCGAGCCAGCGGAGGGCTGACCCCGCCGCGCCCCTCCAGGGGTCGCCGGACCTGGCGCAACCCGCTAGGGCGCCGTCGCTTACGACCCGAGCAGGCTTTTCAGCCTCTCCTCGGAGGCCTTGAGGACCTCTCGGTGCAGGCTCTGGCCGTGCGAATCCATGGTGACCACGGCTGGGAAGCCCTCGACTTCGAGGACCCAGAACGCCTCCGGGGATCCGAACTCCTCTAGCATCAGGACGTCCCGCACCCGTTTCACGCAGTGAGCGAGCAGTGTCCCAGCCCCCCCCACCGCATGGAAATACACCGCCCCGAAGCGCTGCAATGCGGCACTGGTCTTCTCGCCCATGCCGCCTTTCCCGATGACCCCGGCGATGCGGTACGTCTCGATGACGTCAGCCTGGTAGGGTTCCTCGCGCGATGATGTGGTCGGACCGGCGGCCACCACCTCCCACCCCGCGTCCGTCTTCCGCACAATGGGTCCGCAGTGGTAGATGACGGCCCCCTGAAGAATCGGCCTCAGGAACTCAGGTTTCTTCTCGACCATGAACTTGTGCGCCACGTCGCGTGCAGTCACCACGGTCCCCGACAGCCTCACCTCGTCCCCGATCCGGAGGGAGCGCAAGACCTCCTCGGTCGCCGGGAGCGCGATCTCCTTGACATTGCTCGATCCCATGACACGACCTCCTCGCCCGCTGGGACGCCTACAGGACAGCCGCCTCTTCTCCGCCTCGCACGACCATCCGCCGCCGCCGGTCAGCCCAACAGCAGTACGCCATGGAGACGAAAAACGACGCCGGATGGCGGTGCAGGTACCCGACCTTCACCCCGAGGACCGTGGTGCGACCTCCGAATCCCATCGGACCGATGCCCAGTTCATTGAGCCTATGGTACAGGCGCTCTTCGAGGGCCGCGAGCTCTGGGTCTTCGTTCACATCGTCCAATGGTCGCAGCAGTTGCTTCTTCGCCCCGAGATAGGACCCTGCGCGATCCCCACCGATGCAGACGCCCACGACCCCGGGCGCGCAGCCAAAACCCTGGGCCTGGAAGACCGCGTCGAGGATGCACCGCTCGACGCCCGCGAGGTCTCGGCCCGCCTTCAGACGCGCGTCCGGCAGACGGTACTGGGCACCGACGTTCTCGCTCCCGCCGCCCTTCTGCATCAAATCCACCACCACGTCCGGCGAGTCGTGGACCTCCACGGAGAAATAGGGCAGGTTCAGCCCCACGTTGTCTCCACTGTTCTTGCCGGTCACCGGGTTGACCGCATTGGGGCGCAGAAGTCCGGCTTGCGTAGCCTGCCGGACCGCCTCGGTCAATCCCGCCTTGATCGGTTCAGGGTCCATGCCCCTGGGCACGTGAAGATAGAACGACACGAGCCCTGTGTCTTGGCAAATGGGCGTCCCACCCTCGCGCGCCATCTCCACGTTCTTGAGTATGGCCTCGAGGACGCTGCGCGCGGTGGAGCCCGCTTCCTCGGAGGCCGCGGCCCTCCGGAGCGCTGCCTCGACGTCTGGCGGCAAATCCGACGTGGTCCGTCGGATCAGCTCGACGCCCCAGTCCACCCAACGACTCATGCTGACCTCCTTTCGCTGGCCACCCGAAGTCCCCCCCTTGTAGGTCCTGTCGCTCGTTCGGGCGGGCAACAGGCCCCGGCCCCATTCCTGGCACATGCCCCCCGCGGCGTCAATGCGCAACATCACCCCATGGGGCGCGCCTCGCCTCTCTGAACCCCTAAACTACATTGCGCTATCGTCGCCCTGCCCGACCTTCAGACAGTTCTGGTTGCGTCGGCACAACTGGGAGCAGTGGAACCCCCGGATGACGTACCCCTCGAGGTACAAAAGCGACGCCACCACTTCCTGCAGCGCAATCGCGTCCTTGAACTGGACCGCATGACACAACTCTTCCTCCGACAACCCAAGGTCCGCGAAGGTCGCCCGGCAGTAGTCCAGTTCACGCTCCCGCTGACGGTCGAAGGCCCGTTCCTCGTGGTGAAGCCGGTGGTCGTACTTCTTCACAATACCGTGATACAGGTAATAGATGGGTGCTCCCGGCTCCAGCCGTGCCTCGGTCACGGACCAGAGGCCCTGAATCTCGAGCGTGAACTTGCGCAAAGCCAAAGCCAGGACCGTCAGAGCCGCAAACATCGCCGTGTGCTGGACACCGGTGGGCCCCTTGTCGCCTGTATCGCCCGGACCATCGCCTTGCCGAGGTACGGGCGCCAAGAACTTCCTGTCAAGCCGCTGGAGGGCCTGGAACGTGGCCTTTCCGCACTTCTTGAACAGTTTCTCCAGGGACGAGACCATCCGCGAATCCACGCTTCCCGAGCGCATCTCCTCGCGCAACTGCTTGGCATTATTCAGAATGAAAATATTCTTGAAACATTGATAAATTTGCTCCTCCTCTTCGTAGTTCTCGATGGTCAGGACGTTGTGCATCCGGTCCGCCAGTTTGACCAGGGCCGCGGCCAGGCGGACCGCATGGTCTGGGTGGGTGAAGATCCCCGAGATAGACTTGTAGTAGAGGTCTGCCTTGTGGCGCGTCAAGGTCCACACCACCTCGACCACCCGCTCGGCGATATCGCGGGGAAAACCGCAGCGAGAAGCGGCTCGAATCACCTCCTCCCCGAGCCGGCCGCGGATTTCTCGTTCTCGCCGTTCTGCCTCTTCCGGGGACCGCGTTGCATCGTCCTTCTCGAGGTCCATAGCCTCCTCGATCACGTCGTGAAGCAGGCCGGCGGCAACCACGTGCGCCTGGGCGTGCGCGCGCAACAGAAACCAGGCGACGTTGGTCGGGTGGGCGAAGCGCTCCTGACCGTTGCGACGACGGGGCAGCCCCTCGTACTGCTTCGCGGTCATCTCGAACATGGCGCGCACGAAGTCTCGGTCCTGGGGCCCCATCCCCTCGGTCAGCCACTCCGGCGGGACCGGGTCCGGACAGGCCTCCCAGACTCGAACTTCCTCGAATACCAATCTGGCCGGGTCCATGACGCACCTCCAGACCACTGAATAACAAGTATGGCACCCCGCGACCGTCCGTTTCAATCGCGCGGGAAGACCAATCGTCCTGCTTGACGCGCTGCATCAATCGCGCAGAATCTTCGAAGGGTCATCAAGACCCGTGGACCTTTCGCAGAGAGGAGGTGACGAGATGGAGCGCTGGCAGATGCTGAACAAGGGGCTCGAACCGGTGGACCATGTTCTGGGGGTCGGCCTGGACTTGCTGAAGAAGGCGGACCTCTACGAGCCGTTCAAGGCAGGCCTGTACCGGATGTCTCGCTCCGCGTTGGCGAGTCACTTTCAGTCGCGCCACGCCCTGGAGGTCTTGGGCGCAGAGAACGTCCCCGCCGAGGGGGGCTGCCTGATCGCCGCGAATCACCAGTCATGGCTCGACGTGCAGGTCCTGGGCTGCTCCTCGCCGCGTCGCTTTTATTTCGTGGCGAAGTCCGACTTCCAGGAGTGGCCCATCCTGCGCCGCCTCATCGAACTGAACGACAGCATCTACGTGCGGAGGGGCGGGGATGACCGGGGCCTCGAGGTGATCGCAGACGCCGTGCGTTCCGGTAAGGCCGTGGTCATCTTTCCCGAGGGGACGATCCCGGGGGAGGAGGACATTCCGCGCTGGGAGGTCGAGCCGGACACGGGGCTCCTGCGCGGCAAAACGGGCGTGGTCCGCATCGCACTCGCTACCGGCGCCCCCATCGTCCCGTGCGGGATCTCGGGGACGGGGCGGGCCTTCCCCCCGGAGGCGTACCCGAGACTTCAGACATTTCCGCCGCTACCGCGCCCGGTTCCGATCACGGTGCGCTACGGGAGCCCCATCGTGCTTCCCAAGCCAGACCACGAGCCAACGCGCGACGACCTTGCGCGCATGACGCACGAGGTGATGCTCGCGCTCTCAACCCTGGTGGACCACTCGCGCAACTACGAGCCCATCACCCTGCCCATCGAGCGCAAGACGCGACCGACCACCCTCCCGCGTTATGCGTACCGCCGCAGCCCCGAGCGAGGGTCCGAACCGTCCGAGACCGCCAAGGCGCCGCTCGGGGTCCTGGTCCTCCACGGGTTCACCTCGGACATCCATTGCGTGGACCCTCTGGTTGCCCCTCTGGACCGGGCCGGGCTGCCATACCGGTTCCCCATCCTCCGAGGCCACGGGACGCATTACCGCGACATGGTCGGGACCACGGCGCGCGACTGGTACGAGGACGCGGAGAACGCCCTGCTGGACCTCGCGGGCGAGGTCTCCCACGTCGTGGTGGTCGGCCTCTCCATGGGCGGGCTATTGGCGCTTGAGCTCGCCGCGAGGCACCGGGCTCTGGTCGCCGGAGTCGTCACGGTGGCCGCGGCCCTGCGCTTCCAGGACCCCCTTGCCGGCCTTGCCCCTGTCTTGTCGAAAGTCGTGCGATTCTGGCCAAGTCCCAACGCTTACAACGACCCGGACCTCCGTCGCCGCGAGAACCGCAATTATCCCAAGTTCGCGACGGATGCCTTCGCATCGCTCTACGCCTACTCGCGGGAGGTCCCGAACCTTCTGTCCTTCGTGAAGGCGCCGATCCTCATCCTGCAATCGAAGCGCGACCAGGTCGTGGCCCCCCGCAGCGCCACGATCATCCACGAGAAGGTGTCTTCGAAGGACCGCTCCCTGGTCTGGTTCGAGCGCAGCGGGCACGAGATGCTCCTCGACTGCGAGCGCGAGGCCGTCGTCCAGACGATCATGGAGTTCATCGAGCGAATCCGGGTTCAGCAGGGATGAGTCGTCTCATCGCGGCACGGGGCCGAGGGGTGGGTCGAACTGGACCAAAGTCCCGGGGACGATCCCGTGCGTGGAGGCCGTGAAGGCCCGGACCTCCACCACGTAGCGAGAGGGGCGGTCCACGGAGCGGGTGTCCAGGGTCAGGGGGCGTGCGTTCTCCACGACCCCGACCACACGCAGGTCGGACCCGATGAAGATCATGTCGAGTGGAATGTACGTATTCTTCATATAAAATGTATGAATGTCATCCTCAGGGAAGACAAAAACCATCCCCTTGTCCGGCGCGAGTTCCCGCCGAAACATTAGGCCTCGTGACCGCGCCATGGGTGTATCCGCGACCTCGAGGGTAAACTCGGACCGCCTCCCGTCCGGGGATGTGAAGACCGCGCGCACCTGGGCGAGTCCGGGACCCTCTGACGGTGGCGACGGGTCTGCGGAAACATGGAGGTCCGGCCTCGCGCTCGGTCCCCGGTGGCAGCCCGTCGGACAAAAGAGCCCCGCGATTGCCACCAGTGCCATCGGCCTCGCCCACTGCCTTGTCATCAGCCCCCCCTCATCTCGCTGGCAAAATCTCTTCCAGATACGCCCGGTCGTACGGGGCGAAGACACGGGGGAAGGCCCCAGGCAACTGCGCCCTCTCCTCGAACGGGCGGAAGATGCCCGCGTCCATGATGTAGCCGGGATTGTCTCCAGGGTCGTGGACATCCCCCTCCACGGCGGCGAGGCCTAAGACATGGCCGACCTCGTGCGAGATCGTGTCCCCAATCAGGTTCCCCAGGACCCGGACCGCCTCGGCGATCACATGGGCGCGGGTGCCGCCTCCCGCGGCCTCCTCCTCGGTCACCGCCTTGCCCCCCAGCGCAGGCATCACCGGGCCGAACACTGCATCGAAGGCCTCGGAGGCGAACTCCTGCGCGACCCCCTGCGCAAGCGACGGAGAGAACTGCCGGAACGAATCCACGAATACGCCCCCATAAGGGTAGAACCCGGCCCGGTCGCTCGTCGCGTCGTAACCGCCGATCCGCTCGTCGAACACGAGGTTCCCTACATCTTTGCCAAAGGAGTTGTCGAGCCCAAAGAGGCCGGCCTCGTTCGGATCCCGGCCCATGACCTCGACCGTCACGTACTGCACGAAGTCCTCTGGCCGGTCCCTGCGGAACTCGACGGACACGCCCTGGTAGTCTTGCGCACAGACCGCCAGGGCTCGCTCCTTGACCTGTTCGGCCACGGCCCGCAATCCAAACCCATCGAGTCCGTCCTCGAAGGTCGGCAAGAACCTCACCCACACGACCTGGACCTGGCGGCCGATCTCCAGGGTTGCCTGGAGCCCTTCTCCGACGACCATCTGGTTGCGGAACACCAGGTGCGGGGTGAAGACCCCGGTCAGAGTGGCCGGCCTAGCCCCGAGGCCCGTCGGCCTCTGATCCGGTCCCACCAGGGTTCGCAGCACCATGTGGGCGCGGGTGTTGCCTTCCAGGGTGTCGGGCACGAACACGAGCGGGTTGGCCTGCGCGTGCTGCACGGCCGCCCCACCCTGCCCTCTTTCCAAACCGGTGAACGTGAAAAACGTGATGGTCCCCGTCTCCCCATCCGCAGGCAAAAACCCGTTGCCGAGAAAGGTCAGCACCTGGCCGCGGCGGACCAGGGGGCTAGCGAGGGCCACAAGTCGGGTCCTCTCCATCCGGAAGACCACGCCGTCGAGGCGGTTGCCGATGATTTCAACCGAGTCGGATTGCCCCACGAAGACGTTGCGAACCTCTGCCGTACCCTCGAACTCGAAAGGACCGAGACCCATCAAGTCCGGGGTCAGGCGGAAGAACGCGCGGTTGCGATCGTTCGCGATCAGCGGTACGCCCAGGTCCCTCACATGGCTCCCCTCCTCGCCGGTCACTCGACCAGACAGGCGCAGCCACGTGGTCCCGAGCCGGGCCATCCCAGTGGGGTCGAGGTTGCCTTCGCCGGGCAGCAAAAAGCCGCTGCCCTCAACCGTCACCTCCTCGCCCGGATACACCTGGACAGGGTTCATGGTCCGCAAGGTCGGCGTGAGGCCCGAGACAATGCGCACGGCCAGCGAAAATGACGCGCCCCCAGAGACCCCGCGAGGGCCCGTTCGCTCCACGACAAGAGTCCCGGCGAGCGCCACCCCGTCGCCCGCGGGGTCCAGCACCATGCCTCCTGGCACCAGGTGGGCCCAGAGCGCCTCGGTGACCACAAAGGTCGCCCGCTCCGGCCCCTCCGCCCCGATGTCCAGGCGGACCGCGACGTCCCGATCCCCAAGGCGCCCCCGGATCGTGGCCGTCATCGTCCCCACCTCGGCCCCGATGAACCCGGTCCCTCGAAGCACGACCCGGGTCCCGAGGAGCCACTCGGCGGGCTCCACGGCCTCGACCGTGAGGGGGTCCAACAGGTACTCGCCTTCTTCCCCGCTCTGGGCCGGTCCGCACCCCGCAAGGGCCAGGAGCAGGCCCATCCAGCGTGCCAGGAATGGTCTGAAATGCGTCATCCGCCTCCCCCAGGGGTCTTCTGCCCAGGCCCGCCGAGCCAGCGCTCGACCGTCTCGATGAGATCCACCTGGTCCACCAGGTCCGAGACGTAGTCAATCCGGTCCGTCCTGAGCACCAGGGTCGGGGAGCGGTCGTAGCGCGAAAACCAGCGGTCATACAGGCGATTCAGGCGCCGCAGGTAGTCGTCGTCCAGGCCTTGTTCCTCTGGCCTTCCTCTCAGGGCGATGCGCCGTCGAATGGCCCCGAGCGAACACCTCAAGTAGATCAGCAGGTCCGGGGGACGCAGGAGGTCCACGAGCGTCTCGTACAGGGAGCAGTAGGTCCGGTACTCCCGTGGGCTCATGATCCCCATCCTCGCAAGATTCGCGGCGAAGACCTCGGCGTCCTCGTAGATCGTGCGGTCCAGGATCACCGGTCCCGTGCAACGGTCCATCTCCTGATGCAGGTGGAACTTCCGGATCAAAAAGAAGACCTGCGAATGAAACGCCCAACGAGGCATGTCCGCGTAGAAATCCGCGAGGTAGGGGTTCTCGTCGTTGGGCTCGAACAGGGGCTGAAGCGCGAAGTGCTTTGTGAGAAACGAGATCAGGGTGGACTTCCCGGTCCCGATGTTCCCCGAGACCGCGAGGGTCCTGGCTGGTCCGATCCGCATCATCCCTCTGGCCCGTCCCCGACCCCTGGCCCTGGCGATGCGATTGTAGCACCGCTCGCCTCGTGAATTACCGCTTCACGCGGGCCTCTTGGCCTTCTGAAAGCGGGCGTTGGACCTGTGGGTTCGCAAAAGCAAATCTCGGCCGAAGAAGCGCCGGGGGGCCAGAGGCGGAGCAGAGCTGCCGGGGGGTTCCCCGCGCCAGAAACCTCCGGAAACCGGGGCCGCCCGGCCTGGGCTCCCACCCGGAGGCACGCGCAGGCCCACCTCCTCGACCGTGGACTCTAACCGCACGGCTCGGACAGGACCCGCGCAGTATCCAGGCCCAGGTCCCTGTGCGGCTCCCGAGTCGGGCAAGATCGGGTAGGATGCCTTGTCCGGGAACGCCTGGTCAGGGGCGCGGGGGCAAAGGAGGACCATGGACGACGCGGAACTGATGCGGACCCTGGCAAAGGCCCAGGAGGTCGAGGTCACCGAGCACGCCATCTATCGGCACCTCGCGCGGGCGGCAGGCGGTGGCCAGAACGCCGAGGTCCTGGCCCGGATCGCCCAAGACGAGCGCGAGCATGCGGCGCTCCTGGCGCGCCACACCGGCGCGGACCCCCGACCCCGGCGGTTGCAGGTCTGGTTTTACACGGGCCTCGCGCGCCTGTTCGGTCTGACCTTCGCCCTGCGCTTGATGGAGCGCGGGGAGGCCCTCGCCGAGCGAGGTTACCGGGCTGCGGCCGCGCGCATCCCGGACCTCGCACGGCTGGCCGAGGACGAGGACCGCCACGAGCAGGCGCTCCTCGACCTCATCGAGGAGGACCGGCTCAAGTACGCCTCTTCCGTGGTCCTCGGGCTCAACGATGCCCTGGTCGAGTTGACCGGGGCCCTGGCCGGGCTGACCCTCGCCCTGGGGGACGGGCGGCTCATCGCGATGGCGGGCCTGATCACCGGGGTCTCCGCGGCCCTGAGCATGGCCGCATCCCAGTACCTGTCTCAGAAGGCGGAAGAGGACGGTGGCCGGGACCCGCGCAAGTCCGCCCTCTACACGGGAGCGGCGTATGTCCTGGCCGTGGCCATCCTAGTTGCGCCCTACCTGGTCCTGGACCACCCCTTCTACGCACTAGGTTGCACCCTCGTCCTGGCCTTATGCCTCGTGCTTGGCTTTACCTTGTATCTGTCCGTGGCCCGCAACCGCCCCTTCCGGCGGCCGGCGCTGGAGATGGCCGTGATTAGCCTGGGTGTGGCCGCGGTCTCGTTCGGGATCGGCTTCGTGGTCCGGCATGTGCTCGGGGTCGAGGTGTGACGCGCCCGAGCCTAAAGCCTTGCATGGCCCGTCCGCCCACGAAGCATCCCTGTCCAATGTCGGCGGCTACGGGCGATTCTACAAACAGGAGTCTTGACCTGCGACTGAGGTATAAGGAGAGTCTAAACGGAACGTCCATTTCGTGGGAACGGTTGCCTCTTCCAGAGACCATCGTGTCACAAGTCGGATTGGATGACCTCTACGACGCCCAGCGCTTGCTTTCCGCTGGTCACAGGCCCAAGTCCGCGCGACCAGGGCAACTAGTCTTCCCGTTCTGGAAGCCCGGGCCCTGACTAGCGGTCACTAGGCGTTACGCGGAGAAGTCGTTGTGGGGGGGGGCGGGCCATCGAGGTCCACCCGGCCCCAGATAGGCATGGACAAGGCCGGACGTGGGCCTCTTCCCCAGTTATTTGCTGTTTGCGACGAACGCGCCGATGGCCAGGTTGGGTCCGCTGGGGGCCTGCGATTGGAGGCAGGTTTCGTGGTATCGTTGCCCGTCTTTTTGCAATGGAGGCGACCCATGTCCGAGAAGACTCCCGAGCAGATCTTGATGGGCGACCTGGCGGGCAGAATCGCAAAGAACCCAGATCGAGCACGGAAGATCGGCGGTGTCTTCGAGTTTGTGCTCGAGGGCGAGCAGGGTGGAACCTGGCACCTGGACCTCAACGTCCCCACGGTCCAGGCCGGGCCGGCGGAGAAGATGAACGTCCGAATCCGGATGAAGGCTGCGGATTTTGTCGAGGTCGCCTTGGGGCGGCTCAACCCGATGCTCGCCTTCACGACGGGGCGGCTGAAAGTCGAGGGCAACGTGGCCATGGCGGTCAAGCTCCAACAGGTCCTCTCGCCACAGGGGTGGTAGAAGACCAGGCCACAAGGGTGCCGTGCCGAATGACCGACCATTGAAGCCCCTTTGCGGCATGACCGTGGTGGATCTGACCTGGAATCTGCCGGGTCCGCTCGCCACCCTCATGCTCTCGGACCTGGGCGCCGAGGTCATTAAAGTCGAGCCCCCACAGGGGGACCCGTTGCGCACGGTCCCTCCAATCGTGGCCGGCGTTTCCGTCTTGTTTCATTGCCTCAATCGCGGCAAGCGTTTCGCCGCCCTCAACCTGCGCGACCCGGCGGATTGCGAACGGCTGCACAGGCTTCTTGCGCGCGCAGATGCGCTGGTGGAGGGCTTCCGGCCGGACGTCCTGCCTCGAATGGGCCTGGACCCGGACGCGCTCGTGGCCCGATACCCGGACCTGGTCGTCGTGCGCATGTCCGGGTACGGGACCTCGGGACCCTACTCCACAAGGGCCGGCCACGACGTGAACTTTGTGGGGCTTTCCGGGGTCCTCGACAGGCATCCGACGTCGCATCCGCTGCCGGTGCAGGTGGCGGACGTGGGAGGGGCACTGCTCGCAGTATCGGCGCTCGTGGCCGCGTTCCTGGACAGGGCCAGGGGGCGATGTCGGGGCCGGGTCCTGGACCTGCCTCTGCTGGACGGTGCGCTTACCTTCGCCATGGCTGCCCACGCCCGTGAGGCTGCCGGTGACCACCTGGCGCCCGGAGAAGGACTTCTGGAGGGTGGGCTTCCAACGTACCGCCTCTATCGGGACGCGGACGGACGCTGGGTCAGCCTGGCCGCCCTGGAACCGCAGTTTGCAAGCGATGTGGTACGGCGATTCGGGGGGACCGACTCGGAGTCGCTCGAGGCGGGCATCGCGTCTGTCCCGAGGTCACGTCTTTTGGCGCTAGACCCGGTCGCCCCGTGCCTGGAGCCCGTGCTTGACCTCGCGGAGGCCCGCGAGCACCCGGCTGTGCGAGCGCGAGACCTGTTTCGCATCATGAGGTGGGAGGGCGGCGAGGTCGTTTTGCCCGTCACCGTGTTTGCCCGAGACGACCCGGTCCCCGACGGTCCCTGGGCCAGGCCAGTCGGCGCGGACAACGCTGTTTTGTTTTGATACAACTGTATCGCAACGCTACACGTCAAAGACGGCCGGCGTGCTGCACTGCGTCAAGCGCACAATCCGGTCGAAAGAGGGTCAGTGCCGCGCCGAAAAGTGGCATGGGTCCAGCAGTGTCTGTCTCGTCGTGATACACATCGAGGGACAGAGCTCGAGCCGTCCGCGTGGACCCGCTCTCTCGATGACAGGCGCGCGACCGCCCTAGAAGCCGACCTCCGGCGCATTCGCTTCGTGGTCCTCAGGAGCCACGGCGGTTGGCACGCATCCTGCTAGCAAAGTTTAGCGCGTGGTTCTGAAAAGGGCCCACGAGCCTTCCTAACAACCTCTTTTTCATCCTACTTCCCTCTAGTCTCCGGCCGGTCCGATGAGGACCGGCCGGAGATGCACTTTGACAACAACGCGCGGCCTCTCCACCTCGCAGCCCGCGAGAGAGGGCCGTCCGAGGATGGGTCGCCCGGGTCCCGACTCCGATGAATGGGGTGCGGAGGCGGGGAGTGGAGGCGGAAGCGGAGGCGATGAACCCGCAGAAGGTCGGGAGCCGGAGCGCTACACGCCCCACACGGCATTCATCGCCAGATTTTCTTTCGTCCCAGCAGGTCCAATCGCCACCGAGTCCCCGTGATCGGCTATCATCGAGGTCGCAAGGCGCGTGGCCATGGGTGGGCGAGGAAGGGACGATGTCGAGCCCTCGAATCCTGATCATTGACGACTATCCCCAGCTGGTTCAGTTCCTGACCGAGCGGCTGACCGCGGAGGGATACGTGGTCCGCTCCGCGTCGTCCGGCGCAGAGGGTCTGGCCGCCGTTCGGGAAGGTTTCCGGGGGGTCGTGCTCCTCGATGTGCGTCTTCCGGACACGAGCGGTCTCGACTTGTTCGAAGAGATCAAGACAGTCGCTCCGGACCTGCCCGTGATCTTCGTCACGGCCCACGCCGCGGTGGACCTGGCGGTCGAGGCGACCAAGCGGGGGGCCTTTGATTTTATCGCGAAGGGGTCGGACCTGCTCAAGCGATTGAACGTGGCCGTTAAGAACGCCTTTGACCGCTTGGCGCTGTCTGAACAACTGAAGTCCCTCCAGACCCAACTGGACGAGGCGGGCCGGTTCAATGACTTTCTGACGGTCAGCCCACGCATGCAAGCCATCTTGAAGACCCTGGACGCCGTGGTGAACAGCGGGGTCACGGTCCTGATCGAGGGCGAGAGCGGGACAGGCAAGGAGCTCATCGCGAGGGCTATCCATGCGAGAGGGACCCGCAGGAGGGGGCCATTCGTGGCGGTCAACTGCGCCGGAATCCCGGAGACCCTGCTCGAGAGCGAGATGTTTGGCTACGAGAAGGGGGCGTTTACGGGCGCGACCGCCCGTCGCATTGGCCGCTTCGAGGCCGCTCACACAGGAACCCTGTTTCTCGACGAGGTCGGAGAACTGCCCAAGGCGCTTCAGGCAAAACTCCTGCGAGTGCTCCAGGACCACACGTTCGAGCGCGTCGGGGGAACGGAGCCCGTCGTGGTGGACGTGCGGGTGATCGCGGCCACGAACCGCGACCTGCTGGCCGAGGTCCGCCGCGGCAATTTCCGCGAAGACCTCTACTACCGGCTGTCGGTGTTCCCGGTGCGCCTGCTCCCGTTGCGGGAGCGGCCAGAGGACATCCCGGTGCTGGCCCAGCACTTCTTGGCGCGCTACGCCCGCGAGGAGGGAAAGGAGGTGACTGGGTTTGCGCCGGATGCGCTGGCCGCCCTCATGCGCCAGCCCTATCCTGGCAACGTGCGGGAACTCGAGAACCTGGTAAGGCACGCGGTGATCCTCGCGCGGGGACCGCAGGTGACCTTGGCGGAGGTCCGTGCCGCGATGGGAAGCCACGGCATCGAAGCGGAGTCCGCCCTGCCGGGTGCGATGGGAGGAGGAGCGAGCCGATCTCTGGCCGAGCGGGTCGCCCTAGCCTTCCCGGACATCGAATCGCTCGCGCCGGTGCACGAGATTCAAGCAGAGGTCCTGCGGCACGCCCTGAATCTTGCGTCTGGAAACGTCAGCCTCGCCGCCCGTCGCCTGAAGGTCGGTCGGGCCACTCTGTACCGGTGGATGCGGGAGATGTCCTGGAGCCGAGATCGGCGTTCCTCTGGCGGGTGAGCAACACGGGCACGCTGTCCAGTAGGGTCCCACCCGCTTGTCCCCGTACACCTCTACGTGGACGTCTCCAAAGAAGATCGCGAAGTTCCAATCATGAGCGTCCACGTTGTTGCAGGCCGGCGCGCGCGGCTTGGGGCCACGCTGGAGCCTGGCGGTCCCAGGGCAGGCAAACGCGACATCTTGCCGCACCACGACACGCCCATCCCACGGCAGCGCCCCGTGAAAGACACGCAAAATCGCTCCTCCCCTTTTCCAGGCGATTGTGGCAATAAACAGGAGTGATGGTCCACGTCGGGGGAGGGGCCATGGGCTTCAAGAAGGTGCGCATCGGAACCCGGCTCGTTGCGGCAGCGCGTGCGGGTGACCGGTATCGCGACGTGCACGTCTTCTTCGGCGGCACTGGGGCCGTGGGCGGGACCGCCGTCCTTCAGATGCTGTCGCTCTACGAAGAGATGATGGCGATCCGCCCGGCCGGAGACGACGAGGTCCCTGTCCTGGTGGCCACGGGGCGCACTCGCGAAGAGATTGAGGTCTTTACCCAGCGCCTGTTCCGCTACGTCCAGGTGCTGCATGGGAACGGGAACGCAGCGGGGCAGAGGCGCGGGGGAGACACCTCCGGTCCACTGACCCGTGTCCGGGACGGCTACCTGACCGCGAGCGGGGTCTTCATCGCGCTCCAGCGATTTCAGGTGACCGCCTTGCCAGGACTTGACCGGATTCAGGTGACCCCGCCCGATGAGCGAAAAGAACTGGTGGCCGCCTACCTTGAATCCATCGGGACCTCGATTGACGCGCCTGCGGACCAGGTGGCACAGGCCTTGCGCCGCGCAATCCGGGCGACAAGCCCGTTCACGTCCTTCCTAAGTGCCTACCGGGAAAGGCACTTCGCGGACCGCCCGGGATTCCGGTTTCGCTCGGTCCACCTGGGCATCCCGTTGCCGAGCCTGATGGCCTATCACCTCCAGGACCTCGAACTCGCCACCCGCGAAATCCCTGGATTCGCTAGCGATATCACGGAGATGCTCAAGGACGAGTTTGTGACCGCGATCCGGGACGACGTGGCCCGCATCCAGGAGGCATGGGCGGACCATGTCCTCGTCGCCCACACCACCTCGGTGGGCGGCATGTACGATGAGTTCCCGGAAGAAGGAGGGACGCGACGGAAGATCCGACTTGGATTCGCGCACAGCGCACTCGACTCCCGCCTGGTCGAGAAGCAGAAGTTCGCGGAGAGGCTCACGGACCTTTACGCCAGTGCCGGGATCCGGATGCTGATCACGGCTGCGGCCATCGGGGTAGACGAGGTGAAGGTCGGCACCGAGGTGCCTGTCCATCGCTATGTGGGGCAGATGCTCTACGACGCCCCCGTCGAGGTCTTCCCCGGCTCCAAGGCCACCCAGCCGGCGGACTCGCGGGCGAGCCGCGAGGCGGGGCGACCCGTCCCAGTTCGGCAGGTGGTACGCTCGTTCCGCCCATTGACCGTCCCCCTCGACGACCCGCCGGGTGGCCCGGCGAGGTTCGACCGCGGCGAGGAGATCCGTCCTTCGTTCGTCTTGCGCAGCGGCGAGAATGGCTTCTTCACCGTGGCCAACGCCGAGGCCCTCTACCGGGTGATGCGCGTCGCCTCGGCGAGCGAACTCGGCCTGGTGATGGCCGTCTGTGGCCTGTTCGGAGACGACCCTCTCTCCCCCTGGTTCGTCAACAATGTCTGCTACTACACCGAGACCGACAACTCGCGCCAGGTCCTAGACTTCCTTGCGCAGCCCGCGCTGCGCCAGGCCCAGTTGAACGGCCTGGACCCCATGGCCTTGCAGGACTTGGGCTCGGCCAAGCACCAGTGCGAGCTCCACACCCTGGGCCTCTTGATCCTGTTGCACCGCCTGCGGACCCTGGACTGCGACGCGATCCCGCCCTACGTGGACCTTGACCGCTTTGACCCGCGCGCCTTCTTCCTGTCGCATTCGCGCGTCCTGACCTTCGAGGACTTTGTCGGGTGGGACCTGGAGCGCTTGTGGCGCGACCTCACCTTGCTTGCGGCGGCCGAGGAACCCGAGGACCTGGAATGGCTCACGCCCTTCCGCGCCCGGATGCACGAGGACCTCTACCCGAGGCGCCAGGAGGCGCGTCGCCGGGTCCTCGAGACGGCCCTTAAAGCCGTATGGCAGATCCCATCGCTCGGGACGCCCATCCTGTTCGAGCGGGACGGCCGCGCGATGCTCAGGACCGGCTACTACGTGGCGCCACTGGACCTCCTCGTGACGGAGAAGGACGCCGTGGCCCGAAGATTGCGCGAGGCGCACCGTGCCTCTGGGAACCCCTGCTCCTACGAGACCTACCGCGATTTCCACGTCTGCGTCGGCGGATTCTTGGACTTGAGGCCCCACGCCATCCTCTCGACCGCCTCGAACGACCGCGAGGACTTGACGGGCAAGGTCAAACGGTTCGACAGTGTCATCGCGCTGCGCCAGGCCTTGCACGAGGTCGAGCCCTACCACTTCTTCACGATGTGTGGGTTCCTCGCCATCGTGTATCGAATGCAGGCCTTGTACGCCCTCCTCCGCGAGGCCGTGCTGGAACTGGGGACCCTCCAGGATTTCCGGTGGCAGATGCCTCGCGACGAACACGGCCACATCCTCGTGGTGCCGGGGATCGTGGAGGCCCTGCGCATGGTCGCGGAGGGACTCGAGAAGAACACGGGGACCGAGCGGCTCGACGGCCTGTGGGGCTACGAGCGGCGCGAGGTCCCAGACCGTCGCGCGCGCGTCTTGCCCTGCCCGGGAGGCAGATAGGAGCCCCCTGGCGCAGCCGCGTCACACCGTCATCACCGGGTGAACGCCGGCCCAGAGGACCGTGTCGCGCGCGAAGCGCTCGTCGTCGCGCTCGGGGTAGTCCACCACGAAGTGGAGGCCGCGACTCTCCTGGCGCGACAGTGCGCTCTCGACGATCAGCGAGGCCACGGTGACGATGTTCCGCAACTCGGCCAGGTCGGGCGTCAGCGGCGACGAGAGGACGTATTCCCGGACCTCCGCCGACAACAGGTCCAGGCGGCGGCGGGCGCCCAGCAGGCGTCGGACCGAGCGCACGATCCCGACGTAGTTCCACATGAGGCGGCGGACCTCGTCCCAGTTCTGGGTCACCATGACGGTCTCCGGGGGCGACCCCTCGATGCCGCCTCTCCCTCCTTCGCCCACCTGGCCCACGCGCATCCAGTGCGGGACCTCGCCCTCCTCCGGGTCCGGCAAGGAACTCAGAACCGTCTTCGAGTGCTCCGCGGCCCGATGCGCGAAGACCAGGGCCTCCAGGAGCGAGTTCGAGGCCAGACGGTTGGCGCCGTGGACCCCGGTGCAGGCGGTCTCGCCGACAGCGTAGAGCCCCTCGAGAGGGGTGGCACCGTTTTCGTCCGTCACGACCCCACCGCACAAGTAGTGCGCCGCCGGGACCACGGGGATCGGCTCCCGGCGCATGTCCACGCCGAAGCGGAGACAGGTCTCCAGGATATTGGGGAATCGCTCCTCCAAGAACGCCGCGTCCAGATGGGTCATGTCCAGGAGCACGCAGTCATCGCCGGTCTCTTTCATCTCGTGGTCAATCGCCTGGGCCACCACATCCCGCGGGGCGAGTTCCGCATCGGGGTGGTACTTCGGCATGAACCGCGTCCCGTCAAGCCGTCGCAAGAGCCCACCCTCGCCGCGTAGGGCCTCCGAGATCAAGAACGACTTGGCCTTCGGGTGATACAGGCACGTCGGGTGAAACTGGTAAAACTCGAGGTTCGCGACCGGCGCACCGGCCCGGTACGCCATGGCCACGCCGTCCCCGGTCGCCACGTCGGGGTTGGACGTGTACAGATAGACCTTTCCGGCCCCGCCCGTGGCCAAGACCGTCACTCGCGCACCCACGGCCTGAACCTTGCCCCTGCGGCGGTCGATCACGTACGCCCCTCGGATCACGGGCCTCCCGGTGGCCCGCTGCTCGCGCCACAGATCCACCCCCATGTGGTCTTCCCAGATCAGGATGTTCGGGTGGGACCTCGCGTGCTCGAGAAGGGCCTGCTCCACCTCGCGCCCTGTCAGGTCCGCCACGTGGAGGATGCGGCGTCGGGAGTGTCCACCCTCCCTCCCGAGGTCGAACTCTAGCTCGGCGTTGCGAGACATCCGCGTAAATCGCACCCCGTGCTCCATCAGCCAGCGGATGCGGTCCGGCCCGGAGCGCACACACATCTCGACCCGGTCGCGGCGGCACAGACCCGCCCCGGCTCGCAAAGTGTCGCTCACGTGCAGTTCGAAACTGTCCTCGCGATCCAGGACCGTCGCGATCCCGCCCTGGGCGTAGCGCGTATTGGATTCCTCGGCCTGGCGTTTCGTGCAGATGAGCACTGTGCCGGATTGCGCTGCCTCTAGGGCAAACGACAGGCCACCGATCCCGCTGCCAAGCACCAGGTAATCCGCCGTCATAGGCCACCATCCCGTCGAGATGAATCTAGCCTGGGTGTCCCGTCACGCCCCTGGGTGCGAACATCTGTTTCAACACGTACGAGGCGACCTGGGGGTTCTCGCGGAGGCGCCGGGAAGCGTACGGGTACCAGTCTACCCCGAAGGGGACATAGACCCGCACGCGGAAGCCCTGGGCCACGAGGCGGTCGAGCAGGTCCTCGACAGGGACCCCGAGAAGGGCCTGAAACTCGAAGCGCCTCGACGGGACTCCGAGCCGCGAGACCAGCGCCAGGCACCGTTCGACGAGGGGTCGGTCATGCGTCGCAAAGGCCACGTAGGCGTCTCCGGACGTCAGAAGCGCCTCGGCGGCCCGGAGAAACGACGCGCGCACCTCCTCTCGGTCGTGGAACGCGATGGTCCGGGGCTCCCGATAAATCCCTTTGCAAAGGCGGACGTTCGCTCCGAGTCGCGCAAGGTTCTCCGCATCTTCCACCGTTCGTCTTAGATACGCTTGGAGCACAGCCCCCACCGGCAGGTCCCTTGCGCGCAGTTCCCGGTAAATGGCCAGGGTGACATCCGTGACGGACGAGTCCTCCATGTCAATCCGCACAAAGTTGCCTTGGTCCCTGGCCTGCTCCGCGATGCGGATCAGGCGTTGGGTCGTCGCATCCCTGTCCAGGTGAAGACCGAGGTGTGTCAGTTTCAGACTGATGTTCGACCGAAGCGACTGCTCGCGGATACGAGCGAGCACGTTCAAGTACTCCTCGACGGTCCGGTCGGCCACCGCCGTGTCCTTCGCGTGTTCGCCCAGGACGTCCAGGGTCGCCTCGTAGCCGCGCGCGTTCAGGGTGCGCACCACCTCGATAGCGGTGGTCAGGTCTTCGCCCGCCACATAGCGCGAGGCGACCCTGCGGACAACGGACCTCGGGACCAGTGGAAGCATCCTCGCGGCAAGCCAGCCGATCATCTGGGGCCTCGCGTTTTTTTCGTACCCCCGCCAGTCGCACGGGATTCTAGCGCCGGAAAACGATGCCGAGCACGACAAAAGACAATGGAATGGAACGAGCGGCTACAGTCCCTTCGCCAAAAGCGCCTGCGCGTCCGCATTGTCCGGCTCCTCGGCCAGGACCCGCAGAACGTATTGTCGCGCCTTCTTCTTATCGCCACGCGCCGCAGAAATCCGCGCAAGCGCCAGCAAGACCTCGATGCGCACCGGGGCCCCGAGCGAGTCAATCCGGAGCACCAGCGGTTGATAGACACGCAGTGCCTTCTCGTACTCCTCACGGGTCAGGTACAGCCGTCCGAGCGCCAGCGCGTTCGGCACGTTTCCCGCGTCGTGCTCATGGCACATCCGGTAGTACTGGATCGCCTTGTCCACCTCGCCGCGAGCCTCGAAAATCCGCCCGAGTTCAAAGGCGTAAGGGGGCAGTTCCTTCAGGCGGCGCTTCCCCTCCAGGTAGTTGACGAGCCACTCGAGGAGCGGGACAGCCCGAGCGACGTCGCCCGACTTCAGATGGAAGTTCACGATGCCCGCCACGATCCGGGGGTCGTCCCGCTTGTAGCGGTGCGCCTCCTCGGCCCAACGCAGAAATCCCGCCCCGTCGTTCAGTTCGTTCAGGAATATCTCGGCAATGTCCATGCAGATCGTCGCGCGCTCCGAGTCGCTGGTCGCCCGCTTGAGGTCGCGCTGCATGACCTCGATGAGGGCCGGGAACTCCTTGCCCTCTAGGTAGAGGCGCCGGAGCAGGGCATTGACCTCCGGGTGGTCGGGCTTGAAACGGGCCGCGGTCCGCAGGGCGTCGCGGCATTCTTCGAGATAGGCCGCCCGCTTAGCATCGAATTGGCCCACCCACCCGCCCCC
>FWWL01000892.1_pt1 | contig 77657 bp, 78 predicted proteins | sample 2228331 | NCBI WGS metagenome assembly FWWL01 (sample SAMEA103939775, study PRJEB20133) | metagenome | reverse complement strand
ACGCATCAACCCGCAACCGCCTGAAGGGCAAACGGCATGGGGGTCAGTTCTTCATGACGGAAAGGGGTCAGTTCCGAATGTCGCTGGACACCCCAGAGCAGACCGCTCATCTGCCTTTCGCTCTAGCTGGACGGCGCTCGACACCAGGCTCGCCCGCCAAAAGACATGGCTTTTGTCGGCCACGCTCAAAGACCTGCGCAGCGAACCGCGGTGGTCGGCCGCCCTCCAGATCGCACGTGCAGCCCAGACCCACATCGAACCGTCCGACCACGAACATGTCGTTGCCCACCTGTCCACCGTTGGGCCAGCGCGCCTGCGCGATTGCCTGAAGCTTTGCGGATCCGGGAGCGACAGCTTCGACGCATTGCTGGGACTCGTATCCAGCGGCATCCTCTTCCTCGATCCGCCCGACGATCTCTCGCTCGATTGCGAACTCCGGCTGGAGCCGAAAGCCTGCGACATCACCACGATCTCTTGGCTGCCCAGCCCTCCCGCCGACCACCTGTCGATCTAGGGAGAACCGAAGGTAGCGCTACTCGCTACCGACGACCTGCCGACTCGCGATCATGGCCCTTTGAAGCCAGCGCTCTGTCATCGTCCACCTGCCCTGAACTGCACTCTCCGAGCGCAAAGCCCATGTGGCGCACGCTCACAGTCGCACTTCCTCTCTTCACGTAAACCCTAGGAACTGCGTCATGTTGCAAGAATCGCGATTGGCCGCTCGTTCCGGCGCCCACGCCGTACATTCCACGCTGTAAAGTCATCATCCGGGCGGCCCTTCGATCAGACGGTTGCGGGGCTCCGAAGGTCGCCACGCTCACCACCCCCATCGATGACCTCCCGACAGACGTTTCCGACGATGTCGGACGCCGCCTCGTCAGGACCCTGCAGGCTAGTCGCCGGATAATGGTCGAGAGCAAGCTTGATAACAGTGCCCCACTTGAACCGGGGCCTGGATGCAGGCCCAGCGCTTCTTTCGCAATGGCTTGCTGCTGCTCGGGCCGGTCGAGACGATGAGGGCCCTGGATCCAGCGACCATTGCAGGTCAGGAGCGCAAGCGTCCATCAGTCCACCGCAAGGAGGCCGACTGAGCCTCCGCCACCATCTAAACACCGGCACGATTCACTCAGGAAGCCAGAATGGACGATCTGCTCGCGCCCAGCGTCGACGATGAGGAATTCGAACCGACGAAACCCTCTTCGCTGCGACATCAATATTTTCCGCCTGATCTTTTGCCAAGTGACTACCTCAGCCGAGCGATGCTCTGGAATGCGTGTCCGCCTCGCCTGCGCGCGGATCTGGCACGCCGTCGCACCATCGTGGCAATCATCGAACCGCCCGCGCGCGACTGGCTCGACTTCATCTTCGATGCGGCTCGTTCGCTTTTTCCTCGTGCGCAGTTCCTGACCAAATCCGATGCCAAGGGAAAAAAGAGTTCGTCGCAGGACACCCTGCTCCACACGGGCGTCAGCTGCGGCCAGTCGGTCGTTATGGTGACGTCGGAGGGCCTTCAAAGCCTCGACCGCGCGCTGGTCGTCTCCATGGACCATCACGTCAAAGTCGCGCATCCCGACCAGGCGACCCTCGCAGCCGCCATCCGAGCGACCTATGGCAATCGTTCAATTCGCGGGATTCCTCCAGCGGTAGGCCGAGTTGCACCCGCCGCAGCGCTGTTGGCCTGCCTGCGTCGCAATGAAAACGCCGGCCGCGCGGTTGCCCGCCTGATCGAGCTCGACCGCCGCACCCGCTCAGCCAGCGTCGTTACTGCGACGGGACCTAGCCTGGAGGAGCTCGAAGGCTATGGCGCTGCAAAGGACTGGGGCCTCGACCTGGCAAAAGACATTGCTGCCTATCGCCGCGGCGACATCGCCTGGCCCGATATCAGCACCGCCGCACTGCTCTATGGGCTTCCCGGAACAGGCAAGACGTACTTCGCGGCCGCCCTCGCCCGCTCCTGCAGGGTGCCCCTCATCACGACGAGCCTCGGACGGATCTTCGCGGAAACGCATGGCCACCTCGATGACATGATCAAGGGACTGACCCAAGCGTTCGACGATGCGCTCAAGGTCACACCGTCATTGCTCTTCATCGACGAGCTCGATTCATTGCCCGATCGCCTGACCCTCTCCACGCGAAACCGCGATTGGTGGACCACCATCGTGAATCATTTCTTGAAGTTGCTCGACGATCGACGCGAAGGCGTGGCTGTCCTCGGCGCGACGAATCTCGCGGATCGGATCGATCGAGCCATTACGCGATCCGGCCGGCTGGAAAGACATTTTCAGATCGAGCTGCCCGACGAGACAGCGATCACCAGCATGCTCAGGCACCATCTTGCCGGTCGACTTCCCGACGCCGATCTCCGGCCAATCGCGCGGCTCGCCGTCGGCGCGACCGGTGCCGACGTTGCACTCCTCGTCAAGAAAGCTGCAGCAGCTGCGCGCGGCGCCCAGCGTAACCTGGTCGAGGCGGACCTTCTCAACCAGCTGATCCAGCAAAATGACGTCAGCCCGGACGAGCTGTGGCGCATTTGCGTCCACGAGGCTGGACATGCCGTCGCAGCCGCTGTCCTGGGCAGACCGGTCCATCATATCACGACGGTGCGCCGCGGTGAGCAACTCGGCAGCTCGACGATCGAGCCAGTCGGGAAGGCGGCAACGCGTGTGCAATTTGACGAGCACATCATCACCAGCCTCGCTGGCCGCAACGCCGAAACTCTCATCCTCGGTGAGGCCTCCTACGGGTCCGAGGCCGACCTCTTCTCGGCAACCCTGACAGCAGCTGCCGTTCACGGCAGCTATGGACTGGGCGCCAGCATCACCCACCGCGCCAGAGCCTTATCCGCCCATCAGCTTCTGGATGACCCGCATTTTCGCGACCTGATCGAAGCCGAATTGCGCATCCTCGACGCGCGCAGCATGACCCTCATGGTCACCCATCAGGACAAAGTGCTGGCGGTCGCCGAGGCTTTGCGCGAGCGGCGCGTCCTGAACGCGGACGCATTCCTTGCTGTTGTCCGGTCATGATGAGTGATGGCATGCGCGTCTTCGTGATCAGCGACATTCATCTCGAATTCGACAGCTTCGATCTTCCCGTCGACTTGCAGTTCGACGTGGCGGTCTTCGCTGGCGACATCTGGAGACCGCTATCGAATTCCATCCGCTGGCTCACCGTTCAGCGAGATGGGCCCTTGCAGAGCAAACCAGTCATTATCGTCCCCGGTAATCATGAGCATTACGGATGCGAACTTTCGAGCAACCGAGCCGAAGGTCGCAAGCTGGCCGATGAGGCCGGGATCCATCTTCTCGATCCGGGGACTGCGACCATTGGCGGCGTTCGCTTCGTGGGAGCAACGCTGTGGACCAGCTACGACCTGTATGGACGCTCAGTGGCCTCGAGGCGCGTGGCAGCGCGCGCCATGAACGACCATAAGCGCATTTCGCTAGCTGAGGACGGTCAAATACGTCGCTTTACGCCAGACGATGCGTTCGCACTCCATATTGCCGACCGAGCATTTATCGAAGCCACCCTGTCGCAACCCTTTGTTGGTCCCACGGTCGTCATTACGCATCACGCGCCGCATCCCGGCTTAATTCCCCCTGAATACAAAGGGCGGGTAACATGCAACGCCTCTGGATCTTCTCTGATTTGCACCAGGAATGGCCGGACCAGCCGTGGGATCCGGCTGCACATGCTCCCGCGACAGGCTTTGATGTTGCTGTTGTGGCCGGCGACGTCCACACCCCGCTGACAGCCGCACTCGACTGGCTTGCAACGCGGCTCGCCGGCGTGCCCGTCGTCTACGTGGCCGGCAATCACGACTTCTATTGGACCCAAGGCGACGACCGATACACGATCTATGACCAGCTCCAGCGTGGGCGCGAGATGGCTAGTCGTCTCGGCATTCACCTGCTTCTGGACGACAGCGTCATCATTGGCGGCAGCCGCTTCGTCGGCGGCACGCTCTGGACGGATTTTCGATTGGGCACCTACAGCTGGGTACACGCCGCCGCGACTGCCTCGGGCCGCGATGGGATGAACGATTACAGGCGCATCCGAACCGGACCGACCTCAAAAAAGCGACTGAGGCCCTCGGATGTCAGGCAGATGCATCGGGAAACCCGCACGTTCATCGCAAAGACCCTTGCCGAGCCTCATAGCACCGGAGCAACAATCGTTGTGACGCACCATGCACCTCATCCGCAAAGCCTACGCCACCCGGACGACGATCTACGCTGGTGCTATGCCTCCGACCTGTCCAACCTTATGCAGCAAAGCTCGCCCGACCTGTGGGTCCACGGGCACATCCACCATCACTCGGATTACCGCGTCGGTGCCACGCGGGTGGTCGCAAATCCCAAGGGACATATCGAGGAGCAGACAGGCTTCATCGACGATTTGACGGTCGAGGTTGGGTAGATGAAGGCGCTGCCCGCGCGCCATTCGCTCAACGGCGAGCTGGGGCTCATCGGTAGATCTGCATACCAGCCAGAACACCAACCGGAAACACCAGTAGAGCGACCGATTGCTTCGCCAGCATATCCCCACCATCGGCTGCCTTGAGCCCCCGCTTTGCACGATCCCACGTCATCGATCCGTTTGATGCGCTCAGAGCACGCATCCCCCCACGTCTTGAACCCAGCCCAGGAGCACTGTCATGTTGCATAGTACGCTATCGGCCCCGCCGCCCGGCCCCCACGCTCAAACCGTTCATCTCATCCTCGAAAGCAGCGACCCGGTCGGCCCGTCGCTTCGGCGACTGGGCAATGCGGACTGTATCGTGATGACTTTCCCGCGGGATGCTTTTCGCCGGGTTGTGAGCTGGCCCGAGCTCGACAGGAGCGGCGTCTATATACTCGTCGCCCCGGCAATCGGCGAATTCGCGCTGCGTGCGTATGTAGGCAAAGCGAGGAACCTGCTGAAGCGCCTCGACGGCCATGAGCGAGATCGCATCGACCAGCGCTACATCCAGATCGTCGCCATAACCAGCGCCGATGATCAACTCCGCGAGGACGTTACCGGGTACATCGAACAAAGGCTGATCTGGACGCTGAACGAAACGAAACTGGTCGAAGTTGATAACCGGTCGCCGACCTATCCTCCTCTGCCGGCCCATGTCCGGATCCGGGCCGAGCGCTTTTTTCAGGACGCTCTGCTTCTCCTTGGCCCGGTCGAGCCCATGATGGGGCTCGTCGCGGCAACAATCACCGGGCAGGAGCGGAAGCGCCAGTTCACGCGTGACAACGGACCTCGACCCGTCGCCCCCATCGACGGCGACAAGCTATATGAGCTGAAGCGAGACCGCTGCCACGCATTCGCGATCAAATCCCCCACCAGTGGAATGCGGGTTCTCGCCGGTGCCAGGGTGGCGACCGAAGTCCATTACTCACTTCCTCGCCGAGGCGTTGCACTCCGGCAGCGCCTGATCGCTGACGGCAGCCTCGTTCACTCCCCCGAGGCAGGCATCTTCATCCTGACCCGCGATATCGAGGTTTTCTCGCCCGCCGGGGCCGCCAACCTTGTTACAGGCCGCCGGATGGACGGATATCACAGCTGGATGCCGACCAAAGACGGCAAGGAGGCCGGAAAGGTCTGACGTGCTCACACCCCCGCTCGACGACGGAGAAGGCTGATCGCACAATACTTCCTATAGACCGCAACTAGGTGTGCAGTTCCTAGGAGTGGTGGTGAGCCATCCGACCTGAATAGTCGGAAGGATGATGCCCTATGCCAAGCGGCCTCCTCGGCAGCGCCCGTACGACGGCGGGCTTTCGAGCCGAGTTCCTAGCGTCGAACGAAAGGACCTCGTCCCTTGATGACCGTTACGGCTGATCAGCGCGGAGCGGACGCGCTCCTTGCTCTCACCGACCGCCTTGTCCGGCAGGCCGACCAGGATGAAATTGACCCCGCCGGGCGTGACCTGCACCTGGACATCGACGGCGCGTGCCTCGATGCCCTCGAACGCCACCGTCGCGACCCGCGTCACCATCAGCGCCACCCCAGCCCCTCGAGGAGCCTAGCCGAGCTTCAGGCCGCGCGCAAGAACAGATCAAGAACTCAGGCAGGAGCGGGCGGCGTGCGGCGCGCCACGACCTGCCGCAGCAGGACGGGAGACGCGAGGGCGAGCCCGATCAGCACGCTGGTCGGCGTCGCCAGGATCATCGGCAGGGCGGCGAGTGCGATCAGGAGCCGCTCCCACATCGCCAGCGGCGCCAGGAACCAGCCGGCGAAGGCGGCCGAGAGCAGGGTGATGCTGGCGATGCAGGACGCCGTCGAGCCGACGAGCTCGGTCCAGGTAAAGCCCGGCGCCATGATCAGCATCGAGGGCGAGAACACGAAGACGAAGGGCACCAGCACCTTGCCGAGCGCGAGCCGGAACGCCGTGTTGCCGGTCTTGAACGGGTCTGCGCCGGCCATGCTCGCCCCGGCATAGGCGGCGATCGCGACCGGCGGCGTGATGTCCGCCAGGACGCCGTAATAGAACACGAAGAAATGGGCCACGAGCGGGTTGACCCCGAGCATGCCGAGCGCCGGCGCGGCGACCGTGACCATGATGATGTAATTCGCCGTCGTCGGCACGCCGCAGCCGAGCAGGATGCAGACCAGACCGGTCAGCAGCAGCGTAAAGAACAGCGTCGCGCTCTTCAGGTCGAAGGGGAAGAACGGGATCAGCCCGGAGACGCCACGCGCCCACTGATCGGCAAGCGAGGTCACGATCCAGGAGATCTTGAAGCCGACGCCGGTCAGCGTGACGACGCCGACGATGATGCCGACGGTGGCCGCGGCCGCGCCGACGCCGATGGCGTATTTCGCGCCGAGGATGAAGGCGTCGATCATGTCGTCGACGCGCTTGCGCCCTTCCGCCGATTGCATCAGCACGCCATGGGCCATGATCAGGAAGGCGGCCGCCGTGAAGGCGAAGTTCACGCCCGGCACGCGCAGAAACTCCGTCGGCGCGGCGATGCCGATCGCCAGCGCGAAGACCAGGGCCGAAGCGGCGCGATGCTGGGCGAGACCGACGAGCATGCAGCCCGTGATGCCCCAGAAGGCGGCGAGGTAGGGCGTGTAGCCGGTGAACAGCACCATGATCAGCGCAAACAGCGGCGCGATCGTCGGCCAGTCGCGGGCGAAGACCTCGGAGAGCTTCGGCGCGTCGGCATCGGTCATGCCCTTCATGCCGTTCTTGCGCGCCTCGAAATGCACCTGCATCAGGACGCCATAGAAATGCATGAAGGCCGGGATGATCGCCGCGATGACGATCGAGGCATAGGGCAGGTTGAGGAACTCGACCATCAGGAAGGCGGCCGCGCCCATGATCGGCGGGGTGATCTGGCCGCCGGTGGCCGCGGTCGATTCCACTGCCGCCGCGAAATGGCGGCGATAGCCGAGGCGGATCATCATCGGGATCGTCAGGGAGCCGACCGTTACCGTGTTGGCGACCGAGGAGCCCGAGATCATGCCGAACAGGGCCGAACCGAAGATCGAGACCTTGGCCGGGCCGCCGGCGAAGCGCCCGGCCACCGCGGCCGCAACGCCGAGGAAGAGCCGGCCGAGGCCGATCCGGGTCGCGAGCACGCCGAACAGGACAAAATGGAAGACATAAGTGGCGACCACGCCGAGTGCGACGCCATAGACGCCCTGGCTGGTCAAATAGAGATGGTTGACGAGGTTCGACCAGCTTGCGCCGGGATGCAGGAAGATGCCGGGAAACCAGGTGCCGAAGATCGCGTAGGTCATCGCGAAGAGCGCGATCAGCGGCAGGCCCCAGCCGATGGCGCGGCGCGTCGCCTCGATCATCAGGACGATGGTGATCGTGCCCATGGCGACGTCGAGCGTCGAGGGGTTGCCGACGCGGAACACCATGTCCTCGAAGATCCAGGGGACATAGAGGCTGGAGACCGCCACCGCGACGGCGAAGACCCAGTCGTAGAGCGGGACGCCGCCCGGCCGCAGCAGCGTCGAGGGATGGACAATGGCCGATTGGCTCTTGCGGGCGGAGAAGACCAGGAAAATCAGCCCCAGCACGAAGGCGAGGTGGATGCCGCGATGGGTCGTCTCGCGCAGCAGGCCGAAGCCGGCCGTGTAGTAATGGAAGGCCGAGAGGGCCAGCAGCAGCCCGCCGATGATCAGCGCGGTGCCATGCGGCACCTTGCGGAACTGCATCTCGGGATCGAGTTCCTCCTCGAGCTTGGCGAGTTCGGCGGCGGAGGGCTGGCTGGTCATGGGCGGTGGTTCGCTTGTTGGAACATCAAATGAGCGCGCCGTCATTCCGGGCTCGCAGACCCGGAATGACGGCGCGTTTGGTGTGGGCGCTGATGCGCCCGCTTACTTCAGCAGGCCGGCTTCCTTGTAGAAGCGCTCGGCGCCGGGATGCAGCGGCACGCCCTGCAGGCCGTTGAGCGCGGTCGCCTTCTGGATGGCCTTGCCCTTGGCGTGGCCGGCATCGAGCGCGGCGCGGGTCTTGTCGCTCCAGAGCGCCTTCGTCACGGCATAGACGGTGTCGGCCGAGATCTTGGACGAGGTCATCCAGTGGGCGCCGACGGCGACCGTCTTGACCGCGCCGACATCCTTGTAGGTGCCGGCCGGGATCTCGTCGGCGGCGAAGAAGGGAAAGTCCTTGGCGAGCTTCTCGGCCGCCGCGCCGGTGATCGGCAGGATATCGATGCCCGAGCCGGTCGAAGCGAGCTCCGAGATCGCCGCGGCCGGGAACCCGCCGGTGAAGAAGAAAGCGTCGACCGAGCCGTCCTTCATCTTCTCCGCCGCCTGGTTGGGCTTGAGATATTCCGGCGTGATGTCCTTCTCGCCGACGCCGAAGGCGGCGAGGATGGCCTTGGCGTTCAGCAGCGTGCCGGAGCCCGGCTCGTCGAGCGAAACCTTCTTGCCCTTGAGGTCGGCGACGCTCTTCACGTTCGAGGCCTTGCGCACGACGAGGTGGACGCTCTCGGGATAGAGGTTGGCGATCGAGCGCAGCTCCGCGACCTTGGGCTTGCCCTCGAAGACGCCGGTGCCGGAATAGGCCCAGTAGGCGACGTCCGCCTGCACGAAGCCGGACTCGGCCGCGCCACCGACGATCGCGTTGACGTTGGCGACCGAGCCGTTGCTGGCGACCGCGGTGGAGACGAGTTGCGGCGGGGACGAAATCGCGTTCGCGATCAGGCCGCCGATCGGATAATAGGTGCCGGCCGTGCCGCCCGTGCCGATGCGGAAGAAGGCCGGCGCCTGGGCCAGAGCGAGGCCGGCGGCGAGCGCGGCGCCGCCCAGAGCCAGGCCGGCGACGACGAATTTCGAACGAAGATGCAGTGACATGTCAGGCTCCCGATGAAGGGAGGCACTGTCTTGGGCTTTGCCCTGCCAATCAACCGAAAAGTTAAGGCAAGGTTACCCCGTCACCATGCGGCCTTCAGGGCACGGCCGGCTGCCCCTTGCCCTTCTTGCCGCCACCGCCTTCGCCGGAGATGCGGTCCGTCCAGGCCATGACCAGTCCCGAGACGACGAAGACGACATGGACCACCACATACCACATCAGGTCGCGGTCGCTGGTGCCCTTCACATTCATGAAGGCCTTGAGAAGCTGGATGGCGGAGATCGCGACGATCGACGAGATCAACTTGAGCTTCAGGCCCGAGAAGTCGATCTTCGACATCCATTCCGGCCAGTTGCGGCTGGTGCCGGCATCGATCTTGGCGACGAAGTTCTCATAGCCCGAGAAGATCACGATTACGATCAGCGAACCGGTGAAGGTGAGGTCGATCAGCGCCAGAACGGCCAGGATGACCTCGGCTTCGGTTGCGGTGAAGACGTGGGTGATGAAGTGCCAGGCCTCCTGCAGGGCCTTCAGCAGGAGGCCGGCGAGCCCGACGACGAGCAGAAGGTAGAACGGCGCCAGCAGCCAGCGGCTGAAGGAGAGCGCGGCGCCGAAGCCGCGCGACGCAGCCCCGCTCTCCGGGGCGGTCGCCGCCGTCTCGTCCATGCTCTCCCCCGCCATCGTTCTACACCCCCTCGTCCGGTAGCCGCATCTGCCACGGCCGTCACCGCTGCGGCAAGCCGACCGTTCAGGCGGCCGCGACGCCCACGCCGATCGGGCAGGACACGCCGGTGCCGCCGAGCCCGCAATAGCCGGCCGGGTTCTTGGCCAGATATTGCTGGTGGTAGTCCTCGGCGAAGTAGAAGGGCGGCGCATCGAGGATCTCGGTGGTGATCGGCCCATAGCCGCGCGCCGCCAGCGCCTGCCGATACGCCTCGCGCGAGCGTTCGGCCGCGGCGCATTGGCCCGCATCCGTGACATAGATGCCGGAGCGGTATTGCGTGCCGACATCGTTGCCCTGGCGCATGCCCTGGGTCGGGTCGTGGCTCTCCCAGAAGGTCTTGAGCAGCGCCTCGTAAGGCAGCATGGCGGGATCGAAGACCACCATCACCACCTCGTTGTGGCCGGTGCGGCCCGAGCAGACCTCCTCATAGGTCGGGTTCGGCGTGAAGCCCGCGGCATAACCCACCGCCGTCGTCCAGATGCCCTCGCCCATCTGCCAGAACTTGCGCTCGGCGCCCCAGAAGCAGCCGAGCCCGAAGATCGCGACCTGCATCCCCTCGGGATAGGGGCCGGCGAGCGGGCGCTTGTTGACGAAATGGCGCTCGGCCGTCGGCAGCGGCGTATCGCGGCCGGGCAGGGCCTCATGGGCCTCGGGCAGGGCGGTCTTCTTGCGCAGGAAGAACATGGCGGGCTCCGTGTCAGGTTCCGCCAGGATATGGGGATCGGACGGCGTTTCCGACAGATGGCGCGCGGCGCCTTCCCCTTCACCGTCGCGTGACGATGCCGATGCCGGGCTCGGGCGGGGCGCCCAGCCGCAGCAGCAGGAAGCCGAGCAGCAGCGCGACCAGGGCGGCTGGCACCAGGAGCAATGTCGTCAGCACCGGATCCCAGACCCAGCCGGGAAGATGGCGCTCGACGACAGGCCGCAGCGCCTCGCCGCGCGCGCCCGACAGCGTCGTCACCGCAAGATCGACGGGGGTATAGCGCAAGCTGGAATTGGCGATGGAGCGGGCGCCGTCGATGACGAGGGAGACGAAGCCGGCCGCCACGAGCAGATAACCCAGAAGCCGCAGCAGAAACCGCACGCCCACCCTCCTTTCCCGAACCGGACCCTGCCCCGACGGCGCATTCCGCCCGGCGGCTGCCGCCCGCCGGATCTCCGCACGGACCGTCCCGATGTGCTCCTTCACCCGCCGCTTTGCAACGGGCCGCGGCGCGCCCGCCGCGCGAACTGTCGAGGGATGCGAGAACGCGCTTGAAAGAAACCCGCCCCGCGGTCATAAGCAGCGCGCCGGACAGGTGGCCGAGTGGTTGAAGGCGCACGCCTGGAAAGTGTGTATACGGGAAACCGTATCGCGGGTTCGAATCCCGCCCTGTCCGCCATTTGCGCAAATTGTCGAACGACTGCGACCCGTTACGAACCCTTGCGCTTCCAGATTGGCGGCATCAGGTGGCCACGGCGGATGGCGATCATGAGCAGGATCACGCCAGCCGAGGTGCAGAATACAAGCGCGAAGATTGAATGCTCCATGCCGAAGGCGCCACCGGTCAGCCATTCTGGCCCTGCGATCGCTGCCTTCAGCAGGCCTGGCTCGGTGACCGAGCCCGAGACGACGCCGGAGAAAACCGCCGATTGGAAATAGTTCCATCCCATATGCAGCCCCATACAAATCCAGAGGCGGCGCGTGACCATGTACGCAGCCGACAACAGAAGCCCGGCCTCAATGGAAATGTAGATCGCACCACCGAGGGTTGCCGCGGGGTTCAGAAGGTGAAGCAAGCCGAACACGAGAGATGAGGCTGCGATGCCCGCCCAGCTTCCGAGCATGTCTTCAACGGACTTATGCAGGATGCCGCGAAAAAGGAGTTCCTCGAAGATACCCGATTTGATTGCCAGGGCGAGATTGGGCAGCAGGAACATGACGGGGTTGAACCCCACGACTGTGTAGTAGCCAAGCAGCATCAAGCTCACGGCGCATGCAGTGTAGAGGCCTGCCCCGAGCAAGGCGCCAAGAGCCCATTCACGGACAAGTCCGGGCGTTGAAAGTTCAGTCACGTCGCGGCGTTCGACAAACTTTCCGTAGGCAACGTAAAGCGCAATTGCGGACAGCCCGAGGACGCTCTGGATCAGCGTGCTCAGCAAGGGCGAAGCCCGATAATCATCCAGCCACGACTGGGCCCAGCCCATGAACTGTAGCATCGCAGCGCCCAGAACGATGAGGCGGAAAAGCGGCGATCGCAGAACGAGTTGCCAGATGGGAGTTTGGGCCTCAGCATTCGCATTCATGTCGTTGCCTCGCCCTCGTGATCCAGCAATGGCAGCATCGCGCGCCCGCGCACAGCAGAGACAACCTTGTTCTTCGTCGCGGCTCTCATGGCAGCCGATCTTTTCAGGACCTGAAGCCTCCCGCAAACACGTCGCGGTTCGCGCCAACTGGCTTTTCCTGACGTTTCAACGATGCCCTTTGGCTGCCAGCCCCTCCCCTGGACGCGAAGCCATGTGCCGGAGCCGGAGCAGAACGCTCGCATCCAGCTTCCCCTCTCCGCCATCCCGACATTGCTGAGCGACGCAGAGCGCCAACCACAGGGTCGGGGACGCCAGACCCTCTGCCATGGCTCGCCAAGCCGGGAGCGGCACCCTGTGGCCCCCTTTGTCGCGCATGTACGGTCTCCCGGTGAACGTGGCCGCGGCGCGCGCGCAGGCGCGCGATCGTCGCCGGATCAAGGCCGCCGATCGCCGGCTCATTGATCGAGCCCGTAGGAACTCAGCCGTGGATCGAGTTCGAATTCATGGGCGAGGAAATCGATCATCGCGCGGACCTTGGGCGCCAGGAAACGCCGTGAGGGATAGACGGCCTGCGTCGGCAAGAGCTTCGGCTCGAAATCGGCAAGAATGACCGCGAGGCGGCCCGAGGCGATCTCGTCGGTGAAATGCCAGACCGGAACCACGCCGATGCCGAGGCCGGCGAGCACGCCCTCGCGCACGCCCTCGGAGTTGTTGACGCGATAGCGCCCGGAGACCGTCACCGACACCGGTCCGTCGCGGCCCGAGAACTCCCAGCGATTGCCGGTCGCCAGCCGCGCATAGACGATGCAGTCGTGACGGACGAGATCGGCGGGCTCGGCCGGCGTCCCGTGAGCGGCCAGATAGGCGGGGCTGGCGACGGTGACGCGCCGCGTCAGCCCGATCCGGCGCGCAATCAGGGACGGATCGATGATCGCGCCGATGCGGATGGCGAGATCGATGCCCTCCTCGACGAGATCGGTGAAACCGTCGTTCATGACGAGGTCGATGGTTACGCCCGGATGGCGCGCGAGAAAGGCCGGAAGCCGTGGAACGACATGCAGCCGGCCGAACACCACGGGGCAGGCCAGCCGCAGCAGCCCCGTCGGCGCGAGCCGCTGGCGACCGACCGACCCCAGCGCCTGCTGCACGCTGTCGAGCGTCTGGCGCGCCTGCTCATAAAGAACGCGGCCATCCTCGGTCACGGCGAGGGCCCGCGTCGTCCGCTGAAACAGCAGCGCGCCGACCCGCTCTTCCAACGCCGCGATCTGCCGCGAGATCGTCGGCTGGCTGGTGTTGAACTCGGTCGCCACGGCCGTGAAGGAGCCGGTCTCGACGACCCGCTGGAAGGTTTTGAAGAGGGTCAGGAGGTCGGACATTCATACATCTTGCGTATCAATGTTCTGTCGACAAGGGGCGTTATCGCGCCCGGATGAATGGCGCATGGTTCGGTCATGGAGCGGACGCAAGGGACGCTCCCAACCCGGAGAGACTCCCATGACCGCGTTCACGCTGCACACCGTCGAGACTGCTCCCGAAGCCGCCAAGGCCCAGCTCGCCGGCATCGAGAAGGCCTGGACCTTCATCCCGAACCTGCACCGCACCCTGGCCGAAAGCCCCGTGACGCTGCAGGCCTATGACGCACTGTTCGGTCTCGTCGGCCAGAGCAGCTTCACGCCGGCCGAGCAGCAGGTCGCATTTCTCGCGATCAACGTCGCCAATGAATGCGAATACTGCACCGCCGGCCATTCGGTGCTGGCCAAGATGGCCGGCGTTGCGCCCGACATCATCGCCGCGCTGCGCGAGAGTGCCCCGGTCGCGGATGCGCGGCTGGAGGCGCTGCGCCACTTCGTCGAGCGGGTCGTCGCCGAGCGCGGCTTCGCGGGCGATGACGCGGTCGATGCCTTCCTGGCGGCCGGCTTCACCCGGGCGCAGGTGCTCGAGGTCGTCCTCATCGTCGCGACCAAGACGATCTCCAACTACGTCAACCACCTGACCCATACGCCGCTCGATGGCTTCATGGCCCAGACGAAGTGGACGGCGCCGCGCAACCGCGCCCATGCCTGAACGCGCCGCGCCGGCGGCAGCGCCGCCGGCCCCCCCAGACCATCAGGAGCCGGCCTCATGACCCCACAGACCTCCACCAGCCTGAAGTATGACCTCGACGCGTTCCGGGAGGAATGGACCCGGCGTGTCGGTGCCGACACCGCGACGCTGGTGGCGCAGTACATCGACACCCTGCGCCAGTCCGGCCTGCTCGACCGGGTTGCGCGCGCCGGCTCACCGATCCCCGCGCTGAGCCTGCCGGACGCGACCGGCGTTCGCGTCGATCTGCGCGCCCTCGCCGAGTTCGGCCCGCTCGTCATCCTGTTCTACCGCGGCGGCTGGTGCCCCTACTGCAATCTGGAGCTGCGCAGCTACCAGCAGCGGCTGGCCGACTTCGCCGCACAGGGCGCAACGCTGGTCGCCGTCTCGCCGGAGACGCCCGACGACACGCTCGACACCGCGGAGAAGAACGGCCTCGCTTTCCCGGTGCTGTCCGATGTGGGAGGACGCCTTGCCGACGCGCTGGGCATCCGCTTCAGGCTGTCACCCGAGATCGAGGCGCTCTATCGCCGCTTCGGCCACGACCTGCCGGCCCGCAATGGCGACGGCGAATGGTCTCTCCCGATGCCCGCCACCTTCGTCGTCGCCAAGGGCGGCACGATCGCGGCCGCCTTCGTCGATCCGGATTACCGGGTCCGCCTCGACCCGGCCGAGGCGCTCGCGGTGCTGGGAAGGCTTTGACGGAGCCGCCTGACCCTCTCAAGGCTTGAGATAGTCGTGGATCTTGCGGCCGAAGGGCAGGGTGAGATCGGCGATGAAATGGTGGGCGCCCAGCACCCTGCGCACCGGCAAGTCGGCGACCGGCGCGTTGACATGCGGCACCAGATGCAGCCGGCCGGGGCCGATCCAGGAGCCCTTGACCGTGATCTCGGTCAGGTTCAGCGCGACGAGCTGGCAGATCTCCGGCTCGCCATCGACACCGGGGATGATCTTGAGGTTGACCTGAGTCTTCGACAGCGTCGCCGTCGTCTTGGCGCCGTTGCCGGCGAGGCTCTCATGCTTGTAGCCCATCGTCCCCGTCGCGACCTGCTGGCCGGCATAGTCGAGCGTGCCGGTCAGGGTGTCCTTGACGAGTTCCAGCCTGGGATGGGCGTATTTCTTGGGGAAGCCCCAGATCTCGCGCCCGGCCGAGATCGGCGGCTCGACATCGAGATACATCTGCGAGACGAAATTAACCTCCTCCTCGCCGAAGCGGCAGGGGATGACGATGCCGGTCTCGGTATAGCTGCCGAAGCCGGAGGAATCCGGCATCTTGATCCACTCGTAATGGACGACCGGCTCCGCCAGCGGCTGCAGCGGCTCGGGCAGATGGTGGCGGATCAGTTCGGGATCGGTTTCGTAGCTGATGATCATGTATTCGCGGTCGATGAAGCGATAGGGCCCGGCCGGATAGCTTGGGCCCGCGAGGGGCATCGAGGGCAGGTCGAGGATCTGCTGGCGGTTCATGGCGAGGCTCCCCTTACTGTGCGGTCCAGCCGCCATCGACCGGCAGGATCACGCCCGTGATCGAGCGCGCCAGGTCGGAGGCCAGGAACACAGCCAGGCCCGCGACCTCCTCGGCGGTGACGAACTGCTTGGTCGGCTGGGCATGCAGCAGCACGTCGGCGATGACCTGCTCGCGCGTCAGGCCGCGCGCCGCCATGGTTTCGGGAACCTGCTTCTCGACCAGCGGCGTCCAGACATAGCCGGGGCAGATCGCGTTCACGGTGACGCCGAAGGTGGCGGCTTCCAGCGCGACCGTCTTGGTCAACCCCGCGATGCCGTGCTTGGCGGCGACATAGGCCGATTTGAACGGCGAGGCGACGAGCGCATGGGCGGAGGCCGTGTTGATGATGCGGCCGAAGCGACGCGCCTTCATGCCGGGCAGGGCCGCGCGGATGGCGTGGAAGGCGGCGGAGAGGTTGATCGCCAGGATCGCGTCCCATTTTTCGACCGGGAATTCCTCGACCGGCGCGACGAACTGGATGCCGGCATTGTTGACGAGGATGTCGACCGCGCCGAACTCGGCCTCGACGCCTGCGATCATCGCGGCAATCGCTGCGCCATCGGCCATGTCGGCGGCGCTGTAGCGCGCCTCGACGCCGAAATCTCGCGCGATGGCGGCGCGCTCCCGCTCGATCGCGTCAGCCTCGCCGAAGCCGTTGATCACGACATTCGCCCCCTCTCGCGCATAGGCGCGAGCCATCGCCAGCCCGATGCCGGAGGTCGAGCCGGTCACGATCGCAGTTCTGTCCTTCAGCATGATGGTGTCCCCCTATCCCAATGACGCCTGAAGACAGGGTTGGCCTAGCACGGGCGATGCCGCCCGGCCGGGCGGATTGGCCAGGGAACGGGCCGTTGCGGGGTGCCAGCGCGATTTCGCAGCAAGAACGCGCGCCGGGCCAGCGACCAGGGCAGCCGCGCTCAGAAGCGCGGTTCGGGCAGGCTTTCGACGAGCCGGCTCAGGCCGCTGCTGTAGCGTTCGCGCAGATCCGCCCAGTAGGGATGCTGGGCGGTGAATTTGGCGAGTTGCGCCGCCTGCAGGCTACCGGCCTCATAGCGCAGCAGGTCGATCGGCGGCGCGACCGAGAGGTTGCTGCGGATGGTGGCGTCGAAGGAGAGAAGAGCGAGCTTGGCCGCCTCGTCGAGCCCGCTGCGCATCGTCAGGGCGCGGTCGAGGATCGGCTTGCCGTATTTGGTCTCGCCGAGTTGCAGGAAGGGGTTGCGGCTCGAGGCCTCCACGAAATTCCCGGCCGAGTAGACCTGGAACAGGCGGTGGCCGTCCTCGGCGATCTGGCCGCCGACGAGGAAACTCGCGCTGGGATCGCCATAGGGTTCGACGAAGCTGCGGTTGAGCCGCATCACCTCGCGCAGCACGCTGCCGACGATCTGCGCCACGTCGAACAGGCTGCGGGCGGCGAGAATGTCGCCCTCGGGTCCGACCGCCCCACCGCCGCCGGCATTCTGGCGGATCATGCTGATCACCGCCTGGGTCGTGGCGAGATTGCCGGCCGACAGGATGGCGACGACGCGTTCGCCCGGCTTCTCGAAGAGCGCGAGCTTCTTGACGGTCGAGATCTGATCGACACCCGCACTGGTCCGGGAATCGGAGGCCAGCACGAGGCCCGTCGGCAGCCAGATGCCGAGGCAATAGGTCATGATCGCGGTCCCCCCTGCTGCGACTGCCCGGTTATGACATGGTGCGCGCGCCGGCGTGACGCCGGATCTGCGCCCGCATGCTGCGCAGGCTGGCGAAGCCGCAGCGCCGGGCGATCTCCTCGATCGGGAACTGCTTCGCCTCGATCAGACGCAGGGCCTGCCCCGTGCGCCGCTGCTGGATGTAGCGATAGGGCGAGACGCCGACCTGAGCCTGGAACTCCCGCGCGAAGTGAAACAGGCTCAGTCCGGCGATGCCGGAGAGCTCGGTCAGGGACAGGTCCTTGCCGAGGTTGTCCTCGATATAGGCCAGGACCCGGCGGATCTCGATCCGCCGATAGGTCGAGCGCTCGCGGTGGCGGGCGGCACAGCGCAGCAGGCTGCCCGCGAGATGAGTCACGGCGCTGTCGAGAAAGAGCCGCGACGCGTCGTCGGTGCGGGCGAGTTCCATCCACAACGACCGGCAGGCCGCCTCGAGACCGTTGTTCTTGAAGTAATGGCCGATCAAGGGCCGCAGCGCCGCCTCCTCGTCGGCGAAGAGCTCGTCGTCGAGATCGGTCAGGAGTCCGCCGCTCCAGGTGAGAACGAGGAGCCGTGTCGGTCCGGCGATCTCGTAGCGCACCTCGGTACCGGGCGGCACGAGCAGGAAGTCGCCGCGGCTGCGCGGTCTCTGGCGCCAGCCGTCGCCGTAATCGAAACGCGTGGGGCAGGCGGCCTTCAGCGGCAGGCCGAGAACCCAATCCGTGCTGGCGATGTCGGTGAAATCGTGCGGCTGCTGGTCGACGACGAAGCCGTGGAACTGGCTCCAGAAATGGGTCCGGTGCTCCTGTGGAAACTGCGAATAGGCCGAGGAGCGATAGAACTCCGCGAAGGAGCGTCTCGGCCGGCCAAGGCTGGCGATGGCATGCATGGTCATCGGTCCTCCTTTCACCTCAGCATGACGAATGCGTTGCACCGCACAAAGCGGAGATCACGCTGCAGGACGTGGTCTTGCGGGGCCTCTAACGGCCTTCGCCGCAAGATCGCGCCGTCGCGTCGTCGCAAGATGGTTTGCGCTCGGCTAGCCTCTCGCAAGTGCAAAAGCGGCTTCCAGCGAGCGAAAGGCGCGGATGTGATGTCTGATCCCGCAAGCGTGTACCGCCTCACGGGGTTTTCCGGCGGAGCCCCGTCATGATCGACGCCTTCGGCTCCGAACATGCCATCGCGCAGCCCGCCGCAACGGCCGCCTTTGCAAACGCAGTGCACGCCCTCGCCAGCCACCGGCCCCATGCCTGTGCCCATCTCGAGGACGCGCTGCAGGTTGCGCCGACGCTGACGGCAGCGCATGCGCTCTCTGGCATGGCGGGCGTCCTGCTCGCGGGCAGGACTTCCCTGGACGAAGCCGCGACGCGGCTGCAACGGGCGCGTCTCTCGATCGAACGGAACGACGGAGCGACGGCCTTCGAGCGGGCTCTGGTGAATGCGCTCGACAACGCCGTGGCAGGGCGGCTGCGGGCGGCGGCCAATGTCCTCGACGATTTCCTCTATCGCGAGCCCAACGCCTTTGTCGCCGCCAAGCTTTCCCATGCGCTGCGCTTCATGACCGGCGATGTCGACGGCATGGTCAGTCTGACGGCACGGCTCAGCAGCGAATGCGAGCGCTCGAATGCCGGCTATGGCTACCTGCTGGGCTGCCACGCCTTCGGACTGGAGGAGATCGGCCGGCTGAACGAGGCGGAGCGCGTCGGGCGCGCGGCACTGGAGATCGCGCCCGACGATGCATGGGGGCTACATGCGGTCGCCCATGTCTTCGAAACGCGGAACCAAGTTGCCGAGGGAAGCGGCTGGCTGGAGGCGCATCGCGGCGTCTGGACCCGCTGCAACAACCTATCGCGCCACTTTGCCTGGCATCTCGCCCTGTTCGCCCTCGGCCGCGGCGATCACGAATCCGTGCTCGACATCTATGACCGCGAGGTCGCCGGCGATCTCGACGGGGATTTCCGCGACTTCGCCAATGCCGCTTCGATGTTGTGGCGCCTGCGCCAGGCCGGCATCGATTCGGGAGAGGCCCGCTGGGCTGCGCTTTCAGAAGTCGCCGAGCGGCATGCCCGCAACACGACCCTGGTCTTTGGACAGCTGCATTTCCTGCTCGCGCTGATCGGCGCCGGCCGACTGGACGAGGCGGTCGATCTCGCTGATTTCATTCATGAATCCGGCCGCTCCACCACCGACCAGGCGAATGTCTCCCGCAATGTCGGCGCCGAGCTCGCCTCCGCCTTGGTGCAGGCCGAACGCGGGGCCGGACTTCAGGCGCCGGTCGGTTTCCTGGCGCGCCGGCTGCACCGGCTCGGCGGCAGCCATGCCCAGCGCGACGTCTTCCTTCAGGCCCTCGCGCGGATGGCGCAGGAGGCAGGGGACGCTGTCGGCTTGCGGCAGGTGCTGGCCGTGAGGCGGCGGCACAAGGCCGACGACCGCCCCGTAACCGAGTGGCTCGCGCGCTCGAATTGAAGGCCAGCCGATCCAGACGGATCCGATGGGGAGAACGACGATGACGATGACGGCCGATGCGAGACCCGCGACCATCAGCAACCGGACCATGGTCCATCTCTTCGCGGGCGGCCTTGCCGGCCTGTTGGTCTGGGAGATCTGGGCCCGGGTGCTGACCAAGGCGGTGCTGGGTTATCCGCTCGAGCCGGCCGGGCTGATCGACGCGATCGCGCAGCATCGGCTCGGCCTGTCGGTCCCCTACCTGATCCGCGAGGCGCTGCATTACGGCGTCGGCATCGTCGGTTATCCGGTCTTCTATTTCATCGTGTCGCGCTTCGTGCCGCGCTGGCCGCTGGTGCTCGACGCCATCGTCTTCGTGACCTTCAGCGCCGGCGTCGCCGGGCTGATCGCGGCGGGAACCTTCGCTCCGATCCATTTCATCTTCTGGACCGCCGCGGTCGGCCTGATCGCGACGCGGGCGATCAACCGCAGCCCGCTGATCGCGGACGCCATCACCTGGGGCAATTTCACCTGGTTCAACGCGCTCGGCCTGATGGCGCCGATCGGCGGCCTCTCCTTCTACCTGCTCGGGGAAGGGGGCGAGCTCTCCTACATGAGCTTCGTCGGCCATGTGATCTACGGCGCCATCGCGGTGCGGCTGTTCGAGCGGCTCGAAGGCAACGCCCGGTCCTGACCGCCCCGAAGCGCCACCGCCGCCAGCTGCGGCCTCTTTGCGAGAGAGAAGGAACGCATCGTCATGAGCGCGCCGATCCGAGCCAAGCCTGCGGATTTCGACAAGAAGATCGGGCTCGTCCTGCAGGGCGGCGGTGCGCTCGGCAGCTATCAGGCAGGGGTCTATGAGGCGCTGGCGGAGGCCGGGTACCATCCGGACTGGGTGGCCGGCATCTCGATCGGCGCCATCAACGGCGCGATCATCGCCGGCAACGCGCCGGCGGAGCGGGTGGCAAGGCTGCGCGGATTCTGGGAGCGCGTCACCGCACCGGTGACGAGCTTCCCCTTCCTGCCCTTCTCGCAGGCGATGAACCGGCGCTGGCATGCGACGAGCGCCCTGCTGTTCGGCCAGTCCGGTTTCTTCGCGCCGCGCCCGCTGACGGATTGGTTCTCTTCGCCGGTGAGCTACTACGATACCGCCGCTCTGCGCAGCACGCTGGAAGCCTTCATCGATTTCGACCGGCTGAATGCCCGCGAGACGCGCTTCAGCGTCGGTGCCGCCAATGTCAGGACGGGCGACTTCGCCTATTTCGACAGCCGCGAAATGCGGATCGGACCGGAGCATATCATGGCGAGCGCAGCGCTGCCGCCAGGCTTCCCGCCCGTCGAGATCGAGGGCGAGCATTACTGGGATGGCGGGCTGGTCTCCAACACGCCGCTGCAATACGTCCTCGATTACGTGCCGCGGCGCAGCCGGCTCACTTTCCAGGTCGATGTCTTTAACGCCGAGGGCCAGCTCCCCGACGATCTGGACAGCGCGATGGAGCGCGAGAAGGACATCCGCTATTCGAGCCGCACGCGCGCCGCGACGGACATGGCCCGCGTCATCCACGACGTCCGCCACAACATCAACAGCCTGATCGAGCGCCTGCCCGAGGATCTGCGCCGCACCAAGGAGGCGCAGTTCCTCTACGACTTCGGCTGCGTGACGCGGATGGACATCGTGCGGCTGAGCTATCGGCCTGTCGAAGCGCAGGGCCCGTCGAAAGACTACGAATTCAGCGCCGGCACGATGGAGGCGCGCTGGGTCCAGGGCATGCAGGATGCGCAGAGCGCCCTGTCCGGCAGTCCCTGGCTGGAGCCGATGCCGGAGGAACTCGGCGCCCGCCTGTTCGACGGCGCCTGGGCGACCAACGCCCCGGCCCAGACGAGCCTGCTGGCCCGCAGTCGCCCCGCCGCCGCGGAAGCAGGCTGAGCCCCCGATGGGAGCGGCCGCGCTCATCGTCACGCTCGGCCAGGCCTGGCTGCTGGCGGGGCTCGGCGTCGCCCTCGCCTTCCTCCTGTTTGGCCTCGACCGGATCGATCCCGCAGCGCGCGGCGCTTATGGCTTTCGGCCGCTGCTGCTGCCGGGGCTGGTCCTGCTCTGGCCGCTGGTCGTCTGGCGCTGGCTGGACGCTGCGACGCAGACCGGACGCCCGCCCTCGCTGCGTCGACGGCACAAACGCGCCCATGCGGTGCTCTGGCTCATCCTCGCCGGCCTTCTTCCGCTCGTCCTCGGCACGGCTGTGACTCTTCGCCAGCACGATCTGCCCGCGCCCGCCTCCCTGCGGATCGATGCCGACACCGATGAGGCGGAAGAATGAGCGTCGCCTATCGGCCGGTCGGCTGGACACGCAGCAAGATCATCTATGACGCCGTGCTGCTGGCGGCGGTCGCGCTCTATCTCGTCGCCTTCCTGCGGATTGCGCCGGCCGCGCGGCCAACCGACACCCTGCTCGATGCCCAGTCCCTGGCGATCAAGGCCTATGGCAGCTGCGCCTTCCTGCTGCTGACTCTCGTGCTGATGATCGGGCCGCTGGCGCGGCTCGACGAGCGCTTCCTGCCGCTCCTCTACAACCGCCGCCATTTCGGCGTGATCACCTGCGCGGTTGCGGCCAGCCATGCCATGGCGGTGTTCGATTGGTATTTCGCCTACAGCCCGCTCTCGCCCTGGGTCGCGCTGTTTGCAACCGATGTGGCCTCGGGCGAACTCCGCGGCCTGCCCTTCATCCCCTTCGGCGTGCTCGCCCTGTTGATCCTGCTCGTGCTGGCGGCGACCAGCCATGATTTCTGGCTCTCCTTCCTGGGTCCTCCCGTGTGGAAGGCGATCCATGTGAGCGTCTATGGCGCCTATGGGCTGGTCGTGCTGCATGTCGGCTTCGGGGCCCTGCAGGATGCGCGCAATCCGGGCCTGCCGATGCTCGTCTGCGGAAGCGCGGGCGCGCTCATCGCGCTGCATCTCGCCGCGGCCTGGCGGGAACGCCGGCGCGACCGGCCGGCTGCGTTCCAGGCAGAGGGCTGGGTCACCGCCGGCCTGATCCGCGAGGTTCCCTCCGGGCGCGGGCTCGTCGTCCCGCTCGCGGACGGCTCCTCCGTCGCGATCTTCCGGGAGAACGACAGCCTGGCGGCGATCAGCCATCTCTGCGCCCATCAGAACGGTCCGCTCGGCGAGGGGAGGCTGCGCGACGGCTGCGTGATCTGCCCCTGGCACGGCTATGAGTACCGGCTGCGCGACGGCTGCGCGCCGGCACCCTTCACGGAACGCGTCGCGACCTACCGGCTGCGTCTGGAGGGGGAGACGATCCTGCTCGACACCCGTCCGAACCCGCTCGGCACGGCCGTCGAGCCTGTTGCGATCCCGGAGGCCTTGCGATGAGCGGGCGGGTCGAGCCGGACGAGTTCTTCGTCGGCTGGAGCGGGCGGACAGGCCCGCGCCTCGGACGGTTTCTGGTCGTTGTGGCGATCCTCTGCCTCGCGGCGATGGGGCTCGGTGGCTATGGGCTCAGCCGTTCTGCGGACGATCCCGCCGGGGGGCTGCTGCGGCTCGGGGAGCGCGACGCAGCCGGCGGGCCGGTGCGCCCCGAGGAGTGGGGAGCGACGCAGGTTCTGCGCGGCCATGTCGCGCGCCTCGGCTATCCGCTGCTGCATCTGCCGCCGAGTGCGGCCTTCCCGCGGGGCCGGGTGATGCTGCTCGCGGGCGACGGCAAGAACGGCCCTGCGCTACCGGCAGCCGCCGGGCCGATGGAGCTGCGCGGCAGCGTGTTGCGGCGCGGCAGCCTCGAGATGCTGGTTGTCGAGGGAGCCACTCTGCTGCCCGCTTCGCCGGAGCTTCGACCCGTGATGCAGGAGGCTCTCGGTCGCTGGCGCGTCGCCGGGGAGATCTGCGACGGGAAATGCTATGCGGGAGCCATGCGCCCCGGCGCCGGGTTGTCGCACAAGGCCTGCGCCAATCTCTGCCTGACGGGCGAGGTGCCGGCCGTGTTCGCCACTGTGGACCCCGTCGCCGGCAGCTCGTTCCTGATGCTGGCTGGCGCCGATGGCGGGCCGATACCGACGGCGCTGCTCGGCCGCGTTGGGATCCCGGTGACGCTGCAGGGCGAGGTCGAGCGGATCGGCAATGTGCTCGTCCTGCGTCTTGCCCCTGAGCCGGCGAGGCAGCCATGAGCGCGCGGCTGCTGGGCTGGGCCGGCACCTTCATCGCCTGCGCGCTCGCCGGCGTGGTCTTCATGACCTCGGCGCCTCTGGCTGCGATGATCGGCCTCGGCGAACTGCATCTCGTCCTCCGCCTCGGCGTGACCATCATCGCGCTCGGCCTGTTCGACATGCTGCTGACGCGGCTGCTGACACGCCTTCACCCCCATCCCTGACCCGAGAAGCACTGGATCCCGACGATGACAGACAGCTCCCCCATCGTGATGGTCACCGGCGCGGCCGGCAATGTCGGGCGCGCTCTGCTGGCGACGCTCGCCAGCGGCGGGCATCGCATCGTCGCGATCGACCGGCAGGCGGCCGCCATCGAGGAGCTGCTGGCGCCCTTCGGTGGACGTGAGCGGCATCTCGTGCTGCCCGATCTCGACCTGTTCGACGCCGCCGCCTGCGACGGTGCGATCCGGGCCTCGCTCGCGCGCTATGGCAGGATCGACGGCATCGCCCATACGGTCGGCGGTTTTGCCTCCGCGGCGGCGGCCGAAGGCGGCCCCGAACTATGGGAGCAGATGTACCGGCTCAACGTGCTGACCACGCTGAACATCTTCCGTGCGGCACTGCCGCCGATGCGAGCGGTCGGGCGGGGCAGCCTCGTCGCCATCGGCGCGGGGGCCGCGATCAAGGCGCCGGCGGGGCTGTCGGCCTATGCGGGAGCGAAGAGCGCGGTGCACCGTCTGATCGAAAGTTTTGCCGACGAATTGAAGACCGACGGCATTCGGGTCAATGCGATCCTGCCCTCCATCATCGACACCCCCCAGAACCGCGCTGCCATGCCGGATGCCGACCACGAAGCCTGGGTCCGCCCGCGCGAGATCGCGGATGCGATCCGCTTTCTGCTGGCGGAGGACGCCAGCGGCATCACCGGCGCCTTCATCCCGGTTACGGGGAGGCTCTGACGCCTTTTCCCGTCGGCGCGGCGCGGGCTGCGTGCGGAGGGGCGCCACAGCCGTCTTCAAAAGGGCATGGACGTGAGGCCGCGTACCGGTCTAGTCTCCCCATGCGCGCCCTCGCGCCTCTCCCCATCTCTCGCCCGACCTGAGCCGAGCCCGCTTGAAGCTGGTTCCAAGTGGAACTACGCTGCCTGCAACGCACCGGACGAAAGGGTGCGATGGAGGAGACGGATGATGACCCGCATGATCAGCAAAATCGCGACGCTCGGCTTCCTGGCGGCGGTCGCCGCCGTGGCAGCCAGCCCCGCTTCCGCGCAGGCCACGCTCGACACGGTGAAGAAGCGCGGCAAGGTGCTGTGCGGCGTGTCGCCGAGTTCGGCGGGCTATTCCTTCGCCGACGACAAGGGCGTGCGGAAGGGCTTCGATTCCGACGTCTGCCGGGCAATCTCGTCTGCGGTGTTCGGCGCGCCGGACAAGGTCGAGTTCGTGCCGCTGAACACGAATATCCGCTTCCAGGCGCTGCAGTCCGGCGAGATCGACGTGCTCTCGCGCCAGACCACGATGACCTTCTCGCGCGACAATTCGCTCGGCCTCGATTTCGGGCCGGTGGTCTTCTATGACGGCCAGGGCCTGATGGTGAACGCCAAGCTCGGCGTGAAGAGCGCCAGCGAGCTCTCCCAGGCGGCGATCTGCCTGCTGCCCGGCACGACGACGCTGCAGAACCTCGAGGACTTCTTCAAGCCGCGCGGCATCAAATACGAATCCGTCGTCTTCGAGGACAACAACGAGTGGCGCAACGCGTTCTTCTCGGGCCGCTGCGACGTCATCACCTCCGACCGTTCCGACCTCGCCTCGGTCCGCGCCGTCGCCAACGATCCCAAGCAGTTCGTGATCCTGCCCGAGACGATCTCCAAGGAGCCGCTGGCGCCGGTGGTGCGCCAGAACGACAGCAACTGGAAGGACATCGTCTCCTGGTCCGTCTACACGCTGATCGCGGCGGAGGAGTACGGCATCACCCAGGCCAATGTGGACGAGAAGCTCCAGAGCAAGGAGCCGGAGGTTCAGCGCATGCTGGGCGTCAGCGGCGATCTCGGCAAGATGCTGAACCTCGACAACAAATGGGCCTACAACATCATCAAGCAGAACGGCAATTACGGGGAATTCTTCGAGCGCAACCTCGGCGAATCGACGCGTCTCGGCCTGACGCGCGGCCCCAACCAGCTCTGGACCAAGGGCGGCCTGCTCTACTCCCCGCCGTTCCGTTGAGCGACGCCGGCCCCTGAACAGGGGCCGAGACCGGACCCCGCGGGCGGCGCGACGGCGCCGCCCGCCTCGCCCGTCGCCCGGAATCCGCCATGGCCGCCACCTCCTCAAATCCGCTGCGCCTGCTCAACGACCTGCGCGTGCGGGCCGTGCTCTATCAGGTCGTGGCCGTGGTGCTGGTCGTCGGCGTCGGGCTCTACCTCTTCGGCAACGTCTCGCGGAAACTGGCGGAGCAGAACATCGCCACCGGCTTCGCCTATCTCGACCGGCCGGCCGGCTTCGTCATCAGCCAGTCCTTCATCGCCTATGATTCCAGCAACAGCTACGCGCGGGCGCTGCTGGTCGGCATTCTCAACACGGTCTTCGTCTCGATCTTCGCGGTGCTGCTCTCGACCATTCTCGGACTCGTCGTCGGCATCGCGCGACTTTCGCGCAACCCGATGCTGTCGCTGCTGGCGAAGCTCTATGTCGAGGCGCTGCGCAACGTCCCGCTGCTGCTCTACCTCTTCCTCTGGTACGCGCTGATCGTCACCGTGTTTCCGCCGGTGCGGGAAGCCTGGCAGCCGATCCCTGAGGTCTTCGTCAGCAATGGCGGGCTGATCGTGCCCTCGCTGCGCTGGTCGCCTGCCCATAGCGGCGTGTTGCTGGCGGCCCTCGCAGGTGTCGTCCTCGCCTTCGTCGTGGCCGGGCGGCTGCGGCGGCGCCGGGTCGCGACCGGCATCGAGCGGCGGTCCTGGCCTCTCGTCCTGGCCGCCTTGCTGATCCCGCCCTTGCTGGCGGCGATCCTGCTGCAGCCGGACCTCGTCGTGAACTGGCCGGAAAAGGGCCGCTTCCGCATCACCGGCGGGCTGCAGGTCACGCCGGAATTTACGGCGCTTCTGGTCGGGCTCGGCCTCTCGGCTTCGGCCGGCATCGCCGAGATCGTGCGCGCCGGCATCCTCTCCGTCGGGCGCGGACAATGGGAGGCGTCACGCTCGGTCGGGCTGCGCGACGGGCAGACGATGCGGCTCGTGGTGCTGCCGCAGGCGCTGCGCGTGATCGTGCCGCCGCTGACGAGCTCCTATCTCTCAACCTTCAAGAACTCGTCGCTGGCGATCGCGATCGGCTATCCCGACCTCGTCATGGTCTCGAACACGACGATGAACCAGACCGGCCAAGCGATCGAGGGCATCGCCATCTTCATGCTCGTCTATCTCGGCATGTCGATCACGATCTCGCTGTTCATGAACTGGTACAATGCGCGCGTCGCGCTGGTGGAGCGCTGAGATGGCCACCGCCGCGGAGATGGACGCGCTCAACACCGCACGCGAGACCCTGCCCGCCCCGCGGCAGCGCGGCCTCTCCGCCCCGCTGAAGCGCTATTTCGGCACGCCGCTGAACGCGCTGATCACGCTGGTCTGCCTGTGGCTGATGGTGCGGCTCGCCACCGCCGCCTGGGGCTGGCTGGTGACCCGCGCGGTGATGGAGGGCGGGCCGGAGGCCTGCAAGGGCGGCACGGGCGCGTGCTGGCCCTTCCTGGCCGCGAAGCTGCGCTTCATGATCTTCGGCTTCTACCCCTACGACGAGCATTGGCGCCCGGCGCTGGCGCTCGGGCTCTTCTTGTGTGCGATCATCATCTCGATGATGCCGCGCTTCTGGGGGCGCGGGCTGGTCTGGCTCTGGATCGCGGTGCCGCTGATCTGCGGCGTCCTGATGTATGGCGGCGTCTTCGGGCTGCCGGTCGTGACCACGACGAACTGGGGCGGGCTGCCGCTCTCCTTCATGCTCTCCTTCGTCGGGCTGGCGCTGGGCTTCCCGCTCGGCGTGGTGCTGGCGCTGGCGCGCAGTTCCAAGCTTCCCGCGATCCAGGTCATCGCGATCATCTTCATCGAGGTCGTCCGCGGCGTGCCGCTGGTCTCGATCCTGTTCATGGCCTCGGTGATGCTGCCGCTGTTCATGCCGGACGGGCTGACGGTCGACAAACTGCTGCGGGCGCAGGTCGCGATCATCATCTTCGCCGGCGCCTATATCGCCGAGACGGTGCGCGGTGGGCTGCAGGCCGTGCCGAAGGGCCAGCACGAGGCGGCGGCGGCGCTCGGGCTCGGCTACTGGCTCGCCATGCGCAAGATCATCCTGCCGCAGGCGCTGAAGATCGTGATCCCGCCGCTGGTCAACATCTTCATCGGCTTCTTCCAGGACACGACGCTCGTCACCATCATCGGCCTGCTCGATTTCCTCGACACGGTGCGCGCCTCGCTGCGCGATCCGAACTGGCAGGGCATCGCGGTGATCGAGGGCTATGTCTTCGCGGCGCTGGTCTATGCCGTGTTCAGCTATGCGATGGGCTCCTACAGCCGCTTCCTCGAGCGACGCCTCAAGACAGACCACGATCGCAGCGCGGCTGGCGGATGACGCCGCCGCGACAGGCGATCATCAACTCGGCGTGATGACGTAACGGACACCAACCACCCTGCGAATGGGCTGATGCCGGGCTTTTGCACCGGCCCCGTCACCCTGCAGAGGTTCCCATGCTCGACCGTCGCCACGCTCTCGCCACCCTCGCCGCCGCGGCCTTTACGCTCTCGGCCCTGCCGGCCCTCGCCCTCGACAAGACCGCCTTCTCGCAAGCCGCCTTCGACGCCGCCATGAAGGCCGGCAAGCCCGTTCTGATCGATGTCTCGGCGCCGTGGTGCCCGACTTGCAAGGCGCAGGCGCCGATCCTGTCGGAGCTGACCAAGCAGCCGCGCTTCAAGAACCTCGTCGTCTTCAATGTCGATTTCGACAGCCAGAAGGACGCGCTGCGCGGCTTCAAGGCCCAGCAGCAGAGCACGCTCATCGTCTTCAAGGGCGGCACGGAGATGGGCCGCTCGGTCGGAGACACCAACAAGGCTTCGATCGAAGCCCTGCTCGCCCGCGCGATCTGAGGCTGACGCGTCATGGCCAGCGCCGGTTTCGCCCTGATCGCAGGGATCCTGTCGATCCTGTCGCCCTGTGTCCTGCCGCTGCTGCCGATCGTGCTCGGTACGGCGGTCTCGGAGCATCGCTACGGGCCGGTCGCTCTGGCGGCGGGGCTGGCACTGTCCTTCACCGCAATCGGGCTATTCGTGGCGACGATCGGCTTCGCCATCGGCCTCGACACCGGGGTCTTCCGGATGGCGGCTGCGGTCATGCTCGTCCTGCTCGGCCTCGTGCTGATGCTGCCCGTGCTGCATGCACGGGTGGCGGCGGCGGGCGGCCCGCTCAGCAACTGGACCGAGCAGCGCTTCGGCGGCTTCTCGCCGAACGGCCTGCGCGGCCAGTTCGGCGTCGGGCTCCTGCTCGGCGCGGTCTGGAGCCCCTGCGTCGGGCCGACGCTGGGCGCGGCTTCGGTCCTTGCCGCGCAGGGCGAGAATCTCGGCGCCGTCGCGCTGACCATGCTCGCCTTCGGCGTGGGGGCCGGCCTGCCGCTCATCGCGCTCGGCATGCTGTCGCGAGCCCGGCTGATGAGCCTGCGCAACCGCATGATGTCGGCCGGTCAGGGCTTCAAGACGGCGCTGGGCGGCTTCCTCGTCGCCGTCGGCGTCCTGATCCTGACCGGGTGGGACAAGACGCTCGAAGCGGCCCTCGTCGCCGCCTCGCCGGAATGGCTGACGCGGCTGACGACCTCGTTCTGACGCCCCATCCGCTGCAGCGGCCGCAACCGACGCCCTCGCTTTTCGAATAGGCGACGGCGGCGCTCTCGCCTAGATACGGGGCGCGCCTTCGGGCGTGGTGCGCCCCGGATATCCCTTCGGGCGCTCGCGATTGGACGCTCGCCCGATGCCGACCAGCTCTTCCCCGATTCCGCCGACCGCCGACGCCTTCGACCTTCTCGTGATCGGCGCCTCCTATGCGGGGCTCGCCATCGCCGCAGCCGCACGCGAGGCCGGCTTTGCCGGCACCATCGGATTGGCGGGGGACGAGGCCGAACTGCCCTATCAGCGCCCGCCCCTGTCGAAGGGCTTCCTGCTCGGCAAGGCGGGGGCCCATCTGCCGTTGAAGGCAGCCTCCTTCTTTGCCGAGGCCGACATCGCCTTCCTGCCGCGCCGCCATGCGGTGACGCTCGACCGCGAGGCCCGCCAGGTGCATTTCGCGGACGGCTCGGTGCTCGGCTACGGGCAGCTCGCGCTCGCGACCGGGGCACGGGCGGCGGCCTTGCGTTGCGAGGGCGCGACGCTCGACGGCGTCCTCGCCCTGCGCTCGCTCGACGACGCGCATTCGCTCAACGCGCGGCTCTCGGCGGCGAGGGCGATCGTGATCATCGGCGGCGGCTTCATCGGGCTCGAGGTCGCCTCCGCCGCGGTCACGCTCGGCAAGCAGGTCACGGTGATCGAGGCCGGGCCGCGGCTGATCGGCCACGCCGTCGCGCCGGAGATCTCCGCCTATCTGCAGGGTGTGCATGAGCGGCAGGGCGTCGCGATCCGGCTCGACACGCGCGTCGCACGGATCGAGGGCGAGGGCGGCAAGGTTACGGCGGTACTCTGCGCCGACGGTTCGCGCCTGCCCTGCGACCTCGTGCTGGCAGCGGTCGGGGCCGTGCCGAATGTCGAGATGGCTGCGGCTGCGGGGCTCGCGATGGAGGACGGGATCGCGGTCGACGAATATGGACGGACCTCCGACCCGCTGATCTTCGCGGCGGGGGACTGCACCAGCCACCCGAATGTGCATGCGAGGCGGCGCCTGCGGCTGAGTTCGGTGCAGAACGCCAATGATCAGGGGCGCATCGTCGGCGCCACCATCGCGGGGCGGGTGGAGCCCCATGCGGCCGTGCCCTGGTTCTGGTCCGACCAGTACGACGTCAAGCTGCAGATGGTCGGGCTCGGCGTGCCGGGGGGCCCTTCCGTGGTGCGCGGCTCGCCGGCCGAGGGGCGCTTCTCGCTCTTCCGCTATGACGGGCCGCGGCTCGTCGCGATCGAGAGCATCAACCGCCCGGCCGACCACATGATGGGACGCCGGCTGATCGCAGCCGGGCTCTCGCCGACGCCGGAGCAGGCTGCGGACCCCGCCTTCGATCTGCGTTCGCTGGCCTGATCTCCCAAGCCGGCGGGCGCCCGCTGCGCCTTGAAAATGCCGCTTGCCAGCCGTGCGGAATGGGAGTGCCATGCCGCAGGGGTACGATGCGCCCCTGCGATGGAGACGACCATGCTGAGGAATGCGATCCTTGCCGGTGCGGCGCTGGCTGCGCTGACGGCCCTGCCGGTGACCCCGGCGGCGGCGCTGACGATGAAGGAATGCTCCGCCAAGTATCAGGAGGCCAAGAAGGCCAACACGCTCAAGGGCCAGAAGTGGAACGATTTCCGCAAGGCCCAATGCGCCGACGACGACGCCGACGAGAACGAGGCTGCGGCCGCCGTCTCCGAGCCCGCCGCGCCTGCTGCGACGCCGGCCAAGCCGGCCAGCACGGCCAAGGCCAAGCCCGCGGTGTTCCCGAAGGCGGTGGCGACCAAGTACAACGACCTCACCGCCGGCAAGGCACGGCTGAAGACCTGCGCCGACCAGTACAACGCCAACAAGGCGACCAATGCCAATGGCGAGCTGAAATGGATCGCCAAGGGCGGCGGCTACTGGAGCCAGTGCAACGCCAAGCTGAAGGGCTGATCGCACAGCCCCCCGCATCGTCATCCTGGACAAGCCGCGTAGCGGCGCAGGCCGGGATCCATCACAGGGCAGGACAGTGTTCGATGATGGATCCCGGTCTTCGCATGCGCGAAGCCCAAGATGACGGGCGCCCTTGTGCTCAGCCCGCGAGCGAGGCCCGCGCCTGGCGGTATTCGGCCAGCAGACGCGCGCCGAGTTCGGCCGTCGTCGGCACGTCCTCGATCGCACCGACGCCCTGACCGGCCGACCAGATCGTCTTCCAGACCTTGGCCTCGTTGCCGAGGTCGAGCTTGCCGTGGCCGGTGAGGTTGTCGGGATCGAGCCCCGCGGCCTGGATGCTCTCGCGCATGAAGTTGGCGTTCACGCCGCTGATCGCCGGGGTGTAGAGGATGTCGGCGGCCTGGCTGCGCAGCAGCATCGCCTTGTATTCGGGGTCCGCCATGCTCTCGGCCGTCGCGATGAAGCGGGTGCCGAGATAGGCGAGATCGGCGCCCATGAGCTGGGCGGCTGCGATCTGGGCGCCGTTCGAGATCGCGCCGGCCAGCACGATCGTTCCGGGAAAGAAGCGGCGGATCTCGGAGACCAGCGCGAAGGGGCTCATCGTGCCGGCATGACCGCCGGCGCCGGCCGCCACCGCGATGATGCCGTCGACGCCGGCCTCGGCCGCCTTCTGGGCATGGCGCAGGCTGATGACATCGTGGAAGACGAGCCCGCCATAGCCATGCACGGCCTTGACCAGATCGGGCACCGCACCGAGCGAGGTGATGACGAGGGGCACCTTGTGCTTCGCCGTGATCGCCAGATCCGCCTCCAGCCGCGGATTGGAGCGGTGGACGATCAGGTTGACGCCATAAGGCGCGGCATCGGGCACATCCGCCAGACGCCCCTCGATCTCGCTCAGCCAGGCCTCGTAGCCCTCGCTCGTGCGCTGGTTCAGCGCCGGGAAGGTGCCGAGAATGCCGGCCTTGCAGGTCTCGACCACGAGATCGGGGCCCGAGACGAGGAACATCGGCGAGGCGATGGCGGGCAGGCGCAGGCGCCCGGCGAGCGTGGTCGGTAGCGGCACGGTGGCGGTCTCCCCAACTTCGGATTCCTGACGGCCGGAATCTCTTCGCGATCTCCCGGTCGTATCAGCGCGCCGGCCCGTGTGGAACCCATTGCAGGGCCGCAGCGCGCCGGTGGCGCTTGCCAAATCCGCCCGGCTGGGCGAGTGCGGTCTAGAGAGCCGGCATAACCCGGCCGAGCCTCGGGAGACGACGACGTGAGCCAGCCGAACCAGCGCGATTTCGAACTCCCCGGCCGTTCGGTGGTGATGGGCCGGCGCGGCATGGCCGCGACCTCCCACCCGACCGCGACGCTCACCGCGATCAACATCCTGCAGACCGGCGGCAATGCGATCGACGCCGCCGTGGCGGCCTGTGCCGTGCAATGCGTGGTCGAGCCGGGCTCGACCGGAATCGGCGGCGATTGCTTCGTGCTGATGGCGAAGGGCGGCAGCGACGAGGTCCTCGCCTATGACGGCTCGGGCCGGGCGCCGGCTGCGGCGACGCTCGACTGGTATCGGGAGCATGGCTTCAGCGAGATTCCGCGCCAGTCCCCCCATGCGGTGACGATTCCCGGAGCCGTCGAGGCCTGGGCGACCCTGGTCAAGGACCATGGCCGCCTGAAGCTGGCGCAGCTCCTGCAGCCGGCGATCGCGCTGGCGCGGGACGGCTATGTGGTGGCGCCGCGCGCCGCCGCAGACTGGGCCGGGCAGGCCGCGCTGATGGCGAAGGACGAGCCGACGGCGCGCGTCTTCCTGCCCGAGGGCCGGGCGCCGCTGGCCGGCGAGATCCACCACCAGAGCGAACTCGCCGCGACGCTGCAGGCGATCGCCGAGAAGGGGCCCAGCGCCTTCTACGAGGGCGAGATCGCGCAGGACATGGTCGACCGGCTGCGCGAGCTCGGCGGCCTGCATACGCTCGAGGATTTCCGCGACGCCAAGGGCGGCTATGTCACGCCGATCAAGACCCGTTTCCGCGGCCATGACGTGTTCGAGTGCCCGCCCGCCGGCCAGGGCGTGATCGCGCTGATGATCCTCAACATCCTCTCGGGCTTCGAGCCGGGCGAGGACCCGCTCTCCGCCGACCGGCTGCATATCGAGATCGAAGCGGCCAGGCTCGCCTATTCCGTGCGCGACGCCGTGCTGGCTGATCCAAGCCAGAGCGCGGTGCCGCTGGACTGGCTGCTCTCGGAGGAGTTGGCGGCGCAGCTGCGCAGCCAGATCGACCTGAAGCAGGCGATCAAGGAGCTGCCGAGCTTCGCGCCCACCGAGGTGGAGCATGCCGACACGGTCTATATCAGCGTCGTCGACGGCGACGGGATGGCGGTGAGCTTCATCAACTCGGTGTTCCACCCCTTCGGCGCGGCGCTGGTCGCGCCGAAGAGCGGCGTGCTGCTGCAGAACCGCGGCCAGGGCTTCGTGCTGAAGCCCGGGCACCCCAACGCGATCGCGCCGCGCAAGCGCCCGCTGCACACGATCATCCCCGGCATGATGCTGCGCGACGGCAAGGTCTGCCTGTCCTTCGGCGTGATGGGCGGCCACTACCAAGCGATGGGCCACGCCCATCTGATCAGCAAGCTGCTGGATTACGGGCTCGATCTGCAGAGCGCGATCTCGCTGCCGCGCATCTTCCCGCGCCCGGGCCAGAGCGCGATCGAGGCGGAAAAGACCGTGCCGGCCGCAGCGCGCGCCGAGCTCGAGCGCCGCGGCTTCGTCTTCACCGCGCCGGGCGCGGCGATCGGCGGCGGTCAGGCGATCGCGATCGATCCCGTCACCGGCGCGCTCTCGGCCGGATCCGACCACCGCAAGGATGGCTGCGCGCTGGGCTGGTGAGTTCGGGGCAACAGACCCGCGCCGTCATGCTCGCCCTCGTGGCGAGCATCCACGTCTTGAACACCAGCCTGTATCGAGGAAGACGTGGATGGTCGGGACAAGCCCGACCATGACGGATCAGCCCCATGGGCTGCGCGGCGATCAGCCGCTCAGCTGTCCATCTTGAGCGCGGCGATGAAGGCTTCCTGCGGGATTTCGACCTTGCCGAACTGCCGCATCTTCTTCTTGCCTTCCTTCTGCTTCTCCAGAAGCTTGCGCTTGCGGGTGGCGTCGCCGCCATAGCACTTGGCCGTGACGTCCTTGCGCAGGGCGCGGATGGTCTCGCGTGCGATGATCTTGCCGCCGATCGCCGCCTGGACGGGAATCTGGAACATGTGCGGCGGGATCAGGTCCTTCAGCTTCTCGCACATGGCGCGGCCGCGGGCGTCGGCACGGGTGCGGTGGACGAGCATGGAGAGCGCATCGACCGGCTCGGCATTGACCAGGATCGACATGCGCACGAGGTCGCCCTCGCGATAGTCGGTGATGGCATAGTCGAAGGAAGCGTAGCCCTTCGAGATCGACTTCAGCCGGTCGTAAAAGTCGAACACAACCTCGTTGAGCGGCAGGTCGTAGACCACCTTGGCGCGGGCGCCGACATAGCCGAGATCGATCTGCAGGCCGCGACGGTCCTGGCAGAGTTTGAGCACGGAGCCGAGATACTCGTCCGGCGTGAAGATGGTGGCGCGGATCCAGGGCTCCTCGATCGCCTCGATCTTCATCACATCCGGCATGTCGGCCGGGTTGTGGAGTTCCAGCGTCGTGCCGTCGCGCAGCCGCAGATGGTAGACGACCGAGGGGGCGGTCGAGATCAGGTTGAGGTTGAACTCGCGCTCCAGCCGCTCCTGGATGATCTCCAGATGCAGCAAGCCGAGGAAGCCGCAGCGGAAGCCGAAGCCGAGCGCGGCCGAGGTCTCCATCTCGTAGGAGAAGCTGGCATCGTTCAGCCGCAGCTTCGCCATGGCGCCGCGCAGCAGTTCGAAATCGGCGGCGTCGACCGGGAAGATGCCGCAGAACACCACCGGCTGAACCGGCTTGAAGCCCGGCAGCGGCTCGGCGATCGGTTTGCGGTCGTCGGTGATGGTGTCGCCGACGGCGGTGTCCGCCACCTCCTTGATCGAGGCGGTGAAGAAGCCGACCTCGCCGGGGCCGAGTTCCTTGACCTCCTGCATCTTGGGCTTGAACACGCCGACGCGGTCGACGCCATAGGCGGCGTTGGCGCGCATCATGCGGATGGTCATGTTCTTCTTCAGCACGCCGTCGATGATGCGCACCAGCACGACCACGCCGAGATAGGCGTCATACCAGGAATCGACGAGCATGGCCTTGAGCGGCGCATCCGCATCGCCCTTGGGGGCCGGCAGCTTGGCGACGATCGCCTCCAGCACGCCCTCGATGTTGAGGCCGGTCTTGGCCGAGATCGGCACCGCTTCCGAGGCGTCGAGGCCGATCACGTCCTCGATCTGCTGCTTGATGCGCTCCGGATCGGCCGCCGGCAGGTCGATCTTGTTGAGGACGGTGACGATCTCGTGGTTGGCGTCGAGCGCCTGGTAGACATTGGCCAGCGTCTGCGCCTCGACGCCCTGGGAGGCGTCGACGACCAGCAGCGAGCCTTCGCAGGCCGCCAGCGAGCGCGAGACCTCGTAAGCGAAGTCGACATGGCCGGGCGTGTCCATCAGGTTGAGGACATAGTCCTTGCCGTCCTTGGCCTTGTAATCCAGCCTGACGGTCTGCGCCTTGATGGTGATGCCGCGTTCCTTCTCGATATCCATCGAGTCGAGGATCTGCTCGCTCATGTCGCGGGCCGCGACCGTGCCGGTCTGCTGGATCAGACGGTCGGCGAGCGTCGACTTGCCGTGGTCGATATGCGCCACGATCGAGAAGTTGCGGATGTTGTCGAAGGTGCGGGTGCTCATGCGCGGGCCATAGCAGCGAAGCCCCAGCGCGCCAAGGGTTTGCCGCGGCCCCGGCTATTCCGCCGCAGCCATTCGCAGCGGCGCGGGCGCAGCCTGCTGCGCCCAGGTCAGGGCGCGATAGTCGAAGCCGGCCTCGAGCGTCGGCTTCACCACCGCGAAATAGGGCGAGATGTCGAAATCGCGCGGCATGTAAAGCGAGTGGTGGCGGATATGCAGGATCTCCTCGAAATCCGCCTCGTCCATGGCGCGGGCATATTCGATCGTCGGCAGCACGGGATAGCGCGCCGCCTCGAAGGCCTGCGCGATCAGCGTCGAGCAGATCGCCCGCGTCGGATCGCCCGAGCCCAGCGCGATCATGCGCCGGCGCCAGGATTTCGGCGCCCAGGGCAAAGGGATCAGCCAACGCATCAGATCGAGGATGTTCTTGAGGTCGTACTGGGTGCCGAGCCGGCCGAGCACATAGTCGACGACGACGGCCTGCCCCTCCTCGTCGAGCGCCTGCGGACGGCAGATCCGCGTGCCGAAGGCGCCATATTTGGAAAGCGGCGAGAGCACGCAGCCGACATCCATCTCGACTTCGGCCAGCACGAGCGGCTCGCCGTCATCCGTGAACTGTCCCGTTTCGCCGACATAGAGCGCGGCATGGGACCAGGTCGACTGCGTCAGATATTTGATCGCGGCGGAGACTTTCATCCCGCCCTCGACCAGCAGCACGTCGCCCGGACGCAGCGCCGCGCGCAATCTCGCCAGGGCCTTTTCATCGGAGGCGCGCGGCTCCGCCCTGCCGCGGGTGATGAAGCCGACGACGGCTCTGCCGAGCCACTCCAGACCTCGATTCATGGCCGTTCCCCTCGACCAGCGCCCTTACCGGCGTCGTTCCCGACATGAAAGCAGGGCTTCCCTGCCGCTTTGCAAAGATCGGCCCCGTCGCTGGCGGCAAGCTCGAATCGTGGTGAAATCCGCGTTGACGCGCGGGGCCGGGCGGGAAGGTGACGGCCAGCGGAATGGCACTTGATTTCCGATATGATAGAAATATTCTCTCTTTATGGATCTTGTCAGCGACATCGATCTGGACCGCCGGCTCGGCGCCCGCCTCAAGGGGCTGCGACAGGCTCGCGGCCTGACGTTGGACCAGCTCGCGGAACGCTCGGGCGTTAGCCGCGCCATGATCTCGCGGGTCGAACGGGGGGAATCGAGCCCGACGGCGGCGCTGCTGGACCGGCTCTGCGCCGGGCTCGGCGTCCTGCTCTCGGCCCTCTTCCGCGAGGAGGCGCAAGCCGGCCCGCTGGCGCGGCGAAGCGAGCAGCCGGTCTGGACCGATCCCGACAGCGGCTATGTCCGGCGCAGCGTCTCGCCCGCCGGAACCGGCTCCCGGCTCGAGATCGTGGAGGTCGAGATGCCGGCGGGGGCGCGCGTCCTGCTCGACGCGCCGCGCGGTGGCTTCCGGCTCGACCAGCAGCTCTGGCTGCTGGAGGGCGAGCTCAGCCTCACCGTGGGCGGGCGCGAGCATCGGCTGGCGGCGGGAGACTGCCTCGCCATGCTGCTCGACGGGCCTATCGCCTTCCACAATCCGGGCGAGGTCCCGGCACGCTATGCGGTGGTGCTGACCGCCGCCGATCTCTGAGAGGGACCGAAAGCCCATGACACACGACGATGCGATCACAGTCGAGCCGCTCGATGCGCAGGCCGCGCGAGACGCGATCCCGGCCCTGGCTGGCATTCTCGCCGATGCGGTCGAGAACGGGGCCTCGGTCGGCTTCATGAACTGGAACGGACCGCCCGACTATGAAGCCTTCTGGACCGGCGTTGTGGCCGAGGTGGAGGCGGGGCGCACGATCCTGTTCGCGGCACGGCGGGGCGCGGAGATCCTCGGCACGGCACAGTTGCAGCTCATCGGCAAGCCGAACCAGCCGCATCGCGCAGAGATCGCCAAGGTTCTGGTGCATTCACGCGCAAGGCGGCGCGGCCTCGGCGCCGCTTTGATGCAGGCGGCGGAGGCGGCGGCGCGAGAGGCGAAGCGCGATCTGCTGGTGCTGGACACCGACGAGAACGGCGCGGCGCGCCGGCTCTACGGCAAGCTCGGCTGGACCGAACTCGGCACGATCCCGCGCTTCGCGCTGATGCCCGACGGCCGCGACTGCGGCTCGACGTTCTTTTACAAGGAGTTGCGCTGAGGCCGCTCAGCCCTCGGCAGACTTGCGGAAATAGGGCTCGACCTCGCCCTTGAGCTTCACCGTCATCGGATTGCCGAAGCGGTCCTTGGCGTTGCCGGCGGTGAGGCGCACCCAGCCTTCGCTGATGCAGTACTCTTCGACATTGGTCTTCTCGACACCCTTGAAGCGGACACCGATGTCCCGCGACAGCAGTTCCTCGTCATAGAAGGGGCTGTTGGGGTTGGAGGAGAGGCGGTCGGGCAGCGTGTCGGTCATGGCGGAAGCCTTAGGGAAAAGCGTGTCGGAGGGCGGCCGGGCCGCGTTGGCGCACAGGTAGCGCGATCCGGCGGCGATGCCAAATCGCAGGCGCTCAGCGGCCGCCAGCCTGTTCGATCAGGCGCGCTATCGCCTGCTGGCCCCGCTGTCGGGCATGAGCCAGCGGCGTCACCCCGTCCCTGTCCGCGAGGCTCGGATCGGCGCCCGCATCGAGAACCAGCCGCGCGACCTGTTGGTGGCGCGGGCCGCCATCGCCCAGAATCACGATCTCCAGCAGGCAGGTCCAGCCGAGATCATTGACGTGATCGAGGTCGATGCCGCTGGTCAGCAGCAGCCTGACCGCCTCGACATGGGCGCGCTCGCAGGCGGGGATCAGCGCATTGCCGCCATAGCGGTTGCGGATCGACAGATCGGGCTTGCGTGGCAGCATCGCGGCGATGATCTCGGCCCGGCCCAAGGCTCCCGCGAGCAACCAGGGCGTGTCGCGATTGGCGGCCTGGGTGTTTGGGCTCGCCCCGGCCTCGAGCAGGATCTTCGCGACGGAGACATGATCGCCGGCGACCGCACGCAGCAAGGCCGACCGGCCCTGTGCATCCTGGGCGTCGAGTGGAGCGCCGGTTTGGATCAGGCGCGCGACCTCGTCGACGCGCCCGGCAGCGGCAGCCTCGATCAGGGCGGCGCCAGCGGCCAGGGCGGGACTGCACGTCATCATCATCCCCAGGGCGAACCCGCACCAGGACGGGACCGGCCTCACCGCGCCCCGTCCAGCAGCCGCCCGACGACCTTGGCCGTGTAATCGACCATCGGCACGATGCGGGCATAGTTCAGCCGGGTCGGGCCGATGATGCCGACGACGCCGACGATGCGCTGCTCGGCGTCGCGGAAGGGGGCCGCGACCATCGACGAGCCGGACATCGAGAACAGCTTGTTCTCGGAGCCGATGAAGATGCGCACGCCGTCGCCGGCCTCGGCGCGCGCCAGCAGGTCGATGACGTCGGTCTGGGTCTCGAGATCGCCGAAGAGCAGGCGGATGCGTTCGAGATCCTCCTGCGCCTTGAGGTCCTCCAGCAGATTGGCCTGGCCGCGCACGATGAGGTGGCGGTCGGAACTCGGCCCCGAGGAGGTGGCGATGCCGCTCTCGACCAGCCGCGCGGTCAGCGAGTCGAGTTCGCGCTCCATCTGCTCGCGATGCTGGGCGATCTCGGCGCGCAGCTCGCCCAGCGTTTTGCCGAGGATGCGGGCGTTGAGGAAATTCGCGGCCTCCGTCAGCGCGGAGGCCGGCAGGCCGGGTGGCAGGCTCAGGAGCCGGTTCTCGACCGTGCCGTCGTCGGCGACGAGCACGACGAGCGCGCGCGTCGGGTCGAGGCGGACGAACTCGATATGCTTCAGCCGGGCATTGGCCTTGGTCGTCACGACGACGCCCGCGCCACGCGAGAGGCCCGAGAGCAGGGCCGAGGCTTCGGTCAGCGTGCCGTCGAGCGTGCGGCCGGTGGCGGCGGCCTTCATCTGCGCCTCGATGCGGGCGCGCTCCTCGGCGGTGAGGTTGCCGACCTCCATCATCGCATCGACGAAGAAGCGCAGGCCTCTTTCCGTCGGGAGACGCCCCGCGGAGGTGTGGGGGGCGTAGATCAGCCCCGCCAGTTCGAGATCGGTCATGACGTTGCGCACCGTCGCCGGCGAGAGCGACATCGGCAGCAGACGGGCGATGTTGCGCGAGCCGACCGGCTCGCCGGTGGCGAGGTAGCCGTCGACGATCTGGCGGAAGATCTCGCGCGAGCGCTGATCGGTCTCGATCAGTCCGCTGGCGGTGTCGGGACGCGGCGTGTGGGCGCTCATCTGCGGCGAAACGGCTTTCTCGACATGGGCTTATTGTTGATCCGGACCGGCGCCCGATCAAGCGAAAACGCGTGCGACCCCTGTCCGCCTTGCCGCACCCGCGGCGACCGCCTACAAGCCGCCAACCCCGAACAATCAGGATATCGCCATGCGACCCTCGAAACGCGCCGCAGACGAAATGCGCAAGGTCACGCTCGAACGCGGCGTCGTGCGCTATGCGGAAGGCTCCTGCATGGTCTCCTTCGGCGAGACGAAGGTGCTCTGCGCCGCAACCGTCGAGGAGAAGGGCCCGCCCTGGCTGCGCGGCACCGGCAAGGGCTGGGTCACCGCCGAATATGCGATGCTGCCGCGCGCCACGCATGAGCGCAATCGCCGTGAGGTCACCTCCGGCAAGCCGTCCGGCCGCACGCAGGAGATCCAGCGGCTGGTCGGGCGCTCACTTCGCGCCGTGGTCGACCTGACCGCGATCGGCGAGCGCCAGATCGTCGTCGATTGCGACGTGCTGCAGGCCGATGGCGGCACCCGCACGGCCTCGATCACCGGCGCCTGGGTGGCGCTGCACGACGCGCTGAAATGGATGGAGGCGCGCTCGATGCTGAAGGGCTCCAACCCGCTGAAGGACCATGTCGCGGCGATTTCCTGCGGCATCGTCGCCGGCAACCCGGTGCTCGACCTCGACTATGTCGAGGATTCCGGCGCGCAGACCGATGCGAACTTCGTCATCACCGGCTCCGGCGGCCTGGTCGAGGTGCAGGGGACGGCCGAGGGCGCGCCCTTCTCCGAGGAGGAGCTGATGGCGCTGATGCGGCTCGCCAAGGGCGGGGTCAGCAAGCTCGTGGCGCTGCAGAAGGCGGCGGTGGCCTGATCCCAACCGTCATTCCGGGGCTTCGCGCAGCGAAGAGCCCGGAATCCATGACCACTGTCTTCTCCGGATATGGCGCAAACCTTTTAAACGAGCTGGCCATGTGTTCGACTGTTCACAACCTGTGTTCATGGATTCCGGGCTCGCTCCTACGGAGCGCCCCGGAATGACGGCACAACACCGTATCCTCACCGGCAAGGTCGTGATCGCGACCCACAACAAGGGCAAGCTCGTCGAGATGCGCGAGCTGATGGCGCCGTTCGGGATCGAGCTGGTCTCGGCCGGGGACCTCGGCCTGCCCGAGCCCGACGAGACCGGCTACATGTTTTCCGAGAACGCTGCGATCAAGGCGCATGCGGCGGCGAAAGCCTCCGGCCTGCCGGCACTGGCCGACGATTCCGGGCTCTGCGTCGATGCGCTGGACGGCGCGCCGGGCCTGTTCTCGGCCAACTGGGCCGGGCCGGGCAAGGACTTCAAGCCGGCGATGGAGCGCGTGCTCGCCGAGATGGCCAAGCGCGGTGCAACGGCGCCGGAGCAGCGCAAGGCGCATTTCGTCTCGGCGCTGGTGATCGCCTGGCCGGACGGCCATGAGGAGCTGTTCGAGGGTCGCGTCCATGGCCGCATCGTCGACGCCCCGCGCGGGACGGGCGGCTTCGGCTACAACCCGATCTTCCAGCCCGACGGCTACGACGTGACCTTCGCGGAGATGACCAGCACCGTGAAGAGTGGCGTAGATGACGCGCTGTCGCATCGGGCCAAAGCCTTCAAGCTGCTGGCGGCCGCCTGCCTCAGGGCTCCGGCGTGAGCGGCGCGGCCGTCCTCGCGCCGGCATCCCCGACCCTGCATCCGACTGCGGATGCGGGCTTCGCCGTCTATGTCCATTGGCCGTTCTGCCTCGCCAAATGCCCCTATTGCGACTTCAACAGCCATGTCCGGCTGCAGCCGCCCGACCAGGCCCGCTATGTCGCGGCCTTCCGGCGCGAGATCGCCCATCGGGCCGCGCTGGCGCCGGGGCGGACCGTCACCTCGATCTTCTTCGGCGGCGGCACGCCCTCGCTGATGGAGGGCCGCACCGTCGGCGCGATCCTCGACGCCATCGGCGAGGCCTGGGCGATCGACCCGCATTGCGAGGTCTCGCTCGAGGCCAACCCGACCAGCGTCGAAGCCGGGCGCTTCGCCGATTTCAGGGCTGCCGGCGTCAATCGCGTCTCGCTCGGCGTGCAGGCGCTCAACGATGCCGATCTCAAGGCGCTCGGGCGGATGCATTCGACGCAAGAGGCGCTCGACGCGGTCGCGATCGCCCGCCAATACTTCGAGCGCTACTCCTTCGACCTGATCTATGCCCGCTCGCCGGAGCAGACGCCGGCCTTGTGGCGGGCGGAGCTGGAGCTGGCGATCAGCCATGCCGCCGAGCACCTTTCGCTCTACCAACTCACCATCGAGCCCGACACGATGTTCGAGCGGCTGTTCAAGGCCGGCAAGCTTGCCGTGCCGGACCATGAGGCGGGGGCTGCGCTCTACGAGATCACGCAGGAGATTACGGCCAAGCATGGCCTGCCGGTCTACGAGATCTCCAACCACGCCCGCCCCGGCGCGGAATGCCGCCACAACCTCGTCTACTGGCGCTATGGCGAATATGCCGGCATCGGGCCCGGTGCCCATGGGCGGCTGGTGACCGATCAGGGCCGGATGGCGCATTCGACCGAGAAGCGGCCCGAGGCCTGGCTCGAGCGCGTCGAGGCGGAGGGCCAGGCGCTGGTCGAGAACGAGCGGCTCAATGCCGAGGCGCAGGGCGACGAATATCTGCTGATGGGGCTGCGGCTGGTCGAGGGTATCGACCCGGCCGTGTTCAGGGCGCTGTCGGGCCGGGCGCTCAACGAGCGGCGCGTGACCAGCCTTGTGCTCGACCGGCTGCTCGTCCGCAAGCCCGGCGGCAAGCTCGCCTGCACGCCCGCGGGCGCGCTGGTGTTAGACGCGGTGGTGGCGGATCTGGCGGCGTAAAGCGTAAAGCCTCGCTTTACGAAGCGAGGCCGGGCTGTTATATGGTCCGGCAATGCGGATCCGGAATGTCAGGCACAGGGGCTTGCGCCGGCTGGTCGAGGCGGACGATGCGTCGGGCCTTCAGCCGCAGGTGGTCGACAAGCTCCGCAAGATGATCGCCTTCCTGCAGGACATGCAGGGAGCTGACGAGCTTCGTATCTTTCCGAGCTGGAAGGCGCACCTGCTGACGGGCGACCGGAAGGGTGTCTGGAGCCTGTTCGTGACGAAGAACTGGCGCCTGACCTTCCGTATCGATCGAAACGACATCGAAATCATCGATCTGGATTATGAGGATTACCACTGATGGATGATGAAACCGCGCCCCGCGAGGGCTACCGGCTGAAAGCCCCGCCGCATGTCGGAAGCTTCCTCAAGACCGAAATCATCGAGCCCGCCGAATTGTCGGTGACGGCAGCCGCAGCCGTTCTGGGAGTCACGCGCCCGGCCCTGTCCGCCCTCCTGAACGAGCGCGCCGCGCTCTCCGCCGAGATGGCGCTGCGTTTCGAAAAGGCCTTCGGGCTGTCCATGGACACGCTGATGCGCATGCAGAACAGTTTCGACATCGCCCAGGCGCGCAAGCGCGCGGGCAGCATCGACGTCAAGCCCTTCGTGCCTGCACCGAAAGCCGCCTGACGACGGCGACTACTGTGTGCGCGGCCCGAGATCGCGCGGGGCGGCGTTGACGGTGACGATCTGGCCGTTGCGCAGTTCGAGCACGGCGAGCCCGCGGTCGTTCTGCCCGTCCGGGCGGAAGCGGAAGACGCCGTCGGCGCCCGCGAACCCCGAGGCGTTGGTCAGCACCGATTCCGAGAAGCGCTGCGACCCCTGCGTGCGCGCCAGCGCCGCCGCCAGCGAGACCGCGTCATAGGCGAGCGTCGCCGTGCGCGTCGGCGCGCTGTTGAAGCGCGTCTGATAGCGGCCAGCGAAGGCGTTGAAGCCGGCCGTATCGGGCGAGGCGAACCAGCCGCCCTGGATCGCCGGGACGCGCGCGACATTGGCGTCGTTCCAGACGCCGGTGCCGAGCGGCTTGACCTTGGCGGGGTCGTAGCCCGCCTGCTGCAAAGCGAGGCCGAGCGCCGGCATGGTGTCGGCGGCGGCGGGCACGAAGAGCGCATCGGCCTGCTGCAGGGCCGGAACCAGGCGCTTCGCCGCGGCGGCCATGGAATTCGAATCCGGCGAGAAGCGCTCGATCACGACGACGCGGCCGCCGCGCCCGGCGACCGCCTGCTGGAAGGCGGCCTCGACGACCTTGCCATAGGCGGTGTCCGGCACGAGAGCGGCGAAGGATTTGCGCCCCTGCTGCGAGGCATAGGCGATGACGCGGTTGACGTCGTTCTCGGGCGGGAAGGACAGCAGATAGATGCCGCGGCCGGCGACATTGGTGTCGCTGGAGAAGGCGATGACCGGGCGGTTGGCGGCGCGCGCGACCTGGCCGGCGGCCTGAACGGACGGTGCAAACAGCGGACCGATGATGAGTTCGGCGCCCTCGGCGATCGCCTCCTGCGCCGCGGCCTGCGCGCCCTCCGGCGTGCCGCGGTCATCCTTCACCAGCAGCGTCAGATCGGCGTTGGGGAACTCGGAGAGTGCCATCTCGGCCGCGTTCTTCAGCGAATTGCCGACGACGGCGCCCTGGCCCTCCGCGGTCAGCGGCAGGATCAGCCCGACCTTGACCTTGCCCGTGCCGATCGTCTGCCCCGTGCTCTGCGCGGGCTGCGTCTGCGGCGAAGCGGCATCGAAGCCCGGCAGCCCGCTCGGCCCGCCGCTGCAGGCCGCCAGCGACAGGCATGCGAGCGCCGCCAGCGAGGTCAGGCTGCGGCGGCTGATCGATTCCCTGAGCGGATGACGCGACACGGGCGATCTCCAGATCTCGCTCCGGACGGCAGCAGGCCCGCCCGGCGTTACAGTCCCCCGACCGTGGGGATTCTCCTGCCAGTGCGGCAGGGTATTTTCAAGTTGTTAACTCTGAGTTGCGGTCGCGGGCGACGCAGCCGCCCGCCCGCACGGATGGCGCAGCGGCGGCGGCTGTGGCAGGTTCGCCGCCATGTCGACCCCTGTCCCCGCCGCGCCGCGCGCACCCAGCTACACCGCCTTCGGGATCAGGGCGGAGGCGGAAGCGTTGGCGCCGGGGCTGCACATCGTCGCCACGCCGATCGGCAATCTGCGCGACATCTCGTTTCGCGCGCTGGCGACGCTGGCGGCGGCGGATGCGATCCTGGCGGAGGACACGCGGACCTCGAAGACGCTGCTGGCGCATTACGGCATCTCGACGCCGCTCTACCCCTATCACGAGCATAATGCCGAGCAGATGCGGCCCAAGATCCTCGGCAAGCTGCGCGAGGGCGGCAAGCTCGCTTTGATCTCCGATGCGGGGACGCCGCTCGTCTCCGACCCCGGCTACAAGCTGGTGGCGGAGGTCGTCGCGGAGGGGTTGCCGGTCACCGGCATTCCCGGCCCCTCCGCCGTGCTGGCGGCGCTGGTGCTGGCGGGCCTGCCGACGGACCGCTTCTTCTTCGAGGGCTTCCTGCCGCCCAAGGCGGCGGCGCGGCGGGGGCGGCTGACCGAGTTGGCCGCCATCCCCGGGACGCTCGTCTTCTTCGAATCGCCGCGACGTCTGGCCGAGATGCTGTCGGATGCGGCTGCCGTCCTCGGCGAGCGCCCCGGCGCCGTCGCGCGCGAGCTGACCAAGTTCTACGAGACCGTGAGGCGCGGGGCCCTGTCGACGCTGGCGGCGCATTACGAGGGCGAGGAAGAGGCGCGCGGCGAGATCGTCGTCGTGATCGGCCCGCCCGGCGCCGAGACGGAAGCGGCTGCCGGCGACACGATCGGCGAACGCCTGCGGATCGCGCTCGCCGAGCTCTCGCTGAAGGAGGCGGTCGCGCAGGTCGCGGCCGAGACCGGCCAGCCGCGGCGCAAGGTCTATGCCCGCGCGCTGGAGCTGACGCGCGAGGAGCCGTGACAGGCGAGGCCCGCAGCCGCCGCGCGCGCCGCTCCGGCATCACCGGGCAGCGCGCGGAGTGGCTCGCGATCCTCTGGCTCGGCCTGAAGGGCTATCGTCCGCTGGCGCGACGGTTCGGCGGCAAGGGCGGCGAGATCGACCTGATCGTGAAGCGCGGCCGCACCATCGCCTTCGTCGAGGTCAAGGCGCGCGGGGCGTTGGACGAGGCCCTGATCGCGATCACCCCCGAAAAGCACAGGCTGGTCGAGCTGCGGATCCGCCAATGGCTGGCACAGAACCCCTGGGCGATGGCGCATCACCTGCGCGCCGACGCCGTTTTTCTTGCTCCCTGGCGCTGGCCGCGCCATGTGCCGGCGGTGGCCGAACTGGGGCTGTAACCCTCACGTCGCTGCGATCAGAGGTCGTCGGCTGCGCCGATCAACGAGGTCAGCATCAGCGTGAGTTGGGCCAGTTGTTCGGGCTCGAGTGAACCTATCGCTGTTCCAACCTTGTTGCGAGCGACCGCCATGACCTTGTCCGCCATGATGTCCGACGGGTGGCGCAGGCCGTTGCGCAGCGAGGGATCGACGGGCAGGCGATACAGCGGCAGATCACGCCGGTTCGTCGTCGACAGGCAAACCAGGACGCTGTCCGTGGCAGGCAGCCGATCCGACTGGATGACGATCGCTGGCCTCGGCTTGCCGTAATCGCCCGGAAGCGCCACGGTGACGACATCCCCCCGTTTCAACGCAGCCAGCCGGCTCAGGATCGCGTCAGCTTGGCGGAGCCGGGAGGTGGCCCCTCCGGCCCCCAGTCATAAGGCTCCAGGTTCCAATCAGCCGTCGCGGCCTCGATGAAGGCGAGCGTTTCGGTCTCTTCCGGAGCGCCCCGCAGCAAGGCCGCCTGCCGCGCCGCTTCCTCGGCGAAGCCGGGCGCGTTGACGTCGGGCACCCAGATCCGCAGCAGCTTGAGTCCTTGCTTCTTTTTGGCGGCGCGGTAACGGGCGAACTTGCTTTGAACGGCGGTCGCTGCGCGGGACATTGTGGCCTCCAATCGTCGCGGCGACGACGCCGATGACGGTAGCGCGCTACCCGGATGCGGTCAATTTGGCGACCGGATGCTCATCGCCTCGCCGGCATCACGCCGGCCATGCGGTCACGCCCCCTTGCCGATGCGGGGGAGACCGGTCGATAAGGTCGCTCCAGAACCGGAGCGCACATCATGACCCTCAGCGTCGCCATCCAGATGGACCCGATCGAGCGCCTGCGGGTCGCCGGCGACACCGGCTTCGCGCTGATGCTCGAGGCGCAGGCGCGCGGGCACACGCTGTTCACGTACACGCCCGACAAGCTCTCGATGCGCGACGGCAAGGTGACGGCGCCGATCCGCCCCGTCACCGTCCGCGACGTCGAGGGCGACCATTTCACGGCCGGCGCCGAAATCCGCACCGATCTCTCGACGCTCGACGTCGTGCTGCTGCGGCAGGACCCGCCCTTCGACATGGCCTATGTCTCGACCACGCATATGCTGGAGCGCATCCACCCGAAGACGCTGGTGGTCAATGACCCCTTCCATGTCCGCAATGCGCCCGAGAAGATCTTCGTCACGCATTTCCCGGAGCTGATGCCGCCGACGCTGATCACCCGCGACAAGGCCGAGATCGAGGCCTTCCGCGACGAGTTCGGCGAGATCGTGATGAAGCCGCTCTACGGCCATGGCGGCGCGACGGTGTTCAAGACCAGCAAGGACGATCCGAATTTCGGCTCGCTCTACGATCTCTTCGCCAATCTCTTCCGCGAGCCCTGGGTGGTGCAGGCCTTCATCAAGGAGATCTCGGAAGGCGACAAGCGCATCATCCTGATCAATGGCGAGGCGGCGGGCGCGGTCAACCGCGTGCCGGCGGTCGGCGATCTGCGCGCCAACATGGTGCGCGGCGGCGCGGCGCGGCCGACCGACCTCTCGCCCAAGGAGCGCGAGATCTGCGAGGCGATCGGCCCTTCGCTGCGCGAGCGCGGCCTGCTGCTGGTCGGCATCGACGTGATCCATGGCAAGCTGACCGAGATCAACGTCACGGCGCCGACCGGCGTGCGCGCGATCAAGAAGCTCGGCGGACCCGATCTCGCGGCACAGCTCTTCGATGTGATCGAGAGCAAGGTCGCGGCGCGCGGCTGAATGCCAGGCGCGCGTCAGCCGCCTCAGCCCTTGACGAAGCCCTTCCAGCAGGGGCCGAGCGGGATCTCGCGGCGGCCCGTCATGGCAGGCTGATAGACCCGGTGCAGCGCCTGATTGGCGACCGTGACAGGGCAGAGCGGCAGCAGGATGAGATCGGCCGCGGCCACCGCCGCCAGAGCCTCGGCGTCCGGCTCCGGCACGGCGCGGAAGGGATCGGCCCCGATCGCGATATGACGCACGCTGGAACGCTTCATCAGCGCCGGGAAGGGGTTGACGAAGTTCAGGCTCATGATCGTGTCGAAACGCGTGCCGGTCCGCGCCTCATGGGCGAGGATCGCGGCAATGCCGGCGTCGATCGCCATCAGCCAGCCGAGCTGGAAATCGAGTTCGGAATAGAGCGTCTGGCTCGGCAGGATCTGCTGGGCCGCGATGGCCTCGTAGGTGTCGGTCGAGGCGGCGTAGATCGCCTGCATCTTGCCGGCCCGGCCGACCACCTCGACATGCTGCGAGACGCGGCCGAGCGCGCCGAGATGATCGTTGGGCAGGGCGATGTAGTTGCTCTGGGCGAGCAAAGTTCGGCCCGCGCGTTGGACCACGGTCATCGCAGGCGGGATCGCGGTCGCGGCCACCAGGGCCAGCACCAGAAAGCGCCCGGGCCGAGCGTCCTGCACCCGGCGCAGCAGGATCCGCAGCAGCACCGGCCAGGCGAAGACGAAGGCGAGCCCGCCGGTGTTCTGCGTCTCCAGGAACAGTCCCGCCGCCATGGTCACGGCGAGCCAGGCCTCGTCCCGGTCGCAAAGCGCTTGGAGGGAGGCCGCCGACCGCTCCCGCACGAGGCGGCGCAGCCCCTGCACCCACTCGCTGCGGCCGGTCCAGGCCAGAGCGAGGACAAGGGCGCCGCCTGCGGCGACGATGTCGAGATGCAGCGAACCGGCCTGGAGGAAACGCGGCAGGATGCCACCCGCATTGATGCGCAGCAGCGCGAGGATGCTCTCCGCATAGGCGCTGACGAGGCCGCCGGAGAATTCGAGGCCGGCCAGCACGAGCAGACCACCGAGGGCCGCGAACAGGCCGAGGCGCCAATCGAGGCGCCCCGCCAGCAGCCCATAGGCCAGGACCAATCCCCCGGCGAGGAAGCCCGTGATCTTGATCAGCAGCAGCGCCAGCATGCACCAGAGCAGCACGCCAGCGCGAAGCGTTCGACCCGGCAGGACGAAGAGCGCCGAGACGAGCACATAGAGCACGATGCTGGCCTGGCGGTTGTAGATGCCGAAGCCGTCCAGCCCCGGGAAGAAGGAATGCTGCTCGACATTCACCGGCAGGATCTGGAAGACGAGATAGGGCAGCAGCAGGCCCAGTGCGAGCCGACGCGAGCGCCGGTCCGCCGCGATCAGCACCAGCGCCATGGGCGGTGCCGTGATCAGAAACAGCGACCATTGCGCCGTCAGGAGCGGGTGCGCCTGCGGGAAAAGCCGGTCGAGCCCGGCATAGAGCCAGTAACCGAGCGGACCGACCGGCGTCAGGAAATCGAGCAGCGGAACCTGCCCCGCGGCGATGCGACGCGCGGCGTCGACATAGAGGACGAGGTCCCAGTACATCGCGCCCAGCGGCAGGACGAGCGGGCGGGTCAGAAGCCAGATGCAGAGCAGAAGAGCGGCGGCGAGCAGCAGCAGGGGCGCTGAGACGATGCGCCGTCCGGCCGCGCCGGCCGACGCGGCGCGCAATGGTGTCTCGGCCTGCATCGGCACCCTCGCCTGCCTTCGTCCCGCAACCGGCGATAGCGGCGACAGGTTAAGACTCCCCTGAAGGGTTAGCCGGCGCCGCTGCCGTTCAGGCTGTTGGTCTCGTCCCAAGCATAGCGCATCGTCTCGAAGCGCATCGTCAGGGCGTCGACCAGCAGCAGCCTGCCGACCAGCGGTTCGCCGAAACCGGTGACGGCGCGGATGACCTCCAGCGCCATCAGCGAGCCCATCACGCCCGGCAGCGCGCCGAGGATACCAGCCTCGGCGCAGGTCGGGACCGTGCCCGGCGGCGGCACGTCCGGAAAGAGGCAGCGCCAGGTCGGATTCGGGCGGCCGTCCGCGCCCGTCTCATGGGCCCGGATCGTCGTCAGCGAACCGTCGAAGCGCCCCAGTGCAGCCATGACGACGGGCTTGCGCTCGTGGAAGCAGGCGTCGGAGACAGCATAGCGCGTCGCGAAATTATCCGAGCCCTCGGCGACGACGTCGTAGAAGGCGATCATTGCGCGGGCGTTGTGCGGGTCGATCCGGGTGACGTGCTCCTCGACCTCGACATGCGGGTTCAGCCGCTTGACGAAGGCCGCGGCCGCCACCGCCTTGTGGGCGCCGATGTCGCCCGTGCCGTAGATCGTCTGGCGCTGCAGGTTCGACAGCGAGACAGTGTCGTCGTCGACGATGCCGATATGGCCGACGCCAGCGGCAGCGAGATACTGGATCAGCGGCGCGCCGAGACCGCCGGCGCCGACGACCAGGACCCGCGCGCGCTTGAGCTTCTGCTGGCCCGGCCCGCCGATCTCCGGCAGCACCAGATGGCGCGCATAGCGCTCGACCTCGTCCTCGTTCAGGCTCATGGGCGCAAGGGTTAGGCCGATCACGCCTCCGGGGCAATCGCTCCCGCGACAGGCCCGGACCCCGGCTGCGGCATTGCGGCGCCTCGGGCGATCCGGCGCCCACCGCCGTCTTGGCCGCGCCGGAAAGCCATGCCATCGTGTCGGCAGACGGGGCGGGCAACGCCCCCGGACATCGACAGGGGAAGTTCCATGCAGCTCAAATCGCTCGCGCTGGCGCTGGCCGGCGTCGCTCTTTCGGCCGTCGTCGCGATGGCGCAGACGCCGATCAAGCCCGCGATCGTCTATGACAAGGGCGGCAAGTTCGACAAATCATTCAACGAGGGCGTCTTCGCCGGCGCGGAGAAGTTCAAGACCGAGACGGGCGTCGATTTCCGCGATTTCGAGCCGACCAACGACGCGCAGATCGAGCAGGCGCTGCGCCGCTTCGCCCGCGACGGCCATTCGCCGATCATCGCGGTGGGCTTCTCGCAGGCCACCGCGCTGCAGAAGGTCGCGGCCGAGTTCCCGGCGCTGAAGTTCACCATCATCGACATGGTCGTTGACCTGCCCAACGTGCAGTCGGTCGTGTTCAAGGAGCATGAGGGCTCCTATCTCGTCGGCCTGCTCGCCGGCATGGCGTCCAAATCCGGCAAGGTCGGCTTCGTCGGCGGCATGGACATCCCGCTGATCCGGAAATTCGCCTGCGGCTATGTCCAGGGCGTCAAGGCGGCCAAGAAGGATGCCGAGATCTTCCAGAACATGACCGGCTCGACGCCGGCCGCCTGGAACGACCCGGTCAAGGGCGGCGAGCTCGCCAAGTCGCAGATCGACCGCGGCGCCGACGTGATCTACCACGCCGCCGGCGGCACCGGGATCGGCGTGCTGCGCGCCGCGGCCGACGCCGGCAAGCTCGGCATCGGCGTCGATTCCAACCAGAACGGCCTGCAGCCCGGCAAGGTGCTGACCTCGATGCTCAAGCGCGTCGACGTCGCCGCCTATTCCTCCTTCAAGGCCGCCCGCGACGGCAGCTGGAAGCCGGGAATCTCGGTGCTCGGCCTGAAGGAGGACGGCGTCGGCTGGGCGCTGGACGACGCCAACAAGGCGCTGATCACGCCCGAGATGAAGGCCGCCGCCGACAAGGCCCGTGCCGACATCATCAGCGGCGCGATCAAGGTCCACGACTACATGTCGGATTCGAAGTGCGCGGTGTGAGGCCTCTGGCGTCGCGCGACAACGGGACGTCATTCTCGGGCGAAGCGAAGCGCAGACCCGGGAATCTCCGGCAAGAGATGCTAGGGTCAGGCCCGAGCATGACGCTCTGGGCTCACGATTCCGCGTCATGACGGCCCCTCCTCCCGCCATCGCACTGACCGGCATCTCGAAGCGGTTCGGGCCGGTCCAGGCCAACCGCGACGTGTCGCTGTCGGTCGCGTCCGGCTCGATCCACGGCATCGTCGGCGAGAACGGCGCCGGCAAGTCGACGCTGATGTCGATCCTCTACGGCTTCTACGAGGCCGATGCGGGCGAGATCGCTGTCGCTGGCCGGCCCTGCGTCATCCGCACGCCGGCGGATGCGATCGCGCTCGGCATCGGCATGGTCCACCAGCACTTCATGCTGGTGGAGACGCTGAGCGTCGTCGAGAACGTCGTGCTCGGCGCCGAGGGCGGCGCCTGGCTCAGCGGCGGAGTCAAGCGGGCACGCGCCGAACTGGCGCGGCTCTCGGAGCAGTACGGCCTCGCGATCGACCCGGACGCCATCGTCGGCGATCTCTCGGTCGGTCTGCAGCAGCGCGTCGAGATCCTGAAAGCGCTCTATCGCGGCGCGCAGATCCTGATCCTCGACGAGCCCACGGCCGTGCTGACGCCGCCGGAGGCCGACCAGCTCTTTGCCCTGCTGCGGGCTCTGCGGGAGCAGGGCAAGACCGTCATCCTGATCACCCACAAGCTGCGCGAGATCATGGCGATCACCGACCGCGTCTCGGTGATGCGGCGCGGCGAGATGGTCGCGCATCTGGCGACGGCCGAGACCTCGCCGCCGGAGATCGCCGAGGCGATGGTCGGCCGGCGCGTGCTGCTGCGCGTCGAGAAGGAAGCGCGGCCGCGCGGGGCGAAGGTGCTCGAGGCGGTCGGGCTCGACATGGTCGATGCGCGCGGGGTCACGCTGCTCTCAGGCATCGACCTGACGCTGCATGAAGGCGAGATCGTCGGCATCGCCGGCGTTGCGGGCAACGGCCAGAGCGAGTTGCTCGAGGTGCTGGCCGGCCTGGCCCAGCCCTCGCGCGGCGTCATCCGGCTGAACGGCCAGGTCCTGACCTCGGCCGACCGCAATCCGGCGCGGCTGCGCAAGCTCGGCCTGATGCATGTGCCCGAAGACCGACTGCGGACCGGGCTCGTCACCGCCTTTCCCGCCGCGGAGAACGCGATCCTCGGCTATCAGGACGATGCCGCGCTCGGCCCCGGCCCCTTCCTGTCGCCGGCGACGATCACAGAGCGAGCGCGGGAGACCTTCGCCGCCTATGACGTGCGCCCGCCGGACCCGGGCCTGAAGACGGCGAAATTTTCAGGCGGCAACCAGCAGAAGATCGTGCTCGCCCGCGAGATCGAGCGGGCGCCGAAGGTGCTGCTCGTCGGCCAGCCGACGCGCGGCGTCGATATCGGCGCGATCGAAGCCATCCACCGCCGGCTGATCGCCCTGCGCGATTCGGGCGTCGCGATCCTGCTCGTCTCGGTCGAGCTCGAGGAGGTGATGGCGCTGTCGGACCGGATTCTCGCCATGTGCGGCGGGCGCATTACCGGCGAACGCGTGGCCGGCGAGGCCGACGAGCGCGATCTCGGGTTGCTGATGGCGGGCGTGACGGGAGAGGCGGCGTGAAGGTGCGGCCTGCGCAACGAACGTCATGCTCGGGCTCGACCCGAGCATCTCTTGCCGGAGATTCTCGGGTCTGCGCTTCGCTTCGCCCGAGAATGACGGTCGGTATGCCATGAGCGCCGCCCCCATCGAATTGCCGCGCTGGGCCGATACGGCGCTGGTTCCGCTGGTTTCCGTCGCGGCTGCGCTCGCCGTGTCCGGGCTCGTCGTCATCGGCATCGGCGAGAGCCCGCTGGAGGCGACCGCGCTGCTCTTGCGCGGCGCGCTCGGCTCGGCCGAGGGCATCGGCTTCACGCTCTACTACACGACGAACTTCATCTTCACCGGGCTCGCCGTCGCCGTCGCCTTCCATGCCGGGCTGTTCAACATCGGCGGCGAGGGCCAGGCGACGATCGCCGGCATCTTCGCCGCGCTGGCCTGTCTCTGGCTCGCGCCGCTGCCCGGCCTGCTGCTGGTGCCGCTCGCGATCTTGGCTGCGGCGGCGGGTGGCGCGCTCTACGGCTTCATCCCCGGCTGGCTCCAGGCGACGCGCGGCAGCCATGTCGTGATCACCACGATCATGTTCAACTTCCTGGCGGCGACGCTGACCGTCTATCTGCTGGTGGAAGCGATCGGCAAACCCGGCTCGATGCAGCCGGAGACGCCGGAATTCGCAGCCCATGCGGTCCTGACGCCGATGCATAAGCTGCTGGCGCCGCTCGGCATCACCCTGCCCTCGACGCCGCTGAACAGCGCCTTCCTGCTGGCGCTCGCCGCGCTCGTCGCCGTCTGGGCACTGATCTTCCGCTCGCGGCTGGGTTATGCGATCCGCACCGTCGGCGCCAATCCCAGGGCCGCGGCCTATGCCGGCATCTCGCCCGCGCGCATCACCATGGTGGCCATGGCGATTTCGGGGGCGCTCGCCGGCGGGCTCGCGGTCAACGAGGTGATGGGCGTGCAGCACCGGCTGCTGCTCGATTTCACTGCCGGCTACGGTTTCGTCGGCATCGCGGTGGCGCTGATGGGGCGCGGGCACCCGGTCGGCGTGGCGCTGGCGGCGTTGCTCTTCGGCGTGCTCTACCAGGGCGGGGCGGAGCTCTCCTTCGACAAGCCGAGTATCACCCGCGACATGGTGGTTGTGATCGGCGGGGTCATCATCCTCTTCGCGGGAGCCCTCGACGGGCTGTTCCGGCGGGCGGTCGCGGCGCTGCTGCGTCCGGGGCGGGCGGCCTGACCATGGACGCGATCGCCACCTTCGCCGTCATCCTCGATTCGGCGATCCGCCTCTCGGTACCGCTGCTCTGCGCCGCCATGGCGGGGCTGTGGTCGGAGCGGGCCGGCGTCGTCGATATCGGGCTCGAGGGCAAGATGCTGGTCGCCGCCTTCGCCGCCGCCGTCATCGCCGCGCAGAGCGGCTCGGCCTGGGCGGGGCTCGGTGCCGGCATCCTCGCCTCGGTGCTGCTGGCCCTCGTCCATGGCTTCGCCGCGATCACCTGGCGCGGCAACCAGATCGTCTCCGGCGTCGCCATCAACATGCTGGCGGCGGGGCTGACCGTGATCCTCGGCAATGCCTGGTTCGGCCAGGGCGGGCGCACGCCGACGCTGGAGGGCGCCGCGCGCTTCGGCGAGATCACCCTGCCGTTTGCGCAGACGCTGCGGGAGCAGGTCCCGGGCTTTGGCCTGATCTATGACGAGGTGATTTCGGGCCAGTCCGCGCCGGCCTATCTCGCGCTGCTCGCTGTGGTCGTAACCGCGCTGGTGCTGAAGCGCACCCGCTTCGGCCTGCGGCTGCGCGCCGTCGGCGAGAACCCGGCGGCGGTCGACACCGCCGGCATCTCGGTGGCCGGGCTGCGCTATGGCGCCGTGGTCATCTGCGGGGTGCTGTGCGGACTGGGCGGGACCTATCTCGCGGTCTCGCAATCGGCCGGCTTCCTGCCGCATATGACGGCCGGCAAGGGCTTCATCGCGCTCGCCGCCGTGATCTTCGCCAATTGGCGGCCCTGGCCGGCGCTCTGGGCCTGCCTGTTGTTCGGCGGGCTCGACGCCGTCGCGATCCGTTTGCAGGGCGTGGCGCTGCCCGGCATCGGCCAGGTGCCGGTGCAGGCGATCCAGGCGCTGCCCTATCTGATGACGGTGATCCTGCTCGCCGGCTTCATCGGCAAGTCGACGCCGCCCAAGGCCGCCGGCCTGCCTTATGTGAAGGAGCGCTGAGCCATGGCCGGAAGCACCGAGGCGATCGATTTCGAGGCGCTGTTTGCCGCTGCCGCGCGGGTGCAGACCTTCGCCTATGCCCCCTATTCGCGCTTTCGCGTCGGCGCCGCGATCCTCGGCGACGACGGCGTCGTCTATCCCGGCTGCAATGTCGAGAACGCCGCCTATCCCTCCGGGAGCTGCGCCGAGCAGGGCGCGATCTCGGCGATGATCGCCGGCGGCGGCCGGCACATCCGGGCGATCCTCGTCCTCGGCGACGGCGACGAGCTGGTGACGCCCTGCGGCGCCTGCCGCCAACGCATCCGCGAATTCGCCGCGCCGGAGACCCCCGTCGCGATCGCGGGGCCCGGCGGCATCCGCCAAATGTTCTCGCTGGCGGAGCTGTTGCCGGCCTCCTTCGGACCGGACAATCTGCGCCGGTGACGGATGGCCGCGTCTCGAAGGAGGCTCCACAGCGCACTGGACCATCCTTCGAGACGCCGCTACGCGGCTCCTCAGGATGAGGGCCGAACGGGATTGTAACGGAATGAGCACCGACACCGCCTTCACGGAAGCCGCCCAAGCCGTCCGCGCCCATGGCGCGACCGGCCCGATCGACTGCGCCATCGTGCTCGGCACCGGGCTCGGCGGGCTCGCCGACCAGCTGGAGGATCCGATCCGCATTCCCTACGCGGCGATTCCCGGCTTTCCGGCGGGCGGCGTCTCCGGCCATGCGCGGCAGCTCTGCATCGGCCGGCTCGAGGGCAGGACGGTGCTGATCTATCAGGGCCGGGCGCATTACTACGAGGGCGGCGACCCGGCGGTGATGCGGGTGCCGCTCGGCATGCTCGGCGCGCTGGGGGCTCCCCCGCTGATCCTGACCAACGCCGCCGGCTCGCTGAAGCCGCAGATGCCGCCGGGCAGCCTCGCGCTGATCACCGACCACATCAATCTGAACGGGCCGAACCCGCTCGTCGGCGATGCCGGCGACGGGCGCTTCGTGCCGATGGTCGACGCCTATGACCCGGCGCTTCGGGCAGGCCTGGCGCGCGCCGCGACGGCCGAAGGGCTGTCGCTCGGCGAGGGCGTCTATATGTGGTTCTCCGGCCCGAGCTTCGAGACACCGGCCGAGATCCGGATGGCGCAGGTGCTGGGCGCCGATCTCGTGGGCATGTCGACCGTGCCGGAGGTCATCCTGGCGCGGCGGCAGGGCTTGCGCGTCGCGGGGCTGTCGATCGTCACCAATATGGGCGCGGGCCTGCATGGCGGGGCGCCCCATCACGACGAGACCAAGGATGTGGCCGGCCGGGCGGCCGCCGACCTCGCCCGCCTGCTGCGCGCCTTCCTGAGGAGCCTGTGATGCCGGCAACAAGCATCGCGACCGCCCGGCGGGCCTTGGCCCTGCTGGACCTCACCGATCTCTCCGACAATGCCGACGAGGCGGGGCTGGCAGCGCTCTGTGCGCGCGCCGTCGGCGCGCCGGGCCCGGTCGCGGCGATCTGCATCTGGCCGCGCTTTGTGGCGCAGGCGCGCACGATGCTGGGGCGGGCGCCCGTCAGGATCGCGACGGTCGTGAATTTCCCGCAAGGCGAGGCGACGGGCGCGGAGGTGCTGGCGGAGACGCAGGGCGCGGTCGCGGCGGGAGCCGACGAGATCGACCTCGTCCTACCCTGGCGCGCCTTCCTGGCCGGCGACGCGGCGGGGGCCGACGCCATGGTCCGAGCCGTGAAGGACACCTGCGACGGCCGGACGCTGAAGGTCATCCTCGAAACCGGCGAGTGTCCCGATCTCGACCGGGTCCGCGCCGCCTCCGAACTCGCCATCGCGGCGGGGGCCGATTTCATCAAGACATCGACCGGAAAGACCGCTCATTCGGCCAGCCTGCCGGCGGCCCGGACGATGCTGGAGGTGATCGCGGCCAGCGACCGGCCGGTGGGCCTGAAGCCCTCCGGCGGCATCCGGACGCTCGCGGATGCCGCTAGCTATCTGGACCTGGCCGACGAGATCATGGGCCCTCACTGGGCGAGGCCCGACACCTTCCGCTTCGGCGCGAGCGGGCTGCATCAGGTGCTGGTCGACGCGATCGCGGGCGAGGCGTCGGGCACGGCGAGCGGGTCCTACTGAGATGAAGCTGACGCAGGAAATCATCGCGGCCAAGCGCGACGGCGCCGAGCTGGCCGAGGCCGACATCCGCCAGATCATCGCCGGCATCAGCGACGGCGGCGTCAGCGAAGGTCAGGCCGCCGCCTTCGCCATGGCGGTGTTCTTCCGCGACATGAGCGCGAGCGAACGCGTCGCGCTGACGCTCGCCATGCGGGATTCCGGCACGGTGCTGAACTGGGACGATCTGCCCGGCCCCGCGCTCGACAAGCACTCGACCGGCGGCGTCGGCGACACGGTGAGCCTGCCGCTGGCGGCGGCGGTGGCGGCCTGTGGAGGCTATGTGCCGATGATCTCGGGACGGGGCCTCGGCCATACCGGCGGCACGCTCGACAAGCTGGACGCGGTGCCCGGCTATGTCACGCAGCCCGACAACGACCTCTTCCGCAAGGTGGTGCGCAAGCAAGGCTGCGCCATCATCGGCCAGACGGCCGATCTCGCCCCCGCCGACAAGCGGCTCTACGCCATCCGCGACGTCACCGCGACGGTCGAGGCGATCCCGCTGATCACGGCCTCGATCCTCTCCAAGAAGCTCGCGGCCGGGCTGCATGGGCTGGCGATGGACGTGAAATTCGGCTCCGGCGCCTTCCTGCCCGATCCTGCCAAGGCGCGCGCGCTCGCCGATGCGCTGGTCGGCGTCGCCAACGGCGCCGGGCTGCCGACGACGGCGCTCCTGACCGATATGGACGAGCCGCTCGCGAGCGCGGCCGGCAACGCGCTCGAAGTTGCCTATGCGCTCGACCATCTGACCGGGAAACGGCGCGAGCCGCGCTTCCACGCCGTCACCGTCGCGCTCGGCGCCGAGATGCTGCTGCTCGGGCGGCTCGCCACGGACATCGGCGACGCGACAGCGAAGATCGAGGCGGCCTTCGCCAGCGGGGCGGCCGCCGAGCGCTTCGCCCGCATGGTCGCGGCGCTGGGTGGGCCGGCCGACCTGCTGGAGAAGCCGGAGCGCCATCTCGCCCGGGCGCCGATCGTGCGGCCCGTCTTTCCGGCGGCCGCTGCAACCGTCCAGGCGATCGACACGCGCGGCGTCGGGCTGGCGGTGGTGGCGCTGGGCGGCGGGCGGACCCGGCCGCAGGATGCGATCGATCCTGCCGTCGGCCTCATCGATCTGGCAGGGCTCGGCGAGGCGGTCGGCCCCGACAGGCCGCTCGGCATCGTCCATGCACGCGACGAGGCCGGCCATGCCATGGCCGAGAAGCGCTTGCGCGAGGCCTATCGTCTGGGAGACGGTGCGCCGCGGCGCGGCGCGCTGATCGCCGAACGGATCACGGAGAGTACGAACGCATGAGCCTGCTGCTGGCGATGACGGGATGGCATGTCGAGGATTGGCGGGCGCGCTTCGCGGCGCTGCTGCCGGACATGCCGGTGGTGATCCTGGGCGAGCCTTTCGACCGGCGCTCGGTGCATTACGTCGCGAGCTGGAAACATCCCGAGGGCAGCCTGTCCGGCCTGCCGAACCTCGCCGCAGTGTTCTCGCTCGGCGCCGGCGTCGACCATCTCTTCGCCGATACGCGCCTGCCGGAGGTGCCGATCGCACGCGTCGTCGATCCCGACCTGACGACGCGGATGAGCGAATACATCGTGCTGCACTGCCTGCGCTATCTGCGCCAGCAGCCGCGCTACGACCGGCAGCAGCGCGAGAAGCTGTGGGACGACGACCGCCACCAGCCGGCGGCGCGCTCGGTGCGCGTCGGCATCATGGGGCTGGGCGAACTCGGCCAGGACGCCGCCCGCAAGCTCCAGGTGATGGGTTTCGACGTCGCCGGATGGAGCCGCTCGCCCAAGGCGGTCGAGGGGCTCGCGACCTTCGCCGGCAGCGACGGCATGATCGACTTCCTCGCGCGTACCGACATTCTCGTCAGCCTGCTGCCGCTGACCCCTGACACACGCGGGCTGATCGATGCCAAGCTGCTCGCGGGGCTGGCGCAGGGCGGGCGCCTGGGCGGGCCGTTCCTGATCAATGCCGGCCGCGGCGGGTTGCAGGTCGAGGCCGACATCCTGGCGGCGCTCGAGGCCGGCACGCTGAAGGGGGCCACTCTCGACGTGTTCGAGACCGAGCCGCTGCCGACGGAGTCGCCGCTCTGGTCGCATCCGTCGGTCACCGTCACGCCCCACAATGCGGCGATGTCGGAGCCGGAGGCCGTGGCGACGCTGATCGCCGCGCAGATCCGCAGGCTCGAGGCCGGCGAGCCGCTGGAGCATATCGTCGATCCGGCGCGAGGCTACTGAGCCGCGGGCGCCTTCTTCAGGAAGTTCTTGAAGGCCTCGGCATGGTCGGGATGCCAGCGCGACAGCGGCGGGCGGTTCTCGATGATGTCGCCCATCGCCCAGGCCATGCGCTTCTCATCGAGCGCGCGCGGCGTCTCGTTGTCCGGACAGAGGATGTAGAAGTCGCCGTCCTCGAGGCGTTCGAGCATGAAGGCGACCGTCTGGTCGGGCGTCCAGGCGCCGTCCGGCTGATCCAGCCGCCCCTTCGCCGTCAGCCGCGTGAAGACGAAGCCGGGGATCAGCAGATGGGCGCTGACCCGGCAGCCGTCGCGGCCGCGCAGATCATGCTGGAGCGCCTCGGTGAAGGTCTTCACCGCCGCCTTCGAGACGTTGTAGGCGGGGTCTCCCGGCGGAGTGGTGATGCCCTGTTTCGAGCCCGTGTTGATCACCAGGCCGGGCTGGCCGCTCTCCAGCATGGCCGGCACGAAGACCTGGGTGCCGTGAATGATGCCCCAGAGATTGACGGCTAGGATGCGCTCCCAGTCCTCGAAGGGCGAGAACAGGGCGCTGCCGGGCTGGATGCCGGCATTGTTCATTAACAGATGCACGGCGCCGAAGCGGCCCATCACCTCGTCGCGCAGCGTCTCCAACACGGCCCGGTCGGCGACGTCGAGCGGCCGGGCGAGCACCGAGGCCTCGGTGCTCGCAAATTCCGCCATTGCCAGGGCGAGCGTGGTCTCGTCGCGATCGGCGAGCACGACGCTCATCCCGCGGCGCACGAAGGCGCGCGCCGCCGCGAGGCCGATGCCGGAGGCGGCGCCGGTAACGACCGCCACACGGCCGGGGCCGAGAACATCCATCGCCGTCGTCATGACTGATTTCCTTCGCTGCCGCGCGCAGACCCTGCAGGCCATCGCGCCTGGCAGGGGTTCTGTCAGCCGATGCGGGCACGATCATGGCGCGGCGCACGGGTGCCGCGGGGGCCGGGCGAGCCGCCGCCCCCGCCTTGCGATCAGGCGATGGGTGCAGGTTTTGAACCTTGTCGCCCGTCCGGGAGACGGTAGAAACAGGACGACATATTCTGCGGGCTCTTGACCATGCTCAGCTTCAGCCGCTTTCGCGATCTCCGCCTCCCCGCCGCCCTGTTCGCGGCCGCCCTGCTCGGGGCCTGCCAGGCGACGCCGCAGCTGACGCTGTCCTCGGCACCCGCTTACTCGCCGGAATGGTGCGCGGCGGCCAAGTCGCTGGCCGCGAACTCCGGCTCGAACCTGTTCGCCACGGGGCGCTGCCACGAACTCGGCATCGCCGGCTTCGCGAAGGACGAAAACCTCTACCTCTTCTACTACACGCAGGGCGCGCGCTGGGGCAGCCTTCAGGCCGCCGAGGCGCTGGCGCGGCTCGGCCAGCCGGTGCCGGACGCCGACCTCCAGGCCGAGGCCCGCTACCGGGCGGACCGGCGCCAGGCCGATGCGGCGATGGCGGCCGCGATCAGCGGCCGCGCCAACCCGCCCGGCCCGCCCCGCCCCGCGCCGATGACGCCGACGGTGCAGATCCCCAACACGACCTTTCAGCCGGCCCGGATCCAGCCGACGCCGATGCGCCCGGCGCCGTCGCTGACGATCCCGACGCAGTCGACCCAGCAGCAGGGCCGGACGACGACCCAGTCCCGCCGCGAATGCGTCAACGGCGTCTGCAAGACGGTGATGACCACCTGCGTCAACGGCAACTGCACCACGACCAGCCAGTGAGGCGGCCGATCAGCCGATGCGCTTGTCGGCCGAGTCGCAGAGATCGAACTGGATGCAGCGCCCGCATTCGGGCCGCAGCGCCTTGCAGGTGTAGCGGCCGTGCAGGATCAGCCAGTGATGTGCGTGGCGGCCGAACGCCGCCGGCACCGCCTTTTCCAGCCCGGCCTCGACCTGCAGCACGTTTTTTCCGGGCGCGATGCGCAGCCGGTTGGCGACGCGGAATACATGGGTGTCGACGGCGTGGGTGATCTGGCCGAAGGCGATGTTGAGCACGACATTGGCCGTCTTGCGGCCGACGCCCGGCAGGCTCTCCAGCGCCTCGCGGCTCGTCGGCACTTCGCCGCCGAACTCCGCGATCAGCTTCTCGCAGAGCGCGATGACGTTCTTCGCCTTGGTGCGGAACAGGCCGATGGTGCGGACATGGTCGCGCACGACCTCCTCGCCGAGTGCCAGCATCTTCTGCGGCGTATCGGCGATCTCGAACAGCCGCCGCGTCGCCTTGTTCACGCCGACATCGGTCGCCTGCGCCGAGAGCACGACCGCGACCAGCAGGGTGAAGGGATTGACGTAGTCGAGCTCGCCCTTGGGCTCGGGGTTGGCGGCCTCGAAACGCGCGAAGATCTCGCGCACGCCGGCGGCGCTGCGCGCGCGCGGTTTCGTGATCCGCGGCGCAGCGGCAGCGCGGCGCTTTGGCCCAGGCTTGGCCCTGTTCTCCTGCGTCATGCGGGCGTTATAGTCGCGCCATGGACCTCGGCAAGCGCCATGCCACCGCAGCGGATGAGGACGCCTCGGCGCGGGCCGAGCGGCCGGTCTTCGACGCCACGATCACGCCGCACCGCTCGCTTGACCGCAACGCCTTCCGCATCGTGATGACGCTGGTGTGCCTCGCCGCCATCGCCTCCTCGATCCCCTTCATGGTGCTGGGCGCCTGGCCGGTGGCTGGCTTCATGGGGCTCGACGTCGTCGCGCTCTTCATCGCCTTCCAGGTCAACTTCCGGCATGCGCGCGCCTTCGAGCGCATCGTCGTGACCCCGATCGAGGTACGGCTGCGGAAGGTCTCGCATCACGGTCAGGAAGCCATTTGGCGCTCCAACCCGGCCTGGACGAAGCTGGAGCGCCAGACCGACGAGGATTACGGCCTGCTCGGGCTCGACCTGGTGTCCAGAGGGCGGCGCGTCGCCGTCGCTTCGGCCCTTTCGCCAGGCGAGCGAGAAGGCTTCGCCGACGCTCTCGGACGGGCGCTGGCGACGGCGCGGCGGGGGCCGGATTACAAGGACGCGCAGCGGCCCTGATCGATTTCGTCCCACTGGAGTTCCGCCCTGCCAGCTTTCGGGTGGAGGGCGGCTGCGGGCGCTCCTAGTGTCGCCGCATATCGATGATGCGAAGGTGACGGCGATGAACGCTCCCCTGCAGAAGCTCGCAGCCATGAAGCCGACCCGCTTTTCCGACGCGGTGCTGTCACGCGCAGCCGAGGCGATGCCTGCGGCAGCCGAGTTCCCCTCCGTGGCGCCGGGCTCCGACTACGACACGGTGCGCCGTGTGCTGGCCTATATCAGCGAGAACTGGCGCGCCCAGCCGACGATCGAGACCATCGCGGAGGCCGCCGGTGCGACGCCGACCGACATCCACCACCTGTTCCGGCGCTGGTGCGGGCTGACCCCCAAGGCCTTCCTGCAGGCGATCACGCTCGACCATGCCAAGGGTCTGCTCGGTGCATCGGCCAGCGTGCTCGATACCGCGCTGGAGGTCGGGCTGTCGGGGCCGGGGCGGCTGCACGATCTCTTCGTCACCCATGAGGCGATGTCGCCCGGCGAATGGAAGGCCGGCGGCGGCGGGCTGAGCCTGTCCTACGGCTTCCATCCCTCCCCCTTCGGCGAGGCGCTGATCGTGACGACGCCGCGCGGGCTGGCCGGGCTGGGATGGGTCTCGGATGGGCTCGACGGCGGCAAGGTCGTCGGCGGGCGGGCGGAGGCGCTGGCGGACATGATGCGGCGCTGGCCGCATGCGCAGTACCGCTTCGATCCGCAGGCGACAGCGCCCTATGCCGCGCGCATCTTCGATCCCAAGGCGTGGTCGGCCGAGACGCCGTTGCGTGTCGTGCTGATCGGGACGGATTTCGAGGTCCGGGTCTGGCAGACGCTGCTGAAGATCCCGGTCGGCCGCGCGACGACCTATGGCGATGTCGCCTGCCATATCGGCAAGCCGAGCGCCTCGCGCGCCGTCGGGATGGCGGTGGGCAAGAACCCGATCTCCTTCGTCGTGCCCTGCCACCGCGTCATCGGGAAATCCGGTGCGCTGACCGGCTATCACTGGGGGCTGACGCGCAAGCGCGCCATCCTCGGCTGGGAGGCCGGGCAGACGGCGGGCTGAGCAAGCCGGCTCAGCCCTTCAGATAGAGGTCCCAGCAGGGCGACAATGCGACCAGCCGGCGCCCGCGAAGCGCCTCGGCGAAATGCGCGCGGATGGCGTCGCGGGCTGCCGTCACGGGACATTTCGGCGCCAGGATCGCATCGGTGCGGGCCAGTTTCGCCAGCGTGCGCGGCTCCAGCGCGGGCGTGCTGCGGCCGGGATCCATGCCGATCGGGACATGGCGCGGCGGCTCCCGGTCCAGCAGCCTGTTGAAGGGATCGACGAAGTCGAGCGTCAGGATGCCGTTGAGCCGGCGCCCGTTGGCGGCCTCCCAGGCGCGCAGCGCGACGAGTCCCTGGCGGACCTCGAGCAGCCAGGTCGCCTGGTAGTCGATCTCGGAATAGAGGATCGCCGAGGGGCCGAGGCCCCGGGCAGCGAGGTCCCGGTAAGGCTCCGGATGTTTGGCATAGTGGTCGAGCATGACTACCGCGCGCTGCGCGGTCTCGGGCTTGAGGCTGACGCGGCCGAGCGGGCCGAGCTCGGGCACGTCGAGCGCGACATGGCCGGCCGCGCCGAGCATCGCCCGCGCGCTGCGCTCGACCACGATCACCGCGCTCGGCAGTGCGACGGCGAGCGCCAGCACCAGCACGACCGGGCGCAGCCGGTCGGTCCGGTGCCGCCAGTCGAGAAGGATGAGCAGGAGGATCGGCCAGAGGCCGATATATTCGAGCGAGCCGGTGTTCTGCGTCTCGAAGAAGGTCAGCGCCAGGAAGGCCGCGGCGAGCCAGCCGAGGTTTGAGGCGGCGAGCCGGCGCAGGCCGTCGAGCGAGAGCGACAGGCCGTCCCGCCAGACGGCCAGGGCCAGCGCGCCCATGAGCAGCAGGCAGGGGCCGACGACGTTGAACTTGACCGAGGCGACGGTGAGGAAGCGCGGCAGCAGAGCGCCGGTGTTGAGCGCGAGCAGAGCGAGGATGTCGGCGAGATAGGCGCGCACGATCCCGGTCGCGAGGTCGAGCAGGCCGAGCGCGGCCAGAACGATCCCCGCCGCCAGCACGGCGTCGCGCAGACGCAGGCGGCCGGCCAGGATGGCGTATCCGACCAGCAGGGCACCGGTGACGGCGCCGGTGATCTTCACCAGGAACAGCGTCAGCATCAGGGCCGCGACGAGCCCTGTCGCGAGGCGCCGGCGCGGCACGAAGAGCAGCGTCGCGATCAGAAGATAGAGGAGCAGCGCGACATGACGGTTGTAGTGGCCGTAGCCGTCGAAGCCCGGCATCGGATAGAGGCCGTGGAGATTGATCGGCAGCGCGGCGAAGAGCAGCAGCGGCAGGATCAGCGCCAGAGCGAGCGAGCGCGAGCGGGCCGAGACCGACGCGGCCAGGATCGCGGCGAGCGGCAGCAGGACGGGCAGCAGCGCCCAGTTCACCAGCAGCATCGGCTGCGCCTGCGGGAACAGCCGATCCAGCAGCGCGGCGCCGTAATAGCCGAGCGGCCCGACGGGCGCGAAGAAGTCGAGGCTCGGCACCTGCCCCATGCGGATGCGCTGGACCGCATCGAGATAGACGGCCGTGTCCCAGGCGTTGGGGCCGAGCGGCAGGCGCAGCTTCAGCGTCAGTGCCGCGACCGCGGCGAGCGCGAAGGCGGCGATCCACAGCCCGGGCGAACCGGCGAGACGCACCAGCCGATCGCCGAGGGTCGCCGTCGCCGATGGTGCCTCGAGATTTCCGATCGACATGCCGCCTCCGACTTCTGCAGCGGGCAGCCTGCCGACAAAACCTTACCCGGAGACTGCCACGATCAGCGAAACAGCCTGCAATCGGCCCGTCGGTCGAGTGGAATCGCTCGAACTGGTTTCCCTTCTGGGTTAACCGCGCGCGATCTCGGCAAAGCGGTTAGGGAGCGCGAAGCCGTGGCCGAGCGGATCGTCCGGCTCGATGGTGAAGCTGCCTTGCCCGGCGAAATGGCCAGTGCCGCCGACCGCGACCGTGACCGCCCCGTCCGCAGAACCGGCGACGGGGCCGAGCACACGGCCGGTGAAGGTGCCGCCGGTGATGCTGCGGAAGCGGCGGGTGGTACCAGTCTCGACGAAGCCCTTCGCATGGTCGAGCGCCATGCGGGCCGTGACCCCGGAGCCGGTCGGGGAACGGTCGATCTGCGCTTCCGCGAAGATGCAGAGGTTGAAGCTCTCATCGTCGCCCCGGGCCTCGTCGGTGATGATCGTGCCATAGAGGAAGCCGAGATCGGGCTCGCTCGGATGCGTGATCGGCAGGCTGGCGCGCAGATGATCGGTCAGGGCGGCCGCCGCATCGGTCAGCGCCGTGACCGGCGTCTCGAAGAGATCCAGCCCGAGGCGCGACGCCGGCAGGATGCAGTAGAAGGCGCCGCCATAGGCGATGTCGGTGACGACCTCGCCATAGCCCGGCAGGGCGACTGCGAGGTCGCGCGCGAAGACGAAGGCCGGTACGCTCTCGAAGACGACACTGTCCACCTTGCCGTCGCGCACCGTGCATTCGAGCCTGAGCAGACCGCAGGGCGCCTCGATCGCGAAGCGGGTGACCGGCTCCGCCGCCGGCACCAGCCCATGCTCGATCGCATAGCGGCCGAGCGCGATCGTCGCGTGGCCGCACATGGTCGAGTAGCCCTCGTTGTGGGTGAAGAGCACGCCGAAGGCGGCCTCCGGATGCGAGGACGCGACCGGAATCACGCCATACATGCCGGCATGGCCGCGCGGTTCCAGCATCATCGCCCGGCGCAGATGATCATGGTTCTCGCGCGCGTCGCGACGCTTCTCGAGGATCGTCGCCCCCTTCAGCACCGGATAGCCGCCGGTGACGATCCGGACCGGCTCGCCACAGGTGTGATAGTCGAGATAAGCGAGATGCATCGGCGGCTCCGGTCAGGTCGCGAGGCGGCGCGGCGGATCGCAGCCCGGGCGGGTGCAGCTGTCGGCGGCGACCGCACAGGCAAAGGCGAGCGCATCCCTCAGAACTTCTCTCGAGGCTTCGGAGAAGCCGCGGCCGAGCCGTCCACGAGCGGCCAGCACGGCCAGGACGCCACCGATGAAGGTGTCGCCCGCGCCGACCGTATCGGCCACGACCACGGATGGAACGGTGGCCACCAGCGGCTCGCCGGCGCCATAGCCGATCGCGCCCTCGCTCCCGCGGGTAACGAGCACGAGACGCGCGCCGAGATTCCGCCAGTGCTTCGCCACCGCCTCCGCCGGCCCGCCGGGATGGAGCCAGGCGATATCGTCCAGGCTCGCCTTGACGATATCGGCCTGGGCGATGCGCGCCTCGATCAGCGCACGCGCGCGGTCGCGCTCCGGCAGGACGGTCGCACGGATGTTGATGTCGTAGCTGATCGTGGCCCCCCCCGTGCGGGCGCTCGCCGCCAGATCGCCCGTCGCGTCTCCGGAGGGGCCGATGGTAGCGCCGAAGGAGGCCGCATGCAGATGGGTCACACCCGGCGGCAGCGCGCGCGGGGTGCCCTCCGGCTCGTCATGGGCCGTGCGGTCGAGATGGAGCGCGAACTCCGGCACACCGTCCGGTCCCAGCGGGGAGACGATGGCGACGGCGGTCGGGCGCGCGCTGTCGCGGATCAGCGCCGTGTCGATTCCCTCCGCCGCCAGCGCGGCGCGAAAGCGCCGGCCGAGGGCGTCGGCCGAGAGCGCGGCGGCATAGGCGGGATGCGCCCCGAAGCGGGCCAGGGCCAGGGCGGCGTTGAAACCGGAGCCGCCCAGCACCGCCTCATAGCGGCGCCCCTCGGCGTCGCGCGGGATGAAATCGCCGATCGCCTCGCCGACGACGAGGATGGCGCCTGGCCTCACAGCAGCCCGCGCTTGGCCAGGCTGCGCATCAGATGCGACGTGCCGAAGGTCCAGGGCTCGCAATGGTCGGTGCGCTTCATGCGGTTGACCAGCGCGCCGAGCTCCGGGGCGGCGATGGTGACCACGTCGCCGTATTTGTGGGTGAAGCCGCCGCCGGGCGTATCGCGATCCTTGATCGGCGCGAACATGGTGCCGAGATAGAGCGCCGCACCGTCCGGATACTGGTGATGCGGGCCGATCATCTGGCTCGCGAGGTCGGCGGGATCGCGGCTGATCTTCGCGATCGAGGAGGAGCCTTCCAGCACGAAGCCGTCCTCGCCCTCGACCTTGAGCGTGACGGTCGTGTTGCGGACATGGTCCAGGGTGAAGCCGGCATCGAAGAGGCGGATGAAGGGGCCGACCGCGGCGGCGGCATTGTTGTCCTTGGCCTTGCCGAGGAGCAGGGCCGAACGGCCCTCGACATCGCGCAGATTGACGTCGTTGCCCAGCGTGGCGCCGACGATGCGGCCGTCGGAAGCGACGACGAGCACGATCTCGGGCTCGGGATTGTTCCAGGTCGAGGCGGGATGCAGACCGGCGTCGAAACCGGTGCCGACGGAGGACATCGGCGGCGCCTTGGTGAAGATCTCGGCATCGGGGCCGATGCCGACCTCGAGATACTGGCTCCAGGCCCCCTGCTTGATGAGGACATCCTTGAGATGCATCGCCTCGGGCGAGCCGGGCTTCAGCTTCGAGAGATCATCGCCGATCAGCTTGCCGATCTCCTCGCGGATGGTGGCGGCGGCGGCCGGGTTGCCGCGCGCCTTCTCCTCGATGACACGCTCCAGCATCGAGACGGCGAAGGTGACGCCGGCGGCCTTCACCACCTGCAGATCGAGCGGGGAGAGCAGCCAGGGGCGCGCGGCATCGCGACCATCCGGCGGCGTGTTCGCCAGGATCTCGGCGAGCGGCGCGACGGTCTCGCCCGACGCGGCCCGCAGCGCGGCGGCGGGATCCGGCGCCTCGCAGAGGTCGCGGCTGGTCGGGAAGGTGCGGGTGACGTCGATCACGTTTCCGTCGCGGAGCGTGACCACCGCGGGCCCCGCGGCATCCGGGCGCCAGATGCGTCCCAGCAGGGCCGAGGCCTGCGCGTCTGCGGGAAGGGTCCGTTCGGGCGTCAGAGTCAGGCGGGGCATGGGAGGCATCCGTGGAAGGCGGTGGGGTCCGGGAGAACAGCGTCTTCCGGGGGATTGTGCAAGAGCCCGATCCGGGCGCGGCGAAAGCGCCCGCGCTTGCATCCGTCATCATTTTGTCATTGAACCGTCGCCCGGCCTTCATGTTAGCTTGCGCACCAACAAGAACAGCCGCCTCGGCCCACCGAGGGCGGAAGGGAGAAAGAGATGACCGTGAAATCACGTATCCTGATGTCCGTCGCGGCCTTCGTCCTCGGCGGCGCCGCGCCTGCGCTGGCGCAGACCGAGATCCAGTGGTGGCATGCCATGACCGGCGCCAACAACGACGTGGTCGTGCGGCTGGCCGAGGAGTTCAACGCCTCGCAGAAGGACTTCAAGGTCGTTCCGACCTATAAGGGCTCCTATGCCGACACGCTGAACGCCGGCATCGCCGCCTTCCGCGCCGGCAATGCGCCGCACATCATGCAGGTCTTCGAGGTCGGCACCGCGACGATGATGTCGGCCAAGGGTGCCATCAAGCCGGTGCAGGACCTGATGAAGGACGCCGGCGAGACCTTCGACCCCAAGGCCTATCTGCCCGCGATCACCGGCTACTATTCTACCACGAAGGGCGAGATGCTGTCCTTCCCCTTCAACTCGTCCTCCACGGTGATGTGGTACAACAAGGACGCCTTCAAGAAGGCGGGGCTGAACGCCGATGCGGCGCCCAAGACCTGGCCGGAGGTGTTCGACGCGGCCAAGAAGCTCAAGGCGGCCGGCTACGACAAGTGCGGCTTCTCCAACGCCTGGGTGACCTGGGTGAATGTCGAGCAGCTCGGCGCCTGGCACAACGAGCCGGTCGGCACCAAGGCCAACGGCTTCGAAGGCTTCGACACCGAGTTCGTCTTCAACAAGGGCGTCTTCCTGAAGCACCTGACCAATCTGGTCGAGATGCAGAAGGACAAGACCTATGATTACTCGGGCCGCACCAACACGGGCGAAGGTCGCTTCACCTCGGGCGAGTGCCCGATCTTCCTGACCTCCTCCGCCTTCTTCGGCAACGTCCGCGCGAACGCCAAGTTCGAGTGGGGCAATGCGCCGATGCCGTATTACCCCGATGTCCAGGGTGCTCCGCAGAACTCGATCATCGGCGGCGCTTCGCTCTGGGTGATGGGTGGCAAGAAGGCCGACGAGTACAAGGGCGTCGCCAAGTTCTTCACCTTCCTGTCCGATGTCGACCGCCAGGTGAAGCTGCACACGGAATCCGGCTATCTGCCGATCACCAAGGCGGCCTATGAGAAGGTCAAGGCGTCCGGCTTCTACAAGGACAAGCCCTTCCTCGAGACGCCGCTGCTGCAGCTGACCAACAAGGAGCCGACGGCGAATTCGCGCGGGGTGCGCTTCGGCAGCCTCGTCCAGATCCGCGATATCTGGGCCGAGGAGTTCGAGGCCGCCCTGAACGGCCAGAAGACGCCGAAGGCGGCGCTCGACGCGGCCGTCGAGCGTGGCAACCAGACGCTGCGCCAGTTCGAGCGCACCGCCTCGCGCTGACCCTCATCCTCACGTGACACCGCCGCCCCGGCTGCCGGGGCGGCGGATTCTTTCGGACAGGCCATGCAGAAGAACGCCTATTTCAACGGGCTCACGGTGCCGGCCCTGCTGCTGCCGCAGCTCGCCATCACCATCGTGTTCTTCTACTGGCCGGCCAGCCAGGCGATCTGGCAGAGCTTTCTGCTGGAGGATGCGTTCGGCGTCTCGACCGAGTTCGTCTGGCTCGAGAACTATCAGGCCCTGTTCCGCGACCCCGGCTATCTCAAGGCCTTCGTCAACACGGTGATCTTCTCGACGGCCGTGTGCTTCCTCTCGCTGTCGCTGGCGCTGCTCTTCGCGGTGATGGCGGACCGGGCGATCCGCGGCGCCGAGATCTTCAAGACCCTGCTGATCTGGCCCTACGCCGTCGCTCCCGCGATTGCCGGCGTGCTCTGGATCTTCATGTTCGACCCGTCGCTGGGCATGCTGGCGCGCGGCCTCCAGAGCCTCGGCATCGCCTGGAATCCGCGCCTGAACGGCAATGACGCGATGCTGCTCGTCATCCTCGCGGCGACCTGGAAGCAGATCAGCTACAATTTCCTGTTCTTCCTGGCGGGGCTGCAATCGATCCCCAAGAGCGTGATCGAGGCTGCCGTGATCGACGGTGCGCGGCCGATGCGGCGCTTCTGGACGATCGTCTTCCCGCTGCTCTCGCCGACGACCTTCTTCCTGCTCGTCGTCAACATCGTCTACGTCTTCTTCGACACCTTCGGCATCATCGACACGATGACGGCGGGCGGGCCTTCGGGCGCGACCGAGACGCTGGTCTACAAGGTCTATGCGGACGGCAAGGGCGGCTCCAATCTCGGCGGCTCGGCGGCGCAGTCGGTCGTGCTGCTGGTCATGGTCATCGCGATGACGGCGGTGCAGTTCAAGTTCATCGAGCGCAGGGTCAGCTACTGATGGTCGAGGACCGCCGCCTGGGCGACGCGATCGCCTATGTCATCCTGACGATCGGCGTGCTGATCGTCGCCTTCCCGGTTTGGCTGACCTTCGTCGCCTCGACCTGGGACAACGCCACCATCATCAACGGGCAGCTCCCGCTCTGGCCCGGGCCGCATTTCCTCGAGAATTACGGCCAGATCCTCTTCGTCGGGACGGCGCGCACGACGCGCGAGCCGGTGGCGACGATGATGCTCAACTCGTTCATCATGGCCATGGCGATCGCGATCGGGAAGATCTTCATCTCCGTGCTCTCGGCCTATGCTATCGTCTATTACCGCTTCCCCTTCCGGATGGCGGCGTTCTGGATCATCTTCGTGACGCTGATGCTGCCCGTCGAGGTGCGCATCTTCCCGACCTTCAAGGTCGTCTCGGACCTGCGGATGCTCGACACCTATCAGGGCCTCGCGATCCCGCTGATCGCGTCTGCGACCGGCACGCTGCTGTTCCGCCAGTTCTTCATGACGATCCCCGACGAGCTGCTGGAAGCCTCGAAGATCGACGGTGCCGGACCGTTCAAGTTCTTCAAGGACACGGTCGTCCCGCTCTCGATCACCACCATCGCAGCGCTGTTCGTGATCCAGTTCATCTATGGCTGGAACCAGTATCTCTGGCCGCTTCTGATCACGACGAAGGACTCGATGCAGACCATCGTCATCGGCATCAAGAAGATGATCGTCACCTCCGACGCGCTCACCGAATGGCAGCTCGCCATGGCCACCGCCATGCTGGCGATGCTGCCGCCGGTGCTCGTCGTCGTCCTGATGCAGAGGCTCTTCGTGAAGGGCCTGGTCGAAACCGAGAAATAAGTCGCCGATGGCCCAGGTTACACTCACCAACGTCAAGAAGATCTACGCCGGCGGCGTCGAGGCGGTGAAGGGCGTGTCCTTCGACATTCCCGATGGCGGCTTCTGCGTGCTGGTCGGCCCCTCCGGCTGCGGAAAATCCACGCTGCTGCGCATGGTCGCGGGGCTGGAGACGATCTCGGCGGGCGAGGTCTCGATCGGGGATCGCGTCGTCAACGAGATCGGCCCCGCCGACCGCGACATCGCAATGGTGTTCCAGAACTACGCGCTCTACCCGCATATGAGCGTCTACGACAACATGGCCTATGGGCTGCGCAACCGCGGCACGCCCAAGGACGAGATCGACCGGCGGGTGAAGGAAGCGGCGCGCATCCTCGCCATCGAGGGGCTGCTGGAGCGCCGGCCGAAGCAGCTCTCGGGCGGCCAGCGCCAGCGCGTCGCGATGGGCCGCGCGATCGTGCGCAAGCCGCAGGTCTTCCTGTTCGACGAGCCGCTCTCCAACCTCGACGCCAAGCTGCGCGTGCAGATGCGCGTCGAGATCAAGAAGCTGCAGCGCGCGCTCGGCGTCACCTCGATCTACGTCACGCACGACCAGGTCGAGGCGATGACACTGTCCGACAAGCTGGTCGTCATGAATGGCGGCCAAGTCGAGCAGATCGGCCTGCCGGCCGATGTCTACAAGAAGCCGGCGAGCAAGTTCGTCGCGACCTTCATCGGCTCGCCGCCGATGAACATCCTGCCCGGCACGATCGACGGCCCCGGCATCGTGGCGCTGGGCGATGCGATCCTGGAGGCACGCGACCTACGCCAGGATCTGCCGGCGCAGACGGCGGTCGAGGTAGGCTTAAGGCCCGAGGATGTCGAGATCGCCTCCGAGGGTGAAGCTGGATCGCTGCCCTTCGATGTCGAATTCATCGAGGAGTTGGGAGCGACCCAACTCTTCCACGGCCAGCTCGCCGGCCTGCCCTTCGTGATGCAGGCGGCGACCGACGCGGTCGCGGCCCAGGCCGGCCGCATCTGGATCACGGTCGATCCCGACCGTGTCCATGTCTTCGACAGCCAGACGGGCGTGCGGCTGGGGCGGGTTTAGCGAGGCGTCATTCTCGGGCGAATCGAAGCGCAGACCCGAGAATCTCCTGCATTCTGAGGTGTTGGTTTACGAGATGCCCGGGTCAAGCCCGGGCATGACGCTTAGGATCAGCCCTTAGGAAACCGGCGCGTATTTCACCGCGCAACCATAGGCCTTGGTGCTCGCCTCCGAGACCGGCTTGCCGGCCTTGAGCTCGGCCACCGCCTGGCGGACATAGCTCTTGGCGCCTTCGAGGCTGGCCGCGCTGGCGGAGGGCTTGTCGTCGATCGCGCCCATATAGGCGAGCGTGCCCTTGGCATCGATGATGTACATATGCGGCGTCGTGGTCGCGCCATAGGCGCGGGCGACCTTGCTGTTGGAGTCGAGCAGGACGGCCGCCGGGGCGGCATCGCGGCTCTTCGTCAGCTCATTGGCCCTGGCGCCATCGACATGGCCCTGCTCGCCGACCGGCGAGGAAATAACCGAGAGCCAGACGACGCCTTCCTTCGCCATGTCCTTCTGCAGCGTCTGCATCGTGGCGCTGTTGTAGTGCTTCCGGACATACGGGCAGTCATGATTGGTCCATTCGAGGATCACCGTCTTGCCCGCGAATTCGGAAAGCTTGCGGGTCTGGCCATTGGAATCCACGGCCTCGAAGGCCGGGGCGGGTGCGCCGATCTTCGCGGCGGATTGGGCCAGAGCGGGCGCCGCCGCGAGAGCGAGGCCCGCGAAGGCGAGGCTGGCGAGAAAGGTCTGGCGGGTCAGGTGGGCTTTCACGTCTGTCTCCTGTCTGCGGTGGGGATGAGGCTCAGCGGGCAGCCGTCTCGACCGGCTTGCCGGCGGCGCGGCGGGCGGCAGTGACAACGGTATCGGGCGTCAGCAACTGGGGCAGGACCTCGGGCGCAGCGCCCTTGCGGCCGGGATAGAACAGATAGAGCGGCACGCCGGCCCGGCCCTGCTCGGCCAGGGCCATCGCGATCTGGCTGTTGCGGTTGGTCCAGTCGGCCTTGAGATAGGTGACCTTGAGTTCGGCGAAGGCGTCCTTCACCTCCTGCCGCGAGAGCGCGACGCGCTCATTGGCAAGGCAGGTGATGCACCAGGCCGCGGTGAAGTTGACGAAGACTGGCCGCCCTTCCGCCTGCAGCGCCACGACCCGCTCGGGCGACCAGGCCTGGACATCGCCGGCCCGTGCCTGCGTCGCCTCCGGCACCGCGCTCTGGACCACGAACCAGCCGGCCCCGACGGCGACCAAAACGGCCGCCAGCGACGAGGCCAGCCGGCCGCGCCCGCTGCCGCGCGTGACGCCGACCAGCCAGACCACGAAGCCCGCCGCGAGCACGGCGACCAGCGCCGCCAGCACGCCGCCGGGCCCCGCCTGAACCGAGGCGACCCAGATCAGCCAGATCGCGGTCGCGAACATCGGGAAGGCGAAGGCCTGCTTCAGGATCAGCATCCAGCGGCCGGGTTTCGGCAGCAACCGCAGCAGGCCGGGCGCGAAGGAGAGTGCCACCACCGGGAGGGCAAAACCCAACGCCAGCGACAGGAAGACGGACAGGCCGAGCAGGGGCGGCTGAGTCACCGCATAGCCGATCGCCGCGCCCATGAAGGGTGCCGTGCAGGGCGTCGCGACGACCACCGCCAGAGCGCCGGTCATGAAGGCGCCGAGCCGCCCGCCCCGGCTGGCGAGGCCATGGCCGACGCCGGCCGCCGAAGTCCCGACTTCGAAGGCGCCCAGCAGGTTGAGGCCGATCAGCGTCATCACCACAGCGAGCGCGATCACCAGCGGCGGCGACTGCAGCTGGAAGCCCCAGCCGACGCTGGTGCCGAGCGCACCGAGCGCGATCACCAGCGTCGCCAGCGCCATAAAGGTCACCAGCACGCCCGCGAGGAACAGCAGCCCCTGCTCGCGAACCTGCGCGCGGCTGGCCTGGGCGAGCTGGGCGAAGCCCAGGGCCTTGATGAAGAGCACGGGCAGCACGCAGGGCATCAGGTTGAGGATGAGCCCGCCGGCGAAGGCGAACAGCAGCGCCGCCCAGAGCGTGAGGTCGGCGCCCTCGGCCGGCAGCGGAATGGTGACCGCCACAGGTGCGGCTGCAGGCGCCGCCGCGGCGCCCATAAGGGCTCGATCGACATCTGCGACGATGCTCAGCGCCCGAGGAGCCCCGCCTTCGCGATAGGTCAGCACACCGGCGCTCTCGCCCTCCGCGATCTTGAAGGCGCTGGAACGGGCGAGGCGCACCGTGGTCGCCTCGCCCGCGCGGCGGATCTCCTGGGCAGCGGCGTGGTCGATCAGCGTGTCGGACAGCGGGAAGAACCGCATCTCCGTGGCCGCGGCCGGCAGGCCCGGCAGCGTCAGGACGAGGGCCTCGCCCTCGGCGGCGAGACGGCCTCGGAACGCCGCCGGTGCCGGAAGCTGCGCGCGCGTTGCCGCGATGCGGGACTCCGCCGCGGCGTCGACGACGGCCGCTGGCGCGACCGGCAGGTCGAGCGTCAGCGTGCCCTCTTCGGGAATGCAGATCTTCTCGCAGACGAGCCAGGTGGCCGCCGCCTGCAGTGTCAGGCGTTCACCGATCTTGGCATCGGCGGGGACGGCGATCTCCACCGGCAGCAGGACCGTGCCCTCGAAGCCGAAATTGACCAGCGGCTCGACCGGGATCGCCTTCGGGGCGGGCCACTGGATCTCGCCGGCGCTCGCGCCCTGCGACAATGCCCAGGTGATGCGGGTCGCCTCGCCGGAATCGCCGGGATTGGCCCAGTAGGTGTGCCAGCCGGGCGCGATCTTCTGGACGAGCGCGACGTGGAAGCGCTCCCCCGGCGCCACGGCATCGCGGCTGGAGAGGAGCGTCGCCGTCACGCGCGGGCTGGTGACGGCGGTCGACTCCGCGGCCTGCACCAGAGCGGGCGCGACCAGAGCGAGGGCGAGCGCCGCCTGGCGCCAAAGCCGTCGGGTGAGGGGGTAGGCCATGATCCGCGTCATTGTCCTCTCGACTGGGCGCGATCACTGACCGATTGCAGCCCGCAAGGCCAATGACAAGGCAGTGAGGGCCTCGTGCGGCGCTATTGCGGCGTCAGCGGCAACGGCCCCGACCCGCCCGCGGGCGGCGCCGGGCGCGGCCGGGCCGGGCGCG